>Ga0326727_10025605_pt1 | contig 11043 bp, 6 predicted proteins | sample MB2enrmetagenome_FD_207643 | JGI IMG/M metagenome (GOLD analysis project Ga0326727, IMG submission 207643) | Lab enriched peat soil microbial communities from McLean, Ithaca, NY, United States - MB29MY | ecosystem: Environmental > Terrestrial > Soil > Wetlands > Peat | place: USA: New York... | reverse complement strand
GAGTTGGAATCTTTCCTTTCTTAAGCCGGCGCCCCATATCGACAGGTTGCCCGACGCGCAGGTTAAACGGCTTTATCCTAAAATGCGCTGGCAGATTATGGAATCGACCTTTATTGGTTATGCCATTTTCTATCTGGTCAGAAACAATCTTCCCATAGTCACCAGGGAAATGGGGGAGTCGCTTCATTACAGTAAGGATCAGATAGGAAACATATTAGCCATCACGGCCATCTTCTATGGCATCGGCAAGTTCTTCATGGGCGCCTGGTCGGACCGCAGCAACCCGCGTTACTTCATGCCGATGGGATTGCTGCTGACAGCCTTCTGCAACTTTGCCTTCGCGAGCGTGCATAGTTATCCCCTGCAGATGGCTTTATGGGGAATGAACGGGTTGTTTCAAAGCATGGGATGGGCTCCGTGTGGACGTTCTCTTGGTCACTGGTACAGTATTCGCGAAAGGGGCACCAAGTTCGCGTTCTGGAACGTCGCACAGAACGTCGGAGGAGGACTGGTAGGCATTATTGTCGCAAAGAGCACCATGATGCTGGGATGGCGCTCGGCATTTTATGTTCCCGGCATTCTTGCCGTCATATGCGCAATTTATCTTATTGTAAGACTTAGGGACACACCCCAGTCCGTAGGGCTTCCGCCTATTGAGGAATATCGGAACGACTATCCGGCTATCGAAAGTAAAGACAGTGAAAAGGAGTTGGGCACACGCGATCTTCTGGTCAACTACATCCTGAAGAATCCTTATATCTGGCTCTTCGCCTGCGCCAATTTCTTTGTATACATAGCCCGTTACGGCATGTTGGATTGGGGGCCATACTATCTGCAAGAGGTTAAGCACGCCAGCCTTGTCGAGGGAGGGGGCAGTACGGCCGCGCTCGAGTTTTCCGCCATCTTCAGCACCATCCTGATGGGCTGGCTGTCGGATAAGGTTGGGGGGCGCCGTGGAATGATCAGCGTGTTCTGCATGATTCCTGTCTTCCTGGCTTATCTCGGCATCATCTATATTCCTGGCAATCAGCTATGGATAGATATGGTGCTGTTTGGTGTCATCGGTTTCTTTGTTTATCCCGCCATTCTATTACTGGTGGTTAGCGCGCTCGATTACACCTCAAAGAAAGCGGTTGGCACAGCGGCCGGCTTTATCGGTCTGTTTGGTTACCTGGGCCGAGTGGCAGAGGATAAAGGCATTGGCATGCTGGTTGATCGATATCATAACTGGAATGTTGCCCTTTATGCGATCATGGCATCGGCTTTCATGGGGATTGTTCTGCTCGCGTGGGTGTGGAAGCTCTCACCGCACAGCGTTAAGGCAATTGAACGGCCGGGGCTATCTCGTCAATCCCGGGAGAAGGGCGCCCATGTTTGATGAGGCAGGGAGTTATACCTGTAACTCAGTCCTTATGTGAGTTTTCCGGTGATTTCAATCGCGCTTGGCGGGAGCATGAAGCCTACTTGATCCACATCTCTGGATTGCTGATGGAGACAGCGTCGAGGCCCTGTGCCAAAAGGTCTTCGGCCTCTTTCAAAGTCCAGATAAGCCCGCCGCCCACAACCGGTATATTCGGCGAGATAGCTCGCACGCTGTCAAGCAGCTTGGGAGCTACCGGGGCAGGCAAGACTTCAAGCGCATCGACAGGCGTATTCTTCAATTGATTTGTGATGGTATTCTTCGCGCCACTATCCAGGAGGAATGTTCGCTGGATGGCATAGAGATGAATGGTATGCGCGTGGCGCAACGGGTCCAAATGAGTGGATATGATTCCGCTGGCGCCACAGTGTTTCAGATAGTTCACCGCATACTTGTCGCGCGAGAAGCCGTTGAGCAGATCGAGATTGACGATCGGAAGCTTGTCCGCTGCAAGAATCTTCTGGATCATCGTCTCGCAATTCTCCGGATCGCCTGTAAGCAGGTAGATGATCTTTCCGTGCGCGGCGATTGCCTGGTCGAGATGTTCAATGTGGCGCACAGACGGAATGATGGGAGTTTCCCGGAAGAACATTCGTAGCGGTGTCAACTTTGCTTGCATGATGTTTTTCGTTCTCCTCCGGGCCGCGTTAATTATGAAAGGTATCCTTTTGCTCGCGTCAGGATGCGCACCGTTCAAAGCGGGTGTAATCGGCTCTTGGCGGCAAGGGAATGATTATAACCGTTGCCATTGATTAGAGGCAAAGTACTCCCAGTCAACGGCTTCACGCGGGGATTTGCCTATCCTGCTCTTGTCGCCAGGCTTGTTCCGCGCCTGAGGCGTTGCACCGAAGCTTGACATTGACGATTCAAATGGTGGATACTGTTGAGTTAGTAAGTCCTATTCCGTTTCGTGAAGAGCGCCTGAGACAGCACGAGCGGGTAATTGGATGCTGCTGAAGAAGTCAGGGCCAAGTGCCGCATCGGCAACTGGTTTTGTGTTCAGAATGGCTGCGATCCGATCCTCGCCTCTGTCGTCCGAAATCTTTTTCAGGGTTCAGGCTCCTGCTTTTCTGAAACAAATCCAGAAATCCAGGCATCTGTTTCGGCGAGCTTTGGCCGGAGTTTGCAGATCTCCGGCTGTGGTGGGTTTCGCGAGAGCCGCCTGAATTGAATCCGCCTCCTGAGCGGCCTTTCTGGGCGAGGCGAATTGGTCGAGGCGCAGGAACCTGGGTTTCTGGATTGCACTGCCAGTGAACTGCGTATTTCGTTGCTCGCCCGCTATCCTGTTTTCTCCCGCAGATACTTATTGGACGGCGCACAGGCACTCGTGCTCGTTGCGCCGGAATCTCTTCGCATCGCCACGTGGTCTGCAATGCGGCGTGTACGCGATCAATTTTAGAGGCATGGCATGGAAGCAACGCAGGTTGTGATTATTGGCGGAGGCGTGACAGGGGCCGGCATTCTCTGGGATCTGAGTTTGCGCGGCATCTCCGCTATCCTGCTGGAGCAGGGAGACATCGCCAACGGCGCTACTGGACGCTGTCACGGCCTGTTGCACTCCGGCGGCCGCTATGTCGTTAAAGACCGCGATACAGCGCGCGAGTGCGTCGCGGAGAACCGCATCATCAAGGCCATTGCGCCTCATTGCGTTGACGATGTTGGGGGCATCTCTGTCATGTGCGCCCAGGATGCCCCCGCATTCTTTGAGCAGTGGTGGCGCGCGGCCGGCGAGGCGGGCATTCACAGCCGCAGGCTCAGCCGTGAGGAGGCGCGCGAACTGGAGCCGAGCCTGGCGGCGGACATTCTTGGCGCATTCACATGCCCGGATGCGCACATCGATGTTTTCCGGCTGGTGCTCGCAAATCTCGAGGCCGCGGCCGGGCGAGGCGGGCGCTTTCTTACCTACAGCAAAGTAACTTCCATTCTCACTACGGACGGGCGCGTGCGCGGAGTTCGCTATCGCAACACGCGCAGCGGCGAAGAAAACGAAATCTCCTGCGAGGTGGTGATTAACGCCGCGGGAGGCTGGGCGCAGGGCATCGCAGCCATGGCCGGCGTCGATGTGCCCGTGCTCTGCGACAAGGGAACGTTGCTGGTTCTCAATCACCGGCTTAGTCGCCGCGTCATCAACCGCTGCCGCAAGTCCAGCGATGCCGACATACTTGTGCCCGCCGGCCCCGTATGCATTCTGGGCACATCTTCTGTCCGCGTGCCCGGTCCGGAAGGATTGACCACTTCCCGCGAGGAGATTGATCATCTGCTGCGGCTGGGCGATGAGCTGATTCCCGGGCTTGCGGAGGCGCGCACGCTGCGCATCTTCTGCGGAGTCCGACCGTTGTATGCGCCTGCGCCCGCCGGGGTTCCTAAAGGCCGCGAGATCAGCCGCGGCTTCGCGCTGCTCGATCACGAGACACGCGACGGAATGAGCGGCTTTATTTCTATTGTTGGCGGCAAGCTGACCACTTATCGCCTGATGGCCGCCGCGGTATGCGACTCTGTTGCGGCCAAACTCCGGGTGAATGCGGAATGCACCACTGATAAAACCCCGCTGCGTCCCATGGCGAATAAGGCAATGCACCATCGCGCCATGCAATTGCTGGCGCGCCCAATCGCGGAAAAGATGGAGCGCCGCCTCGGCCATCGAGCAGCTCAGGTGATCCAGGCCATAGAAGCGCGGCCCGAGTTGGCTGAGTTGGTTTGCGAATGTGAGTTCGTGACTCGCGCCGAATTGGAATACGTTCTCGGCGCCTCCACTCCCGCACCGGTTTTCACCATTGGCGACATAGGCCGGCGAACGCGCCTCGGCTTCGGTCCGTGCCAGGGAACGTTCTGCGGATACAAAGCGATGCTCGCCGGCTTTCAGACGCGCCGGTGGACGGCCTCGGAAGCCGCCGCGGAATTCTCCGCCTATCTTCAGGAACGCGCTCGAGGTCAGGCCTTCATCCACCAGGGCCAGCAGGTCGAGCAACTGGGCCTTAACCATAATCTCTATGGCGCGGACGGGAAGTTCTGCGCGGGGCCGGGTGAGCAAGATGAAATCTGACCGCTATGACGTTGTTGTTGTCGGCGCCGGTCTCTGCGGCCTTACCGCTGCCGCCGCCGCAGCTCACCAGAAGATGAAGGTCGCGCTGGTTGCCACCGGCCCCGGATCGTTTGTCACAGGATCAGGATGGCTCACGGCGCAAGACGTTCAGCGCGCATCCTCGGCGCCTGACCTGAGCGAGGCCCTCGCGTTTTTTTGCGAGTTGGCGCGTCGTGCCGGCTCTCCGTACGCGGGAGATATAACATCCGCAAAATTTCTGCCGACTCTTCTGGGCGATTTTCAAAGCGTCGCGCTTGCGCCTCTTCTTCTTTGGAATGGAGAGCCTCGCGATGATGTCTCGACAGCCGTTATCGGCGTTCTAGGGCTGTCCGGCTTCGATGAAAGCTTTATGGCCGAGCGGCTCAGTGAGCAAGCGCGCGCCATCGGCTCCAGCGGCACTTACACGGCGCGACAAATCTCTTTTTCGCACAGCATCGGAACTCCGGTGACCACGTTGCGAATCGCGCAGTTATTCGATCGTGATTCGGATTTCCGCAAAGAGCTTGTCTGCGCTCTGCGCGCCGCGGCATCAGGATTTCAGCGCATCTTCGTGCCCGGCATGTTGGGCCTGGATTCGTCCGAGGGGCAGATTGCGGAATTCAAGAGCGAGCTCGGCTGCGCGATCTCTGAGATTTCCACTCTGCCTCCATCCATTCCCGGCCTGCGCGTCTTCCATCGTTTCGAGCGTTACCTTCAGAAAATCGGTGTCGAGCTTTTTCGCGGATTCCCCATTGATGAAGTAGTGATACGCGACGGCGTGTGCGCCGGTATGCGGATTGCAACTCCGGGCCACGCGATGAATCTGCGCGGTCTGTGCGCGGTACTGGCAACAGGCCGGCATTCTCCCAGCCCTTTGGGCCTGGCCTGTGCCGGTCGCGATCACGAGATGAGGCCGCTTGATTCCACCGGCGCGCTGATAGCGCGCAACCTCTTTATTGCCGGGCCGCAGCCGCATTCCGCCAGCGACAAAAGCGATGCCATGCGCATTCTCACAGGGTACCGCGCGGGAAATCTCGCAGCGTCCACAAGGGGAAACCATGCGTCTTGATGACTTTGCGATTGACAATTGCCTGAAGTGCGCGCTGTGCAACACGGTGTGCCCGGTGCTTGCCGCTGACCCGCAATATCCGGGTCCCAAGCGTCTCGGTCCAGAATTCGAACGCTTGCGCCGCGAAGGCATTTCCACTGACACAGAGTGGATGGAATACTGCCTCGGTTGTCATCGCTGCGATCTCGTATGCCCCCATCAGGTGAACGCCTCCGAGATGATTGCGCGCGCCAAGGCTGAGCATCGCAAGCCGCTGGTGCGCGGGTTGCGCGACTGGTGGTTTGCGCGTCCCGGCCTTCTGGGCAAGCTCACCACAATTCTGCCCGCGCTCTCCAACCTCGCGCTCGCCGTGAAGCCGGCGCGCTTCCTCATGTCGAAGCTGATGCAGATTGCACCGCAACGCAGCTTCCCGAAATACACGCGCCCTGATTTGTGTTCGTCCGCTCGTGCAGCCTCCACTAGCGCAAAAACGGCGCGGCAGCGTGTCGTCTTCTTTCCCGGCTGCTTCATCCGCTATAACCGGCCGGAGCTGGGCAGGGTAGTGATCGATCTTCTCGAACGAAACGGCCTCTCCGTGGAAGTTGCGTCATCGGAGTGCTGCGGAGTTCCAGCCCTCGCCAACGGCGACGCGGCGGCCGCACGCTCTGCGGCGCGCGCCAACATCAGGGCCATGGCCGCTCAGATCGACTCGGGCCTGCGCATCGTTACCGCTTGCTCCAGTTGCGGACACATGCTCAAGACGGCCTTCGGCGGCGTCCTCGAAAGTGACAAAAAGTTTGCCGATGCGGCCCAAAAAATTGCCAACAACACATTCGACCTTGCCGAGTTGCTCATGGCGCAGGCCGACGCCGGCGAGCTCGACACCGGCTTCCAGCGCACTAATCTGCTGCTGGCTTATCACGCGCCGTGCCACCAGAGATCACAGGGTATCGGGCGCCCGTGGTATCACTTGTTGCGCATGATTCCCGGCGTCACGGTTGAGGATTTGGATGCCGGATGCTGTGGCATGTCGGGCACTTATGGATTCAAACAGGAAAAATACCCGGTTTCCATGAAGATAGGCGAGGAGTTATTCGTGAGCATCCGCGCGGCTCAGCCGCAGATGGTCGCCACCGAGTGCGCCACCTGCCAGATGCAGATAGAACACGGCACCAGCTTCAAGGCCATTCATCCCGCGGAGATTTTGTTGCGTGCCTATGATAGGACCGCGCCTGACGCAAGCCGGAACGCGTGCTCTGAAAGCAGTAAGGATTGCTCTAGCGATTTATGCGAGTGTGGACCGTGCAGGCAGAAGCCCGAAGGCCGGAATTATTGATTTGGAGCGGGAGACCGGGATCGAACCGGCGACATTCAGCTTGGGAAGCTGACGTTCTGCCACTGAACTACTCCCGCAACCATTTTTCATTCTACAACGTGCAAAATCCAGAAAAATCAACTGCAGATTCCCGGCGCAACTGATTTGCCAAGGAACCTTCTACTATTCTACTGATCCTGACGAAGTGCACAAGCTGAAAGTTCGGGGCTTCAACTCGAGCGCTGACAAAAAAGGCGATTATCGGCTTCCTCGCCGTGCGGATTCCTCGCAACCCAGGCAAGTGCCTCTGGCTTTACTCTGCCGGATCGTCTGCCGTGAAGGGCGAGCAGCACGGCTTTTTCGTCGCGTGGAAGTTCATCAGCTCCACGCGAACTCCGTCGGGATCGTAGAGATTGAACTGGCCTTTGCCGTCCCTGCCGATCCGGGTGTGCGCATCATGCACGCCGGTCAAACGATTCCCGTCAGAGAGCGTCTTGAAAGCCGCATCAACAGAAACCACTCCGATGGAAAAGTGGTCGAGTACCCCGAGTTGTTGCCGAGTCGTTCCGGCAGGGATGCCCAATCCCGGTGCGTCGCTGACGAGCATATATTCGAGCCAGTCATGGCCGTTTGGTGTCTGCTGGCTTACCCAGTCCACCTTACCCTCCACCATGCCGCCAAACCAGTAGGGCCTGAAGCCGAGCAGACCGCGGTAGAACGCGTCCTCGGCTGCCCGGCTGTGGACCAGAAAACCGAAATGAATAATGATGCGGCCAATGGCGTTGGGAGCCTCGACGGCTCTGGGCCGGGGCGGCGGCTGGACGAACTCAACCTTGTTGCCCTCGGGGTCGAACACAGCGAACCAGCGGCTGCCGTCAGCGCCCCTCTCTACCTTGGCCGGCGTTTTCCATGCTTTGGCCGCAAGGTATGCGCGCATCCCTTCGGCATTGTCGGTGTTATAGGCCGTGTGGTCCAGCCGGTTAATGTCCGCTCCCAGAGGCAGCGGGAGAACCTCTATAAACTGCCTGTCGTTGATGGCGTACCGCACGCCCCGCGGATTCTCGGGGTCCGGCTCCCGAACCGCGCCTATGACCTCGCGGTAGAAGCGATCGGCGGCCGCGGGGTCGGATGTATAAACGGCCATGTGCGAAATGCCTGTGATTTCTGGCCGGATTGGCGCAGTTTGAGCGGCAACTGCGACGGTAAAGGCAACGGCAGAAGCAGCGGCAACGATCCTCAAAGGCATTCTGTACCTCGATAATTGCGGCGAGTCAACAGTAAATCGATTTATGCGGATGCGCAAACCAGCGCTATCCCTCCTTCCGCTCCGTGCCGCCGTCCTGCCGAAACCGTTTTCCGCCGTTTGCTGCCGGAAAATAGAAAGAGGATTTGAAATCACTCCCCATGCATTGCCAAGGGTGTTACAACAAGAGTGTATGGCCAAACGAGCAACACCAGTGACCGAAGCCCAGCCAGGACAACCCATCGGCCTGCGCACCCTGGGCGAGTATCTCAACCTGTCGCCAGCCACCATCTCGCTGGTGCTCAACAACGCTCCCGGCGTGCGCTCCATCCCACAGCAAACCCGGGAACGGGTAAGGGAAGCGGCTGCCAGATTCAACTACCGGCCCAGCTTCTATGCGCGGTCACTGCGTAAGCAAAAGTCTTATTCCGTGGGCGTACTCATGCCGGAACTGAGCGACAGCTATGCCACGCAGGTGCTCTCTGGCGTCGAGGAATTCCTTCTCGAAGAAGGGTACTTTTATCTCATTGCAAGCCATCGGCGCAAGCCCGACCTGATTGAGGAGTACTCCAACCTCCTGATGGACCGTTCCGTGGAAGGATTTGTCCTGGTCGATACGGTGCTCAAGCACAGCTTGAAGGTGCCCGTCGTGGCCGTGGCCGGAAATCGCAAGATCGAAGGCGTCACCTATGTCGAGCTCGACCAGCGGCGCGCGGCCGAGCTTACGCTGAAGCATCTTTACCAGTTGGGACACCGCAAGATTGCCTTCATGCGCGGCGGCAGCCACAGTTCCGACGCCGATGATCGCTGGGAATGTTTGATGGCTGTGGCCCGGGAGTTGAAGCTGGAAGTCGCGCCAAAATTGTGCGTCCAGTTGCAGTTGAGAGTGTCCACGCCGGAGCTGGGTTATGGCCCCGCCAGTCAGTTGCTCGATAGCGGCGCACATTTCACCGCGCTGGTCTGCTATGACGATCTGGCCGCCATCGGCGCCATCCGGGCCTTTATGGACCATGGCCTGCGCGTGCCGGAAGACATCTCCGTGGTGGGCTTCGACGACATTCAGAGCGCGTCGTATCACAACCCCAGCCTGACTACCATTCGCCAGCCGCTGCAAGAGATGGGCGTGGTGGCAGCGCGCATACTGTTGCAACGGATTCGCGGGCTGGAGACATTTCCAGATTCCGTATCGATCATGCCGGAACTGGTGATTCGCGAATCCACCTGTCCGCCGAGTCCCAAACGCACCCGTGCCAAGCGGAGTTGAAGAGTCGTAAAGGCATCCTTCATTTCAATGGTTGCCGTGGAGTTCGCTTTTTCCTAAGAACTGGTTGAAATACTCCCGCTTTGTGTCAGGGCACGACTTCAGTCGTGCCGCAAATGCTTCAAAATCAACGCGGGCTTTAGCCCCTGTGGACCGATTTTCCGGCTCAAGTCAGTTTTTCAACAAGTTCCTGAAGCAGTTGCGCGGGTCACTTAGGCAAGTCCAGCGAGCCAGTCACGGTGAAACCGGCCTCGCATTTGGCGCTCGTTTCCTGCGGTTGCGCGCCCCCTAAGCTCAGGGAATATTTGCCGGGCAAAATAGCGCGGTTTCCCTTCTCGTCTACACTCGACAGCGAACGGGCATCGATGGTGATGGTCACTTCGCGGCTGACTCCCGCCCCGAGGTGAACCCTCTGAAACCCAACCAGAGAGTGGATGGGGCCGTCCGGTTGCGGCGTCTTGAGGTAGGCTTCAACAACCTCATCCCCGGCGATGGCGCTCCCATTCGTGACGGTGACGGTTGCGGTGAGCGGTTCTCCAGCCTTCAAGGATTCACTCGAGAGCTTGATGGGCGAATACTTGAAATGCGAATAGCTGAGGCCATAGCCGAAACCCCACAGCGGTTTTCCGGTGAAGTAACGGTAGGTGCGGTTCTTAAGGGAGTAGTCGGTGAAGGCTGGCAGGCCGTCCAGGCTTGTATAGAAGGTGACGGGCAAGCGGCCTGCGGGGTTGTTGATTCCCGCCAGGGTGTGAGCGATTGCCTCTCCGCCTGCGGCGCCGGGATACCACGCTTCAAGAATCGCGTCGGCATGTTCGTTGGCCCAGTTGAGCGCCACCGCGCTGCCGCTTTGCAAAACCACAATCATCGGCTTGCCGGCAGCCGCCACGGCTTCAAGAAGTTTTTGTTGCGGAGCCGGCAAATCCAGGCTTGTGCGGTCCCCGCCGTCAAAGCCGTCGATCTTGATCTTCATCTCCTCGCCTTCAAGCTGCGGAGACAGGCCGACGAATGCGACCACAACGTCCGCTTCTTTCGCGCGAGCCACGGCCTCATCGAGCTGCGCCTGGGCGGGCGCTTCCCACTTCAGAGTCAGCCCGCCGCCGGCCGCATCGCCCGAGTGCGAATACTCAAGGCGGAAGTCGTGAGCCTTCGTATCAGTAAAGTCCACCGGAATGGAAGGCGCCTTGGGACGACGCTGGACAGGCGGAGCGGTGGGTGATGCGCCGGTTTCAGCGTGCAAGTTGCCTACTGCGGAAAGATCGGTTCCTTCGCGCAGACTGCCTTCAGAAATCACCTTGCCGTCGAGAATGAAGCGGTAGTTTTCAATCGGCGCGTAAGGAAAGCTGTCGCCCTGTTCGAGAGTGAATACATAATGTCCGGCAGCCGGAACCCTGAGCGTGCCGGTCCAGCGGACGGAGTAGTTGTAGGTGGCAAGTTGCGGCACCGGTTCAGCATTCTCCCAGTCGTCCTGAACGGCTGGCTGCGTGAGCGTGGCGACTGGGCGGCCGGTCCAGTCAGGCGCGGCAAAGAACTCCGTCTTGAGACCATGGCCGAGGCCGAAGGCCGTGCGCGGAACGGGCACGCTGGCGCCAACTGCAAGCGTCGAGCCCTGTGCATAGAGGATGGGCGAACTCGGGAACTGCTGTAACATCCCGTCGAGCGGCGTCGTCGGATTAATCGGCGTGCCGTCATAATTGC
>Ga0326727_10025603_pt1 | contig 11043 bp, 8 predicted proteins | sample MB2enrmetagenome_FD_207643 | JGI IMG/M metagenome (GOLD analysis project Ga0326727, IMG submission 207643) | Lab enriched peat soil microbial communities from McLean, Ithaca, NY, United States - MB29MY | ecosystem: Environmental > Terrestrial > Soil > Wetlands > Peat | place: USA: New York... | reverse complement strand
GGTCATCAACGGGCAATCGGATGTCACGTTGACGCCGATCCTCTCTTCAAAGCAGGGGGGAGGATTGGCGGCGGACTATCGGCAGGTCTTCAACGACGGCAAGTTGACAGTGCGCACTGCCATCGCCAACGATAACGACGGTCTCAGCGGGTACGTATTCGCGCGTGGCGATTTCTCGATCGACGATACCTGGCGCTGGGGCTTTGCCCTCAATCGAGCCACCAGCGAGGACTTTTTGCGGGATTACATGGTGCCGGGCGGCCTGGTGCCCGTGTTGGCCAGCTCGCTCTGGCTCGAAGGGTTTGGGCAGGGTGCCTACGCGCGGTTGGACATGACGGCCTTCCAGACCATTATCGGCCCCAGCCTGGCGATCGCGCGACTGCCGTACGTCCTGCCGCGCTACCAGTACAGCTATTTCGGAGAACCCGACCCGCTTGGCGGGCGATTCTCGCTCGATACCGGCCTGTTCAATATCGTGCGACAAGCCGGGACATCCACCCAGCGCGGGCAGCTGAGCCTGAATTGGCAACGGCCCTTCACCGGCCAGTTCGGTGATCTGTGGAAGGTGACCTTCCACCTGGACAGCGCCGTCTACACCGCCCAGGGTTTCAACCTGTTGCCAAATTACGGCGGGCCGGCCTCGGTGCTGTCGGAGCAGGCCATGCCGACGGCAGCCACCGAATTGCACTGGCCGCTGGTGCGCGACGCGGGAAGCTGGGGTACGCAGACCATCGAGCCGATTGCCCAGGTGATCGTCGCACCAAACGGATCCAGATATGGCCAGGGGACGAACGGCAGCAATTCCTCGGAATTGCGGATACCGAACGAGGATAGTCTGGACCAGGAGCTCACCGATGCGAACCTGTTCTCGCTCAACCGCTTCCCTGGGGTGGACCGGCTGGAAGGCGGCATCCGGGTCAACGCAGCGCTGCACGGCGGCTGGAAGTTCCTCGACGGCCAGGCGGTCGACGGGCTCATCGGCGAGTCCTATCGAGTGCACAAGAGTTCGCCGTGGATGGTCGGCTCGGGGCTGGAGAACCAGGCATCCGACGTCGTCAGTCGGGTCTCCTATACGCCGGGGCAGTACGTGGACCTGACTGCCCGGGCACGCTTCGATCCGTACCGGCGGATGACGGTGACGTTCGCCGATGTGTTGGGCACCTTCGGGCCACAGTTGGTGAAATTCTCCGGCGGCTACCTCCACAGTTCGATCAACCCATATTTCACCTACGACTATGTGAACCCCTTCCTGTGGGGCGGCGCCGGCAGACCGGTCCCGGAGCCCCAATACCCTTACGCGGCGCCACGTGACGAGGTCACGTTTGGGGCGAATACGCACTACGGAGCATGGAAGCTGGCAGGCAGCGTCCAGGCCAACCTGCGCACCCATGAATTGGACACGGTTGCCGCCACGGGCAGTTATGAAAACGAGTGCTTTATTTTCAGTTTAATTGCCTATCGGCGCTATACATCGCTCGGGGGTGACAACGGGGCCAGCGGAGTGCTTTTCCAGATTACGCTCAAGACCGTTGGGGAGTTCGGGTTCCATCCGATGTGAGGCGGCGTTGCGGAACACACCAAAGGAGTTCAGACTGCCGATGATCCGGTTGTTTTTCCCACTGCGCCGCCTGGCCTTCGGTGTGATGCCGCTGCTTGCGGTCATGCTCGCACCATGGGCCGCGGCACTGGCGCAGACGCCCGATACGTCGCGCATCGTCGCGGTCGTCAACGGCGATGTCATCAGCAAAGCCGATGTGGACAATCGGCGGCGGCTGTTCGCCCTGTCGACCGGCATGCCGGCCACTGCCGAGATCCTGGACCGGTTGACGCCGCAGGTGACGCGCCAACTGATCGACGAGCGGCTCCGGCTGCAGGAGGTGCAGCGCCGGAAAATTGTCGTGCAGGACAGTGATATCGCAGCCGCGATCAAGGAGATCGAGCAGCGCAACGCCATGCCCGAAGGAACCTTGCGACGCCGACTGTCGGCCGATGGCGTCGAGTTCCGTACGCTGGTCGACCAGGTGAGAGTGCAGATCGGCTGGGGCCGGGTGTTGCGCCAACTGCTTGGCCCGCAGGCGGAGGTCACCGATGCCGACATTCAGGAGCAGACGAGACTGTTGCAGGCGGAGACCGGCCAGCAGGAGTTTCACATCGGAGAGATCTTCGTGCCGATCAACGATCCCTCCCAGGCGGATGCGGCGCAGCGCTTCGCTGACACCATCATTCAGCAGCTCCGGGCGGGGGCACCGTTCCCGGTCGTGGCGGCGCAGTTCAGCCAGAGTCAGACCGCATTGCAGGGCGGCGACGAGGGTTGGGTCCAGCCCAACCAGATCGACCCGGCAGTGCTCGCCATCCTGCAGCAGATGCCGGACGGCGCGATCAGCAACCCGATCCCCGTGCCGGGCGGGTTGTCCATCGTGACCCTGCACGGCAAACGCGAGATTGGGCACGACCCGGGAACCATTTTGACGACACGGCAGGTGTTCCTGCCGTTCGCGACGCCACTGGACCCGAATGCGCCGACGGCCCAGCAGCAGCAGGTGCTGGAGCAGGCACGTCGCATCGCGAATACGGCCAAGGCGTGCGAGGATATCGAAGCGGCGAACAAGGCGGCCGGCGACAAACGGCCGGCGGACCAGGGCGAAGTGCGGTTGGAGAGCGTGGCCTTGCCCGCGTTGCGCCAGGTGCTGGCGACCCTGCCGATCGGCAAGGCAAGTCAGCCGTTGATCGCCGGCGACGGTGTGGCGGTGATCATGGTTTGCTCGCGCGAACAGCGGAACCTGGGGGTGCCGAGCAAGCAAGAGCTGACCGAACGCATCCTGGACGATCGCGTGGAGTTGGCTTCTCGTCAGCTCATGCGCGACCTTCAGCGGCGGGCGGTGATCGACCAGCGCTCCTGAGGGTCGGCGGGCGGTGCCAGCGGCATTGCGCGAGGTGATTGCCCGGCACCGATTGAGTGCCCGGCATTCGCTTGGCCAGCATTTTCTGCTGGATGCCAATCTGACCACACGGATCGTCCGCGAAGCCGGGGCGTTGGACGGACGGCATGTTGTCGAGGTCGGCCCGGGCCCGGGCGGACTGACCCGGGCGCTGCTGAACAGCAACGCGGCGGATGTAACGGTCGTGGAGATCGACCCCCGCGCGGTGGCGGCCATGCTGGAATTGCAGGCGGCGTCAGGCCCGCGCCTCAAGGTCGTGGCTGGCGACGCCATGGCACTCGATCTGGCGGACCTGGTCCCGTCGCCGCGGCTTATCGTCGCCAATCTCCCCTTCAACGTCGCGACCCCCCTGCTCGTGGGCTGGCTGCGGAAGGCGTCGCGGTGGGAGCGACTGACCCTGATGTTCCAGCAGGAGGTAGCCGAGCGAATCTGCGCCACGCCGGGCTCGCCGCCATACGGGCGGCTGGCCGTGCTGGCGCAATGGTGTTGCACGACGGAATTGCGGCTGCGCATCCCTCCGGCTGCCTTCGTGCCGTCGCCCAAGGTGTCCTCGGCGGTGGTCGTGCTTTGTCCGCATGCGGCGCAGCCGGAGGCGGCGCTGTTCGCTGTGATGGAGCGGCTGACGGCAGCAGCCTTCGGGCAGCGTCGCAAGATGCTGCGTGGAGCGTTGCGCGGCCTCGGCGGAGAAGCCCTGCTCGCACGCGCCGCTGTCGCACCGGAGCGACGGGCGGAGACGCTGACGGTGGCGGAGTTCGATCGCCTGGCGCGGCTGCTTTGAAAACCGGCCGGGTCTTTTACGCGCTTGCAGCCAACGCTGCCGTTGACCACCAGGACCACCCGGCGTAGCGTCCGAGGAAGCGCCATTGCCTTGGCGTATTTCAATATAGAACAGTCTATGCCCTTCGTTGCGCGCGATCGATCGGGTGGGAGGTTGTCGGTCATGGTGACGATAGATGCCCAGGTTCACGCCTACGAACGCGACCACCCGGGCCGTCCATGGGCCGCCGTCCTCCACGGCCCGCCGGAGGTGACCGGCGACGACATGGTGGCCGCCATGGATGCCGTTGGTGTCGATGGCGCGCTGTTGGTCTCGCCGTTCACCATGTATCGTTACGATGCCAGCTACGCCATCGAAGTCCACACAGCGCATCCCGGCCGGTTCGGGTTGATCAAGCCGGTCGACCCGACCGATCCCGGGGTGGTCGATACGATCGCCGACTGGGCCTCGACAAATGGCACGGTTGGCATTCGGATCATGATGGCACGAGACCTTTCGACCGATCCGGCGGACCCCGGCATCAACCGGGTTCTCGCAGCCGCTGCCCGACACGGGCTGCCGGTCAACCTCATGTGCACGGGGCGTCTGGAGCAGGCCGGACAACTGGCGGCGCGAAACCCCGCCACGAGGCTGGTGATCGACCACCTCGGGCTGTCCCAGCCACACGTGCCGCCAATCCCCGCGGAGCCGTTCGCCGATCTGCCGAAGCTGCTGGCCCTGGCCGCCCAAGACAACATCGCGGTGAAGATTACCGGCGCCTGCACGCTGTCGGTTGAACCTTTCCCCTACAACGACCTGTGGGTTCCGCTCTTTCGCATCTTCGACGCCTTTGGCTTTGCCCGCTGCATGTGGGGCACCGATTGGACCCGTGCGGTCGCCTTGCTGACCTACAAGCAAGGGGTAGAGGCGTTTCGCGTTACCGATCGCTTGTCCGCCAGCGACCGGGCCGCCCTGATGGGTGGGACTCTCCAGCGGATCTATAACTGGTCGCCATCGAAAGCCTGAACCCCGAACTGGCGGCGACGCCGTCGTTCCGAGTGGCGCCAACGGGCGGCGGCCGGCGAACAGCAGCAGGAAGCACATGGTCAAGATTCTCATCGCGTCGCACCCGATCAACGACCCGGAGGTCGCCCGCGCGCTGCTGCCGGCCGAGCTCGAGGCGACGATGGCACCGCACGGCAGCGCGGAGTTCGCCGCCGCGTTGGGGGAGGCACTCTGCCTGGTCGGTTTCGGGAATAAGCCGCTCGACGATGCCTTCTACCGCTCGGCGCCGAAGCTGAAACTCGTCCAGCTCATGTCGGCCGGCTACGACACGATCGACATCGAGGCCGCCCGCCGCGCCGGCGTCGCGGTGTGCAACAACGGCGGCGCCAACTCCACGTCGGTCGCCGAGGCCGCGCTGCTGCTGATGCTGGCCACGGCACGCCGCTTGCCGTGGCAACACGCCGCCACCGCTGCCGGCCGCTGGTCCGGCAACAACCCGGGCGGCGCCGGGTTCTTCGAACTGAAGGGCCGCACGCTCGGCATCGTCGGCCTCGGCGCGATCGGCAGGAAAACCGCCCGGCTGGCCCGCGCCTTCGGCATGCGGGTGCTCTACTTCGACATCCGCCGCCTCACCGAGGACCAGGCCGATGCCTTCGGCGTGGAGTTCGCGCTGTTCGAGGAGGTGCTGCGCAGGGCGGACATCGTCACCCTGCACGTGCCGCTGACCCCGCTCACCCGCCACATGATGGGCCGCGCGCAGTTCCGCCTGATGAAGCCGGAGGCGGTGCTGATCAACACCTGCCGCGGCCCGGTGGTCGATGAGACGGCGCTGTGCGAGGCGCTGGGCGACGGCACCATTGCCGCGGCCGGCCTCGACGTCTTCGAGGTTGAGCCGCCGGCGCCCGACAATCCGCTGCTCTCGCTCGACAACGTCGTGCTGACGCCGCACCTGGCCGGCGGCACCACGGACTGCCAGTACACGCGCTTCCGCAACGCGTTCGACAACTGCCAGCGCATCGCCCGCGGCGATCCGCCGCTCTGGCTGATTCCCGAGCTGGCGAGTTAAGGCCAGGGGGCTTTGCCCCCTGGAACCCCCGCCAAGGGCCGAGAGGCCCTTGGATCCCATTCTTTGGGCGCTCAGTCGTGCTCGTAGCCGTAGACTTCGGGCAGCAGGAAGGTTGCCGCCAGCAGGCCGGCCAGGGAGAAGAACGAGACCAGCAGCGTCGAATTGGCCTGGCCGATCGCGGTGAACACCGACGGGAACAGGAAGATCGAGAAGAACGCCGCGCCCTTGACGAACATGTAGGAGAACCCGCTGGCCGTGCCGCGGTACTCCGGCTTGGCAACCAGCGAGGGAACGGTCATGCAATTCGACGAGGAGTGCATGTGCCCCCAGAACATGACCGCCGCCGCGAACGGCAGAATCTTCACGTAGCCGGTGTAGAGCGCCGCGGCGGCCACCAGAAGCGAAACCCAGACGATGCCGAATCCGATCTGGCCAATTCCACGATGCCCGACTTTCGGCGTGAGCAGCGGCGCCACCCAGCCCGAGGCCGTGCTGATCATGTTGAGCGGGATCATCATCAGCAGGGTGCCGATGGTCGATGAGACGCCCACCATGGTGAACATGATCGGCAGGTAGAAGCTGAAGGTCTGCGCCTCGGAGGCCTGGCAGAACCCGGACACCCAGCCGTAGAGGGTGGCCCGCCAGCGGATCGGGTCGCGGCGGATGTCGGCCAGGAACGCGGTCGGCCGCGGCTTGCGGACGACCATGTCCTGGTCGGGAAGCATGTCGAGCGGGTCGTTGTACATCTCCCGTGCAATCGCCTTGGCCGGGCGGAACCGGCCCTGGCGGATCAGCCAGATGGAGGTCTCCGGAAGGTCGTAGCGCAGCCAGAAAATGATGGCGGCGGGAACTGCCCCAAGGCCGAGGATGGTCCGCCAGACCATCTCGTGCGACAGGCCGGTGGACATCAATATCACTGTCACGATCACCGCGAGCAGGCTTCCTGACCCGAACATGAACTGCCAGCGGTTGCCGACGACCTCGCGCCGCCCCTTCGGCAGGAACTCCATGATGTAGGTGTAGCCGGTCGAGATGTCGGACCCGAGCGGGAAGCCCAGCAGCAGGCGAACGATCACCAACGCCATGATGCTCGTCACGAAGGCCTGCGCTAGGGCGAGCACGATGAACAGGAACATGGTGGTCAGGAACATCACCCGCCGGCCGATCTTGTCGGTCAGCCAGCCGCCGCCTTGCGCGCCGATGAGGGCACCCGCCTGGGTGGCGGCGGCCGCCAGGCCCAGCATCAGCGGAGAGGGGTGGTATTGCTCGCGGATGAAGATGAGCACGAAGCCGATGGCGTAGAGATCCCACGCCTCGACCAGGATGGAGGCCAGCATCAGCCACCCCACGCGGTCGCCCTTCGGGCTGTAGTTGGCCACCAGGTGGCGGACCGCCGAGTCCATTGCGGCCTGCGGCGATGCTTGCGCGGACATGCATTGTCCTCCCTGCAGTCGTTGTTCTCGTTCGACGTCGAGCCGAACGATTTTTGCCGCAGCAGCTTAGCCTATTCGGTATGCCGCCGCAACGGCCGCAGCGAGGAGGGCGCGAAGCGCCCAAAAGAATGGGATCAAAGGGCCTCTCGGCCCTTTGCGGGGTCCAGGGGCAGAGCCCCTGGCCTTCAGGGTGCGCTGGCCGGGTTCACCACCACGCCCCACGGGAGCCGCCCAACCGGAATGGACCTGACCGCCTTCAGGTCGCCGACATCGATGATCGTGATGTCGTTGCTCAGCCCGTTCGCGGTCAGCAGTTGTTTGTAGTCGGGCGTGAAGCCGACGTGCCACACCCGCTCGCCGACCAGGATGTATTGCTTCACCTTGTAGATTCTAGCATCGACCACCGCCACGCGGTTGGCCGGGCCGAGCGCCACGAAACCGATCTTGTCGTCCTTGGTGAAGCGGATGTCCTCCGGCTGGATCTCGTCACGCAGGCCCGGGATTGGGAACGCGATCTTGTGAGTGACCGCATGGGATTTGGGGTCGATCACGCTGACGGTCCCACCCAGTTCGGAGGACACCCACACCTCCGACCCGTCATGCTTGAACCGTGCGTTTCGGGGGCGCGCGTCAACCAGCGTGCCGGCGACCATCTTCTGGGTCGCGTAGTCTATGAAATGGGCCATGTTGGTCGTCTCGGAGGTGTTGACGATCGTTTCTCCGTCCGGGCTGACTGCCATCCCTTCCGGCTCGACGCCCGTTGGGATCGAGGCCAGGGTCTTGCCCGTGCTGACGTCGAACACCGTCACCAGGGCGTCGTTTTCGTTCGACACGTAGAGTGGGTTGCCGGACGGCCGCAGCGCGAAAAGCTCGGGGTCCGGCGTGGCGATCGAGCGGACCTCCTTCAGCGTGGCGGTGCTGAAGACCTGGATCTCGTCGTCATCGCCATCGCAGACCAGGAGGTATTTGCCATCGGGCGTGACCAGGATGCCGCGCGGCCGCTGGCCTGTCTCGATCGTCTTTATCGTCGCGCCCTTGTCGAGATCGACCACGCTGATCGTGTTGTCGCGCTCGTTCGACGTGTAGGCGATGTAGGCCCGCGCCGGCATGGCGCACAGGGTTGCCAGTCCAAGAGCGGCAAGGCCGAGAGTGCTGCGCATCTGCTTCTTCCCCCCCTAGAGCCTGCACTTGGTCTCGGGCTGGTCGACGCCGAGGGTGTCGAGGTCAGTCACCTGGTGCAGGAAGCCCGGCTGCGGCGAGGTGGAAACCACGTTGCGGCCGTCGGAGAGCAGGATCGGCTGGCGAAGCTGCCCGTTCCAGCCGCGCAGGGACAACGGCTCGCCCTTGTAGGCGGCAAGTTGGAACTGCGGTCCCCTGATGGTGGACATGATCCTGGCGGGGTCGGCCGACTGTGTGCGGCTCGCCGCCTCGCCGACCATGCGCGCCGCCGTCCATGCCTGCATATCGAGCGCCGTCATGGTGCGCCGGAACGCACGGACGAACCGGTCCTGCATCTGCGTCCCGCCCCAGGACTCCGACGATGGATCCCAGGTGAGCGGGCGAAGCCCCGCGGATCCTGCGACCGGCCGCGGATCCCAGGTGCGGTACGGAAGGTAGCCCGCGAACACCTCGTTCTCGTCCGCCGCCACCAGCACGTCGTACTCCGGCGCGCTCTGCGTGAACACGGGCAGCTGCTGCTGGGTCTGGATCAGGCCGGTGTCGGTCTCGCGGGAGCCGCCGGTGTCCTTGTACTGGCGCTCCTCGACGATGCGGGCGCCGAAGCGTTTGGCGCTGCGCCGATAGGCGTCGGCCAGCAGGGCGTCTTGCGGATGCGAGCCGTACGCCAGCAGCCAGCGGTTCCACCGCTTCCACACGAGATACTGGGCGACGGCGTCGGCGAGCATGCTGCGCGTGGGCGCCACATGGATCGTGTTGGAGCGGCAGTTCTCCTCGCGCAGGGAATCGTCCGGCGCGGCGATGTTGAAGATCGTCACGCCTTTCGGCGCCCCTGCGTCGGCCAGCTTCAGCACTTGGTCGGCCGGCGCGTCGGTCATCAGCAGCGCGATGCCTTCACCTGCGAGCTCACCCAGCGCGGCGACGGGATCTTCGTCCGGACTGACCCGGCGGTCCACCAGCTCGAACTGCTGGTTCATGAACCGTCCCGTCGTGTTGTTGTCGGCAATGGCCATTTTGGCGCCGGCGAGGCCGGCGTCCCGCGCGGGCTTATCGAGCAGCGAGATCGTCGGGCGCGGCTCGACCCAGCGGATATAGCCGATCCGGATCGTTGCCACATCGGCGCGAGCCTGCCGCGAGGCCGCGATGCCGGCCGCCGCGAGCACGGCTCGCCGGCCCAGGCCCCTGGGTATCCTCTCGCCTTCCATCATCGCCTCCCCCGGCGAGCTACTGGCTATTTGCAATCAGAGAGCTGATTGTCGCGGATCTCGAAGCTGTTGTCCTTGGCCAGGTCGACACGCTGCAGCATGCAGGTTCGGCCGGAGCGATCGACCAGCTTTACCGAGTAGGTGGCTGGCGCGAGCCCGGTGAGCGTCAGGCGCTCGCCGGAATCCAGCGACTTGTCCTTGTCGTTGAGCGCCTGGTTCGGACCCCAGTTCTCTGTCCCCGCGGGGGCCATGTAGACGCCCGTGAAGTCGGTTCGCGTGGTGGTGTTGTAGGCGAAGAACTTCTGCCCCTGGGCGGAAGCCGCCCGCAACGGGGCGCCGGCGCCGAGCAACAGGAGCCCGCCGGCGATCAGCCAGCAGCGCCAACCTAATTTCATGTCTTCCCCCCTTTTGGTCACTTCGTGACCCGTTGGCCCGCAACGCGCCCCGTACGTCCCCCCCGACAGTTCGCCTTGTCTTCTCCTTCGCGGCGAGCGGCTGCACCCGACGGTCGCTCCAACGGATGGCGGCGGCCGCTGCGTGCGCCTACGTGAGCAAGCGGCTGGCGTCCATTGCCGAGCGCGTGTCGAGGCCATGGCTCCCGCAAAAGTGGCAGCCGGCGTGACCTGTCCTGGCCGGGAACGGCGCGTTCACGCGACCCCGGGCGCATTCGCCATCCGGATCAGGCCGGCGGCGCGCGTGAACCCCCGCTTGGCGTTCATTTGACTGTCGTTGTTCGCCACTGTCTTGTAGGGCAATCCCCAACGCGTCCGCGATCTGCCCGCTTCGTCAGGCGCCGGAGCGGATGGTTGGGGGAAATTCAAGAATGCGTAAGCGGCAACGCCGCGGGATCCCGGCGCGGGCGAAGTGGCTCGGGCGAGTGGCGTTCGCCGGAGCGGTCCTCGTATTGCCGTCGCTGGCGCAGGCCCAGAACGCACCCGCGCCTGCCTCCCCGGCGCCCGCCCCGCAGCAGATGCCGGAGGTGGAGGTGATCGGCGCCTCGCCGCTGCTCGGCTCCGGCGTCGATCGCAATACCGTCCCCGCCCAGGTCAACGTACTCGGACCTCAGGACATCAACCGCAACGGCATGAGCCCGCCGGACGCGGTTCGCGCCCTCGACGAACAGGTCCCCTCCGTGCACCTGGATTCGGCCTCGGGCAACCCGTACCAGCCGACGCTTTTCTACCATGGCTACGAGGCGTCGCCGCTGCAGGGAACCCCGCAGGGCATCGCCGTCTATGTGAACGGCGTGCGCTTCAACCAGCCGTTCGGCGACACGGTGAACTGGGACCTGCTGCCGAGCGTGGCCGTCGACCAGATGAACCTGGAGGGCTCCAACCCGGTGTTCGGGCTGAACGCGCTCGGCGGCGCGCTGAACGTGCAGCTGAAGAACGGGTTCACCTACCACGGCGGCGAGGCGGAAGTGTCGGGCGGCTCGTTCGGCACTGTCAGGGGTGACGTTCAG
>Ga0326727_10025601_pt1 | contig 11044 bp, 11 predicted proteins | sample MB2enrmetagenome_FD_207643 | JGI IMG/M metagenome (GOLD analysis project Ga0326727, IMG submission 207643) | Lab enriched peat soil microbial communities from McLean, Ithaca, NY, United States - MB29MY | ecosystem: Environmental > Terrestrial > Soil > Wetlands > Peat | place: USA: New York... | reverse complement strand
TCATGCGGCTGCGAGAACAAACGGTAGCTCGACTCCGCGCCCGCGACAACGGGCGCTGCGCTCGCCATGACAGTGCGCGGTAAGTGAGCACATCGCGTCGCAGGAGCTGCGCGGCAGCTCGACTCCGCGTCTTCTGTCTCCATCTCAGGCGCGGTCATTCATCCATCGACATATATCAATCTATCATCACCACGCATTTCTCTTCTAGGTTTCTTGCATTAGTTGTGGTGAAATATCACAGGTAATAGGTCGCTGACGCAGATGTTTGTCGATGAAGCCAAGATTCGAGTCGCATCCGGAGCCGGTGGTAACGGCTGCATGGCCTTCCGCCGCGAGAAGTTTGTTCCGCGTGGTGGCCCCAGTGGCGGCGACGGCGGACGTGGCGGCGACGTCATCATGGAATCCAGCGAGCGGCACAACACGCTGGTTCACTTCCGCTTCAATCCTGAATACAAGGCGCAGCGCGGCCGTCATGGCGAAGGCTCGAACAAGACCGGCGCCGAGGGCGAGAGCATCACGCTGAAGGTTCCCGTGGGAACCGAGGTGTACGACGACGAGACCGGCGCGCTGATCCACGACTTCGAGAAGCCCAACGAGCGCATCGTGATTGCGCACGGCGGGCGCGGAGGCCGCGGCAATCAGCACTTCGCCACGCCGACGCACCAGGCTCCGCGCGAGCATGAGCCGGGCAAGCCGGCTGAAGAACGCAAGCTGCGGCTGGAGCTGAAGCTGCTGGCCGACGTGGGACTGGTGGGCTATCCCAATGCGGGTAAGAGCACGCTGATCTCGCGCATCTCGGCGGCGCGGCCTAAGATTGCTGATTATCCATTCACCACGCTGCAGCCCAACCTGGGCGTGGTGGCACTCGGCGAGATGCCGAATATTGTCAGCTTCGTGGTGGCCGACATTCCGGGATTGATCGAGGGTGCGAGCGACGGCGCGGGACTGGGCACTCAGTTCCTGCGGCACATTGAGCGCACCCGCTGCCTGGTGCATCTGGTCGACTGCTCGGAGGCGAGTGGACGGCCCGATCCCGTAAAGGATTTCGATGTGATCCTGCGCGAGCTGAGAAAGTTCGGCGCGGGATTGGAGCGCAAACCCATGATCGTGGTGGCCAGCAAGCTGGACGCCGCGACGCCCGCGAAGGTGGAGAAGCTGCGCAAGCACGCGCGCAAGCTCGGCTTGGAGTTCTACGCCATCTCCGCCGTCACCGGGGCCGGCATCAACGAGCTGGCATGGGCCATGGCGCGCCACGTCGATGAAGTTCGCCGGCACGGCGCCGGTGAAGAAACGCTCGCCGAGACCGCGCCCGTAGCGGCGGCAGCGGCGGCAAAATCACAAACAACAAAAGGGAGAATACCAATGGCTGTGAAGAAAGCTGCTAAGAAGGCCGTAAAGAAAGTCGCAAAGAAGGCCGTGAAGAAGGCCGCAAAGAAGCCGGCGAAGAAGGCCGCAAAGAAAACCGCAAAGAAGTAGTCACAACCACCACGACGGCGCGGGCCACGGTCCGCGCCGCTGCTTTGCTCTCGATGACCACTCCCGTTCGAAATATCGCCCTCTATGGTGGATCCTTCGATCCCGTTCATCTGGGACACCTGGCGGTTGCTCGCGCTGCGGCTCGCCGCTTCCAGCTCGATCGCATCTACTTCGTTCCCGCCGATGTTCAGCCGCTGAAGGCGCAGCAGAGGGTCACGAACTACCATCACCGCTATGCGATGCTGGCGCTGGCGCTGCAGGATGAGCCGCGATTCATCCCCTCGCTGCTGGAGGCTCCCGAGATCGTCCGCGCCTCCGGCGCTCCGGCCAGCTACACCGTCGATACAGTGCGGCGGATGCGCGAGCGAATTCCGGCCTCGGCGCGGCTCTTCTTCATCATCGGCATGGACGCCTTCCGCGCCATTGCCAAGTGGCGCTCGCCGGTTGAGCTGTTGCGTTCGGCCGAATTCATCGTGGTCAGCCGTCCGGGCTTTCCTGTCAGCGAGGTGACGGCGGCGCTGCCCGCCGAGCTGCGCCCCAGTGAGGCCTGCGCGCGCAGTCTGCTGGAAACCGGCTCGCTCGCCGTCGGCGGCGCGACCATCCACCTGCTGCCGGAGTTGAACGAGGAGATCAGCGCCACGGCCATCCGCGAGGCTGCCGCACGCGGCGCGGGGCTGGAACGGTTGGTGCCCGCCGCCGTCGCCGCTTACATCGGCCGCCTGAAGATTTACTCCGCCGAAGAGGAGCCCGGCTCACCGGAGCCTCCGCGCGTTTGATTTGCTTGCATCCGGAGCCGAAGGCCAGCAAAATAGTTGTGCAATTGTCACAACGAGAGGAACGATGCCGACTCCAGAGATCCGCGAGCAGGTTGCACTTGCCCTGAAGGCTGTCGAGAACAAGAAGGCTGAGGATGTCACCCTGCTTCAGCTCCCGCGTGAATCCAGCAGCTTTACCGATTATTTCCTGATCTGCAGCGGCAGCAATGCCCGCCAGGTGCAGGCCATCGCCGACGAGGTCGATGAACGCCTCTCCAAGGACATGCGCGTTGAGCCTAACGCGCGCGAGGGCTACCAGACGGCGGAGTGGATTCTGCTCGACTACGTCGATTTCGTGGTGCACATCTTCAACGCCGAGCGTCGCGCCTACTACGACCTGGAGCGGCTCTGGAAGTCGGCGCACCGGCTGACCCTGCAGGAGCTGTTGCATCCCAGGGCCGTGCCCGCACCGGCAGCGAAGGCACCGGCAGCAAAGAAGCCCGCAAAGAAGGCGCCTGCGAAGAAGACAGCCGCGCGTCTGGCGGCAAAGAGCACCCGTGCAGCTACGGGCAAGAAGAAAATAGCCGCAAAGAGCGGCGCAAAGAAGTCGGCGAAGAAAGTGGCTTCCAACCGCACCTCAACGCAGCGCGCGGCCAAGGCTGCGGCGCGACGCAAGTAGCTCGTCAACATCCGGAACGCGGGCCGCGTGCCCGCGTTTTCTTTCGCCATGAAGATTGCGCTTGTCTCCATCACGAAGCGAAGAGGCTCCAGCAAGGAAGGTGCCGTCGAGGAGCTGGTGGCCGAGTATCTGAAGCGAACCACGCGCTACTGCCCCATCGAGAGCCGCGAATACGCCGCCGAAGAGGCGATGTGGAAGAGCCTCGAACGCCCGGCAAGAACCACTCCGGTCCTGGTGGCGCTGGATTCGCGAGGCAAACAGATGAGCAGCGAGGAGCTGGCTGTTTTCATCCGCCAGCAGCTCGAACGCGGCACGCAGGAGCTGGTCTTTGCCATCGGTCCCGCCGATGGCTGGTCGCCGGCCTCGCTCGAACACTCGCAGCAACGGCTCTCACTGGGAAAGATCACACTTCCGCATGAGCTGGCACGAGTGGTGATGGCCGAACAGATCTATCGCGCCTTCGCCATCCTGAACAACCATCCTTACCACGGCGGGCACTAGCGCTCGATTACCCCAGCTTCCGCATCGCTTCTCCGGCCACGTAGATCGATCCGGCGATCACCACCACTGCCTCCGGTCCAATCGCCCGAGCCCGCTCAACCGCCATCCGCAGACCTTCTTCCACCGTCGCCGAGGTCGAGTGCTCCACGCCGAGCGATCGTGCGAGTGCATCCAGGTCGCCAACCGCAGCCGCCCGCGGATTTTCCACCGTCCGCGTCAGCACCACGTGCTTCATCGCCGGCCACAGAATCTGCGCCATCTCGGTCACCGCCTTGTCTGCCATCACGCCGAAGAGCAGTACCAGCGGACGCTCGGCGAGTTGCTCGGTGAGCGCCGAACGCAGCGCCCATGCTCCGGCGGGATTGTGCGCGACATCGAGGATGATCTCCGGTAGCTTGCCGTGCGCCGGATATCGTTGGAAGCGTCCCGGCCAGCGGGTCTGGCGCACACCACGGGCGATGCTCGCGGCGGTCACATGAAAGCCGCGTGCTGCGAGCTCTTCGGCGGCGGTGATAGCCAGCGCCAGATTCCGAAGCTGATGGCGGCCGGTAAGCGGCGAGGCAATCTCCACCTCTTCGCCCATCAGCTGCAGCCGGAAGCGCTTCGGCGCTCCCTCCGGCGTAAGCGGCGGAACGTTGCGGGCCGCGCTAACCGCGCGCGCGCCAATTTCCAGCATCCGCTCGCCGAGCACCTGGTTGGCCTCCGGATGCTGCGGCAGCGTGATGGCCGCAACGCCCGGACGCAGGATGCCGGCCTTCTCACGCGCAATGGCCGCAAGGGTATCGCCGAGAAATTTCTGATGATCGAGATCGATATCGGTGATCACCGAGGCGATGGGCTCAACCACGTTGGTGGCATCCAGCCTGCCTCCCATGCCAACCTCCAACACCGCGATCTCGACCTTCGCGGCAGCGAAGAAGTGGAAGGCCATGGCGGTGACGGTCTCAAAGAAGCTGGGCATATGCGGCAGCTCGCCGCGTGCCACCAGCGCCGTGGCCGCTCGCGTCACGCACTCGTAGGCCGAGACGAACGCATCGTCGCCGATCGTCTCTCCGCCGATCGAGATGCGCTCGTTGATGCGCAGCAGGTGCGGCGAGGTATAGAGGCCGACGCGATGGCCGCCGGCAAGCAGAATCGAGGCCAGCGTCGCCGCCGTCGAGCCCTTGCCGTTGGTGCCGGCGATGAGAACCGAGGGAAATTGGTTTTGAGGATCGCCCAGCGCGTGGCAGAGAGTCCTCATGTGGGCCAGCTCGAACTTTCGCGTCGTGCCCTGCTGAAGCTCGTGGCCGAGAGAATAGAGTCGCTCGACCGCCATGGAATACGATGTCATGTTCCTTCGATTATCGCACTGCGTCCGCAACCGGAGCGGCGCCGAGGGCGCTAGGGCCGCGAGTACATCCGCATGAGGCTGGCGATGCTGTAGGCGGCCTGCGCGGCGATCACCGCAAAGACCACGGCCAGCGCTGGAGCCTGCAGCTTGCTCTCGATCAGGTCAGCGAAAACTCCGGAGACGAAGAGCATCAGGAAGGGAATCGAGGCAAACAGGATCACGCCCGCTCCGGTCATCGGAAGTATCAGGCTCAAGCCCACCAGCAGCGCAAATACGATCAGCGGCGCGGTGTTGCCGAAGAAGCGAATGCGGCGCGAGGCAATCCAGCCGGCCAGCGCGATCAGCAGCAGCAACAGGGCTCCGGGAGCGGTATCGAAATAGAAGCTGCCGAGCATCAGGCCCAGCATCTTTGGGGCGAGCGGCTGCGCCACGAAGTTCAACCATCCAGCGCCGGCAATTCCGCGAGCCAGCGCCGCGGGCGAGGCCAGGTAAGCCGCATCCAGCAGCACCAGCGCTACGGCCACGGCAGCCAGCAGAATCAGCATCGCCGCCGGACGGCGGTGCGGCACCGCCCACAGCATGAACAGCGCCGCCGGAACAATCAGCCACACCAGTGGCCACTGCGCTCCCGCCGCCAGCGCAATCGAGATGCCGAGCAGCAGGATCCGCTTCCAGTTCCACAGAATAACCTCGCGCGGAGCATAGAGCGTGTGCGCGGTGGCGATGGCCGTGAAGATCAGCCCGAACGATCCCCACGCGGCCACAATCTGCGGACTCGCCAGCGACGAGCAGGCCACCATGCCGGGACTGAAGGCGTAGAGGGCAAGCACGATGTTTCCCGCCGCTGTGCCATAGAGCCGCCGCGCAACGTAACAGAGCGAGGTGCCCAGCAGCAGCCCGACGGCCAGAAACGGCGCGCGAATCAGCCATCGCAGATGATCCAGCCATACCGGGTCGATCATCTCCGGCCGCTGCGGCAGATGCGGAAGCAATCCGGTCACCGCCAGCAGCGGAACCAGCGGCGAGCTGGCGGTCTCGCTGGCGAATCCGACATGCCGCAGCAGCGCCACGGCGCGCTGAATCTGCTCGGCCTCAAGCTGCGTCAGCGGCACCGAGGCGATGAACCACGCGCACTGCGCGAAGAACAGCGCCAGCAGCGCCAGCGCAATCAGGTGGTAGGAACGGACCGGCTTGGGCGCCCTTGAAGATGACATGCTCTCTAACTTTGTAACACCTGCGGGCTGGAATTGGGATGGAGAAATCGAGTTTGGTGTAAGCTGCTGAGTCAAGCAACGGAGGCCGAATGCACCTGCAGATGGATGCCTCGCTCGCTGAAGGATTCACTAGCGCGAGCCAGAGAGCTCGTGTCACCACCGAGGCCTGGGCAGCCGCCAATCTATATTGCGTCGCTTGTGAGGGAGACCACCTTCGGCCGGAGCCAACGAATTCCAAGGTCGTGGATTTCGTTTGCGAGCAATGCAGCGCGGAATTTCAGCTGAAAAGTCAAAGCCATCCGTTCGGAAGGAAGGTCGTCGATTCCGGTTATGAAGCGATGTGCAGAGCAATAAGGAGCGATCGCGCTCCCAACCTGGTGCTGCTCCATTACGACCGCCTTGCTTGGCAGGTCCTAAACGCTCTGATTATCCCGTCATTCGGTTTTACCTTGGCCGCGATCGAGAAGCGCGAGCCTCTCTCGCCTACCGCCCGCCGGGCGGGATGGGTTGGCTGCAATATCCTGCTGACGCAAATCCCAGAGGAGTTGCGGTTGCCGATCATTTCAGATCGTTTAGCCGGCCCGCCTACATCTGTTCGAAAGCAGTTCCGAAGGATGTCGGCCTTGCGTCAGTTCAACCCGAAATCTCGTGGCTGGCTCATTGATGTGCTTAGCGTCATACACTCGTTGAAGAGTTCTGAGTTCGGGCTGCAGGACGTATACGAGCAGCGGGAGCTGCTGAGCAGCCTGCACCCCGACAATCGCAATGTCGAAGCTAAGATACGGCAGCAGCTGCAGAAACTGCGCGACTTGGGCCTTATCGCGTTCGGGGAGAGAGGGCGCTACCGGCTTAAGGGGAGCGGTCTCTCCCTGTCGGAGGGAAAGTCGTAGCTCACCGCCGGTTCGGTTTCCGCCCCGCACTTCGGGCACCGGTCGTTGCATGTGCAAGACCATACGTCCACCCACGCGGCGCCGCATTGTGAGCACTCGTAAACATTTTCAAACAGCTCCATTCCATGCCTCCCCGGGCAGACTGGTGCATTACGTCCCTACGGCACGATCACCGCCGCGCCATCGACGGCGTCTCCGCGAATGGCTGCCAGCGCCTGGTTGGCTTCGTTGAGTGTGAAGCGCATGACCTTCGGTTGCAATCGTATCTCTGCCGCCAGCTTCAGGAAGTCGCGCGCGTCCTGGCGCGTCATGTTGGCGACGCTGCGCAGCTGGCGCTCTCCCCACAGCAGCCGGTCGTAGTCGAATTCGGGAACGCGGTCGAGGTGAATGGCGTTGATCGCCACCACTCCGCCCTTGCGCAGCGAGGCCAGCGCAGCCACCACAACATCTCCGCTGGGAGCAAACGTAATCGCCCGGTCGAGCTCCACCGGAGGCCGTTCGTGCTCCGTCCCCACCCAGCGCGCGCCCAGCGATTCCGCCAGCCGGCGATGACTCTCGCCGCGCGTCGAGACATAAACCTCGCATCCCCACGACTTCAGAACCGCAATCGCCAGGTGTGCCGAGGCTCCAAAGCCGAAGAGCCCCACGCGTTCGCCGCGCTGCACCCCGGCGACACGCAGGCTGCGAAAGCCGATGATTCCCGCGCACAGCAGCGGCGCCGCGTGCAGAGCATCCAGCTCCAGCGGCAGCGGAAAGACAAAATCCGCGCGCGCCGCGGCAAACTCTGCAAAGCCGCCATCCACGCTGTAACCGGTGAAGGTCGGGTGGTCGCAGAGATTCTCCATCCCGTGCCGGCAGGACCAGCAGCTGCCATCGGTTCCGCCCACCCAGCTGACGCCCACCCGCGTGCCCAGAGGCAGCACGGCGCTCTCGCCTTCTACAACCTCGCCCACAATCTGATGGCCGGGAATCAGCATTTCGCGGCGCGGCGGCAGCTCTCCGGAGGCGATGTGCAGATCGGTCCGGCAGACTCCGCAGGCCAGCACCCGCAGCAGCACCTGCCCGGGGGCGACGCTCGGCTTCGGGACATCCTCTATGCGAAGTGGCCGCTCACGCTCGCCGGGAGCGGCCAAAACAGCGGCTCTCATCGATCTAGTTCACCATTTCGTGTCCGTTGGTTGTCCTGGTTCTGCTCTTCGTCGGCTCCGTGTCCTTCAGGAAGGTTTCGCCCTTCACCAGCCAGGCCACGCCGAAGGCCAGCAGCGCAGTTGATTCGAAGCAAAACGTCGGCGCCAGGCTTCCTGCCAGGTAATGGACCTTCATCAGCTTCAGCACGGCGATCAATACCATGGATGCGATGATCGCCCATCCGCAGACCACGTACACGCGATTGCGTTGCCGCTTCTGCAGGGTCATCTTGCGATTCCGCGCCGTCATCCTGAAGAGCACCAGGCAAAAGTAAGCCAGCGTGGAGAAGAGCAGCACGGCGAAGGTGTAATGCGCGATGCCAACTTCGTGCTGCGTAGCGGTTGCGTTGGCATCGGGCTCGGTGGGAAAGAATGCCACTCCCAGCGCGCAGATCGAAGAGAAGATTCCCGCGATTTCGTCTTTCAGGTCATAGCCGCGGCAGCAGAGCATGAACATCGCAATCGCGCAAAGGCTGCCGACAAACAGATTTCTCATGCCGGTGTAGTAATAGCCGCTGATCGATGTTTCCAGCTGATGGCCGCCGAAGATCCACCACGGAATCGCCAGCGCGAAGGGCAGCAACAGCGCTACCCACCCCACCGCTTTGCGCAGTGCCAGATAGGTGAGAACGGCCGGGTCCGTGGCTTCGGTTACAAACAGCATCGCGGGCCTCCGTCTTGCTCTGAGCGACGCCGCCGAGTGCAGCGTTTCACCGGGTCAGTTCAGCGAGGCCCAGGTCTCACGCTGGAAGAAGCTGCCATCCACGCTGGCCTCCATCTCCAGAAAGACCGGCCACGGAGCGGTGAAGGAGAACACGTTTTCTCCCAGCAGCGGACGCACCGTCCTGCGCGCGGAAAGGTCGGCCAGCCCAACCAGCGCGCGCGGAGTCTCGCTCTTCAGCTCCTCGTAACCCATGATCCCTATCACCTGGCAGCCTGCCGCAAAAGGAAAGCGGACCGGCTCGCGCTCGGGGTGCAGATGATTGGCCAGCACCACCAGCGCCGCCAGCTGATCGGGCTCAACAAAGAAGGTGACGCTCTTGATCGCGTCGGTCTCCGCATCGGCCTCGCCCAGCGGCTTTACGCAAACATACTTTGCTGGAATCTCCTGGATTGGAAGCGCATCGAGAAAGCGTTTCACCGTCTCCGGATTCTTCAGATAGCGCTCGCCGTGCAGAAAGTCATCGGCCAGCCGCGCGCCGCCGGGAGATTGCGCCATGGCCTCGCCGATCGCCCGTCCCTGTTCGCTCTTCTCGTTGCCATCGGAGAGAAACGAGCAGAAGCCCTCGATGCCGCCGGGAAAAACCTGGTATGTGTAGCCGAAGCCCAGCCCCACGCCGCCGCCCCAGCAGCCATACGTCTCGCGATCAAAGACGGCGGTCTTGCCCTTGGCGGCCGCGCCGCCGATCAGCGCCATCACACAGCCCCAGCGCCCCGGCTTGAACTGCATCGCGTCTGCCGGAGCTTCATCCGACCAGATCAGCGCCACCGGATTCGTCGTCAGTCCCAGTGCTTCGGCAATCCTGCTTTGCATAGCGCATCGCCTCCCAGGCTGCGGAGAATGATACAACCAGCGCGAAATCGCCGCCACAGGATGCTGACGCGCAAACGAAGATGTCCTGAAAAACTCTGGGCGCAGGGCAAGTATGAGCGATGGTGGTTGTTTTCGTTGAGGATGCTCTGCCCTACTCGACTGGCACACCATTGAACGCAGCTGCGGGGTGGCTTCGTCCGATGCGGGTGGTGCTGACAATCGCAGCGCACGTGGCAAACACTGCGCCGACGATCAGCGATATCGCGTTGCCCGATCCTGAGAACCGGTCAAAGAGCAGCGCGACCAGTGCGGCTCCAAGAGTCTGTCCCGTCAACCTCGCGGTACCCAGCATTCCACTTGCGCCACCGCTTCTCTCCTTGGGTGCGGATGAGATGATTTCGCGGTTGTTGGGAGCCTGGAAGAATCCGAAGCCCAAGCCGCAAAGCGCCATGCTGCAGGCGATCGCCACCGAACTTGCATGGGACGGCAGCAGAGCCAGCGATACCAGGCCGGCCGTAAAGCCGCCCAACCCAAGTCCACACAAAACGCCGGCCGAGTGACGATCTGCCAGATATCCCGCGATGGGAGCGGCGACCAGGGTTCCCAGTGGCCACGGCGAGATCAGCAGCCCGCTCTGAATCTGGCTGCGGCCCAGTACATTCTGCAGATAGAAAGGCAGAGAGACAAAGGCCAGCATCTGCGCCGTGAAGGAGCAGATCGACGTCGCGATGGACAAGGCGAAGACCGGTTGCTGCAGCAAGTCAACGCCGAACAGAGGCGTGGTCTGGTGCAGCTCGCGCTTTACGAAGACCGTTCCGATCAGCACGGCCGCGGCAAGCTCTATAGCCGCCAGCCCTGCGGATTTGCCATGGCCCAGGGCATCGACGCTGCTGAGCAGCAGACCGAAGGTCAATGCGCTGAGAAGCGCGCTCGCAAAGTCGAATCTGCCTCCCGAGCCGGAGGGATTGGGCAGAGTGCGAATCGAGACGATGAAGACCAGAACTCCCACCGGGACGTTGATGGCGAAGAGCCAGGGCCACGGAGCCACCGACAAAATCGCCGCCGCCAGCGTCGGGCCCAGGGTTGCAGAAACCGCCACCGCCATAGCGTTGATTCCCAATCCGCGGCCGAGCATGCGCGACGGGAAGATCATGCGGACCAGCGCCAGGTTCACACTGACGACGCCCGCGGCGCCCAGTCCCTGGCAAAAACGTGCAATGGTCAGCGAAACCAGGGAGTGAGAGAGCGCGCAACCAAGCGAAGCCAGCGTGAAAGCAACGAAGCCCGCACGATACACCTTCAGGTAGCCGATGATGTCTCCGAGCGCGGCCAGCGGCAACAGGGAGATGACGATTGCAAGCTGGTAGGCATTGACAATCCAGATCGAAGTGGCGGGGCTGGCGCCGACTTCGCGGGCGATCGTCGGAAGGGCAACATTCGCCACCGTGCCATCCACCACGGTGATGCCAACGGCGAAA
>Ga0326727_10025599_pt1 | contig 11044 bp, 11 predicted proteins | sample MB2enrmetagenome_FD_207643 | JGI IMG/M metagenome (GOLD analysis project Ga0326727, IMG submission 207643) | Lab enriched peat soil microbial communities from McLean, Ithaca, NY, United States - MB29MY | ecosystem: Environmental > Terrestrial > Soil > Wetlands > Peat | place: USA: New York... | reverse complement strand
GAGATCACCGGCAGTTCGCCCAATGGCTCCGCGACGTCGGTGACGCCGCCCGACACACGCGCTTCGGGGCAAACGATCTTCATCAACTGCACCGCGCGCGCAATCGCCCGCAGGGTATTCACGGGGTCCTGCGCCTTCTCGAACCGCATCGACGCATCCGTACGCAGCTTCAAGCGCGCTGACGTTTTCCGAATCTGCGAGGCGTTCCAGTTCGCGGCCTCAAACACGATTCGCGTGGTCGCATCCGAGACGGCGCTTTCTTTCCCGCCCATGATTCCCGCGATGGAAACCACGCCTCCCGCATCGCAAACCACGCCATCCGCCCCCGTCAGCGTGTACTCATGATCGTCCAGCGCCAGAGCCGTTTCGCCATCCACCGCCGTGCGTACAATGAGCCGGTCGCCCTGCAATTTGTCGCGATCGAACGCATGCATGGGCTGGGCCAGATCCGCGGCAACATAATTCGTGATGTCCACGATGTTGTTGATAGGGTTCATCCCCACCGAAGTCAAACGATACTGCATCCAGTAAGGCGACGGGGCAATCTTGACGTTTTCAAAAGCCACGGCGCTGAAACGGGGGCACAGCGACGTGTCCGCGACTGCGACGGGAAACCCGTTCGAGCCCGCCGGCAGAACCGAAAGATCCACCAGATCGCGCAACTGCCTCTTGGTGATCGCCGCCACTTCCCGCGCCATTCCAAAATGGCCCCACAGGTCAGGGCGATGCGTGAGCGACTTGTTATCGATCTCGATTACCTGATCGGGCTCCAGAGTGATCATGGGTTCGTTCCACACAATGATCCCTTCATGCCCGCGGCCAACACCAAGTTCAGCCGCGCTCGCCAGCATGCCGTTGCTCTCAATCCCCTGGATGGTCTTGCGGCCCAGCGGCACCCAAATGGTTTGCAATCCCTCTCGGCAGTTCGGAGCGCCGCAAGCGACCGTTATCGGCGCGCTTTCGCCAATGTCCACAATCGCCTTCGTGATGTGCGTTCCCGGAACCTGTTCCGCGCTCAGTACGCGCGCCACACGCGCGCCGCGCAGCAAATCGCCCGCCGGATGGATTCCGTCGCACTCCGCCGTCCGCACGGTGATCAACTGCTCCAGTTCTTTGGCGGGCAGACCCAGCCCGGTCACAAAACCTTTGATCCACTGATAGGAGAATTTCATGGCCGCTCAGAATTGATTCAAAAAACGCAGATCGCCCGATTGCAGCAGGCGGATATCGTTGATCGCGTAGCGCATCATCACCAGGCGCGTCAGTCCCAGCCCAAACGCAAAGCCGTTCCACTTGTCGGGGTCGATCTTGCTCATTCGCAAAACGTTGGGATTCACCAACCCGCACGGCAGCAGTTCCACCCATCCCGAATGCTTGCAAACGGCGCAGCCTTTCCCGTTGCAAATCAGGCAGCCGATATCGAGTTCGAAACCGGGCTCCACGAAGGGGAAAAAACCAGGCCGCAGCCGCACCTTCACCTGCCTGTGAAACACGGCCGCCAGCAGGGTCTGCATGAAGTAGATGAGGTGGCCCACCGAAACATCGCGGTCGATCATCATCCCCTCCAGTTGATAGAAGGTATGTTCGTGCGAAGCATCCACGCTCTCGTTACGGAATACGCGTCCCGGCGCAATCATTCGCAAGGGTGGCGGGTAACGCTCCATTCCACGCACCTGCACCGGGGAAGTATGCGTGCGCAGCAGGAAGCCGCCATCCAGCCAGAAAGTATCCTGCATGTCCCGCGCCGGATGATCCGCCGGAATGTTCAACGCATCGAAGTTATGGTATTCGTCCTCCACCTCGGGGCCATCCAGCACCGCGAATCCCATGGATAGGAACAGGTCTTCCAGTTCATACCGAATCTGCGTCAGGGGATGTAGACTGCCCGGTTTCACGCCGCTCGCCGGCAGCGTCAAATCCAGCCATTCGGAATCAAGGCGCTTCGACAACTCCGCGGCCTCAAACGCTTGCTTTCTCGCATCAAGCGCCCCTTCCACCGAATCCTTGGTCTGGTTCAGTAGTTTCCCGATACGGGCGCGCTCGTCCGCCGCCAGCTTCCCCATGCCTTTGCTGACTTCGGCCAGCGCGCCGCCCTTACGGCCCAGCACGCGTACGCGAATGGCTTCCAGCTCCTCCATGGTCGACGCGTTCGCTATTTCTTGAAGGGAACTTTTCTCAAGTTCCGCGAGAGTGGCTTCCATGCTTCAGGCCGCGGGCGCGAACACCCTGTCCGCCTTCAACAGTTCCACGGCCAGATGGTTGATGTAGAACAGCAGCAGCGCGTTGGGAAACTTGCCCTGGAACTCGGCATAGACGCGCTCCTGCCACCCCTCGGTCAAGTAAACCACTGGGTCCAGGTCTTTCACGAAGAATCCTTCTTCATGTGGAATGCCCAGAAAATTGAGTACCGCGACAATCATGTCGAAGTGGCAAATCAGGATCGCCTGCGAAAGTTCAGTGGCCAGTTCTTCGTCCCCGCCCGCCATCCGCTGCATTAAGCGAGGACCCGCGCCGCGCAGGGTCGCCGTGTTCAATTTCCCAAGGTGGGCCCGCGTTTTCACGCGCTCGAACAGTTGAAAGGTCTTCAGCTTTCCCATTGAAACGCCCTTCAAAAGTTGATCCAGGGCCTCATCCCCCAGCCCGGTGAAGACTTCCGAAAGGTGCATAAGCTGCCAGAGTAACACACGCCAAATGCGTTACAATCAAGGGTTTGGCGATGGGAAACCTGATCATTCTCGGGTCGCAATGGGGCGACGAAGGCAAGGGCAAACTGGTGGATCTGCTGGCCGACCAGTTCGACTTCATCGTGCGCTTCCAGGGCGGGCACAACGCCGGCCACACCATTCTGATCGGCGATCGCAAGTTCGTTCTGAAGCTGATTCCCAGCGGCATTCTGCGCCCGGGAAAGATCGCAGTGATCGGTAACGGACTCGTGATCGACCCCGTCGCGCTGTTCGCCGAGATCGATCAATTGGCCTCCGTGGGCGTGGATGCGCAGGCCCGGCTCCGCATTTCCAACCGCGCGCACGTGCTGCTGCCGGCCCATCGCGCCATGGAGAAACGCATCGCCATCGGTACCACCTCACGCGGCATCGGACCTTGTTATGAAGACAAAGCGGCGCGCCGCGGTCTCCGCGTGGCCGACCTGATCGACCCCGAGCATTTTGTGGAGCACTTCGACGCCTTAGCCAAAGAGCACGAAGCCATGCTCAAGGCCTTTGAAATTGACCCGGATTACAATCTGGATGACGTTCGCTCGCAGTATCTCGACCTTGGCGCGCGGATGAAGCCCATGGTCTGCGACACCGCGCTGCTGCTGAATCGGGCCATTCGCGACGGCAAGCAGGTTCTGTTCGAGGGCGCCCAGGCGACCATGCTCGATCTGGATCACGGCACTTACCCTTTCGTGACTTCTTCGAGCGCATCAGCCGGCGGCGCATGCACCGGCTCCGGCGTGGCCCCCACGCTGATCGACGGTATCATCGGCGTCGCCAAGGCCTACATCACGCGCGTGGGCGGCGGCCCGTTCCCCACCGAAATCCTTGGCGAAGAAGGCGAGGAAATCCGGCGGCGCGGCAATGAATTCGGCTCGGTCACCGGCCGTCCCCGGCGTTGCGGGTGGTTCGATGCGCCGCTGCTGCGCTACACGGCGGCCATCAACCACTTCGATTCCCTGGTGATCACCAAGCTCGATGTGCTGGACCATCTGGCGCGCATCCCGGTCTGCACCGAGTATCGGGATGGCGACGCCGTCCTGGGTGAGATGCCAGCCGTCTGCGGAGTCCTCGGCGGTGTCGATCCGGTTTACGAATGCCTGCCCGGCTGGCAGACAGATACGTCGCAGGTCAAGACTTGGGACGGGCTTCCAACAGCCGCTCGAAGCTACATCGACTATCTCGAAAAGCAGTGCGACGTGGAAGTGGGATGCATCTCGATGGGACCGGAGAGAAATCAGACCATCGTTAAACCGGGCTCGAATTTCGAGAAGTTAACCGCGCAAAAAGGCGAGCAAATAGAGTGCTAGTCAACCCCGAGGAGCTTGTGGAATCGCTCGGAGCTGAGATCGTGAAAAGGATGGGGCAGCCGATCGCGACAATGGACTATACCGCATTCGTCAAAGGACACATCGCTAATCTCTACAGCCGTGCGGGAGGCGACACCCGATGTACGGGGCGAGGAGGCGAGTTCCTCGTGGATCTTTGTGCATTCGCCGGCCCCAGAATGGAGTTGGTACTCGAAAGCGAGTGGCGCCTAGGCTTCCTGAAATCAAGAAAGACTTCGAGAAGCTTTATTACTTCAAGGCGCAAACCAAAATCATGATCTGCGATTCGCCGCAGTTCGTCGCGAGCACTATCGCGGCGACCAAGGCATCGTCCACTGCGACAGCTGGATTGCGCCGGCGGACGGGCCGATTTCGTTAGACGACGTACGATTCAACTGCGTGCAGGGATTCCCCAAGAGCCGAATGTCCTAAGACGCAGCGATTCAGACGCACGGCGTCCTTATCTAGCCGTCGAGCTGTGGCCGGCAATTCTCGGAAGACGGCGAGTTAAACCGCCGGTCCGGGAGCAGCGCATACGTCAATCCCGCCGAGATCGGATGCATCAATCCCGCCATCAGAAACACCGGCGTATAACTGAAATGCTGCACCAACCACCCAGTTCCCAGACTCGCGATCGCGCCGCCAATCGCGCCTCCGGAGCCGGTGAATCCACTTACCGTTCCCACTTCGCCCGCCGGGAAAAGATCAGCCGGCAAAGCTTGCAGGTTAGCGATCCAGAACGCATGTCCCACCGTCACGAAGCAAACGCACGCAATGGCCAAGCCCGCGTTCGGGACCAACGGCGCCGCAATGGCGACTGGCAAAAAGCACGCCCCCCACAACATTCCTGACTTTCGCGATCGCGCCATCGTCCACCCGCGGCCGATCAGATGTCCCGATAGCCATCCGCTGAAGAAGTAAGCCACCGCACCGCAGAAGTAAGGCGCCCATGCGTACCGTCCCACCATGGCCGTATCGAATCCGCGCTCCTTATGCAGGTACTCGGGCAGCCAGAAGATGACGAAGTAGATCACCGGGTCAGTCAGAAATCGGACCAGGATCAAGGGGAAGGTCGCGGGGTCGCGCAGGACCACGCGCCAGTCCGCACGCGGCCGCTGGTCTCTCGGTGCATACACGTGCTGCGGAGTCCGATAGATCGCGAGCCACGCCGCGAGCCATACGAAGCCCGCGCCCCCGGTGAACAGGAAAGCCGCTCGCCATCCGAAAGCGATGGTGAGGAAAGCGATCACCGGCGGAGCAAACGCCGACCCGAGTGAAGAACCCGCATTAAAGACACCCACGCCCAAGGCCCGGAAGCGCGGCTCGAACCATTCGTTGACCGCCCGCGCCGCCGCCGGCCAGTTGCCCGGTTCTCCCAGCCCCAGCAGGAATCGGCATGCCGCCAGCGACCACTTACCCGTGGCCAGCGCATGCAGCATCGCCGCAGCGGACCAAAAGGAAATGAAGATCGCAAAGCCGCGCTTGGTGCCGAACCGGTCCACCAGATAGCCCGACCCTGCGTACATAATGGCGTACGCGATCATGAATAACGCGACGATTTGACCGTAGTCCTGCTCGCTGAGCGCGAATTCCTTCCGCAGCAAAGGCGAGACAATCGGTAGCGCCAGCCGGTCCAGATAGTTGACCGCGGTCGCGAGGAACAGCAGCGCGCCGACAATCCAGGTCATGCGCTTCGGAGTCATCAGCTAGCTGCCGTTCGCCACAGCCACTCCCACCAATGAATCCGCGCAGCCATAATACACAAACCACGCCTTCCCGAAATGCACGAGCCCTTCCGTAAATGTGGTCCCCGCCGCATACTGGCCCGCCTTTTCAAACGCCATCTCCGGCTTGAAAAATGGCTCACTGCTGCGCTCCAGCAAACGTCCTGGATCTTTCGCGTCAAACAGCGCCTGGCCGGCCGCATAACTGCCCTTCGCCAACTCGGGGTCCGAGCTATTCTTGCCGTTATAGATCACCAATATGCCCCGCTCCGTCAGAATCGGCGGCGGGCCTGACTCCGGAAAGCTGCTATCAAACTTACCCGGCCGCGGTTTCAAAACATCCCCCTCCACAGGAACCCAGTCAATCAGATTGGTCGACCTGGCAAGACGAATGGTCCCTTCACCCCAGTACATCCAGTAAGTCCCATTAATCTTAGTCGCCACCATACGGTCACCTTCGCGCCGCTGCACAATTCCAGCCGACTTATAACTACCCGCCGGAGCATTGGCAAACATAGGGCCATGCTTAGTCCAATGAATCAGATCCCGTGAAGTAGCGACGGCTTCATCGGTCGACTTCAAATTCCACTGCGTGTAAGTCAGCACATAAGTGCCGTCCTCGGCTTCCGCGATGCGCGGATCTTCGCATCCGCCCGGCCATTCCCGTTCGCGCTGGCTATCATCGGCCGGATAGAGCACGGGCTCCGCGCGCCGCGTGAAGTGGATTCCGTCCGTGCTCTCCGCCAGGCCAATCCGCGAAGTGTGCCCGCCAATCATCATCGATCCGGTATCGTCCTCCGCCCGGTACAGAACATAGATCTTCCCATTGCGCACCACCGCCGCCGGATTAAACGTATGCAGCGCCTCCCAGTGCACCAGCTCCTTTCGCATGGGACAGAGGAATGTCGATTCCTTGCGCGGCCGAATCACGGGGTTTCCTTCCGCGGGCCGAACAAACGGGCCCAGCATCCAGCCTTCCCCGGCTGCCAGCACAACGGCGGCCACAAAAGAACAACCCACGGCTCTCATATACCTAACAATAGTCCCGGCACTGTTCCGATATTCACTAGTACATACCAGGATTGCCCCTTAGGGGTCTCAACCCTAATCATGAAGAAGTCTATGTACCTGTCCCGGTGTCGTGTCCTGTTGGTCTTGACCGCAGCCCTGTTATGCGCGCGCGAAGCACGTTCAAGCGCCATTGTTTACTATACGGGCGACCCGAATGGCCAGGCTGCGTATGGCAACTACCAGGACCTCAGCGGCAAAGTCAACATCCCGGAATCGCAGGTGTTCGAGGACTTCATCGTCTCTCCCGGTAGTGTTTGGAACGTCACTGGAATGTTCGTGAATGAGACCGATCTTGGCCCCAGCAACGTCACCACAGCCACTTGGTCCATCCGCACCGGCATGGGTCCAGGCAATGGCGGCACGGTGCTTTATAGCGGCGCCAGTCCCGCTACCGAGGGTTCCGGGACCGTCAGCCAGATTTCGGTCTCCGGCCTGAACATCACTCTGCCGCCCGGCCAGTACTGGATGAATGTTACTCCCCAAACCAACGGAACCAAGTTAGTAGCCAATTCCACCAGCGGCGTCAATGAGATCAACGCCACGCTCACGAACGCGGGCCTCTGGTATGAGCCGCAGTTTGAGAACTACACTTCCGTCGGAACGGACTTCAGCATTGGCATCATGGGCGTGCCTGTCGCGTCCGCACCAGAGCCGGCCAGCTGGGCGTTGATGGCCGCCGCCTTGTTTGGCCTATGGGCTCTGTTGAAGTTCAAGCCGACCGCAGTCGCCGTTCGCGCTGTTCGATCCAATCGGGGCTCGCGAAAATAGCCGGTCCGGCTTCAATCAAACGTGGAAGCAGCTTGAAAGCTTCGGCAGGCGTCCACGCTCCGCCATCTCTGGTGGTGAAGCCCGCGCGGTTCAAGTCCGCCGCGGCGTGAGACAGAGGTCGGTCGTCCACAATCGAATTCAGAAGCATCATCAGGACTTGCCGTTCCCGTGGCTCGTCTTCCAGGTGATGACCTCCGGTAACGCGCAGGCCGTAAGGGATCTCGATTGCCGCTTGCCTTTGCCCGATCCCTACCTCCGGAGCAGCCGTTTCCCGCTCCCACTCAATTGCCAGTAAACGCCATCCCTTGGCCCGGCGTTCGACGAGTTCCTCAATCGCCGGCCACTCCGAAATCACCTGCCGTTCCCGTTCTCGCATGGCCTCCACAAAGCACGTTCGTTTCCATCCTCGACGGCTTTATTCAAAGGCCTGTTTCTTGGGGCTGTTCTTCTTTTGGTCGGTCTGAGCCTGCTTTTGCTTGTCGCCTGCTGATTGTGCAATGGCCTGAAGCGCACCGATAATCGTGCCGGCGTTGTAATAATCGTCAATGTCGCTCAATCCCTGTTCCAGACTGTACGCCGTCAACCCTGCTTTCATATGATTCTCATCCTGCAGGGTCGTCAACGCACTGGCCCTCAGCGCCCGCATTTGCTGAACCACCGCCGCTCGTGTTTGTTGGTCAAAGTAGTTCTTTTGGTAGCTGGTCTTGATGCCGGTTGTGCCCGTCGCGATCGCCGAAAGGACGCTCTTAAGATGCGCCGTACCAGTCACTGAACTCACACCCGTAAGTCCAAGGTTGACAACATCGCCCGCAAAATTCACCGAGGCATCCGACCCGTAATAGCGAGCCTCAAAGGCCTCGTAGTTTTGGTCGACGATCGTGATCAGCTCCTGTAGAATCTGGTTCCTTCTCGCCACCTTTGTTTTTACCTGCGCATCATTTCCGTCGGGCAGCGCGTTATAGACGGCCAACAGATTCGGCTGAGACACGTCGGCCAACATCTGGTTTCTAAAGCTGTTCGGTAATGGAGCTCTCGGACGATAGGCCGAACATCCTCCTGCGGCCATCGCTAGAGCCGAGAACATCAAAAGCGCGGGGGCATTTCGCATTTCCTTTTCTCCCAGTCGGCGAGCCCATATCCAACCCGGGGGAACGCGAGACGTTGGGGTCGCCTACATAAGAAGGCGTAATTGGAGGAAAGCAGGGGACACGGACCGTTCGGATTTGGGAAACCAATCTAGCGAAACCATACAGACCAGACCGCATCCACCGTGGCGTGCGTCACCCCCGACGTAAGCACGCGGCGCCGTGCGAGCCACGCGCGGCCATAGAACACTCCAGCGATGCAGGCCAGAATCACGTACCGCCAGTTGAATATTGCCCGCTTCGGGAAATGCGCCAGACCGAAAATAAGTGAGCTCGCAATCCACGCGACGCGCGGCCCCCAGCGGCGCTCCAGCAGATTCAACAAGAGTCCCCGGAAGAAGATCTCTTCCGGCAAGGCCACAAGGAACAGCGTGACAATCCACGAAGCGGCGAATTGCGCCAGTGGAAATCCCCCATGCCAGTGGAGAAAGCCGAGCGTGAACCCCAGCAACAGAGCGATGGGGGTATAGAAGCAGAACTCGCGCAGCCCGACGCGGAAATCGATCCATTGCGGACGTAAGTTGAATCCGACGCCTCCAATGGGCCGGATCACGAGGAAGCCCAATAAACCCGTGTCGACGAACAGCAGTTTCGACAAGCCGCTCAGCCCGGGCCCATGCCAGGCATCGCGGAAATAAGGCAGTTCAACGGCGAAGGCCAGCAATGCCAGGGCCATCCAGTCGCTCCAGTGCGGTACGGCTTTGCGGCGTCCCAGTTCGAGAACACCGCAGATAGCCAAAATCGCCGCCAGGAGGCCGGAAAACATCCGCGGATCGAACTCACCGCGCGGGACCGCGAAAACCAGCCACGGTATCGTTAGTGCGCACGCACTCGCCAGCCGCTTCCATCTGCGGTTCAAAATGCGAATCAGCGGTTGGTGAAGCCCGAATCCGAAAAGCCAGTAAGGCCCAAACAGAAGCGCAAAGCTGAAGACCGCCGTTCCTGAAGATGCCTCGGATACTCCGAAGTACCGCGCAGCCCACCAGAAAGCGATCAGAACCGCGGCGTACAAGACCGACGCCGAAAGCGAATTAAGCCGTGCGGCAAACCGCGTACCGAGGCTCGGGTTCACGTTCGGCCAGGTGCTCCGGGTGCGTCGGTATCAATTCGAGGAGGAATAGAGCCATTTCATCACGAGCCGCCCGGTAATCCGTCGCTGCAGTCTCCACGCGCTCGCGCAGTTGCGAAAGAGCCCCTTCGCTATCGCCATTCTCTTGCGCTGATTGTAGGCACTCTACCTCGGCTGCGTATGTAGTCCATGCGCACCGGTAATTCTTTTGCAGCGTTTCCAGCCGCTCGTGGTTGTGATCCGAGCCCATATAGCATCAGACGTTTTGCGCTCTTCAAAGGTTCGCAAAGAACACCGGATGGCACAAACTAAACTTCAAATGGTCCATATGTCCGGCAAACGGGAGATAGTCATCGAGATAGCTATTGTTTTCAACAGGAAACATGCAAAGCGCTCGCCAACGCCTTCTCCGCGCTGGAAACAGTAACACCCCGGATTGCCAGGATCGTAAGATCGTCCGTCAATTGCCCGTTGCTGTGTTCGCGAATCTTCCCCCCCAGTGCATCCACCAGTTCGATGGGCGAATTCCGGCTGCCGCACGCGCGCACCGCTTGCATCAGACGGTCTGGACCAAACTCTTCATTGTTTCGATCCGCAGCCTCGGTCAACCCGTCCGAGAAAATTAACAGGGTGTCACCGTCGTCCAGCCGGTTGTGGTGCACTTCCCCGGTCCACTGCGGAAACATCCCGACCACCGTCGCAGACGGTCCCAATTCCTCGAAGTGTTCTCCTCGGCAAAGCAAGGGCGGAGTGTGGCCGCAATTGATCCACGCCACGCGACGGCTATGCTCGTCGTAGCGCATCACAAAAAGCGTGGCGTAGTGCTCCGGGGGAGAAGAGCGATAAAACAGCGCATTCATCGACTCCATTAGATCGCGCAAATAGCGAAACTCGTGCGGCGCGCGCGACCGGAAGAAAGATTGGATCGTAGCCATCAGGATGGCCGCCGAGATGCCCTTGCCGGATACATCCGCAACGACGAAAACCATGGATCCGTCACCCGCCGGCAGAAAATCGTAATAATCCCCGCCCACCTGTCCGGCAGGTTGATACTTCACAGCGTAGTCAAGCGTGTCCAGTTGCGGCCACGTTTGCGGAAGAAGACGGTTCTGTACGGATCGCGCGATCTCCAGATCGGCCGAAACCGAACGCTCGTTGTGCCCCGGTTGATGGGGACTCAAGTGCTGCCGCAGCACCGACATAAGACGCCGGTTGTCCCAGGGTT
>Ga0326727_10025598_pt1 | contig 11045 bp, 6 predicted proteins | sample MB2enrmetagenome_FD_207643 | JGI IMG/M metagenome (GOLD analysis project Ga0326727, IMG submission 207643) | Lab enriched peat soil microbial communities from McLean, Ithaca, NY, United States - MB29MY | ecosystem: Environmental > Terrestrial > Soil > Wetlands > Peat | place: USA: New York... | reverse complement strand
TTTGGTCGGCACATCGAGTGGATGGACAGCTTCGATCAACGCGAGCCTATCAGCGACGACGTTAATTGTCAGCGGGGGCGTCGCCGATCCGCATACTATGGTGATGCTCGGCATATACGCAGACGACGCCGACAACAATCCGATACATTTCCTGGCGATGTTGACCCAAATGAACAACACGGCGGGCGGGGACACTTCAGACTTTCCCCTGGGATTTTATGGATCCGCGGTGAGAGTTGCGGGCGGAACATACTTACCGACGCACCTGGGCAATGCCTTTGCATACGGCAATGCGGACAGCGGAGGCGAGTGCGCCATCCTGCCATTAACCGCGGGAACGAATGCCTCCGGCGCCGATGAGACAGTCGCGGCCACCAACGGCATTCTGACGGTCACGTACGACGCTTCAACGAAATATATAACAGCTTATTTTAACCAGGAACCCGTTGCCAAGCAATCCATCGCCGGGTGGAAGGAATTGTCGCTCGTCGTGGGCGGCGGAGACAAGGAAGTTGGGGCGACGAACGATTCAATCACAGCCAGCGGTTTTAGTGTAAGTGCGTATCCCCCTGTGCTCCCACAAATCGTCTCCACAGTCAGTAATCCGACGAATGGCGGGACCACCACGGTCAGAACCAATACCGCCGATCAGACTATCACGGTGACGGCCACACCCAAGACGGCAAAGAATTTCGTGTTTATTGACTGGACCCTCGACGGAGCGGTTGTCAGCACGAGCAACCGGTACACATTCCCGCTGCCCGGAGAAAACGTGACGCTGACCGCCAATTTTGGCTACACGGTATCGACTTCCTCTTCGCCCGCGGACGGGGGCGCGACAACGGGCGGGGGCAGTTACGTGGCGGGCAGCAACGTGACCGTCAATGCCGAGCCCAATCCGTGCTTTGAATTCGTCGAATGGACCGAGGGCGGGAAGGCGGTTTCCACCAGCCCGGTTTACATGTTCGCGCTGACCAACAAGGTGTCGCTGGTGGCGAAGTTCAAGCAAACGGATACGAACCGGTATGATATTTCCGCCATCAGTTCTCCGACCAACTACGGTACTGTGACGGGCACTGGAACTAATGAATGCGGCTCGACAGTGATGCTTAAGGCCCATGCCAAATCGGGCTATGCGTTCGTCAATTGGGTTGATGTGGACGGCGGCACGGTTGTCGGCACGAACGCGACTCTTTCCATCAGCGTGTCCAATAGCACGCAGTTTCAGGCAAACTTTGGTTTTGAGGTTGCCACTTCATCCTCGCCCGCCGACGGCGGGGCGACGGTGGGCAACGGTCTTTACCTGGCGGATGCCACCGGCGTGAGCGTCACCGCCAAACCGAATCCGTGCTTTGAATTTGTCAAGTGGACGCAGGGGGGGAAGACGGTATCGACCAGCCCGGTTTACCCGATCACGTCGGGCACCAATGTGACGCTGGTGGCTGAGTTTACGCAAATCAAGTATGATGTCACCGCAGTCAGTTCCCCCGCCGTGGCCGGCACCGTCAGCGGGGCGGGAACCAATGAATGCGGCGAGAAGGTGACGCTCCGAGCAACGGCCAAAACAGGCTTTAAATTTGTCAATTGGGTCAATGTGGACGGGGGCGCGATCGTCGGGACAAATACATCTCTGAGCGTCACCGTGACCAGCAACGCTTCGTTTCAGGCGAACTTTGTCGATATCCAGGCGCCGAAGCTGACCGTGGCCGCGCCCACGCTAGGAGAGAAGGTCGGGACGGCGGCGTTCACCATCTCCGGCACGGCAACGGACAACCTGGCCGTATGGTATGTCGCCTATTCGCTCAACTCCAACGCATGGGTGGACCTGCCGGTTGGCAGCAGCGGAGTTTGGTCGGCCAATGTGAACCTGGAGCCCGGCAAGACCAACACCCTGTCGGTCTATGCGGTGGATACCAGCACCAATATGTCGAAGACCAACTACATCAGGTTTGTCTGCACGGCGGCCGGATACGCGCCGGCCTCGCTCTCCGGCCTGATGGCGACAGTGTCGTTTGTGATACCGACCAACCGTGCTCCGGTTGAAGCCAGCTTCGGACCCGCGACGATTGCGGAAAGCAGCACGACGACGAACGAGGATTGGGGGGCGGGCACATATACCTATACGCTGACAGGCAGCAACACGGCGCAACTGGTGGTCAACAGAACGGCGCCGGCGGAACGGGCAGGCGTCAACACCAATATCCTGACGTTCAGCGATGCGTACGATGCGACATTCGCCAAGGTGGACAGCACGGACACGGGAAGCTTTGCTTTTTCGGTTGCGCCGAACCTTGTGCCGGCGACGATTTCGGGCCACGTCTCCACGTCGGTCAGCGCCACCGAAACGAGTTTTGTGACGACCAATACATCAGGTGACGGCGTCTTCACCGCCGCCGACAGCCTGGGCAGAAGCTACGGCGGCACTTATACGTTCACGCCATACAGCCCTGTGATGGCGGTGGAGCAGCAGGTTTTCACCAACCCGCCGGAGCTATTGGGCATGTCCAATTTTGTTTTGTTTACCTACACGAGCGACTCCCCGTTCTCCGGCTACTATGATTATGTGGGCTTCAGTGCATCGGAAACCAATGTGGATGTGGGCACGTTTACGGCGGTGGAGAAAACAAACAAGGTCAAGTACGTCGCGCCGGCGTCGATCGCAGGTTTGGAATGGACAGTCGAGTCCACTGGCAAGCCGACGTTCACGCTGAGTTTTGGCGATGCCACGTTTGGCCAGGCGACCGCGGAAGCCTCCAATACCAACCGTTACGGAGTGGGCGCCTATACTTATACAAGGCTGGGAACCAACTCGGCCAAATTGGATGTGAGCTACTTGCCGCCATTCAACCTGATCCATACTAACAATAACAATACAATTCTGCTGACATTTAGCAGCCCGACGCACGCCATATCGACAAACGAGGAGCAGGGCACCAGCAGCACCATCACGAGTGCAACCGCGCCGGACACCGCGCCTGCGACGATCCAGGGCGACACAGTGAGTGTTACTTCAACATTCAATAGTGCCAATGCGAAGGACATCGGAACGGTGACCGATATATATTCCTATGGAACCTGGACTCAAATCAGCAAGTCCGCAACCAACGCCGTGAGCTACACGTACGCACCGATAAGTCCGAACTTTGCGCTCCTGACCGGCGACGACAACAATTACGTCGAACTGACCTTCTCGAGCGCCAAAACGGGAACGTTTATCAGCACGGTCGTGGAAGACGCGGAAATCAAGATTGAAGCGGGCACCTTCAATATAAAGTGATGGCGGCCTGGCATTGAAGTCTGGCTAAGTCCCGATCCACGAGCGGAGAGTGGCGAGGTCTTTGGCGAAGGCGTTTTCGAGGGCGTCCTCGTTTTTCCTGCCCTCCACGTATTCGACGTGGAGGCAGAGCGGGCCGGAGAATCCGGTCTGGCGGAGCAATTGGAAGAACTTGGGGTCCACCTGCCCGTCGCCCAGGGGCGCGTCCTTGACCTTGCCTTTGTCCCAGACAAAGTCTTTCACATAGACGGCCGCCAGGTGCGATTCGACCAGCTTGAACTGAATCGGCCACGACAACCCGCCTTCCACCGTGGCGTGGTGAATATCAAAACCGAAGCCGATGGTCCTTGTGTCAAAATCCTTGATGAGGCGATGAATGTCCCAAATGGGAGCGCCGACCATGTCCGGGCCGCAATGATTTTGGTAGATGGCGGTCATGCCCAACTGGCGTGTCAAATCGACCAGCGGCGGCAGTTTGGCGGCGATGATATCCAACTGGGGCAGGATCGGTTTGCGGGTGTCGTAGCGGTACCACTGCATGCGGTAGCGATGGATTCCCAGTTTGGCGGCGGTGCGCAGGACCAGCTCGGCGCGGGATTGATCGGCTGAATTGATGTCGGTGGCGATGATGGTGATTTCGACGCCGCGTTTGCGCAACTCGTCCTGGAAGCGGGGCAGATCATCCTCGACGTTCCTGGGCAGGACGCGGCCGCCGGAGCGGACGGTGGCTTCGATGCCGCTGAAACCGAGCATGGCCATGGTCGCGGCCAGATCGGAGTCGCTCAGGAAGTGAAATGGCTTTTCAAAGGCGCAGACGCGGCGGGCGGTTGGAGGGGCTGCTGCCAAGGGCAAGGCGGCGCAGAGGAGGCCGGCGGAGGCGCCCGCCACAAATTGGCGGCGGTTCATCGCGGAGTTCACGGTGCCATCGTAAGAAACAATCCGCCGGCGCCCAAGGCAATTTTCCCGCTCATAGGCCGCCTGCGCGCCTTTGAGGGAACGCTTTTCAATTCACAGCGCGACCACCGATGCCTTTGGTGCCTTTGGCGATGGACTGGGCCGGTTGATCGGGACGCAACTGGCGGCAAGCCGCGCCGGCCCGCCACATTTCGGAATTGTGGATTTCGCCCAGTTCCTTCTGTAATTGGACCTGGTAGTTTTTGGCGCCGCAGGCTTTGAGCACCCGCGCGCATTCCTTGCCCGTCTTAACGCGGTTGTAAAGCTCCTTGAACACGGGCAAGGTGGCTTTCTTAAACTTGGGTTTCCAGTCCAGCGCGCCGCGCTGGGCGGTGGCCGAACAGTTAGAATACATCCAGTCCATGCCGTTTTCATCCACCAGCCGGATGAGGCTTTGGGTGAGTTCCTCGACGGTTTCGTTGAACGCTTCGCTGGGCGAATGGCCGTGGGCGCGAAGCACGTCGTATTGTGCTTCCATGATGCCGGCCAACGCACCCATCAACACGCCCCGTTCACCGGTCAGGTCGCTGAACACTTCGTGCTGGAATGTGGTCGGGAACAAATAACCCGATCCGACGCCGATGCCGACAGCCAGGCAACGCTCCTGCGCGTGGCCGGTGGCGTCCTGCTCGACGGCGAAACTGGAATTGATGCCCGCGCCGGTGAGAAAGTTGCGGCGGACATTCAGGCCGGAACCCTTTGGCGCGACCATAATCACATCCACGTTTTTGGGCGGGATGACGCCAGTCTGTTTCTTGTAAGCGATGGAAAAGCCGTGGGAGAAATACAAGGCGGCGCCGGGTTTGAGATTCTTCTTCACCACCGGCCAAATGACACGCTGGGCGGCGTCGGAAACGAGCATCTGGATGATGGTGCCCTTCCGCACGGCTTCCTCGATGTCGAACAGCGTCTTGCCCGGCTTCCAGCCATCGGCGACGGCGCGGTCCCAGTCGCGTTGAAACGATTTGGCCTGGCCGACGATGACATTGAAGCCGTTGTCGCGGAGGTTCAGTCCCTGCGCCGGACCTTGAACGCCATAGCCGATAACGGCAATGGTCTCGTGCATGAGCACCTTGCGGGCGCGGGCCATGGGGAACTCCTTGCGGGTGATGACCTCTTCCTTGGTTCCGCCAAAATCAATCATTGCCATAATTCAATCTTTCTTCTCCGAGCGTTGGTTCAATATCTTCGGTTCGTTCAAATAAGCTCTTAATTTTTACCATCAGGGTTTGCAAGTCAAATGCAAACGCAGGCCTCCGAATTTCAAAATGTGAGTTGACTGGGCAGCTTTCTGCCCACCGATTCGTGGACACCGCAAACCATCGCCGTGAATGAACGGAGCGAGTCCCCAATTCAGTGTTCACGCACTGAGGAGTCCGCAAGATAGGCGACAGGAGGCAACCCCTCACCCCAACCCTCTCCCCGCTCCTTCGTCGCGGGGCGAGGGAGAAGATCTGGCTGGCGGTGCGCGCCGTGTAGTCCATCCAATGGGCTGCTCTGTTATAGAATGGACTGAGGAAATTCATTTGCGGGCGAGAGCGATCTTGCCGGTGCGGGAAAGATCGAGCACGCCAAAGAGGTTCATCAGGCCGAGGAACTTTTCAATTTTGCTTTCGTTGCCGGTGACCTCGATGGTGAGGCTTTTGGGCTGAACATCAACGATCTTGGCGCGGAAAATAGTGGTCATCTGCATGATTTCGGCCCGGGTTTTGGCGTTGACGGCAACGCGCACCAGGGCCAGTTCGCGGTCGATGAACTCGGACTCGCGGAAGTCATGCACTTCGAGGACGTTGACCAGTTTGTGGAGTTGCTTGACGATTTGGTCCACCGTGGCGTCATCGCCGCGGGTGACGATGGTCATGCGGGAGGTGTTGGGCTGATGGATGGGGGCGACGTTGAGGGTGTCGATGTTGTAGCCGCGGCCGCTGAAAAGGCCGGCGATGCGGGTGAGAACGCCGAACTTGTTTTCCACGAGAACAGATATGGTATGACGCATAAATCAAAAAACCCGCGTCCCAGCGGGACGACGGGCGACCTGTAAGCCAGCTCAATGCCGCAGGCCGCGTTAGTCAACAAGGACCACGCGAACGAGTAGCGGCGAACTGGCCAAATAATTCATCGGGTGAAAGTAGCAACGGACACGGAGCGGGTCAATCCCCAATTCTTCACGGGCCAGGGATCCAGGGGTTCATGTCGGGAGGCGGAGGCGGTAGCCGACACCGAGTTCGGTGAGGATGAGGGCGGGATGTTCGGGATCGGCTTCGATTTTATCGCGGAGATGGCCGATGTAAACGCGCAAGTAGTGGGTGTGCTGATCGTGACCCGGCCCCCAAATCTCACGGAGGATGTGGCGGTGCGTCAACACCATGCCGGCGTGGCGGACAAACAAGCGGAGGAGGTTGTACTCGATGACAGAAAGTTTGAGTTCCCTGCCACTGCAAGTGACGCGCCGAGCGGCGAGGTCCACGGACAGGTTGCCGGCTTGGAAGGTGGCTGGGGGTGAGTGCTTGTCGGCGTGGCGCAAGGCCACGCGCAGACGGGCCAGGAGTTCGTCGGTGTTAAAGGGTTTGGTGACGTAGTCATCGGCGCCGGCATCGAGAGCGGCGATCTTGCCCTTGGCGTCGGAGACGACGGACAAGATGAGGACCGGAGCGGTGGACCATTCGCGCAATCGGCTTAAGACCTGGTGGCCGGACATGTCGGGCAAGCCGATGTCCAGGAGGACAAGGGCGGGACGATGTTGGGCGGCGAGCACCAAGGCTTCCTGCCCGCTGGCGGCGGCCTGGACGCGATAGCCATTGGCTTCCAATGTGACGGCCAGCAAGCGGCGCATCTGAGGTTCATCGTCCACGATCAAGACCAAGGGTTGGGTTGGGGCACTCAAGGTTGTTCTGCTGGCACAGGGGGCATTTTGGCCAGAGGGAAAATCAAGGTGAAGACGGAGCCGCCGCCGGGTTGGCTGGCGGCGGAGACCTGGCCGCCTTGGGCCTCGGTAAAGCCCTTGACGAGGGACAAACCGAGGCCGGTGCCGCCCGCGACGGCGTTTGGGCCGCGTTGGAAGCGGTCGAATAAGCGGTTGGGGTTGCCTGGTGGCAGGCCCGGGCCGTTGTCGGCGACTTGGATGCAAAGCTGGCCGGAGAGGATGCGGCCGGAAAGCTCGATGGTGGTGCCTGGAAGCGTGTGTTTGGCGACATTGCCAAGGAGATTGGAGAGGATTTGGGCGGTGAGGACGGCATCAAGTTTGACGGGGGGCAGATCGGATGCGATGACGGTTTTGACAGGATGGCTGTCCAGTGAGTGGCCGAGGTTTTGCAAGGCGGCTTGGACGATGTCACTGAGATCATGCCAGTCGAGATTGGGGCGCAAGTGACCGGCTTCCAGGCGGGAGAGGTCGAGGAGGTTGCCGACCAGGCGGTTCAAGCGGGCGACGGCCTCGTCCAATTCGGAGGTGAGGTTTTGCTGGACCGGGTTGAGAGGGCCAGCGGAGCGGAAGCTGCTGGCGACGCTGCCGATGGCGGCGAGTGGAGTGCGCAATTCATGGGAAACGGAATTAAGCAAAGTGGTGCCGAGGCGCTCTGATTCGGCGAGGAGTTTGGCTTCGGCCTCGGTGTCGCAAAGCCGCTGCCGATCCAGGACCAGCGCGATCTGCCGGACAAAGGCTTCGAGCAAATCGCGCACTGCCGGAGCCAGCGGCGTGTCATCATGGAAGCGCAAGCTCAAGGCGCCGACGGCGCGTTCGCCGGCGATGAGCGGCAGGTGAAGACCTTCACTGGAGGGGACGCTGTCGGTGCCGTGGCCCGCGGGCTGGCGATGTTGGAAGGCCCAAACGGCGACATTCTGCTCTTTATCGGAAAGGAGCCAAGTGCTGGCGAAATAGAGGGTGAGTGGAGCGGCGCCGGTTTCGGCCGAATCATTGGGAAGCCACAGAGCGACATCCGCCCAGAAGGCCTCGCTGACCTGGCGGATGACCACTGCCAGGAGTTGGGAGAGGTCGGAGGCGGCGGCAAGTTCGCGGGTCAGAAGGTAAAGAGCGGTGGCGCGATGTTCGCGCAGGCGCTCGACCTTTTGCCGGGCGCGCAGGCGGGCGGCGAGTTGTCCGACGACGACAGCGATTATGAAATAGGTGACGAACATCGTCACGTCCGCAGGGCTGGAGATGCGGAAGCTGAAACGGGGTTCTGTAAAGAAATAGTCCCAGAGCAGCGCGGTGGCGGTGGCGGCGGCGAGGGTGGGGCCGCGTTCGACGAACAAGGCCAGCATGACGACGGTCATCAAGTAAATCAGGGTGATCGGCTCGTGGCCGAGCCAGCGTTGCAAGAGGACGTTGAGCAGAGTCACCGCGGCGACCACACCGGCCGCCCTGGCGTATCCGCGCGTTTGCAAAGGGATAAAGACGGTGCGGCGGATGGTCTGCTGGACGTTGGTTTCGCCTTCGGGAGCGACGGCGTGGACATCAATGCGCCCGCTGTTGCGAATGAGTCGATTGAGCATGGAGCCGCCGCGCAACAGTTCAAGGGTGCGCCAGCCGGCGGGTTTGCCGACGACAATCTGAGTGGCGTTCTGCTCGCGGGCGATTCGGAGGATGCCGTGGACGACGTCGTCATCGGTAGTGGTGATGATTTCGGCGCCCAAATCCCTGGCCAGGGAGAGGTGGCGGGCCAGGCGGGCTTGGGCGTTATCGGAAATGGGCTGGGTGCGTTCGACGTAAAGGGCGATCCAGGAGGCGTGCAATTCACCGGCCAGCCGGCGGGTCCAACGGATAAGGGAGGCGGCAGTGGGGCTGGGACTGACGGCGACCAGGAGACGCTGGCCGGTCTTCCAAGGATCACCGACGCCGTGAGCGCGGCGATAATCGCGCACGTCCTGGCCGACCCGTTCGGCGGTGAAACGAAGAGCCAGTTCGCGCAAAGCGGCGAGGTTGCCGGGGCGAAAGAAGCGGTCCTGAGCGTGGGCCGCGTTGGCGGGCAGATAGACTTTTCCGGCGAGCAACCGGGCGCGGAGTTCGTCGGGGGGCAGATCGACCAGCTCCAACTCGGCGCCGGCCAAGGCGGTGTCGGGGACGGTTTCGGAGACAGCGACGCCGGTGATCTGGCGGACGGCTTCGGCACGGCTGTCGATGTGCTGGACGTTGAGGGTGGTGAAGACGTCGATGCCAGCATCGAGCAATTCGGCGACGTCCTGGTAACGTTTTGGGTGGCGTGAGTCCGGGGCGTTGGTGTGGGCGAATTCATCGACCAGCGCCAATTGCGGGCGGCGGGCCAGGACGGCGTCGAGGTCCATCTCCGAGAGAGCGACGCCGCGATATTGGATGTTGCGGCGTGGGACGAGGGGCAGGTCCTGGGCGAGGCTGTCGGTTTCTTTTCGGCCGTGGGTTTCGAGATAGCCAATGGCGACGTCGCGTCCGGCGGCCAGTTCGCGCCGGGCGGCTTCGAGCATGGAATAAGTTTTTCCGACGCCGGCGCACATGCCCAGGAACACCTTGAGGTGTCCGCGCTTTTCGCGCGCCGCTTCAGATTGGATGGCGGCCAGGAGAGCGTCGGGATCGGGGCGCCCCGAATCGTTCATGAGGTGATAGTAACAAAGCTGGTGACAAAGCCAGAAGAAAACGCAATGTGGAATACGGGCCCCGCCCGACGGGGGGCCGGATTGCGGTCAGCCGGCTTTATGGGCGGCGAGTTGGTCGAGCGCCAGGTTGAGGAGAAGAACGTTGACGCGCGGCTCGCCGAGGAAACCCCATTGAGGCGGCTCGACAAATTTCTCGACCAGTTGCTGGACGGCGTCCTGACTCAGGCCGCGTGCGGCGGCGACGCGGGTGATTTGGAGGCGGGCGGATTCGGGGCTGATGTGGGGGTCAAGCCCGCTGGCGGAAGCGTAGAGCATGTCGGCGGGCACGGGAGTGTTGGTGGCCAGGTTGTTGCCGGCGCGGAAGGCGGCGGCGTTGTTGATGACGTTGGTCTGGAGCGCGCCGCTGGTCGGGCCGAGATTGCTGCCGGAGGACGCGACGATGCCGGAGGGACTGGAGCCATAAGTGCAGGCGGAGGGGCGTGGCCAGAAGTAATTGGTGCTCTGGAACTGCTGGGCCAGGAGGGCGGAGCCAACCAGTTTGCCGTCGCGCTCGACGAGGCTGCCATTGGCCTTGTCGTGAAAGCAGACCTGGGCCAGCGCGGTCATGACGAGGGGATAGGCGACGCCGGCGATGAGACTCCAGAGGAGGGTCTGTTTAACCGATTGAATGAGAAGTTTCATAGATTTCCTTTTGGGTTGAGTGGCGTGGCATCGGTGGATCAGGGCGCCAGGCGCATCATCACCAGTAACATATCGATCAGCTTGATGAATATGAAGGGCACGATGATGCCGCCGATGCCGTAAATGAGCATGTTGTTGCGGAGAATGACTTCCGCGCCGAGAGGCCGGTATTTGACGCCCTTGAGCGCCAGCGGGATGAGGGCGACGATGATAAGGGCGTTGAAGATGACGGCGCTGAGGATCGCGCTTTGAGGGGAGTGGAGGTACATGATGTTGAGCTTGTCCAGCGGGCCGCGGCCGCCCGCGGAGGTGGCGTAGAGCAGCCCGAACATGGCGGGGAGGATGGCGAAGTATTTGGAGACGTCGTTGGCGATGCTGAAGGTGGTCAGAGCGCCGCGGGTCATAAGGAGTTGTTTACCGATCTCGACGACTTCAATGAGTTTGGTGGGGTTGCTGTCCAGATCGACCATGTTGCCGGCCTCGCGGGCGGCCTGGGTGCCGGAATTCATGGCGACACCGACGTCGGCCTGGGCGAGGGCTGGGGCGTCGTTGGTGCCGTCGCCGATCATGG
>Ga0326727_10025597_pt1 | contig 11045 bp, 9 predicted proteins | sample MB2enrmetagenome_FD_207643 | JGI IMG/M metagenome (GOLD analysis project Ga0326727, IMG submission 207643) | Lab enriched peat soil microbial communities from McLean, Ithaca, NY, United States - MB29MY | ecosystem: Environmental > Terrestrial > Soil > Wetlands > Peat | place: USA: New York... | reverse complement strand
TCTTGCAATTCGCGAAATGGGGATTCGACTATGTGAAGGTAGACTGGTGCGGCGGCGACAAGGAGAAACTTGATCCAGCGGTTCAATATGCTGAGATTGCCAGGGCCATCGCCAAAGCAGAGACCGTAACCGGACACCGGCTCTATCTTTCAATATGTGAGTGGGGCAAAAACAGTCCCTGGACCTGGGCGCCGAACGTAGGCGGCGCGCCTGCGGACATCTGGCGTACAAGCGGCGATATTGTCGCACCCATCGTGATGCATCATGCCCATAGCGGACGCCTAGCTAGCTTTTCCGGCGCCCTCACTAACTTCGACCAGGGTATCCATCCCGAGGCGCAACATACAGGCTACTTCAACGATCCAGACATGATGGTCATTGGGATGCCGGGGCTCACTGATTCGCAGAACCGAGTTCACATGAGCTTATGGGCCATTTCTGGTGCTCCACTGTTGGTGGGCGCCGATCTGACCACATTGAGCGATGCGACGCTGGCCACGCTCACCAATCCCGATGTGCTGGCCGTCGACCAGGATTCCCTTGGCCTGCAGGCGGTCAAGGTGGCATCGTTTGGCGACGGTCTTGAGGTGTGGTCCAAGGCGCTGTCGACACCAGGAGAACGCGCGGTGTTGTTGCTCAATCGGACCGACGATGCTGCCTCGATTCCCGTACATTGGACCGAGCTTGGACTGAGCGATGCCTCCCCTGCCACGGTCAGAGATCTTTGGGCGCGGAAAGAACTTGGTTCGTTCAACTCTTTGTACGCCGTCACTGTACAGCCCAAAGACGCGGTCATGGTGCTCGTTCGCGGCGTCGAAGGCGAGCTTACTAACTACACCGCGACTGGAGAAACAAATGTTACCAATGGTCAGGAGGTCAGCTTCATCCACGTTGCTTCGCGCGCTTACATGGCCCGAATTCGGATTACTTACGCCAATCCTGATCATGTGCCTCATTACGCCGAAATGCGAGTGAACGGTAAGGTTGTCACCAGAGTCGCGTTCCCGTCCACTGAGGGCGACGAAGTTCCGGGCTCCGTCTGGATTCAGGCGCCGCTCGAAGTGACTGGCGCCGTGAATGTACTGACATTCTCGAGTCCCTACAATTCAGCCCTCACAATCAAAGCCATCTCTATGGAGAAATGAGAATCGATCGGCATCTCGCAATTTGTTTGATCTCGATTGTTGGCGTCATAATGGCAGATAGCTATGCTTCGCAGAACTGTGCAGTCGAACTTATCGCTGTAGTTCCTCCCGCCAAACACGGGGCGGCCGTCAATGAATCCGACCGAGAGATTACGAGTTGGATTGGTAGGAATGGATGAACAACGACACATCACGGAACGAGGCATGAATTCATGACCAGAGAAGACGTGTTCAGCAGCAGGCGAAAACTGCTCCGCTCTCTTGCGGGTGTAACTCTTAGCTTGCCAGCCTCCTTTTCTAGAGCACTATCGTGGCGTCCCATTGCGGATATATCGCGGTCGATCAGTCTTTCTCTGAGCTCGCATGCCGCAGATCTGGCTGAAACCAACTCGCCAGAAAGTGCTCTTGAATTTGACTCCTCGAATTCCACGCTTGTTCGAGGGTTTCAGTGGGCGAAAAGGCAAGCGCTTGCATATGTCAGAAATGGTGATCCGGTTGGGCCATGGTATGAAGCAACCTTGCCCGGCCGGAATGCGTTCTGTATGCGAGATGTGTCACATATGAGTACGGGTGCGCAGCTTCTTGGTCTCGGAACGACGAATAGAAACATGCTTCGACGGTTTGCCGAGCATATTTCAGCTTCGAAGAAATGGTGTACATGGTGGGAAATCACCCGCGAAGGTAAGCCATTAGCGCAGATTGACTACAACAATGATCGCGATTTCTGGTATGACCTTCCTGGGAGCTTCGACGTGGTGGATGCATGTTATCGGCAATGGTTATGGACAAGGGATCGGACCTATCTTGATGACGTTTTTCTCAAGTACTATTACCACACCGTCACCGATTATGTCGAACAGTGGGGCCATAATGATAAGGACGGCTTCCTGGAGCACCTTTCGCAGGATGGCCACATGGGAATCGCTACATACGATGAGGACCTCGTTGATGACGTGCTGGTTGGGGCAGACTTAATTGCAGCACAGTATCGAGCCTACTGCTGCTATGCGGCCATTCAGCATGCTAGGAACCAACTAGCAACCGCACAACAGTTCACAAATAAGGCTGAAAACTTAAAATCCATCTACAATCGCAAATGGTGGGATGCGTCCCGGAATTGCTACTATGCGGCGGTTGGCGAAGACGGCAAGTTTCACAAAGATCTGAAGGCAAGCGTTGGGCACTTGGATATTGAATTGCCTCTCTACTTCGGACTGACCGATAGAGGGATTAAGACTCAAGCCGCTTTGGACGCCTTGGAAAGGCTCCTGCCATTGGATGAGAACGCGATTCATGGCATGATAGGGGGTGTTGAGGGGAGGGCGTATCTTCCTGACATTTTCTACCAGTATGGCCGATCTCGGTCAGGCTACAAATCACTTGTTGTGATGATGAGCCCATTCTTGAAGCGACGTGAATACCCTGAGGTCTCTTATACCTCCATCGGAAACCTGGGAACCGGCTTGATGGGAATTCGTCCCTCTCTGAGTCCGGGGATGGTAGAAACCTTTCCTCAGCTCACTGAAGATACCAATTGGGCTAGCATGTCTCACGTGCCTGTGGGGAGCAATGTCATTTTCGTCAAGCACACGCAGAATCGTGAGACGGCCTTATCGAATGAACAAGGGCCTGCACTTTCTTGGCGTGTAAGTTTTCCCGGAGACGTCAAGTCGCTCGTCATAGATGGCAAAGAAACCCTGGTGGAGAAGGCAATCCGCCAGGGGGGGGCTGCAGAATCCTACATCGTTCTTCAAGTTGAGCCCGGTGAAACTCGTGTTGCATCACTCTAGGCCTACTGATTGCAGCTCAGATGCATCTTGCCGCGAGAGCCCAGCGTGCACGCCGCGCGCGTATCTTTGGCCCTACTTTGCATCGTATTTCGTCCTTGCCGCTGTGGCTTCCATTGGACAATCGTCGGCCCGGCCTGCTGGCTCCCAGCTGATGCAGCAACTGCGTCAGGCAATCAGCATTGCCCAGCAAGGCGATGACGATCATGCCCTGGCCCTCACCAACGCCCTGCTTGCGAGACATCCTGAGTTTGTTCCTGCGCTCAAGTTGCAGGGAACGCTTCTGGAGGATATGGGCCATCAATCGGATGCTGCTTTGTCCTATGAAAAAGCTCTGACGCTAGCTCCAAATGACCCGGAACTTCTGCTGAAGGTGGGAGTTTTTCAATTGATTGCGGATCATGACGATGAGGCGATCTCCTTACTGCGCCACCGTCTCAGACTGGTCCCGCACGATCGCGATGCTTTATATTATTTGGCCCAAGCCTTCCACCTCAGTGGCCAGAATGAGTTGGCCTTGAAGGTAATTAAAGAGTGTGTCGAGGTCGATCCAACCAATCCGTCAGTCTGGCAAAAGTATGGTGAGCTACTTGGCGGCGCGGGAGATAACGAAGGAGCCTTGCGTTGGCTGCTGAAGGCCCAACACTCCGATCCAACACTTGAGCGAATCGACTTCGACTTGGGTGTGGTGAGCTACAACGACATGGATTTTCCTGCAGCTTTGAAATATGCGATAAATGCTGCGGAACTCCAGCCTGGCGACCCGGAAGTCTTCAAGCTCCTCGCTGCTGCGCAGATCAAGCTCTCCCAGTGGCAAAACGCCAAAGATACCTTTGCACGCATCCTCGCGATCAGGAAGGACGACCTACCCTCTCTGCTGGGACTCGGACAATGCGAGGTTGAGCTGAAGCAGTATCAAGCTGCCATTGACACTTTAGAGCATTTGGAACAAGTCGACCCCACGCAGATCCTCGCGCACTTCTATCTGTCCAGAGCATTCGCTGGATTGGGGGAAGCGTCCGAGGCGCAACAAGAGGCCGACCTGCACAACAGCATGATGCAGCAACTTCCCGCCGGGCAATTGGACGAAGACGCGGAACACGAAAAGGCAATCTGGAGTCAAGGTCGGCAACTTCTGATCCAGAAGCGCGAAACGGAGGCACACGATCTATTTCAGTGGAGCTATAAGGGAGCTGCAGCCACTCCAGGAGGATCGTACGTGTTCGTCGGCGCGCTCTACCTGTCGTTGGGGAACCCGCAAGACGCCCTGCGCAATCTGAATCATGCACTCGAAGTCGAGCCAAACGTTCGTGGTGCTCACACTTATATCGGGGTACTCGCACTTCAGCGAGGCGATCTAAGTAAGGCCGAGGATGAGTTTGAAACAGAACTTGCCCACCATCCAAACTATCGAACGGCTATCGCGGAGATGGGGGAACTTCGTTATTTACAGGGGCGGTGGTCCGACGCAGCGGACGAACTGACTAAGTCCAGAACAATGAATCCATCATTGCTATACTTGCTCTGCGATTCTTACTTTCGTTTAGGTAAGACAAAAGACGCCAGACTGACCGCTGAAATCTTGGCGGCGTACGGGAGGAATGATCCTCAGGTAATGCGAGCGCTGATCGATATGGTTGGCCGAAATGGGGACTCCGAGCTCGCGCAACGCCTGTCGAGCAATCTGAAACGCTAAGTGATACGGCTCAATACGAGCTCTCCGTTACAGTAAGAACTTGATCCGCCATTACGTTCATTAATACTTGTTTGACGCCACTTGCCCACGTTAGTTCAATCCGGCTGATCACGTTATCCCCTGCCAGTCCAAAGTGAAGCCGCTTATCGCTGGAGGAGTTATACCCAACGGCGGTAGTCGCCTCATTGTACTGATTCCCATGAGAGGTTGAGATTTTCACCTTCGTTCCCAGGCCATCGCGGTTGGACCTGACGCCGACTAACTTCAGAATAATCCAGTGGTTGTGGTTTTTCGTGCGATTCATCAGCAGTTGGGGACGACCGTTTAATACGGTCACAACGATGTCGATCTTCCCATCGTTGTTGAAATCGCCGAAGGCCGCCCCGCGATGCGGAGCGGGAATAGAAAACCCCGCGCCCGCCTTTGTGCTCACATCCTCGAAGGTCAGATTGCCCTTATTGCGGAACATTAGATTCGGAAGCGCAAAAGGCCTGTGCACGACCGCCTCGGCATTGTCGAGAATCTCCGAGCCGGCCGCGAATAGGTCTTTTAGTCCATCGTTGTCGAAGTCGAAGGCTCCGGTTCCCCAGGCAGTAAAGCGGCTCGTCAGAGTGGTCAAGCCCGCCCTGCTAGTGGCATCCTCGAATTGACCGCCCCCGAGATTGTGATAGAGCGGGAAAGCGTCGCCGAACATAGCTGTGTGAAAGATATCCGGCCTCCCATCGTTGTCCAGGTCACGGAAATCCGTGCCCATCCCAGCCACGGTCTTGCCGGTTCGCGTAAATGCAACTCCGGCCTCCAGCGCCGCATCCGTAAAGGTCCCGTCGCCGTTGTTATGAAGGAGGAAATTCGAGAAGGTGTCGTTCGAGACAAAGACGTCAGTGAAGCCGTCGTTATCATAGTCGGCAAAGGCTACACCCATCCCCTTGCCGACATATTGCGAGATGTGAGACTGCGCCGAAACATCAGTAAAAGTGCCGTCTCCGTTGTTGTGGTAAAGGATATTTGGAGTCCCCGAAAAATCGCTCGGTGAACAGTAAGTCGAGTATTCTCCAATGTGACAGACGGCGGCCGTCTTTATTTCGTAATTCAAGTAGTTCACGACAAACAGATCGAGCCGCCCGTCATTGTCATAATCAAGCCAGCCTGCAGTTACTGCCCATGGCTTGCCAAATCCTGGAGTCCTCCCACTGACGCCTGCTTTTTCCGTCACATCAACGAACGTGCCGTCTCCGTTATTGTGAAAAAGTTGATTGGCATTCACTCCTGCGACATAGAGATCGACGAAGCCATCATTGTCATAATCCGCCGCCGCCACTCCCATCGAATAACCTATCCCTTTGAGGCCTGCACTCTCTGTCACATCAGTGAATGTGCCGTCGCCGTTGTTGCGAAAAAGACGATTGTAGTAGCTGGGATCAGTCTTCTCTAACGACGGAATCTCGGCTCCGTTCGTGAAGAAGATGTCTAACAAGCCGTCGTTGTTGTAGTCGAGAACTGCAACTCCGCCCATCATGGTCTCAATTGAGTATCTCCGCGGGCTGACACTGTTTCTTAGCGTGAACTTCATCTTCGACTGTTGAAAGATATTTTCGAATTCGATCGCATCTGCCGTTGAACCAAGGGCCCGAAGGGGCTCATTCGCGACGGCGGCGCTTGCTGCTGCAGCTCCAATAGAAAGGAATTGTCTCCGCGTATAGTGCTTCATAGCGTTTCTGGCTGGAACCTCGGCCACATTGTGTTACTGCAATTCGGAGGGACATATTCGAGCAGCAATTTCGCAGCGGCTCCAATGTTCATTAAGAAATACTTAATATGCCGCTCGGATCCATCAACTCCGGAACCTTAGCTTTCACGCGGTGCCGAATCTTAGAAGCTTACTCACTCTCTCCTCTTCCTGATGAAGGAGTGAGCGGTCAAACTTGGAACAACTGGAAATGTCACGTGGCCTCGTCGCCAACTACCCGTACGAACGTAGCAATCGTTTTCTTGCCGAGTCCATTATACGCACTCGTTATCATTCGCAGTCGCCTGCTTTGCTTCCGATGAATTCATCGCTCATGCAGGAACCCTTCTCGATGGTGTGCCTATGCTATCGGTGCCTTGCGGATTAAACCACCGGTTCGCCCGAAAACGACAGTCCGAGCTGCAATAAGTGCGGCACATGTGTGAAACCGTGTAGTGCACCCTTGATCTCTACCTTTTAGAGATTGACGCAGAGGGTATCGCCGTCCTGACACCGAGGATTCCGTAGGCGTCGCAAGGTCATTGTTTCCGCTACCAGACAACACAATCCACTGCGTTTATGGCCGCAAGTTGTTGCTCTTTGTGCACCGCGCAACTTGAGCAGGAGAAGTTTGCTGTTCCGAGCCTGTTTGACCGAAATCTCGGTTCATTTCATCATTCGCCGCTGTTGAATGAAGAGAAGCGGCGCCGGTGCCGCCATCCATGCTGGCCCGGATCAGGGAGGGATACGCCCGTGAGTCTAGTCGAAATCATACGAGAGAAGCAGGAGGCGCTGCGCGTTCGCGATCTGGCCCAGCTGCTGGGGGTTTCTCAGCAGCAAATCTACAAGATGGCGGCTAACGGAGAGATCCCATCGTTCAAAGTGGCCAACGCCGTCCGCTTCGACCCGCACGAGATCGCCGGATGGTTGACGGGAAAGTACCCCCCTCGTGGCGTAGAGGTGCGATTCGCAGCGGCGAAGAGAGCATAGCCATGGACGACAGCAAGATCGCGGGTCGCAGATCCAGGAGCGACAGCTCGCGCCGAGCTCACGGCTTCGAGATATGCGGCAGGAAAGACGGCCAGGAATTTGACCGAGTTTTGAAACCACCTCATGCTGTCTCCGCATTGAAGGGGGCCCCGTGGCCGAACGCAAGACGTATCTCGCGATCGCCCTATTGCTGGCGATTCTCGACGCCGTCGTGGTTTTGCGCTACGGAGGAGCGATCTGGACGGGGTGGTCGGGAGTCGTGTGGATTCGCCTGCGAATGCTCCTCCTGACAGCACTTTCGGCAACGTCGCTCGCCAATGTCTGGGCCCAAGCCATCTACGGGTTAGGTCGAACGAGCCAAGGCAAGCAGAGTGCGCCGGCACTGAGCTTGGCAGCAAATCGAACGGAACAGCAGGGAGAAGGCGATGTTTGATTCGATCACTGGCCTCGCTAGCAAACTCGCCGGGACGGGCTACTTCATCGACCCGGTCATGACTCAGGTCGTCTTTCTTGCGGCCAAGCTCCAGAAGCCTCTTCTGCTAGAAGGTCCCGCAGGGTCCGGCAAGACTCAGCTCGCCATCTCCGTTGCCGCCGCAGCCGGCACGCACGTCGAGCGCCTGCAGTGCTACCGCGGGGTGACGGAAGAAAAAGCGATCGGGCGCTTCGATGAGAGTTTGCAGCGGCTCTACATGGAATTCTCGAAGAGCCAGCACGAGAGCTGGCAGACCGTGCAGGCGAACCTCAAGGGTCGGGATTTCTTTCGGCCCGGTCCATTGATGCGAGCGCTCGAATGCGAGCGGCCCTGCGTACTGCTCATTGACGAGTTGGACAAAGTAGACGACGGATTCGAAGCGATGCTGTTAGAAATCCTGTCCGCCTGGCAGCTCTCGATTCCAGAGTTCGGGACTGTCGCCGCGAAGAGCATCCCCTTTGTTGTGCTGACCAGCAATGAAGAGCGCCGTTTAGGAGACCCCATCCGAAGGCGCAGCCTCTATGTGCGGGTCGAGCATCCTACACCAGAGCGTGAGGCCGAGATCATAGCCAGCCGCACGCCGAAGGCCGATGAGAACTTTCACCGGGAGATGGCGGGGATCGCGCTCTCTTTCCGCAATTATTCCCTCGAAAAGCCGCCATCGGTTTCAGAGATGATCGATTTCGCCAACGCTCTACAGCTTCTCGGAACGGACCATGTGACTGAAGAACATCGCGATGTCCTGCTGCCTTTTTTGGCGAAGACTGAGAAAGATCGTCGGCATCTTTTGCTTCGGGAGGGATTCAAGAGTCTGCTCGACGACGGCGCCAGGTTCGCGCAGAGTATGACGGTCTCCGGAGGGCCAGCCTCATGAAGCGATGGCCTCTCTTCCTGCTGCTCGTGTTTCCTGGGTTTGCGTTGGCCCAAGCCGATCCCGCGACGGCGGATCACTTCGTGCGGCAATATGCGGAGCACTATCGTGTACCGCCAGAGCTGATCGCCGCGTTGATCGACGTTGAATCGCGATGGGACCCGCAAGCGGTTTCAGACAAAGGCGCGATGGGACTGATGCAACTGATGCCCGCGACAGCGCGGCGATTTGGAGCCTTTGAACCCTTCGACATCGAGCAAAACATCGCGGCAGGCACCCGCTACGTCACGGCGTTGATGTGGGAGTTCCACGGGGATCTGCGCCTGGTCGCTGCGGCCTACTACGCGGGCGACCACGGGATTGCGCGGGAGCAATTGAACTATCGCAACCCGGAGGTTGTGGCTTATGTGCTGGCGGTCCGGCGGCAGTACATGATTCGCAGATTTGCGGCCGTAGGGCCGCCGAGGAGGTCATTTCCGTGAAACTTTGCTGGATCATCCCCATCGCGCTCCTGTTACCGCTGCGTCTGGACGCAACGGACACGGCGGTCGCGGCGCGTGTCGCCACCATCGCCATCAACCCGAGAGAGATCACAGTCCTGCATCTGCGGCCGGAGTTTGAGTCCACGATTCGTATGCCCGAGGAAGTCACCTCCGTCATTCTGGGTAGCCCCGGCGAGTTCAAGGCTGAGCATAGTGCAGGCGAGCCCAACTACGTCTACGTCAAACCGATCACCAAAGAGCCCGCTCAGTCGAACCTTCTGATCGCGACGAAATCCGGTCAGCATGTGACGTTAGAGTTGGTCAGCGATGGTGCGAGCATCGCGAATCAGTCCCAACCGGTGGACTTCCTGATTGAATACCTTTCCGCGCGAAGCTTTCTGATCTCGTCGGATTCTGGCGCTCTGGCGATGCTAACCCCGCCGAGCAAAGAACGGGTAGATGTCACGAATGGCTCGGCCGCCGGCACGGGCTCAGCGCCGCTTTCCAGCCTCGACGGAGAATTCAAGGAGCAGGCGAGAGTGAATGCTCCCAGATGGACCAAGTGGGAAGGCCAGCAGATTGAGACATCGATTGGCGACATGCGGCAGTTGAGCAACGAGACCATGATCTCCTACTCCATCCTGAACAGCTCGAATCAACCTGTCGAGATCCTTCCTCCGCAAATCCAGATCACTGAGCGCGCGGCTACAAAGAAGAAAAAGAAGGAAGGCAAAGGCATCATCTCGGACCAGTTGGAAATTCGGGACTACAAGTTGAGCACAACGCGGCTGGAGCCGGGAGGACGGGCCGACGGCGTGGTTGTCTTCGATCGGCCCAATTTCAAGGAATCGACGGAGAAATTATTTCTGCAAGTCGCACAGGCGGACCAGGTGGATCGTCCTGTTTTGATTCGACTGCCGTTTACCCCACCCATCTCTGGCAGTGGCCAGTAGAAAGGAGCCCAGAGCCTATGAGCATCAATGACAACAACACGAACGGAAGACGAGGGTTGTCTACCTCAGTCGTGGAAGCCGTTGAACCGATGGCTTCGCCAGAGCCGTCTCAGACGCGTGACCCAGCCATCCTGAGCGGCAAAGAAGAACCTGCGACCAGGTTCGCGACACGAGCTGGTGTCAAGGGAGCGGACGGGATCAGCAAAAGCAAACTCATTCTTCTCGGGGGCGGCTTGGCCGTCGCGGTTCTGTTCTTTGTGTTCACGGCTATCGTCGGCAAGTCTCCGAAGAAGCCGGCGCCCGTCAAGCAGGCGTCTCAGTCTCAGCAAGCCGAACAGGAGCCGACAACTCGGCCCCAAGGCAGCGTAACGCCACTGATGGACACCCCGCGCACGCCGGCGCAGGACAACACCAGCGGCCAGCTCGGGCCAGGTGACATCCGGCGCACACGCTCATTAGACAATGGCGCAACCACCAAGCCATTTGCCGCCAAACCTGTTGTTGCCAGTTCTCTGGGAGCGGTACCCTCTTTCGCGGACACACAACAGAGGTGGGAAGATCCTGCGCCTTACGGCGGAACTCCACCCGCAGAGACGCCGCAAACGCAGCAGAACAGCCTGAAAGAGACGGCCATCGTCTTCGTGCGGAGCCTGGCGCAGAACCAGGCTCGACAAGCGCCCAGGGTCACTTCCGATGACGATGGAGCGCCCCGATTGGACTTGACTCCGGGAACGCGCATTCAGGCTAAGCTTGAGACGCAGATATCGAGCGCGGTGGTCGCCCCTGTTGTGGCGGTAATCGAATACACCTATGCGATTGGCGACCGGATCGTCGTTCCCGCCGGCGCGCGTGTATATGGCCAACTCCAGCAGGCCGATCGGAGCGGGCTGGTCAGCGTGAAGTTCGACGAGATCGAGTTACTT
>Ga0326727_10025596_pt1 | contig 11045 bp, 5 predicted proteins | sample MB2enrmetagenome_FD_207643 | JGI IMG/M metagenome (GOLD analysis project Ga0326727, IMG submission 207643) | Lab enriched peat soil microbial communities from McLean, Ithaca, NY, United States - MB29MY | ecosystem: Environmental > Terrestrial > Soil > Wetlands > Peat | place: USA: New York... | reverse complement strand
CCTCGAAACGCTGAACCGGGCCGCGTTGGCCGTAATTCCCGCAATGCTGGATGCGGATGAAGTCAAGGCTGTGCGTGAATGGCTCGCGGGCGGCAAAACCGCATTAATGGTTCTGACAAACGCGCAATCCGCCGCGACGATTGCGGCACTTACAGGCGCGGCTGACGTAGAGGTCAGCGAGGCGTCCGGCGAATACGCGTTGTTCGGGGAGGTGGATTTCACTCATCCAATCTTCGCGCCATTCGCCGATCCGCGGTTCAGCGATTTCTCGCGCATTCATGTCTGGAAACACCGGCGCTGGACAATTCCACACGACCTTCCGGCTCGTGTGCTGGCGAAATTCGATGACGGCGCGCCGGCCCTGGCGGAAGTGAAGATTGGCAAAGGCAGCCTTCTCACGCTCGCCACCGGATGGAACCCGGCAGATAGCCAGCTCGCTGTGTCCAGCAAATTCCTGCCACTGATGCAGATCATTCTCGATTGGAGCGGCGGCGCGGCGCCCGCCCGCTCCCAGTTTCAAATCGGCGAGCCCATCCCCTCTCCGGCTTCCGCCGGCGATGTTCTGCAATGGCGGAAGCCGGATGGCCGAGTTGTCGGAGTCGCTGCGGGAAAGCCCTTCACCGAGACTGATCTTCCGGGGATTTATAGCGTCCAAGTCGGCTCCAGAACGCGGCGCTTCGCCGTGAATCTGCCGCTGGACGAGAGCCGCACGACGCCGTTGTCACTGGATGACTTTGGGCGCATTGGCGTTCCGCTACTACGTCCGGCAGGGATTGCTGCCGCAAGGTCGCCTGAGGCGGCGCAACGCCGCTTGCAGCGGGAGGACTTGGAGGCCCGGCAGAAAGCCTGGCGCTGGCTGCTCGGTGGGCTGCTGGCGGTGGCCCTGGCCGAAATTGTGCTGGGCGGATGGTTGGGGCGGCACGTGAGAACACTTGAGGTGGCACCATGATGGAAGCGCGCCTTCAAACGCAGTTGAGTGCGCTGGCGCAAGTGCTCCACCGCGCGCGGCTTTGGCGAGCGCTCGCGAGCTGTTGGGCCGTGGCAGCGGCCGTGGGCCTAACGCTGCTTGTGATTCAAAGCCTCATGGGCCGAGAATTCCATCTAAAGCTCTGGGTCGTGCCGCTGGCCGTGGGAATCGCGTTGGCAGGTATCGTGTGTTTGCGGCAGAGACAGCAGGCCTATGATGCCTTGGACGTGATCCGCAACCTCGAACCGCACCAGCCGGAGGTTCGACATTTGTTGGCGGCGGCGGCGGAACAGAGGGCTGCTGGAGCGCCTAGCGGTTTTGGTTTCCTGCAATTACGGGTCATCGAAGAAGTTCTCGCGCACCCGCGGCAGAAGGTTTGGCGGCGGCAATTGGAGCAACGCCTGGCGTTCGCGCGGATTGGCCACGCGGGCACATTGCTGGCGCTGCTGACCGTCGTGCTTGCGCTGACCCGGGGCGCAATCCACGGCGGGTCGGGTTTCGGGTCATTACTCGGGGAAGAGATTACAGTGACCCCGGGCGACGCGCAGGTGGAACGAGGGACGGGACTGGTGATTGCGGTACGCTTCGGCGGCGCTCCGCCCGCCGAAGCGACGCTGGTCCTGAACTTCGGGAGCGACCAGGAGTCGCGGATTCCTATGGCCAGGCGGTTGGCCGATCCGGTCTTTGGCGCGACCATTCCGGAAGTCTCTCAAGCTGGTGTTTACCACATCGAATATGGCAGGAAGAAAACGCGCGATTACAGGATCGCCGTTTTTGAGTTTCCGGCCCTGGTGCGGGCTGACGCGCAATTGCGCTACCCCGCCTATACGGGCCTCACGAACCGGACAATTCCAGACACCTTGCGAGTTAGCGCCGTGGAAGGCTCCCGGTTGACCTACACCTTGCAACTCAACAAGCCGGTCGCGCAGGCGCGCTGGGTCGGGAAGGATCATTCGCTCACGCTGTTGGCGCAAAGCAATGCCATGGCGATGCTTCCCGACTTCTTGTTGACAACCGACACGCACTATCGGCTGGAATTGACAGACGCGGAAGGGCGCACCAACAAGTTTCCGACCGACTTCGTTCTCCAGGCGTTGACCAACCAGCGGCCGGACGTGAAGCTGCTCTTTCCGAGGGGCGACCTGCGCGTTTCGCGGCTGGAAGAATTACAGTTGCAGGCGGAAGCCTCAGACGATTTTGGCCTCCTCAAATACGGCGTCGGTTTCGGCGTGGCCGGGCACGAGCTGCAGTTCATTGACCTGGGGCGTTCCGCTCCAGCCCAGGCCAAGCGGCAGTTCGACTACTTGATTCCACTAGAGACGCTCGGCGTGGACGTGGACCAGTCAGTGACCTACTTCGCGTGGGCGGACGACTACGGCCCGGACGGGCAAGACCGCCGAACGTTCAGTGACATCTTCTTCGCCGACGTGCGGCCGTTCGAAGAGATTTTCCGGCCCGACCAATCCGGCTCGGGAGGAAGTGGAGACCAAAACGGAAGCCAGGGAGGCGGCAGCAACGAGCGCGTGCGGCTCGCGGACTTGCAAAAGCAGATCGTGGTCGCAACGTGGAACCTGCAACGGCGAAAAGCCGGCGCCGGGAGCGAACGACAGCCATGAAGAGACTCTTGATTATACCAATTATCGCGGGTTGCTCGTGCGCCCTGTCCCTGCTGGCACAGGAACGCCCGCTTTCGACGACCGCGTCGCCGGAGGGACGTGCCGTATTACCGCACATCGGGTCTCCGGGCGACTACGCGTCCGACGTCGGCGTTGTGCTTGACGCCCAGGGTCAAGCCCTGGAGCGGGCACGGCGCGTGCTCGACGACGGCGGGAACGCCCGCGACCGGGCCGCGCTGGAGGCCGCCATCCAGGAGATGGAACGTTCGCGAGCCGTGCTGGAACAAGCCAAGAAATCTCCGGAGAAGCTGCCTGCCGCCATCGCCGCGGAGCAGGCCGCCTATCAAGCCTTGCTCAAAGCCACCCCGCGTGAATACCGGATGACACGGACGCGGAACCGCGGCCAAGGCGGCAACAATTCCGGTCAACCAAGCCAGCAGGAACTCAATCAACTCGAACTGAATAAGGAAGAAAACCGCTACGAAACCGAGCGTCAGGCGTTGGCCGCGCCCACGCAGCAACAGCGCGAGCAGACGCAAACCGTGGATCGTTTGAAACAACTAGCGCGGCGGCAGCAGGACCTGAACGATCGCCTGCGCGACCTGCAAACGGCGTTGCAGGAAGCGCGCACCGATCAGGAGCGTGAAGAGATTCAACGGCAGCTCAAGCGCCTCCGCGACGAGGAACGACAGGTGTTGTCCGACGTGGACGAGCTGCGCCAGCGACTGGAGCAATCGTCCGACGCCGCGACACAAGCCGACGCCCGGCAACAATTGGATCGGACACGCAGCGATGTGCAACGAGCGGCGCAGGAACTTGAGCGTCAGTCGGTATCCGAGGCATTGGCGGCGGGCTCGCGCGCCGAGCAAAACCTGCAGAATTTGCATGAAAACCTGAGGCAGCAGGTTTCCAGCCAATTCGCCGAGCAAATGCGGCAAATGCGGAACCAGGCGCGCGACCTGGCGAGCCATGAAAGCCAAATCGCACGCGACCTCGATGCGTTGAACAACTCGGCGCAGAAGCTGTTGGACGATTCCCCGCAACGGCAGTCGTTGGTTGACCGAATGGCTCGCCAGCAAAGCGCGCTCAGCAATCTCCTTGCTGAAATGCGGTCGGTGACCGAGCAGGCCGAATCGACCGAGCCGCTGCTCTCCAAACAGCTCTACGACATCCTCCGGCGCGCGGACCAACTCCACACGGAGAATCAACTCGAAATGGGCGGGCGCCTGGTGGGTCGCGGGTTTCTGCCACAGGCCAGCGAGGCTGAGCGCTCAGCGCGGCAGAACATCGATGAATTGCGCCAAGGTGTTGATCGCGCGGCAGAAAGCGTGCTCGGCAGCGAAGCCGAGGCGCTCCGTTACGCCCAAAGGGAACTCGATGATTTGGCGGGCCAGATGGCGAGGGAAATGTCGGCGAGAACGAATGCCACGGCTTCGGCTGCCGAAGCAGGTTCCCGGCGGGAAGGCCAAACGAATTCCCCGGCAACGGCAGGAGGCCTCGCCGCCCATCGGCCTGGCAGCGGCCGCGCGGACACCAACGCCAGGGCCGGCACCGCGTTCGACGCCAGCGGAGAAAATGCGCAGGCTCCCGACGTGCAGAAATCCTCACCCAGTCCGCAAAATGCGGGGCGTGAGGGTGGAACCAGCCCGGCGAACAATCGGGGGAATGCGAGTCAGGCGCAGCGGCTAGGCAATCCATCGGCGGGCCAGGGCAGCGGTTCTGGAGAGGATCAGGCCGCTGCAGACGGCGGCGGGGACAACGCCGGGCGCGAGCGATTGCGACAGTTCGCCCAACAACTGGGCGGAGGCCGCGGCGGATTGGGGGAGAACGGCCCGATCACCGGAAGCAACTACGTGGAATGGTCAGATCGCATGCGGGACGTGGAACAGACGGTGGATTCGCAGGACGTGCGCAATCAACTGGCGACAGTGCGGGAGCGTGTAGGAGTCTATCGCCGCTACTACCGGCAAGATGGCCGGCTTCCTTCCAGCGAAGAGGTACAGAACAAAGTGCTGGCGCCCTTGGCGCTGGCGCGCGACTGGGTCGGGCAGGAACTTGCCCGCGCGCAAAACGACCGCAGCCTCGTGCCGCTGGATCGCGACCCGGTGCAGGAGAAATATACCGACCTGGTGCGTAAGTACTACGAAAAGCTGGGCAGTCCCCAATGACCGGTTCCGCGACCATCGTCCTGTCCGGCCGATTCTGGCTGGTTCCCTGCCTCATCGCGCTGGCGGCACTAGCGGGCGCACTGATTTGGGGGTCTCGGGGAAACGCGGCGGAGAACCGGGTATCCATCGTTTGCGGATCGCTCAAACTGGCGGGCGCGGGCACGCTGGCGTTGTGCTTGCTGGAGCCGCTGTGGGTCAGCCAGCGCGCGCGGCCCGGCGCCAATGTCTTCGCCTTGATCGCCGACAACAGCCAAAGCCTGCAGGTGAAAGACGCAGGCCAATCGCGCTCGCGAGGCCAACTTCTGTGCGAGCACCTGGCCGCTGATCCCCAAGGCTGGCAGACCGCGCTGGAGCAGACTTTCCAGGTGCGGCGCTACACCTTCGACTCGCGCTTGCAGAGCGCGCGGGACTTCAGCGGCCTGAATTTCGATGGACGCGCCTCCGCGCTCGGCGGCGCGTTGCGAACCGCGATGGAACGCTGGCGCGGCCAGCCCGTCGCGGGCGTTTTGCTGTTCACGGACGGCGATGCGACAGACCTGGCCGGCGATCAGCCGCCGCTCGACGGCTGTCCGCCGGTTTTTCCCGTAGTCCTGGGAACTGAATCCGGGCTCCACGACATCAGCGTGGACAAAGTTACGGTGAGTCAGACCGCGTTCGAGGATGCCCCGGTGACAGTGCAAGCCGTCGTCACCGCGCGCGGCTTTGGTGGCTCGGAGACCCGAGCTCAACTGACGGAGATTACGGCGGAAGCCACACTCCTCGGAACGAACGACGCCGCCCGGCCTAACGCGGGTTTCTCCGCCGTGTCAAACAGCGTGGCCGCGCTGACCCAGCGCGCGGGCGGCAACGAGGCTGAACTGAATTTCCGATTCCAAATCCAGCCAGACAAACCCGGCATTCACTTCTACCAATTGGAGGCGCGGGCGGCCGAGGAGCTGAAGAATGCGAGCGGTCCCTCGAGAGAGGCGACGCTCGTCAACAATCGCCGGATGGTGGTGGTGGACCGCGGGGAGGAACCGTTTCGAGTCTTGTGCGTCGCGGGCCGGCCCGATTGGGAATACAAATTCTTAAACCGGGCGCTCCAGGAAGATCCCCAGGTGCATCTGGTCACGCTGATGCGCATCGCCCGACGCGAACCAAAGTTCAGCTTCAAAGGCCGCGCTGGCGAGGCCAGCAATCCCTTGTACCGGGGCTTCGGCGCCGCGACGAATGAGGAGACCGCCCGTTACGACCAGCCGGTCATGGTGCGGTTGAACACTAAGGATGAGTTTGAGCTGCGCGGCGGATTTCCGAGCACGGCCGAGGAGCTGTTCAAGTATCACGCCGTCATTTTGGATCGGGTGGAAGCGGAATTCTTCACTCATGAGCAGTTGCTCTTGCTGCGGCGATTCGTTTCCGAGCGCGGCGGAGGTTTCCTCATGCTCGGCGGCGCCGAGTCGTTCTACGAGGGAGACTATGCCGCTACCGCGCTTGCCTCGATGCTGCCTGTTTATTTGGACAGGCCTGCGGATATCCATCTGCCGTCTTTCTTCCACCTGGCGCTCACTCGTGAGGGATGGTTGCAGCCATGGACACGCTTGCGCGCCACCGAGGCCGACGAACGGACGCGCCTGGCGGCCATGCCGCCATCTGCGGTGTTGAACCCTATCCGGGAATCCAAACCCGGCGCCAGTGTCCTGGCTACCGTTTCAGACGCCGAGAACCACACCTATCCCGCCTTGGTCGTGCAGCGCTTCGGCTTGGGCTCCGTCGCCGCCCTGATGGTTGGGGATTTGTGGCGCTGGGGACTTAACGACGAAGCCATGCAAAAGGACTTGGCCAAATCCTGGCGCCAGCTCGTTCGCTGGCTGGTGTCCGATGTGCCCGCGCGCGTCACGGTCGAATCCCAACCCACTGACGACCCAACGCAGGTCCGGCTGGTGGTCAAAGCGCATGACGAGGAGTTCAAGCCGCTGGACAACGCCGTGGCCCGGCTCACCATTCGACCGGTTCGTTTGCTGCCGCCGGCCGGGGAGTCTTCGAACGCTCCCGCCGACTCTAGGGGGATCGAACTCGCAGCCGAGCCCTCATCGAGCGAACCAGGCAGGTATGAAGCCACGTATGTCGTGCGCGACGCCGGGGCCTATTGCGTTGACGCCTTGGTGACTCAGCCGGACGGAAAAGTGGTCGGACGCGCTGCCGCGGGCTGGACCGCGGATCCAGCGGTGGACGAGTTCCGTACCCTGAAGCCGAACCGGGCGTTGTTGGAAGCCATCGCGCGGCGCACCGGCGGGGAAATTGTGCCGCTCGGAGACTTGCGTAACTTCGTACGGCACTTGCCGGAGCGCGGCGCGCCCATCACCGAGACTGCGACCCAGCCGTTGTGGCACCAGCCGGCAGTTTTTCTCTTCGTGCTCGGCTGTTTCATCACCGATTGGGGTATCCGGCGGTGGAAAGGATTGCCATGAATGGTATTCGCTGGCGGATGCTACGTGTGGTTTTACTTCTTTCGACGCTGCTCGCGGCCGCAGCGCGCGCACAAACCAATGAACCGCGCTCGCTGGTCCTGGTGATCGGGGCACCAGGTGAACCGGAATACGCGGAACAGTTTTCGAGTTGGGCCGGGCTATGGAAGAAGGCCGCGGCGACGGGTGGCTTCCAAACATTCGTCATCGGAGAAGACATGGACAAACCGGACGATGATCTGCTGCGGTTGCTCGGTGTCCTGACGAACGAAGTGGCCAACCCGGCGGGAGAACTCTGGCTGGTGTTCATTGGCCACGGAACGTTTGACGGGCGTTCAGCGAAGTTCAATTTGCGCGGGCCTGACCTCTCGGCAGCCGCTCTGGCGGCGGCTCTAAAACCGTGCCGCCGAGCGTTGGTGGTCATTCAATGCGCGTCCGCCAGCGGCCCGTTTCTGAACGCGCTCTCGGCGCCTGGCCGCGTGATCATCACGGCCACGCGCAGTGGCTACGAGGTCAACGCGACGCGGTTCGGCGGCTATCTTGCACAGGCCATCGCCGATCCGGCGGCGGACCTCGACAAGGATGGCCAAACCTCGTTGCTGGAAGCCTATCTCGCCGCTTCGCGCCAAGTGGAGCAGTTTTACAAGGAACAGGGCCGGTTGATGACAGAGCATTCGTTGCTGGATGACAATGGCGATGGTCTCGGGACTCCCGCCGAATGGTTTCGCGGCGTGCGCTCCGTCAAATCGGCGGCTGACGCGAAGGCCGTGGATGGCGTGCGGACGCATCAGATGTTTCTGGTTCGCAGCGACGTCGAGCAGCAGCTTTCGCCCGAACTCCGGGCGCGTCGCTATAAGCTGGAACAAGAGTTGGGCGCATTGCGTTCGCGCAAGACGAAGGTGAATGAGGACGAATATTACCGCCAACTGGAAGGCATCCTGCTTGAGACTGCGCGGTTATACGAAAGGAAGTAAGGCGCCGGAGTGGACGATCGAGTGGGCCCAAGCTGTGAACCTTGAAATGCATCGGCAGTGAATTCATACCAATACGCGGTGAGATGGGTTGTTGTTTTGGCGACTTTGGCGCTGTTGTCGGCTGAAGCGCAGTACCGTGGAGGTGGACGTTTCCGACGGAGCTATGAAATCAGCGACCTCGAACTGATCCGGGAGCAGGAGGTGATGGAGAAGGCCCTAAACCCTGAATTTCGGGAGGATGTCTTTACTTTCGCGCGGCTGAAGTTTCAGGCCGACCGCGACTACCGGTTTGGCGGCGGCCGGTTATGGGATGACGACGCGCCCGAGGCGGATTTGAATCTCATCTTCCGGCTCCATGAAGTGACCAGCCTGAAGGTCCGGCCGGGGCTGAACTTCATCGATATCACGACGAAGGATCTGGGCAAATACCCGTTCGTCTATCTCGCCTCGGCGGGCAGGGCGGTGTTCAGCGATGAGGAAGTCAAGGCCCTGCGGCGGTATCTCCTGACCGGAGGATTTATGATGGCGGATGATTTTTGGGGCGACGACCAATGGCAGCATTTTCACGAACAGCTAAAGCAGATCTTTCCGCAACGCGAGCCAGTGGAATTGACGCTGGACCATCGCATTTTTCACACCGTGTTTGACTTCAAGCAACAGCCGCAAATACCGAGTGTGGGCGCCTACCTGCGCACCGGCCAATCCTATGACCCGGGCTGGCCATACTATGAGAAGAACCAGGACCCGCACTACTACGCGCTCTACGATGACAAGAAGCGGATGATGGCGCTAATCTGCCACAACAACCATTATGGCGATGGCTGGGAACACGAGGGAGACGATGAATCCTACTTCGACAGATTCTCCGAACCGATGGCCTATCCGATGTTAATCAATATCCTCGTTTACACCATCACGCACTAACTGGGATACAGGTCGGTTCTGGTTCCGGGAGAATTGACCGCTACCAGACGGCTGTCGTCCACCAGTGTTCAGCTCCGCCGACTACGAGTGTAGTTTTTATTCGAATACACCCTCTGACAAACCGCCTCGTTCTTCGCCGCGACGATGCCCTTTTCCTTCGCATTCCTGGCTCGACTTGAGTGACGAAAGGGGCTATGCGGCTGCGATGAACCGATTTGTTAGCCTGACTCTCTTGGCCGCCGGTCTGGCCGCGTCCACCTTCGAGGCCGGTGCACAACCGGCAAGGACCGACGCGATCATCCATTCCCAACCTCTACACACAGGGCAGATTGACCCGAAGTTGTTCGGCAACTTCATCGAGCTGCTCGATGATGTCGTGCCCGGGATGTGGGCGGAGCTGCTCAACGACCGTTCCTTCGAGGGCGTGGCGCCCGCCGCCAATTGGTGTTACTACGATGGTTCGCTCGATATCTGCGACCGTCAATGGGACACCAATGCCACGTGGGCCCTCGACACAGCCAATCCTTTCAACAGTGCCCGCAGCGCCAGGCTCGAGGCCAGCTCCCGGCCAGCCACCTTGACCCAATCCGGCCTGGGCGTGAAGAAAGGTATGAGCTACGCCTTTTCGGGCTGGCTGCGCGCTGGCAGCGGGGTCAAGGCCGTTGTGCTGCTCAAGTTCCTGCTCCCCACCGGAGAGTGGATGACCCTGGCTTCGGCCGAACTGCCCGCGCCGTCGCCGCAATGGCGGAAGTATTCCGTCAAGCTGGTTTCCTCGGGCCAGACAGACCACGCGGTCTTCGAGTTGCGCGTCCAAGGCCAGGGCAGTCTCTGGGCGGACAAGCTCTCGCTCATGCCCGAGGACAACTGGTGCGGCTGGCGGCAGGATGTAGTCGAGGCCATCCGCGAAGTCCGCCCATCAATCATCCGCTGGGGTGGCTCGACTGTGGACCCCGGCCATTACCGGTGGAAGAACGGCATTGGCGATCGCGATGCACGCGTTCCGTGGCCAAACGAAAACTGGGGGAGAATCGATCCCAACGACGTTGGCATGGACGAGTTCTGCCAATTCTGCGAACTGGTGGGTGTCGAGCCGCTCGTATGCGTCAGTTTTGCGGATGGCGTCCAGAGCGCAGCAGAGTTGGTCGAGTACTGCAATGGCGACCCCGCCACCACCTGGGGGGCCAAACGCGCCGCCAACGGCCACTCGGCGCCGTACGGGGTCAAATACTGGCAGGTGGGCAACGAGATTAACGGGAACGATGCCCAGTATCTAAACCAGATCGCCGAATTCATCGCCGCCATGAAGAAAGCAGACGCCAAGGCGCTGCTCATGACCTCGTTCCCTACGCAGCGGCTGCTTAACCGCATCGGCAAGGACATTGCCTACGTCTGCCCGCACCATTACACGACCGACCTGGCGGAATGCGAGCGCGACTTCGAGCACATCGGCCGGATGCTTGACCACACCCCGGGCTGCGGACACATCAGGATAGCTGTCACGGAATGGAACATAGATGCAGGCTCGTGGGGACTGGGCCGCGGCAAACAGGCGACGCTCGAGGCGGCGCTGTTGAACGCCCGCTACATGAACCTGATGATGCGCCATTCGGACAAGGTCAAGATCGGCTGCCGCTCGAACCTAGCCAACAGCTACTGCGGCGCGATTATCGAGACCGGGATGTCAGGTTCCGGCGTGCTCAAGCGAGCCAGCTTTTACGCGATGTGGCTCTATGCGCACCATGCCCAACCGGTCCCGCTGTGGCTCGAGCAATTTAGCGACCGCCTGGACCTTTTCGCGTGCGGGTCCGAAGACACGAAGACCGCGGTGGTGTTCGCTGTGAATCTGCGGCCTGAAGCGGTGGAACTGGCCATTGGCTTCGATGGTTTTGGCCAAGCAGCCCGCGTTTTGAAGGCCGAGGCGCTGTGTGATGCACTTCATGCTGGTCAGCCGG
>Ga0326727_10025595_pt1 | contig 11045 bp, 6 predicted proteins | sample MB2enrmetagenome_FD_207643 | JGI IMG/M metagenome (GOLD analysis project Ga0326727, IMG submission 207643) | Lab enriched peat soil microbial communities from McLean, Ithaca, NY, United States - MB29MY | ecosystem: Environmental > Terrestrial > Soil > Wetlands > Peat | place: USA: New York... | reverse complement strand
TCACCGTGCCGGAGATCGAATCCACCGGTGCCGCGGCCGCGGCAGTGTAGGTTGGCGGCGTATTCGTGGCGGCGCCAAGATGTTCCAGATTCGACCCGTTGAAATACGCCGGGTTCAGCGCCGTCGAGGTCACCGTCGCCGATGCCAACGAGCCCGTGACTACCGCCGAGATGTCGCTCGACGGGACGGTTACGCTGTATGTGTAGGTCTCGGAGCCGCCCGACGGCAAACTTACCAACGTGGTGTCGTAGGTGGTGCCGCTCACGCTGCTGCCCGGCGTCATGCCGTTGCCCGCGTAGGTGTGCGGATCATTGACTGTCCCGGCCCCCGCGCCGGGATCCGTCACATCGACCCCATACAGTGTGACCGGACCGGTGTTGTTGACCGTATCCAGGTACGTCACCGTCGCCGTCGTCCCGCTGTACGTGACGCTCTCAACCTGCTTCGCCAGGGATACCGTCGGCGTCTCGACGGTCAGGTAGGCATTCGCGTCCGCCGTATTACTTGTATAGGTATAAGAAACACCAACTATGCCATCAGCGGATTGTGTTATTTCTTCCTTAAAATTACCCCCGTGCAGCACCTCCTCCAACGAAGCCGCAACGCTAACTGCAACCGGCCCTGTACCTCCGCCGGATTCCTCGAAAGAACTTAACCCCGAAGTGATGGTCGAGGTGGTGGAGTCCGTAGCGGGATTTGTTGTACTACCCCCTGGGTTAGGCGTGAAATCGATCGTCTCTCCCTGAGTGATATTTGAATAGGTCAGTTTTTGACCTGTGGGAAAGACGTCTATCGCTCCACCCCCCCCCGGCAGTGCAGGGCCCCCTGTAACTTGCTGCAGCGTAAGGGTGCCGGTGGGCGTAAAAGAAGCAGATGAGGACGAGCCACCTCCATTCCCAATCAGCGTCCCCGTCGATACCAAATTACCAGTCAGGCTGATTGTTACGCTGTCCAAGGTTCCGAGCTGTGAATTAAACAGCGGCAACTGAAGAACCTGAGTAAAGTCAGTCGTGAGATAGCCCGAGCTGACCGTCTGCGTCGCCGTCGTCACCGTGCCACTGGGCGAGGCCGACAGCGTCGTGCTGCCGCTCAACGCCGTGCCCACAACGACCGGCAATTCGACAATCACATACGCCGGCTCAGACCCGGACGTCGTGATGTTGCCCAGGTTCAGCGTCACCACCTGACCGCTCACCGAGATGTCGCTGGTCGTGAGCGGCGCCACCACAGGGTCGGTGGTGTCCGCCCCGGTCCCCAGCTTCTGCGTCGGGTCGAATGCGGTGCTGCCCTCGGCAAGCTGCAATGCGCCGGTGTTCGCCGACAGCGTCGTCGACGTGGTCGCATTGCCGCCCGCGCTGACCAGCAGCACGGTCACCGACCCATCCGTCAGGTAATTCGGATCGAGCGTCAGCCCGTTCGCCAGCGTCACCGTCAACGTGACATTGTTGTTGGCGCCGATCGAAAGCTGATCCGTCGCCCGCAGCATCAGGATCTCGCCCGGCAGCGTCGTCACCGAGGTGCCCGAGGTCGTCCCCGTCGGATCGAACGCGTTGGTCGCCTGGTCCGACGCGCCGACGATGGCAATCGATGGATCCAGCGGCTGGATCACCTGCGCCGTGGAGGTGAATGTATCGCCCTCGATATTGTCGCCGCTGCCGACGATCGACCCATCGGCGAACCCGCCGCGCGCACCGATGGTCAGGTTCTGCCCGACCAGCGCCGTATCGTTCGACATCACAAACGAGGCAGCCAGCGGGGCGATGGCCCCGGCCGCCAGCGACGACGGCAATTCCACCAGATACATCGTCCCGTCGGTGAACCCGGACGGCGCCGTCTCTGTCTGATGCGTCAGCGGATTGACAAACGTGCCGCCGGAAACCGTCACCGCGATATCCGACAGAGCCGCGCCGTTCTCCGTCACCGGCCCCGAGAGCGTCAGCGATCTCGGCGCGAACAACTCCACATAAGGCGTCTGGCCCGTCGCGGCCTGCGCGCCATTCGTCATATCGACCGTCACGGTCAACGTATCGCCCAAATTGAGCGTCCCGGCGTCCGTCACGCCGTTGTCGGTAACACTCAGCGCAACCACCGGATCGGGCGTATCCAGCACGCCGGTGTAACTGGCCAGCGCCGCCTTGGTGAACGGATTGACGTCGCGGTGCAGCGGCCCGGTGGCAACCTCCAGCTTCCAATCGCCGTCGAGGGCCGCCGCGCCCGTCGCATCGGACGATGCGCCAACCGTTGCCCCGGTCAGCGTATGCACATCGGCGACAAACGCCGCACCCACACTGCCCTGCCCGACATCGCAGCCCCAGAACACGATGTCCGCATTGTGCGCCAGGTGCGCGCTCCACCCGGCGATCGCCCCCGTGTTCGCGCTCAGCGTCGCCATGTCGAGCGTGGTCCCGCCGAGCGTGATCGACCCCGGCGTGCCATCAGTCAGGAACTCGACATTCTTGACGTTGGTCAGATTGCTCAGCGCCCGCGTGACCTGCGCGATCCCGCTCGCGTTCGGGTCCAGCACGACCACCTCGACATTCGACTTCACGCCGGCGGTCAGCGACTGCCAGTTGGTGACCCGCGGATCGACGAACAGCACCGTCTCCGGCGACCCGCTGAGCGCTGCATGCGGCTCCGCGATGGCCGGCGGCGCGGGCAGCTCGGTCGGATGGAAATGCTGAAACTCGGTCTGCCCCGGCGCACCGTCGGGGTGCAGATGGTCGCCATGGTGATGGAGGCCGCCGAACGCATGAGCACCCGTCGCGGCGGCGCTGCCGTCGAACAGGTAGCGTTGTTCCAGAACCAGCTTCATGTCACCTCCCGTCCGCCGGGTTTGCCATCGCCCGAGACGGCGTGATTCCGCACGCTTAACAGTCGCGGAATTTCTGCGACAAATCTAACAATTGAGGCCAGTATGTCAAATGCGAGCGGCAGCCGCAACCAATTTTGCGCGCGCCTCTGGATTTCTCCGTCCGACGACCCATGCGTCGCCGGAACCCGCTGAATCCCGCCGGCCGGACGTCGTGGACAAGGCATGATGCGGGTGTGGCAACGCAGAGCGACCCGGTGTGATTCCCGGGCCGCCGCCCCAGTCCGGCTTACCGCAGCCCACCGGTTAACCGCCAGAAACGCCCCTCAGCCGAGCTCCGGCCGCCGCGCCGCCCAAGGCTGCACCGTCTCGAACGCCGCCGCCGCCTGCAACACCCCCAGATCGTCGAACCGCCGCCCGACCACGTGCAGCCCGACCGGCAGCCCGTCCGCGGTAAACCCGCAGGGCACGCTCGCGGCCGGGTTCCAGGACATGTTGAACGGGTAGGAGAACTCGGCCCAGCTCAGCCAGTCCCACGGGTGCGACGGCCAGTGATCGGGCATCAGCTTCTCAGCCGGGAACGCCGCGATCGAAACGGCCGGCGTCAGCAAGAAGTCCCAGTCCTCGAACCAACGATGGATTGCCGCGACATACGCCATTTTTCGCTCACGCCAGAGAAGATAGTCGACAACTGAGACATTGTCGGCAGCCTCGATGCAAGCGACCAGACCGGGGTCCATCTGGTCCTTCCACTGCGCCAGCTTCGGCGCCAGGCGCGCCATATGGGCCGACCAGAAAAACCGCACCATCTCGGGTCCCTCGGCCGCCCAGGGGGTCGCCACCTCCTCAACGATGGCGCCCAGCTCGGTAAAGCGCGCCACCGCCGCGGCGACCAGCGACGCCACCTCCGGGTCGACGCGGGCATGGCCCAGGTCCGGGCTGTAGGCGATCCGCTTGCCCTTGACGCCCTCGGCAAGGCGCCCAGTGTAGTCGGCCGGCCCAGCCTCCAACGTGGTGTGGTCCAGCGGATGCGGCCCGGCCATCACCTCCAGCATCAGCGCCGCGTCGGCGACACTGCGGCTCATCGGTCCGCTGTGTGAGGTGTAATCGCCGGTCGAAACCGGATAGGCCGGCACCCGGCCGAAGCTCGGCTTCAGTCCGAACACGCCGCAGAAATGTGACGGCATGCGGATCGATCCGGCGCCGTCGCTGCCCTGGTGCAGATGGCCGAACCCCGCCGCCGCCGCCGCGCCCGCCCCCGCCGACGACGCGCCGGCGTTGTAGCCATACTTCCAAGGATTATGCGTGATGCCGGTCAGCGGGCTCTCGCTCACCCCCTTCCAACCAAACTCCGAGGTCGTCGTCTTGCCGATGACGATGGCCCCCGCGTCCTGCAGCCGCGTCACGAACGGCGTGTCCTCCGTCGGCTGGTTGCCCTTCAGCATGCAGGATCCGAACTCGGTCGGCAGATCCTTGGTGATCGCCAGGTCCTTGATCGTCGCCGGCAGTCCGTGCAGCCGCCCGATCGGCCCGCCGCCCAGCAGCGCCGCCTCGGCCTGCTTCGCCAGCCCCATCGCCCGGTCAGCATCCAGATTGGCGAACGCGTTGACCCGCGGGTTCAGCGCCTCGATCCGCCGCAGCGTCGCCGCCATCACCTCCACCGGCGAGATCTGCTTCGTGCGGATCAACTCGGCAAGCTTCGTCGCCGGCGTGAAGGCAAGCGTTACGTCGTCCATGAAGGCCCCATCTTTCATTACGCCTACGTTCAGTAAGTCGCGCGCCCGCCGGAGATGTCAAACACCGCGCCGGTGGAGAAGCTGCATTCCTCGCTCGCCAGCCAGCACACCAGCGCGGCGATCTCATCGATCTCGCCGAAGCGGCCCAGCGGGATCTTCGACAGCATGAAATCCAGATGCTGCGGCGTCATCTGGTCGAAGATCGGCGTGCGCACCGCGGCGGGCGCGACGCAATTGACGCGGATCTCGGTGCTGACCAGTTCCTTGCCGAGCGACTTGGTCAGCGCGATCACCCCGGCCTTCGACGCCGAATACGCCGACGCATTGGGATTGCCCTCCTTGCCGGCGATCGAGGCGATGTTGACGATCCGCCCATAGCCGGATGTCTGCATGTGCGGCACCACCGCGCGGCAGCAATAGAACACACCGTTGAGGTTCACATCGATCACGCGGTTCCACGCATCGATCGGATATTCCGCGACCGTTGCATTCGGCCCGGTGATGCCCGCCGAGGCGACCAGAATGTCGATCCGCCCCAGCGCCCGCACGGTCTCCGCCGCCGCGTCACGCACCGCATCGGGGTCGGAGACGTCAACCGCCACGGTGTGCGTCGCACCGTTCCCGCGCGCCTGCACATCGCCGAGCGTGCCGGCATCGCGGTCCCACAGCGACAGCCGCGCCCCCTCCGAGGCCAGCCGCGCGGCAATCCCGGCGCCGATGCCCGACACCCCGCCGGTCACCACCGCGCACCGCCCGGCGAAACGTCCCGCCATTCGCTGTCTCCACTTGCCCCGATGAGGCACAGTCAAGCCCGGGAGGGGCAGTCGGGCAAGCCGCGATGAAGCGACGCAGCAATTCGGGACTTGTTCTCCAATCGTCATGGCCGGCGAAGGCCGGCCATCCACGACTTGCCTTGGTGCGACAGGAACAGTCATGGATGGCCGGCCGGAGCCTGTCCTCGGGTGGGCCTTTGGCCCGTCCCGGGGGCCGGCCATGACGGTGTGCGCGCCGCCCGACGCAGTTAATCTTGCGCGTTGTCTGAGAGGCCAGCACACGCTGGCCAAAACCAGAACTGCTTCTCGGGACGTGAAGTCTCAATACGTGGCCCGCCCGCCCGAAACGTCGAACACCGCGCCGGTCGAAAAACTGCATTCCTCGCTCGCCAGCCAGCAGATCAGCGCGGCGATTTCGTCGATCTCGCCGAAGCGGCCCATCGGGATTTTCGACAGTGCGAAATCGATATATTCCTGCGTCATCTGGTCGAACAGCGGCGTACGCACGGCCGCGGGCGCGACGCAGTTCACCCTTATCTCGGTGTCCGCCAACTCCTTGCCGAGCGACTTGGTCAGCGCGATCACGCCGGCTTTTGACGCTGAATAGGCGGCGATGTTGGCGTTGCCCTCCTTGCCGGCGATCGAGGCCAGGTTGACGATCCGCCCATAGCCGGTCTTCCGCATATGCGGCACCACCGCGCGACAGCAATAGAACACACCATTCAGATTGACATCGACAATGCGCAGCCACGCATCGATCGGATAATCGGCAACGGGCGCGCTCGGCCCCGCGATCCCGGCCGAGGCGACCAGGATGTCGATGCGCCCCAACGTGCGGACCGTTTCGGCTGCGGCATCGCGCACCGCCTCGGCATCGGTAACATCAACCGCAACGATATGCGTGGCGCCATTGGTGCGCGACCCGATCGCGCCCAGCGTGCCGGCATCGCGATCCCACAGCGACAGCCGCGCGCCCTCGGCCGCGAGCCGCGTAGCGACACCCGCGCCAATGCCGGACACCCCACCCGTCACCACCGCACATCGCCCAGCGAAACGTCCCGCCATCGCTGCCCCCGTTGTTGCACCCGCCACCAGTGAAGACCCCGGTGGGCTGATCCGGCAAGCCGTGGTTACATTGCGCCCAGGGAGGCCACCAATGACACGTTACGTTGGCGCGATCGATCAGGGCACCACCAGCAGCCGCTTCATCGTGTTCGACCGCGCCGGCGCGACGGTCGCGATGGCGCAGCGCGAGCACCGCCAGATCTATCCGCAGCCCGGCTGGGTCGAGCACGATCCGATGGAGATCCTGCACAACACGCGCGCGGTGATCACCGAGGCATTGCGCGGCGCCGACCTGACCGCAAGCGACCTTGCCGCGGTGGGCATCACCAATCAGCGCGAGACCACGGTCCTGTGGGATCGCACCACCGGCGCGCCGGTGCACAACGCGCTGGTCTGGCAGGACACGCGCGTCGATCCCCTCGTCGCTAACTATGCGCACGACGGCGGCCAGGACCGTTTCCGTGCCGCCACCGGCCTGCCGCTCGCCAGCTACTTCAGCGCGCTGAAACTGCAATGGCTGCTCGACAACGTGCCAGGCGCCCGCGCCCGGGCCGAGGCCGGCGAGCTGCTGTTCGGCACCATCGATAGTTGGCTGATGTGGCACCTGGCAGGCACGCACGTTACCGACGTCACCAACGCCAGCCGCACGCAGTTGATGAACCTGGCAACGCTCGACTGGGACGCCGATCTGCTGGCGGCGTTCAACATTCCCCCTGCGGTTCTGCCGCGCATCGTTGCGTCCTCGGCGCATCTGGCGACGGCGCGTGACGAACTGGACGGCGTAACGATCGGCGGCATCCTTGGCGACCAGCAGGCGGCCCTGGTCGGCCAGACCTGCTTCACCCCCGGCGAGGCGAAGAACACCTACGGCACCGGCTGTTTCCTGCTGCTGAACACCGGCACCGCGCCGGTCGCCTCGACCAGTGGTCTTGTTACCACGGTGGCGTATCGGTTCGGCGACGCACCGGCGTGTTACGCGCTGGAGGGCTCGATCGCCATCACCGGCGCGCTGGTGCAATGGCTGCGCGACAACCTCGGCCTGATCAACTCCAGCGCCGAGGTCGAAACCCTGGCAGCCAGCGTGGCGGACAATGGCGGGGTGTATTTCGTCCCGGCATTCTCCGGCCTCTATGCGCCCTATTGGCGGGCGGACGCGCGCGGCGTCATTGCCGGACTGACACGCTATGCCGACAAGGGCCACATCGCCCGCGCCGCGCTGGAGGCGACCGCCTACCAGACCGCGGATGTGATTGCGGCTATGGAACGGGATTCCGGCGTCACCATGCACACCCTGCGCGTCGACGGCGGCATGGTGCTGAATGAGACGCTGATGCAGTTCCAGGCCGACATCCTCGACGTGCCGGTGGTGCGTCCGCAGGTGATCGAGACCACAGCACTGGGCGCGGCGTATGCGGCCGGGTTGGCGGTGGGTTACTGGCACGACCTGAACGACCTGCGGCACAACTGGGGCGTGGCGCGGACGTGGCAGCCGCACATGGCAGTCGACACGCGTACAAGGCTGGTTGCCGGTTGGCACAAGGCGATCGAGCGCTCGTTCGGCTGGGTTGGCGAAGATGGCGGCACATGACAGCGTGCCAGGCGTCGTAACACGATCGGAGAATATGATGCTGCAAACCTATGAGGGCGGCTGCCATTGCGGCCGGGTGCGATTCCGTGTCCAGGGCGACCTGGCGAATGCATCGGACTGCAATTGCTCCATCTGCTCGATGAAGGGCTTCCTGCATCTCGTCGTGCCACGCGAGCAGTTCACCCTGCTGCAAGGCGAGGACGCAATCTCGACCTACATGTTTGGCACCCACACGGCCAAACACACGTTCTGCCGTCATTGCGGCATCCATTCTTTCTACGTGCCGCGGTCGAAGCCGGATGGCTACAGCGCCAATATCCGCTGCCTTGACGGCGTCGATATCGCCGCCGTCCGGGCGCATCCGTTCGATGGGCAGAATTGGGAAGAGGCAACGCGCGCCCGTCCCGCGAGCGGAATGGAATAAGCGCGGTCGCGCCGCCGTCCGCTAACTCGCCTGCCCCGCCAGCGCCGCCTTCACGGCTGCCGGCGTGAACGGCGCCCGCCGCAACCGCACGCCGGTCGCATCGAACACCGCATTCCCGAGCGCCGCCCCGACCGTCGCCGTCGCCGCCTCCCCCGCACCCAGCGGACGTTCGTTCCGCCGGTCGATCAACGCAATCTCCAGCCGCGGCACATCGGGAAACCTCAGGATCGGGTAGCTCGCCCAATCCGTGCTGGTCACCCGCGCACGGTCGAACGTGACCTCCTCGAACAACGTGCGGCTCAGCGTCTGCAGGATGCAGCCCTCGACCTGCGCCCGCACCGCATCCGGATTGATCATCAACCCGCAATCATGTGCGCAGGCCACCCGCAACACGCGCACGGCACCGGTCGTGCGATCGACCGAGACCTCCATGCCCATCGCGACGTAGTTTTCCGACTGCTTGTAATGCACATAGGCAATCCCTCGCCCCTGCCGCACCATGTCGCCCCCAGCCACAGGCCGCGCGCGCGGCGTCCACGCCATCATCGTGCCCACCCGCTCCAGCACCGCGCGCCCTCGCGGATCACTCAACTGGCGCAGCCGATACGCCAGCGGATCGACACCCGCCGCCGCTGCCAGCTCATCGACGAAGCTCTCGACCGCGAACACGTTGCCGATCTTGCCCGGCGCGCGCAAATTCGCCGGCCGCAGCGGCGTTGTCGTCAGCCACCTGATGTCCGCCCGCATGTTCGCGATCGCATACGGCGGATCCGCATTCAACGAGGTCAGGCCCGCCGACTGCCCCACCCCGCCATCCAGCCCTGCCGCCACCGCGGCCAGCAACGGGATGCTCGGCAAATTCGGTGTGTTCGCCGGCACCATCGCCACCGTCTCCCACGCCGCGATGTTGCCGTCCGCATCCAGCGCCGCGCGCAGATCGAGCAGTTGCGGCGGCCCCTTCGGGTCCCAGCCGTGCTCGTCCTCCCGCATCCATTGCACGCGCACCGGCCTGCGCAACTCGCGCGACAGCAGCGCCGCCTCGAACGCAACGTCATCGTTGCCATTGGTGCCGTAACTGCCCGAGCCATCCAGATAAACCAGCCGCAGTTTCGCAACATCCAGCCCGAGCAGCCGCGCGATCGTCTTGCGCAGCCGATGCGTGCCCTGCGAGGCCGTCCACACCGTTCCGCCCCCGTCGCGAATATCCGCCACCGCACAGGACGGCCCCATTGAGGCATGCGACTGGATCGGCCAGGCATAGGACGCGCGGACCACATGCGCCGCCGCCGCCAGCGCCGCGGGTGCGTTGCCGGCGCTGCGCAGCGTCTCGGTCCGCGCCACCGGCGTCGCGCGCACGACATCATAGACCGTGTCGGACCCGCCCAGCGGCGTCGCCGCCTCCCACGTCGCCCGCACCGCCCGCAGCGCGCGCACCGCATCCCATTCGCGCGGCGCAACGACGGCGAGGAAATCCCGCAGCCGGACGATCTGCGCCCCCGGGATCTGCGCGACCGAGGCGCCATCGACCGCCTCCAGCTTCGCCCCGATCGCCGGCGGCCGAACGATGCGCGCATGCAACATCCCATCAACGCGATGGTCCTGCACAAACACATGCCGCGCCGTAAGCTTGGCCGGCAAATCCGGCCGCTGATACGATGTGCCAACAATCTTGTAGCCTGCCGGATCGCGCAGCTTCGCCGCCTTATCCACTGGAACGTCGAACGCCGCGCCACCGAGCAACGCCGCGAAGCCGATCGTTGCGCTGCCATCGCGCACCACCACCGCAGCCTCGACCGCGTCCAGATCGGCCGCCGGTCGTTGCAGCTTCGCAGCGGCCAGTGCAATCAGCTTCGCCCGCGCCGTCGCTGCCGCGTGGCGGATCTGCACGCCGCCGACCATGATCCCGGTGCTGCCACCGGTCGATCCCTGATCCGGCGTCAGCGCTGTGTCCCCCTCCACCAGCGCAATGCGAGCCGGCAAAACACCAAGCTCTTCCGCAACGATCTGCCGGATCGCCGCGCGAGCGCCGGTGCCGAGATCGACCTTCCCGGCAAACACCGTCACGCCGCCGTCCGGCGCGATCGCCAGATAACCATCGACGCGGTCCGCATCGACCGTCGTGGCACTCGCCGCCGCACCACGCGGCACCGAGAACGCAACGACCAAGCCTGCAACCCCACGCAGCAGCGAACGTCGCGCGATGTGCGCCATGGCTCAGCCCTCCGCCGCGGCGCGCTGCACCGCCGCGAGCACCCGCACATGGCTGCCGCAGCGGCACAAATTCTGCGCCAGCGCGTCGCGCACTTCCGCCTCGCTCGGATGCGGCTCGCGCGCCAGCAGCGCGGTGGCGGCCATGATCATGCCGTTTGCGCAATAACCGCATTGCGCCGCCTGCTCGGCAATGAACGCCGCCTGCACCCGACTCGGCCGCTCGGGACTGCCAAGCCCCTCCAGCGTCACGATCGCCCGCCCCGCCAACGCCGCAGCCGGCACGATGCACGACCGCATGGCCACGCCATCGATCAGCACCGAGCAAGCGCCACACTGCCCCAGCCCGCAGCCGAACTTCGGCCCGCGCAGCGCCAGGTCGTCGCGCAGCACATACAGCAAAGGCGTGGCAGGATCATCGATGGCAATGGCGTGGCTTTGG
>Ga0326727_10025594_pt1 | contig 11045 bp, 12 predicted proteins | sample MB2enrmetagenome_FD_207643 | JGI IMG/M metagenome (GOLD analysis project Ga0326727, IMG submission 207643) | Lab enriched peat soil microbial communities from McLean, Ithaca, NY, United States - MB29MY | ecosystem: Environmental > Terrestrial > Soil > Wetlands > Peat | place: USA: New York... | reverse complement strand
CCGTTACTGTAGTCATGGATTGGGTCTCCTTCTTCGCGACTGTGGTCCTCGTAACCCACATTCTACCGGAAAAGGTCGACCCTATTCGCTTTTTAAATCCTTGAGTCAGCATTATGAAAGAGCCTCCCTTTATAAATGGTTCTTGGCGATTCTACTTCTTTCGTCAAGCGCTGATGGTATTTCGAGCGTCAAGCTCACCGAGCAGATCGGAGTCACTGAAGCGATTTGGCTTTGTTCTTAGGTATTCCCCCACTCTTTAGAAATGCCGAGGCTTTTCAAAAAGACTGAAGCATCTCCATCCCAGTGGAAACTAAATCAGGCCCGTTATTGACGTGGATATACTCCGGCTTGTCCTGAGTGGCGCAACTTTATTTGCATACGCTTGTCAAACCTCTTATATGAAAATTGCCAGAGCCTGTATTGCGGCGCCAGCTCTGTGAAGACATGTCGGGGGGCTTTGGAATGAGTCGCAGTCACTATCGGGCATACCGGTAGCGGGGCTCTCCATCTCGGTGGGCGCAGCCCTGAGATAATTTAGCATAAGGAGTATTACCTTGAAACAATGTAAATCGGTCTGGGTCATCCTGCTGCTCTTCGCGCTAGTCGCTACGCATGCGACTGGGGAAGAGAAGAAATTCTCGAAGACCCTACGGGTCGCGGAAGGCGGGACATTGACGCTCTCTAGCGATGTCGGTTCGGTCTCGGTGCGAGGAACCACAAGTGCAAACGTAGTCGTGGAAGCGACGATAAGCGGGGTTGAAGGTTCCATCGACGCGTTTTCAATCGCTGAGGCGACAGAAGGAAGCAATGTTGTCGTCAGCGGGAAATATAATGCTCCCAATATCGGCCGATTAGCGGCAGGCATGGCGTTGAAAGTCTCTTTCTCGATCGAAGTTCCGACGCGTTATAATCTCGTCGTAACGACGTCAGGAGGGAGCATCTATCTCGAGAATATTGAGGGAACGGAGGAGGTGAAAACCTCCGGAGGCGAAATAACGGCTAAAAATATAGACGGCAGCCTTACGTGCGTCACTTCCGCCGGTTCGATCGACGCTGAAAAAATCGCAGGAGCGCTGAGGGGTACTACTTCCGGCGGATCGGTGCGAGTTAGCGTTGTGAGAGACTACAAGGGCATTTACACGAAAACATCCGGCGGAAGCATCGTTATCGCTCTGCCAAGGTCGGCTACAGCGACCATCGATGCGACCACCAGCGGCGGCAAGGTTACTTGCGACCTTCCTGTCGTGATTTCCGAAAGAACGAAGGAGAAAGTGTTGCGTGGAACTCTGAACGGAGGAGGCGATACGCTCTTCGCCAAGACTTCCGCTGGTTCCATTTCGATTATCGCAGTCGATTGATTCGCAGGCGGGTCCATACCCCGGAGTATTCGCTTTTCATAGTGCGTTGGGCTCGATGGGGCGCAGCGCCGTCTTTGGCTATTCCCCGGGCTTATCCCCTATGAAGCTTGCGCGACGATGAATGCGCAGGGAAAGCCCTTGCCGGTAACGAGCTGCGCTTTCATGATGCGCAGTCCAGCTCCAGTGACAAGCCCGATCGTCTGCGCATACGAGAACCGGTGCATCGAGGGTATGCGGCCGAGCATATGCAGGAAGCGCATGCCGAGCGAGAAGACGGCAGCACGCGGTTTAAGCTTTTCCCCATGGCAGTAGGTGGCGATGAGGACTCGGCCGTCGGGTTTTAGGGAGCGTGCGGCCTCTTCGAGAGCGCGCGCGGGATCGACTACTACGTGGAGCATGTTGCACAGGAGGACGGCGTCGAAACGGGCGCGGAAGCGGGAGAGATCCATAGCGTCACCGGTCGCGAACTCGATGTTATCTACTTTCGCCTTCACTTGTTTCTCGCGGGCTACTTCGATCATGCGCTCGGAAAAATCGATGCCGAGGATCGAATGGCAGCGCTCGGCCGCGGCGAAGCTCACGAGTCCGGTTCCGCAGGCTACCTCGAGGACTTCATCCTCGGGGCGAAGCTCATTTGTGATGCGTTCTATGATGCACTCGTACTCGGGGCCGAACTTTTTGTCGTAGCTTGAAGCGATGCCGTCCCACAGATTTCTCGGTCTCATGTTTTTCCTCCTTTTTAAATCCATAGAACCCTGGACAGAAAGTACAATGTTATGTTAGCCTAATCTAACAACGTGGTCAAGATGGAAGGCATTCGGTCCCCGCGTGTTCCATAGACCTTCCGATGGGGCGAGAGCATCCAGTGTGCTGGGCATAGTGAATCGAGGAATACTCGAAAAGCTCTGGCTAGAATAATTGCGCGTTTTGCCTTTATGCTATCGGCATATCCTTACGCATGGGACAGCCAGAGTGCCTTCGGTTAATTCGCGTTTTATACGAATCGTCGCCTTCGCGCTTTTCTTCATAGGCTCTCGCCTTGCCTTTGCGCAGGAGCTCTATCCTGTCATCCGCGTCCCGCAAGCCGGAGACTTCATCTACGATCAGCTTTCGGATTCCATCGAGCATTTCCACCAGGGCGAAAAGACAGGCCAGGTATCGGCCGATCTTTCCATTTACTCTTACACCCCTCCCGTCGATGTCGACATTTTTTCGATCGCGGCCGCTTTTTCCCTGCCCTACGACGCGATCGCCACTCTAAATCGCCTGCGCAATGCGGAGACGATCGCTAAGGGGACGAGACTGCTCATTCCTTCTCAGCCTGGCATCTTTGTCACCCAGTCGCCCGATAACGATCTCGAGCTTCTCATGAAGTCGCTGTGGAGCGAGTCGACGGACTCGCATTACAAGGTGCGCGCTCTCGTCGATGGGCGCTACGTGGATTTCGTCTTTTACCCCGGAGCCGAGTTCCATCCCGCCGAACGCACTTTCTTTCTCGTCGCGGGCTTCCGCTTCCCGCTTCCGCGCGGCGTCATCACGTCCAGTTTCGGTGCTAGGCTGGATCCCTTCACGGGACGCTCGGTCAAGTTCCACGGGGGCATAGACATTGGGGCGCCCTACGGCACCGATGTCTTCGCCGCGCGCACGGGCACGGTGGAGACGACGGGCTGGAGCGACATTTATGGAAACTACATTATCGTCGTTCACGACTCGACCTGGGAGACGCTCTACGGCCACCTGTCCAAGATCAGCGTTTCGAAGGGGCAAAAGGTGAAGGTGGGCGAGACGATAGGGCTTGTCGGATCGACCGGCATGTCAACCGGCCCTCATCTGCACTTCGAGACCCGACGCAGGGGAGTGGCTACCGATCCTGCACCGCTCATGATGAATCGGCCCTAAATACTACTTAATATCTGCTTCTGCCTGACTTAGGCGGAAGGCCTGCCTGAGTCAGACAGAAGGATTGCCTGACTCAGGCAGACGCTCCGTCCAACTTGGGCAGCGCGACAATACAAGCGGAGGAATACTCTCCGCCTTCCTCGATTCAGGCAAGAAGCCGATCTATTTCAGCTTCTCGATACCGCAAAACAGAAATTTCTTGAAGCCGTGATTACGGCCTGTTCGCGGGGCTTGAGCGCATCTTCGTCGACTTCAACGGATAAGGCCAATCTCGGCCCGTATAGACGGTCATTCTTCAGGGCGTAAAGCCGAAAGTACTCGTTCAGGACAGGGTAACCGCAGTCGAATGGGGCCTTTTGAAAAGTCTTCGAGACGGGAACAAGAGCAAGCTTCACCCCCTCTGTCTCCGCCCCTCGGCAAAAAGGTATCCCGGTCGGCATCATTTAGGCTCATCGTCTCGATAGCTCGAAGCTGGGCCGCACGCTCGATCACGGCCTTGACTATAATCCTCCTGGGGAGAGTATCGTTCGGCAATTGTACACACATTGATATTGGGTTACCTCTCTGTCGTGCATGTCGATCGGCACTCATCTGCACTTCGAGACCCTATATATCCCCCAGGTTTATTCCCTAACCTGCGCGACGATGAAGGCGCAGGGGAATCTATGGCTCCGAGAGCAGATTAGAAATGCTGTTAGTTTCCTACACTCGGGGGCTGAGATTTCGGATAAATCTTGACCGGCTTCTCCGTGCCGCACTAGCAGCCGAGTCGCGTGAGATATGCGAAACCAAATGCAATATAGCTGCCAGCTTCTCTGACAGGGAAGCTGGCAGCTATATTGCATGGACTTCGTAACTGCTACTCGCCAAAGCGGATATTTTCTACGGTCCGTTGTTCTAGCGTAAAGTGCTCGAAATTTCTTTCACCGCCATCCCCTGTTGGTGCTTGGGCAACAAGACCGACACGAATTGTCTCTTCGACTGGCAGGCTAAAAAACCTTGTCATGAAGTATTTACTTCCATCTATCGAATAGTGGAATGAAAATGACTTATTAACTCGCACCGCCTTGAGCCAGACTGCATTTCCGTCGATAGTGCAACCGTTTGCGTCATCTGATGTGTGGTTTGTCACGACGCTTACAACCGCATGCGTGTCGAAGTCCGTTTTTTCAAAACACGACTTTGCCCAGATATTTGAATCCTTCATAATCATGACAGTCGCCGAATCGTAGGTATCGCGAAAAGCATGGGACACTTTGACGCTAAGCACGAAGTCTCCGGTGACTTCCGTATAATAAAACGGCGCATTGTAGAGAGTCTTGGGCGTGATTCCCGACTGGGATATTGCGCCATTATTACAAAAAAAATCTGTTTTCGCCGGGGCGTCGATTACGAGACGGCCTTCTCTAAACTTAGCGCTGCTTTCGTTTAACCACTTAAATTCCCGAAAAACATCCTTTGTCATAATGATCATCCTCCTATAATAACGCTCACATAGTTCCATGGGGTTTACTGTAAACCAAATCCATGGACGATTGTCCTCCCCTTGCCAAAAGCCACCTCGGTACCCAGTTCTGCCGTCGAAAGGAAATGGCCCGGGCTTGCCAAACCGCGTTCTATCAACATCCTCATGAAAGGATGTAATTCGAGACTACCGCGCGATCGGGCTTCGGTATCGATCAGGAAAAGCGTATTCCAGGTTTTGGCTGGTTGATCGACGGGTGTCTCTATGATCGCTTCATAGGCTCTCTCTCCGATGTTCAGTCTTTCATGGCTTCCGCGGTATGCGCCTTCTAGCTGATGGCTCTTCGTCCAGATGCACAGGTTGCAGATAATATCTCTCGATCCGGGTTCAGCCCTATTGGTGATCCAGAAATCAAAACTTTCGGCCCAGGAACCCTCAGCCTCTGTGACTAAATCGAAATCTAAGACTTGCTCGACTCTTTCCAGTGCACGGGGAAGCTGGTAGCCGAATTGGGCCGCACTCCATGGCGAACGCCCTAAAACAACCTCAGGATATGCTTTTACCGAGGGGCCGGCATCCTCGGGCCAGATCCACTCCCAACCGAAGCTATCTCCATCCAGGAAGATCTGTTGCGCTGCATTTTGAATATCACCCTTCGCGAAAACATTATTATAGAGAACACCGCTCTCACACGGCAGCAAGGCGAAATCATCGGAACTCTTTTCCAAGTAAAACCTCCCAAGATTCAAGCGCGATGCCCTGAATACGCTGGCAATGGGATACATCGAAAGATATACTTATACTACCATGTGTCTTTATTTCCAGAGATTATTCTCCCAATTTGTATAAGTATATTCCCATTCGTTTAAAGGGAGCCCAATGTTGCGAGCCGATAAACTTCCCGTGGATCATATGCTTCGAGAGACGACGCGGCATGGCACTGTCGGGTTTCCCATTCAATACTACGTCGATGAACTCTTCAAGTTCGAGAACAGAAGGGTCCCGCTCCATTGGCATCCCGAATTGGAGTTTCTCGTAGTTAACGGCGGAAGCGTGCGAATCCAGCTTGGTGAGCAGGAACGAGTGCTCGCCGAAGGCGACGGTATTTTCATAAACGGAAATATTCTCCACATGTTTGAGCAAGAACTCCCGAGTGATCGCTGTCAAAACCCCAACATTGTGTTTTCCGCAGAACTCATCGCTCCGATGACCAGCAGCCCTTACCAGAAGTACGTGAAGCCCGTGATAGAGGATTGCGACTTGCCATTCGCCATTCTTCGGGCTGAAATCGGCTGGCAAAATGAGATTCTAGAGCATCTTTCGCTTGTTTTCGCGTTGCTGTACAAGTACGGTCCCGAAGGCTCATACGGTACCCTTCCAAGGCTACCTAACAGGTTCGATAGCATAGAAGCGCCCTGCTTCGAGCTCACCGTGCAGAGGGAGATGAATGCAATTTGGCAGATTCTCTATGAGCACCTTGGCGAGATTCCTAGAATACGTCTCGACAAGAAACGGTACCAATCTCAAATAAGGATTCAGAGGATGCTCGAGTACATCCACGCTCATTATTCCGAGAGCATCACTCTTCGCTCTTTCTCTGAGGCGGCCGGCATCAGCAAGAGCGAAGTTTTTCGCTGCTTCCATTCCTATCTGGGGAGCTCCCCGGTGGAGTATCTACTTCGATACCGCATCGAAAAGGCTCGGGGTCTTTTGTGTTCGACGGGACAGAGTATCAAAGAGGTGTCTCGGGACTGCGGGTTTCGTTCGGAGAGCTACTTCTCGAAGGTCTTCCGCGAGCGAGTAGGCACTTCCCCACGCGAGTACCGAAGACGACTAGATGGCTCATAAGGGGACCCGTTATGAGCTTTCTCGTCCCCGGCCTCAACGAGTTTCCACTTATTATCATGAGCCGCTATAGCTCATCGACTGCGAGAGCGCGCGATAGATCGGCGAACGCGATTTGTTCGTCGATGAGTCTACTAGTAACTCCGTAGCGGGCTTGCAGCAGGGCGACATTGGCGCCGAGTATGTCGTACTCATTCACGAGTCCAGAGTCGTATTTTTGTGTAGTGGCGCGGAGATTTTCTTCGGCTTGGGCGACCATCCCTTGGGCAAGCTCGAGATCGCGGCGCGTTCGCTCTACGGCGAGTAGACAGGTCCTAACGTCGAGGATGATGGCATCGCTTTGCTTTTGTTCTTCCGCGCCCGCTTTTCTCGCTAAGTCGTCAGTCGATTTCCCCTGAGCGAGGCTCCCCGGGATCCCGCCAAGGTCAAACCCCACGATAATACCGACGTCCCAGGTCCCCGTAAACTCGTCGACTACAGGAATCACCCGAGGATTCGGATCGGCATAGAGGTAGTCGCCAACGAGCGTAACGGTTGGATAGAGTCCGCCCCGAGCGATTTTCGCGCTATGGCGGGCTGCGTCAGCTGCGATGCCGTATATCCTAATCTCGGGGCGCCTCGAAAGGGCCGTCGCAATGAGTTCTTCAGGGCTGTCTTCGCTCTGAGTCCGCGAGAGCGGGGTTTGTGAGGTGGCAGGCTCAGTGGAGAGCGTGTATGGGAGGCTCGCGCTCGAATCGAGCGATATCGACAGGGCCTCCCCTGCGGCTTTATCGCCCATAAGTGACGCGAGGACAAAGTAGGCGTGCCTCTGCCCCGCAAGCGCATCGGTCAGGCTGAGCTCTGCCTGGCTTACGTGAAGACCTGCCGTAAGTTGGTCGGCGTTTGTCGCGAGTCCCTGAGAAACCCGATCAGCGATCTGCCTCGAGTACGCCTTCGCCATATCCAGGCTTTGCTTGAGAGTCTCGACTCCATGGTTAGCGCGAGATGCTTCCCAGTAGGCGCGGCGGACTTCGAATGCAAGAGCCCGCTTCACGATCTCAATCGCCAGCCCTTTGCTTTGGGCTTGAAACTTCGCGATTCTTGCGGCCTCGATGACGCGGAAGCCGGCAAAGACCGGGTATTGCACGCTTGCTTTGAAGCTTGTCGAGTTCGTGAGACTAGGGAACAAATCTTCCAGCATTGTCGCCACATTTTTGTCGATGGTGTCGATGATCACGTTCCCCGTCTTGTCCACGGCTATTGAAGAGGCCGAAAGTGCGCTCAGCTTCATATAGCCGGCGGAGAGGGCGACCGACGGAAGCATCTTGTCCCTCGCGACTTCCGCGCTCGCCTCCGAGGCAAGCCAGTCCCAGTTAGAGCTTTCGATTCCCGGGTCGTTATTCAGCGCGGCAGACACGGCGCCGGACACCGACAGCGCGCGCCCCTCTGCCCAAAGCGCCGGAGTGAAAGTTAATATAGCGACGAGAGCAACGCTAATAGAGTGTCGCGCGGCGCTCGACCCCAATGTCATAAGTCCCATAATTTAGCTCCGTAACGGTCAGCGGACCGTCGTAACCGTCATGCCATCGCGAAGCATGTTGGCGTTGGCAACGGCCACGTTTTCGCCCGAAGCAAGGCCTTTGCGCACCTGAACTTCGTGGTCATTTGAGAGCCCGAGGTCGACTGATCGTCTTTCGACCCTGCCGCTATGAATCACGAAGACCGCCTTGAATCCGTTTGCCGAAACGACGGCTAAGGTCGGAATGACCAGGCCCTCTGGCCCGCGCAGATCAAGTTGTCCAGAGGCTGTCATTCCGGCCAGCAGACCGCCAGTATTTGTTACGCTGACGACGACTGGAAAATACTGACCAGTTGCCGCGGCCATCGGCCCGATTTGCGTGATCGTCCCCATGATGCCCTCTCCCTGGAATCCGTCTACGGTCACGGGGACTTTCATCCCGAGGCCTAAAAACGGAAGAGTGTCCTGCGAAACGTTCCCCTGAAGCTTTAGGGTTGAAATGTCGGCAATCGTCATGAGAGGAGAGCCTATCGGCACGACCTCGCCTCGATTGATATTCCTGTTGATCAATACTCCACTTATCGGGCTCGTTATTATGCTGTTCGTTATCTGTACTTGAATAAGGTTCTCCTGGGCCTCCGCCTGTGCAAGGCCCGAACCCCTAAGTGTCTGCAGTCGCTTGCTCTCGGTCTCATACGCCATCTTGGTCTGAGTCAGCTTGTTTTGGGCGTCGTCCAGCTGGCTTTGCGGCACGACCTTGGCATCGAACAGAGTCTGTGCCCTATCGAAAGTTATCTGGGCGAGGTCCATATTGGACTTGGCCGTTTCAAGCGACGTCTCGGCCTGACTTGTCTGGTCCTTCACGCTATGTACTGCGGCTTGGGCGACCTGGAGTTGAGCGTTCAGCTCTTTTGCGTCGATCTGAATGAGGACTTGCCCTTCCTTGACAGTATCGCCGACGTCGGCCATCACGGCCATCGCTTGCCCTGAGAGCTTTGAATAGATGCTGAAGGTCTTGCTCGGCGCGAAGACGCCCGAAACATCGACGCTCTTTTCTATTCGTCCGTTCTGCGCAGTCCCGACTTTAACGATGACAGAATTAGCGGTCTTGATATTTGTACTTGCGCCGCAACTTGCAAAGACCAAGGCGACGAGCAGGATAGCCGATAGCGATAAAGCGATCTCCTTCGTGCTATGTGTTCCTAGTCGGCCGCGCAACGTGTCATTTTTCATGGGCGCTTCCTATGTGTATTGTGACTGTCGAGTTCATCCCAACTACCAGAGGGACATCCCCTGCGTCGATGAGGCGAATCTTGATGGGGATCACCTGCGTGACCTTCGTGTAGTTATCGCCAGAGTTCTGCGAGGGAAGGAGGGAAAAGGTCCCGACCGTCGCGCTGCCCTTAGTCTCGACCTCGCCGTGGAAAGCCTTGCCCGCGAATGCGTCCACGGCGATGTCGACCCGGTCCCCGATCCGGACGTGCGCAATGGCATCTTCTTTGATGTTCGCGCTTATATATAGATTGCCGGTATCGGCTATGACACCCAGCGGCGCTCCAGGAGTCGCCATCTGCCCCACGACAGCGCTCGATTCGATCACCAGCCCTGCCATCGGCGCCTTGATCTGGGCTTTCTCGGCGAAGACTCCACCAACGGTACCCATAGTCTGGGCGCTGATCGCTCCCGAGGTGAGCACTGAGCCGAGATCCTGCCGGCCGAGCACTTGATTGGAGGTAACGCTATCCCCTTCCTTCACTCTCCACTCGATGAGCTTGCCAGGTATCTCTGGATAAATCGTGATGAGGTCGGCAGCGACGCGCGAGTCGTCGGTCGTTATGTAGTGCGTTTTTGCGTACTGATAATAGCCGACGATTCCCAGGCCGCCCAATAGAGCAACTGCCAGAACTATCAGTACGATCTTTTTTTTCGGCGCGAGTGCTCGCTTATCGACGCTTGGGTTCATGGTTTTTTCGCTTTGTCGCGAACCTCTCCCAATCGCGCCGACGCAGCGGTCAGCCGAGCCCTCGTCCTTTTTATCACCCGTTCCTTGTCGTCGAGAATCGCGATCAGTCTATCAACCTCGTCCTGGCAGGACTTGATGGCCGCTCTATCCTGCTTTTCCCCTTTGATGAGTCCGCTAATCCGGCTCCTTATGCCCGCGAAGGACTTGAGCTCCTCCATGGAGAAACCTAGCTTGTCCTTTATTTCTCGCATCCGCACGAGCGTTTCAATGTCATCGCCCGAGTAGTTCCGGTAATTCCCTTCGCTCCTGTCCGGGGTTATTATTCCCAGTTCTTCATAATACCTGAGCATCCGCTTCGTAAGCCCCGTCTTTTCCTCGACTTCGTCTATTCTGTAGCGGTGGTCGTCCATTTTCGCCTCCTGTTTGCCGGCAGGTCAACGATATCACAACTATAACATTGACGTCAATGTTATAGTTGTGATATCGTTATTATTGTCGCCGTTGACGATCGGCGGACGCTTCCTGCCTGGAAGCCGATGGAGGGCCATATGTCAAATGTAGGGAACGAAAGCCCGGAACCAAAAAGTAGTTGGTTGGTTCCAGTGCTGGTTTGCATGATAGGCGCCTTCATGTCTACGCTGAATTCGAGCGTAATCAATGTGGCGCTCTCTATGATCAAGACCGTTTTTAACGCCGATCTGGGAACGATTCAATGGGTCTCCACGATATATACGCTTTCGCTCGGTGTCGTCATTCCTCTTTCAGGCTGGATGGGCAAACGCGTCGGACTTAACCGCCTATACATGGCGGCTCTTGTAGTCTTTACGCTCGGCTCCGTCTTGTGTGCGCTAAGCGGGAACATTTATTTCCTTATCGCAATGCGCGTGGTCCAAGCCTGCGGAGGCGGCATGATCCTGCCTACGGGGATGGCGATGATCAAGCGCATCGTCCCGCGAAAGCAATACGGAACGGCCATGGGCATATACGGTATTGCCATGCTCATGGGGCCAGCCCTCG
>Ga0326727_10025593_pt1 | contig 11045 bp, 10 predicted proteins | sample MB2enrmetagenome_FD_207643 | JGI IMG/M metagenome (GOLD analysis project Ga0326727, IMG submission 207643) | Lab enriched peat soil microbial communities from McLean, Ithaca, NY, United States - MB29MY | ecosystem: Environmental > Terrestrial > Soil > Wetlands > Peat | place: USA: New York... | reverse complement strand
CCAGCGCGCGTCTCGGGTTCGATACGAGCGCTTCGTATCGCACGATCGAGGAGCGCGAGAAAAGCCTGCTCGAAGCGGCCGAATTCCTGCGCACGCTGGGATCGCGTCCGGGCGTGCGGATCGCCTGCCCCGAGCAAATCGCCTTTGTCAACGGATGGATATCGGCCTCGCAGTTCGAGACGTCGGGAGCCAAATCGGAGAAGGGCGGCTACGGCCGGTGTCTGCTCGCCGTCGCTCGGCGAGCCTGAGGGGTTCGAGCGACTCTAGCCGCGGGCCTTTTGTTGTTTGTGACTGTTTGGCCGCCACCAAATTCGTCCGTGCACATTCGTCGGGCAAGCTTTCGAGCCGCGCCCCATGCAGCGGGTTCAAGAGATGGTTTACACTTGGGAAGGCCTCGACCTTGATTTCCACGTCATCAGCATGACAAAATCGCAGCGCAGGCGCTCGCGGATGGAGCGGGAGTTGTCCGAGCGGCGCGCTTAGCCATCGGCCGGAACGCAGCCGCCACGACGGGCGCGGGCCGCGGGCTCGAACCGGAGCGGCCGCCGCCATTCGCCGTCGATCTCTTGCGCGCGAAAATTCCGATTGAAATGGGCTGTCAAAGGCGCGCGCCATAGCCCGTCGAAGGACGGGCGTCTTTCGACGCCTTATGGCGCGCCACTTGCGGCGGTCGGGACCCTTGACGGCCCATTTCAATCGGAAAAGGGTCCCTTCCAAGAGATCGACGGCGAATGGCGGCGGCCGGGGAGAGCGGGGGCGGCGAGCGGGCGCAGACCTTGTTCCTGCTCGGCGACCGCTATCGAGAAATCGCAGGGTCGGTAGTTAAATGCAGTCTCACCGCAACCCTTGACCTGAAGAATGTTTTGCCGGCGGACGCTTGGGTCAAGCTCGGCCGAGATGGCTCGGGCTTTGCGCATCGTAATCTCAGTCTTACTCGAAAAAGCGGGCGTAGGGCGTATCGCGGAATCGGGCTTGTAGTTCGCCATAGTTTTCTACGATTTCCGAGAGCGCCTCGGAATTGATTTTCAGCGTGGGGGTTTGCAGCGGCCGCGGTTCCAGCCCCAGGAAGCGTTGGATTTCCTCTCGCGCGGGCGAATCAGGCGCGACGATATCCTCGTAGGTCGCTTCGTGCAGGGGATGATCGGCGAACATGTCTGCGAATTGCTTTTCGTGGGCTTCATTCAATTGGAAGTCTTCCAGGCATTCTTCAGCTGACACCGCAAAGCGCCGCGGCGTGGGCTTGTCGGCCTCGTTCAAGATGAGGTTAATGCCATAGACGCGCACAGCCGCGATATGGGAGACGAGGCGTTTCAAGCGGTTAGCGCGTTTGAGATGGATAATCCGCAGCACCGCATCCTCGCGCAGTGCGGCCAATACGTCGGCAGACTGCGGCAATGCCAGCTGGTTGTATTTGATCTTGAACCCGACCGATTTCATGTCACCGGGGAACAGGACGAATTCGCGCATGAACGCCACCGGATCGGCGGCGCGGAGCTGTTCAAGCTTCTTAAGCAAGGGGCAGCCGGTCTGTTTAACGCCGACAAAGCCCCTCATGGGAATGCCCATCACCTCGCCGTGGCAACAGGCGTCCGGGTGCGAATTGAGCAGTTGACGCAACATGGTGCTGCCTGTGCGGGCAGCGCACAGAATGATGAAGCGCGAAGGGTTTGGCGCGTCCGCCGCTGAGACCTGGGGCATGTTGCCTAATAACATGTGTCGTAGAATTTGGTAGCGGGGTCTCCAAGCGAAGCGTCGATTATTCCAGCTGAATATTCCAATCGCCCAGCGTGAAACTCGTAATCGTTGGCGCGTCATGAGGCGCATAATTTTGGCGTCAGCTCGGTGGAGCAGGCCGCATCGGCGTGGGGCGGCAGCGCGCGCCGGGCCGCCGCGGCGCTGGCAGGCGGCGACGCAATCGACCCGCGATTGTCGCTGTCTTACTGGTGCGCCGCGCACCGACGAATCACGAGTGTCATGCGATGTTGGCCCGAGCGCACGATGATGATCGACTTCGATACGTTTTGCGCGACGCCGGAATCGTTTTGCCTGCGGATTGCGCGTTTCCTCGGCATAAAGTTGCCGGCCGATGAACTTTCCAAAATACTCAATTTTATCCGTCGACGCAGTTTGGCGCCGTGCGTCATTTGCTATGATCTCCCATCCTCCCGAGTTCGCGGTAACCTAATCGTTCTGCGAGCGCGCCGAGTTCCGAGTGAAGGCGCTCGACCTGATCGGGCGTGAAATCCCTCGCCCAGCATCGCACATTTTCTCCAGAGATTTGACCGCGGCCGCGCGACTTGGGGTCTTCGAGGCCTTGGCCGTGACGCTCCGCGCCCAGATCGGTCAGCATCGCCGGATCGAAGGCCTCGTCGATATGGACGAGCATTTCTTCCAGCGCGCGTCTCGGGTTCGATACGAGCGCTTCGTATCGCACGATCGAGGAGCGCGAGAAAAGCCTGCTCGAAGCGGCCGAATTCCTGCGCACGCTGGGATCGCGTCCGGGCGTGCGGATCGCCTGTCCCGAGCAAATCGCCTTTGTCAACGGATGGATATCGGCCTCGCAGTTCGAGACGTCGGGAGCCAAATCGGAGAAGGGCGGCTACGGCCGGTGTCTGCTCGCCGTCGCCGCGCGGGGTGGGGCGTCGAGAGGCCATCCGAGCGTCGGCAGGCCGTGAAAACCTCGGGCATGGCGGGCCGAACGGGCGAGAAACCGCTTGCGACGGCGTGGCCCGCGTGGACGTTTGTCAACGTGAGTTCGTTTCGCGCCTTTACCGATCGGATCGTCGCGCCCTATAAGGAGGCGGCGTCGCGCGAATGGCGCGCTTGGGGATCGCCCACGGTCATTCGCGTAAATTGGGCGCCCGTTCATAAGTGCAATCTGAGGTTAAACGCGCCCGTTCAACTGCTTCGAGGCTCTCCCATTCAAAGAGATGGAGCGTTTTCTGGCAGGCCAAACCTTGTTGCGCCTCTACCCGGGATGACAACATTGAATACTGACGTCGCACGCACCGCCGCGATCGGCGGCATCGGTGGCAGCGGAACTCGAGTAGTAGCCACGCTCCTGCGACGACTTGGCTATTATCTCGGAGACGATCTTAACGGCGCAGAGGACAATCTTTGGTTCACGTTGTTGTTCAAGCGGCGATCTGTTCTGTTAGACAATGAGGCGGAATTTGGTAGTCTTGTTTCGTTATTCTTTTCCCGCATGTCCGGGTGCACGACCATCTCGGAGCGTGAGCGCAAGCTTCTGACCCGATTGGTCGACCAAGAACGGTTGCAGCAGTCGCGTGAATGGTTGGCGGAACGCGCCAATTCCTTTTTCGCCGATAGGACCTCCATAGACAAAGGTCAGCCTTGGTGCTGGAAGGAACCGAACACGCATGTCGTGATCGAGCGTATCTTAGCGTTGCGGCCGGAACTACGATACATTCACGTTGTCCGGCATCCTCTCGATGTGGCGTTGAGTGGAAACCAGAGTCAGCTCCAGAACTGGGGGCCGATATTCCTGAATCGCGACGTCGCCGTTGAGCCGCGACTCTCGCTGTCTTATTGGTGCGCCGCACACCGGCGCATCATGAATGTCATGCGATGTTGGCCCGAACACACTTTGATGATCGACTTCGACGCGCTTTGCGCGACGCCCGAATCGTATTGCCTGCGGATTGCGCGATTTCTCGGCGTAAAATTGCCGGACGATGAACTTTCCAAAATAATCGGTTTTATCCGTCGGCCTGGATCCGCTCGCCGGTTCGGAACTGCCGATATCGCGCAATTCGATCCTGATGATTTGGCGTACGTGGTAGAGATCGGATATAGTTTAACACCTCGAAAAGCTGCTGCATGCGACGGCGATTGACGATTCGCTTGGGTGTTCAAGGAGCGGAGAGGCGGCCGCCCGACGTTCGGCAAACGGCCGCCCTGCGCGCCGCCGAAACCATCGGCCGCCCGCTCGGGTCGGAGGACTTTCCGGCCGCTATCGCCGCCTGGCCCGGCCGCGATGCGCACGGCTGTGCAGTTCTCATGTTTCCACCCTGCGCGGCAGCCGCAGCGCGCCCCGAACTTGACAACGCGCAGCCAAGTGTCGCGCCCAAAGTTGATCTTTCAGTTACGAAACACGGCGTCCGCGTTCCGCGATAACCGGCGCGGGGAGCCGCAAGTAGAGAGAACTGCACAGCCCTGCCGCGATGCGGGACCGGCCAAGCAAGGGCCGAAGCGAAAAATAGGGATTTCGTAAAGTGTCCGTAATTCCCAAGGCCACCGCCGGGCGTAACTTGACAACAGCGCCGAACCTTGATCTCGGTAAATTGTTTCTTGAGGGGATCGTGAGTCAGGACGATGAGAATTGCCCGCATAGGAAACTTACGCTTCCCTGTTCCGGCCAAGGAATACGGCGGCACCGAACGCAGCATGGCGCAGATGACCGCCTTTCAGGCGGCAATTTGTGGCCATGATATCACTATATACGCGCCTTCCGATTCCGATATCATTGGCTTTACCTACGAAATTTCCAGCAAACTGGGGCTCGCCTCAAGAATGGATCCCTCCCAATCTTCGATAGATATTATCAACGCCGACGGCCGCGTCGGGCGGGTTCGATTAAGAAGCGCGGGTATCCAGTCGATCGGGTATGAGGAGGACCCACAGGAAATAATTAAACATACCAATCTACTTGCTGAGTTGTTACAGGATGAGCATAGTGATCCATTCGATATTGTTCATTGCCATGACCGACGATATATGGCGAAGAACGTTTTTCCTGCGGGACTGGCTTCTAAAACATTGGTGCATCACCACAATGTGAGATTGGGAAGGTGGTATTGCAGCAATCCTTATCCGCTCGTTTGCATCTCGCATAGCCAGGCCGCACTATTGAAGGCTAATTACGACGCCATTGTGTACGACGTGATACAGCATGGTCTCGACGCCTATACTCGCTCTCTCAGCGCGGAGCATGCTGGATACCTCGCGTGGATCGGCAGATTCTTGGCGAACAAAGGGGCGGATCGTTCGATCAAAATAGCTCGGCAAGCCGGTATTCCCTTGGTTATGGCGGGGGTGGTCTATAAATTGAACCCCGGCAGCCAGAGGCATTTTGACGAACAGGTTGAGCCGTACGTAGATATCCACGACCCAAGGTTTCTCACGCGCATTGCGGCGATGACTTCCGCGGAGGTGCGCGCAGAAATTGCCTCTTTACGAGCGGCAACCGGTAAATCGGCCCCGGTCATTTTTTCGGGGCCGGCCGATGAGCGGCAAAAACAGGCGCTCTACGGGAACGCCATGGCGACGCTTTTCCCCATCAGCTGGCCGGAACCATTCGGGCTTGTGATGATCGAATCGATGGCCTGCGGCACGCCGGTCATAGCCTACAAATCGATCGGCGATGTCCATTGTGGCGCGGTCGCCGAGGTCATCGACGACGGCGTCACCGGCTTTGCCTTGTCGGTAAAGGATGAAGGCGACGGGATCGCGCAAGCGGCGAATGCGATCGGCTCGGCCGCGCTGTTGGATCGCGGGGCCGTTCGTCGCGTTTTCGACCAAAGATGGACGTCCGAAAGGGTCGCCCGTCAACTTGACATTACATATCTGCGTTTTATCGGAAATTCAGATGGCCGGCGCATTGGCGGCGAACACCAGCGCCGGTGATGCGCGCTTGAACGTCGCTCCAAGCCAGGGTACAAATACCGCATTCCATATTTTTACGCTTACCAATCTTGGCGAATACAGTGCACAAGAAATGACGGTTTTGAGTGCTGCGGTTGATATATGTGCATACCCGCATGGTTGTCGCGCTGGAGATATTCCGATCGAAGATGGTGTTCAGTGGGAAGGAAGGCTACGGCCCGGATGACAATAACATTCCGGCGTTTCGAAGGGGATACCAATTGGGACCTGACCATAGCAGCCCCAATGTATGGGCTTACGGGCCGCAGAATACTCAAGACGGTCCTGGGCGCGACAAGTCCATTACGGCCGACGATGTTGCTTATTACGACGCGCTGTTACCAGTTCAATTGGAATATTCAGGTGAATTTGGCACGGAATTGGTGCTGTTTCTCCCCTTCTGCAACTGGCTATCGATGATCGGGCTGTTAAAGAACCGGCGTATCCATACTTATCGCGGCATGCGTTGCTTTTACGATGATCTCGAGTGTCTGGAGGTTGTCGAAAAGGAAGAACAACGTGTTTATGTTCGTCCTCGTGACCGTCCGTCATGGCTTCCTGTGAAGCGCGAGCACGATTTCGATGATCGCGGTCGCCCACCGCAACATCTATATCCGGATTTGCGAAGCAAGTTCAGCCGTATGCAGTTAATACCCGACATTCGTAATGTTGGCCGACCGTTGCTTGTCATCCATAACAAGCATAACAGCGAGTGGCGATCCGGTCCCGTCAATTTTATTTCTCTTGACAGTCTCGATTGTATCTTTCGCTTACTTAAGCCGAAATTTACTATTGTCTATATTCGTCACGGCATGGCGGCGAAAGACGTCAATTTTAGCGAGGACGCGGCCATCGTTTTTCGATTCAACGACACGGCTTTGCTTGAACGTCACCCGGACGTCTATAGTTTTGACAATTTGTATTTATCGCACGTCGCGAACGGCGGCGCCCTGGATTTAAATACGTTTAAGAACGTCATTTACAGTCATTGTTATCATTTTATTTCTTGCCAGGGAGGGGGAGGGCATCACATTGCGTTATTTTCCGGCTCGCTCCTGGCGATTTTACATCGCCGCGGTCACGAAGAACGCTGGGCCTATGGCGACGGCTTTTACAGCTTCATGGCTACCCCGCCGCCCATTCGCGCGATTTGCAGAACCGAGGAGGACCTGCTGCGCGCCCTTTCATTGTTCTCCGATACGTCAATTTCCGACGGCCGTGTCTTGCTCGACGCGGCAGACGAAGAGCTTGCGAAAGAATTTTCGCCTTGTTTGTTAGTGGGACCAAGGCGTTCTTCGCTCGCCAAATAGGACAAAACTCCATGCTTTCTGGGGCTAAATTTGCTGTGGGTGATTGGCGCCATTTGGACGATATTAGGAGCGCCCGGCCGGGGTGTGCTGTTGTCGTGGGTGTAAGCGCTGACGACAGTCGAACCCCGCTTAGGGAGGTCGAAACGCACGGCGATTTCGAAGACGTCTTCGCAAAAACCGGGGGCCTCATCCTCTATCTCGATCCGCACGATAGCTGGATAAATGCCGATGTTATCACAAAGCAATGCCGCCATCATGCGCAACCGGATCCAATGATGAGTTTTTGCATCCCCTATCGTTCCACCCCCGACAATGACGCTCGCAATGACGGAATGATCAACAGTTTCGTGTGCACACCAGACGTCTTCGCAGATGCTCTTCGGCGATTCGAGGGCCGCGGGGGGCAGGCGAGTCTCTGCTATTCTGCGGCCGTCGCCGCGTTCAATCAAAAACAAGCCGCCAGTTTTCATGTCGTTAGCGACAGAAGATCAGAGTCTTCAAGCTTACCGATCCGGAGGGACGCCGTCGCGGTTGTCATCCCGCATCGGGGCGAACTTCAAAGGCTGGAATCGTGCCTGAGAATTTCGACGTCGGCGCTGCACGGGGGCCAATTTTTTGTTGCTTTCGATGAAGTCGTGAACGCTTCTCACATGAGAATGGTCGAGGCCTTTCCTAATGTGACATTTTTCTCTACGTGCCCACAACACGTTGGCCCATACGTGCTCCGACAGTTTCTAGCCGAATATAGTGAAGCGGAGTTTATCTTGTTTCAAGATTCCGATGATGCCTCATGCGAGACCAGGCTCGAAGTTCAGCACGACTTGGCTGTTTCGAGCGGTGCAGATATTGTCGGATGCCACCAAATCTTCGTTGACGAGATCAAGGGGAATGTGCAGGCGCGTAGGTTCCCGGTTGATGTTAACGCAGCCCTTAACTGCGGAGCAGTTCAGGCGCAGTTGCATCCCACGACTCTGGTTAGGCGAAAGGCGCTACTGCAAGCAGGTGGGTTTTCGACGCGACGTCGTTTTGGAAGCGATAGAGAATTTCTGTTCCGCGCACATTTTTCTAGTCGGATAGTAAACTGTGACGCCTTTCTTTATGTAAGGTTCCGCCGCGAGGGCTCCTTGACCACATCACCGAAGACGGCTATGGGCACGCGATTCCGGCGGCTTCTCGGCGGCATTTGGCTAAAGGAATTTGCGGCTGTACGCAACGGGCAAAAGTCGGTTGTTGAATCTGGAATTCGGGTGCGGCACTTACACAGGAAGGCATATGAGTTTAAGGAATTGAGAACGGGTAGGATGCATGTTTATTGCCCGAGTGATGGCGGGGTTGTCGATGCGGCCGCTATTGTCGCAGCCTCCGCGAAAATCTTACCGTAAATCGTACCCCAACCGTTCCATGAGCGCGGCGAGTTTCAAATGAAGGCGTTGGATCTGATCGGGCGTGAAATCCCTCGCCCAGCGCCGCACGTTTTCTCCAGAGATTTGGCCGCGGCCGCGCGACTTGGGGTCTTCGAGGCCATGGCCCTGACGCTCCGCGCCCAGATCGGTCAACATCGCCGGATCGAAGGCCTCGTCGATATGGACGAGCATTTCTTCCAGCGCGCCTCTCGGGTTCGATACGAGCGCTTCGTATCGCACGATCGACGAGCGCGAGGGATGGGCCTCGCAATACTCAAGGCCGGACTCGATGTAAGTTCGAACATGGGCAGCTCGTTCTTCCAGAATCGTCGGAATCGTAAGTTTCATCTTTGTTTCTTCCATCGATGCGATGATGTCGAAGGGATGACGCACAACCAGGATGAAATCGAAGTTTTGAGCAAGCAGCCGATGCCAATGGCGGATGTTGATTGCGTTTTCCGGGTTCTTGTGCGCCCATCTCTTCTTGCCCGCCCGGACGGTCGCGAGTTCAAAACAGCGGATGAAGGCTCGTCCGAACTCGTCCAGCCAAACATCTTCGGGAAGACCAAGCGCGGCGATCGACGCGCCGAGCCGGACGTGCGCCAAGGGATCGTTTGGAGCCTGTCTCAATAAGTCGTAATGGAACTTGATCTCGGGCGGACAGTAAATTCGAGGATGACCGTTGAGCAATCTGCGCACGAGCGTCGTGCCGGACCGGTGCGCCCCCCCGATGATGATCGGCCGGTCGCTAACGTGTGGCACGGACGTACCCCAGGTCGGTCAACATGTCGCCGGCTATTCTCTCGAATGTCGCGACGTCGGCGGGATCCATCTCGGACGCCCAGCGTCCGACGCGCGAGGGGTCCGGCGGCGATGAGTTCAGCTTGAAAATCCCCCTGAGCATTTCGCCGGTCTCCAGCCGGCCGTGACGCGTGACGTCTCGAAACTCGCCGAGACGTTCCTCGGCGCGAAGATGCGCCGTCAATTGAACGGGATCGAACGGCAGGTCGATGAAGCGCGCGATGTCCCGCAGAACTTTCTCGGGGTCGGTGACCAGCGCCTCGTATCGCACTTCCAGATAGTGCGGCAAAAATTGAGCTTGCTGTCGTGCTTCTCGGATGCGCCACATCCAGAGCATCGCCGCGGCCCTGATGTCGTGGCCCGGGCCAAACCAAAGGTCGCGGTAACTTACGGCGACGTCGCGGCCATCGCGGATGATGTGAATGAAGTGGGCCTCGGGAAGAATTCTTGCGATGTCGTGCATCGCCAGATTGTGCAACGTCGTCTTGTCTCCGACCCTCGCCGCGCCGTGGCGATTCGCATAGCGCCGGTAAATCTCGCGTAGCGTATCGCCGGGGCGATCGGGGCTGTGGCCGGCAAAGATCGCGTCCAGGCCTTCGACGGAAATTCCCATGTCGACCCACCTCGGCTCGGCGAGGATTGCGTTGCGGGCGCCTGCAGCGTCCGTCGGATCGGCCAAGAGCCTACGGATAGCTCCACGCAACCAATGGGTTTCCGGCGTCACCGCAATATCGGGATGCGCATCCAGCAACAGGCGAAGCAAGGTGGTGCCGCTACGCGCGACCCCCACGATGAAAGGAAAAGGAGGTTGAGCGTTCGAAATCGGGACTTTCTGCGGGGGTTCATATCGATGGGGCTGATGAAACAACAAGTGCGACTGTTCCGGCCTGTCGGTTCTCCAGCCGTCGACGTCCACATTAAATAGTCGCGAAAGATCGGGTTTTACGATGAACCCTAACGTGGTCGGAACGCGCTTGCGATGCTGACCTCGCTGGAGTTCCTCGGCGGCGAAGACGCGACCGAGATACTGCGATCGCAGATGATCGTACGACAGGCCGATATAGTGTCTGTAGCGAAAACGTTCGGACGCAAGTTTTCGGCCGTCGAGCCGCAGTCTGTGCCCGCCGGTCGCCGACCATCCAAATTGCGAATTTGCCAGCCGCTGGGCGCGGTGGGAAGATCGCCCAACCGGGCTGAAATGGTAGTAATGGCGCATCTCGTTGACGAAATCCCGAGGCTCGGACGCCTCCTCGAGCGGGACGAAGACGAATTCGTCGCAATCGACGACATCGAAGCCCTCGCGGTCGAGCCGCTCGATCATTTCCCTCAGGCTCTCGCCCTCGTTCGGCGACTCCAGAATTTCGTCGGCGTCGATGTGCATGACCCAATCGACCGCCAGTTTACTTATAATGATTTCCTTGAGCTCGAGCAGCTGCTTCCACCGGTAAACTCCGTCGAATTCCTGGTGGGTCACCCCGACAACAGGAGCTCCATGACACCGAGCGATGATCTCCGGCGTTGTGTCGGTGGAGCCATGGTCGATGATGTGCGCGCCGATGCGGTTTCGCTCGAGATGCGCGAGCACAGGCCCGAGGGTCTTGCCGCCGTTGTGCACCGCGATCACGGCGCAAATGGAAAGCATTTCATCCCTGTCGCGAAGGCGAACCGCCGGAACTATGGCCGCGACATTCTAAGGCCAATGGGTCGCGGCCGCTACCGCCGTCACCCGTGATTCCCGCACGTAACCGGGGCAAATTTCCGGGCGGAAGGGGGGAGTCAAGGCCGACAAAATGTGATTCTTATGTCCGTAGTCAAGGGTGCCGGCCATGCGCGTTCGTTCCGCGGCGGCGGTTTGAAGAAGGTGGGC
>Ga0326727_10025592_pt1 | contig 11047 bp, 6 predicted proteins | sample MB2enrmetagenome_FD_207643 | JGI IMG/M metagenome (GOLD analysis project Ga0326727, IMG submission 207643) | Lab enriched peat soil microbial communities from McLean, Ithaca, NY, United States - MB29MY | ecosystem: Environmental > Terrestrial > Soil > Wetlands > Peat | place: USA: New York... | reverse complement strand
CTCAGCCCCCGAAGGCATGATTAAAATCCCCGCCGCCGACTATATCTTCCGCGTCAACGGCATCGAGATCGAAGGCATGAACGACGAAGGCGTCGACTTCCAGTACCCATGGGAGGACGCGGCCCGCCGCTATCACGAGCACAAGCTGCATATCGCATCGTTCTGGATCGACAAGTACCCGGTGACCAACGGCCAGTTCAAGCGTTTTCTCGATGCGACTCACTACCACCCCGCAGACGATCACAACTTTCTTAAGGACTGGTCCAACGGAACGTACCCGGCAAGCTGGGACAACAAGCCTGTTACCTGGGTCTCGATCGAAGATGCGCGCGCCTACGCGCAATGGGCAGGCAAACGCCTGCCTCACGAGTGGGAGTGGCAATACGCCGCGCAAGGTACCGACAGCAGGATGTTTCCTTGGGGAAACCTGTGGGCCCGTGAGCCCGAGCCCAGTCCCGAAGGTATGCAGGTCATCGTCCCCCCCGGCAATGTACCCCTCCCCGACCTCGGGCGTGATATGCAACCCGCGAGCGATGTAGACGCGCACCCCGCTGCGGCAAGCCCCTTCGGCGTGCTCGATCTGGTGGGCAACGTATGGCAGTGGACCGACGAGTACGTCGACGACCACACCCGCGCGGCTGTGCTGCGCGGCGGCAGTCATTATCAGCCGCAAGGCTCGCGCTGGTATTTCCCGCAAGCTTACAAGCTCTCGCAGCACGGCAAATATCTGCTCATGGCCCCCAGCATCGATCGCTCCGGAGCGGTAGGATTCCGCTGCGTCGTAGATGGCCAATGAGAAAACGCAGGGGATGGTGATCGCTGGCCAACAGGAGGACCAGGCAGGCAGAGCATTTTACGAAAGGCCCAAGGCTCGCTGGTTCCGCTCCAAGTAAATATACCCGGCCCGGGGTTTTCCCGTTTGTAATCATCGGGAATTCTTCTTGTTGAAACGTTCCAAATTGCGTAAACTGTTGCTGTCTTGGCAGCCAGGAAACTGCATGAGATCCGGTTCTGAGGGATGGAGGGTTCAGGTGAACGGTACGTGTTCGCTCTTGGTTCAAAGAAAACGTAGCGCGCTACATAGAGGGTTGAGACGTTTGGGTGCCGAGGTGGCGCTGGCATCTGTCTGTCTTATGGAGCCGGCGATGGCGCAAACTCTGGGTCCGGCGGACCGGCTTGAAATCGCCCGGCCGGTGCGATCCTGGCAACCGGCCGACGCTGTGGGTCCACAGGCAGCCTGGTTCGGCAACGAGGCTGGCGCCTTCGAGGCCTGGGTCTATCCGCTGAAGATCCTGCGCAACTTCCATCTCGTCTTTCACTCCGAAGATCGTACGATGGAAGCCGCGCCGCTGGCGCGCACCATCATTGCACGGCCGGAGTCAACGACGATCGTCTACGCATCTGACACCTTCAGCGTGCGCGAAACGCTGCTTGCGCCCATCAACAAGGCCGGCGTACTGATTCTGCTGGACATACGCAGCAGCGCGCCGATGGAGGTTGAGGCGCGTTTCGAGCGCGATTTCCAGTTGGAGTGGCCAGCCGTGCTGGCCGATCCAGAGATGAACTGGACTCCGCGGCTGAACGGCTTTGCCTTTGCCTGCGAACGGCCGGGCTACGCTGCGATCGTCGGCTCGCCAACGGCGGCACTGACCGAAAGCGAGTATGCAACCAACTACTCAAGCTCGCGGTTGAACGGCTTCCGGCTGGGCCAGAGCGCGCGCGGCGAATCACATCGTGTAATTGCGGTGGCGGCATCCGTGCATAGCGCCGCCGAGGCCGAGGCAACCTACCGCGAGATGATTGCGCAGGCCGACAGCACGGCTGCTCAAACCACCGCGGCACTGAACGACAATCTGCGCACAACGGTCAGCCTTGAGCTTCCCGACCGCGAGTTGCAACAGGCCTACGATTGGGCGCGCGTGAGCCTGGCGCAATCGATGGTGCGCAATCCACAACTGCCCGAGGGCATGATTGCCGGCTACCGCTTTGCCGCCGACGATCGTCGGCCCGGCTTCAACTGGTTCTTCGGCCGCGATGCGCTGTGGACTGCTTTCGCATGGAATGCGGAGGGCGACTTCAGGTCCACGCGCGCGGCGCTCGAATTTCTTGGCCACTATCAGCGCGCCGACGGCAAGATTCCGCACGAGATTCCGCAGAGCGCTGCACTAATCGCTCCGCTGAGCACGAATCCCTTCTCCTACGCCTCGGCCGACGCCACGCCGCTCTACCTGATTGCGCTCGACGACTATCTGACCCGCAGCGGCGACGTGGAGTTTGTACGCAGCCAGCGCGCGGTGATGGAACGGACGCTCAGCTATCTGCGCTCGACCTTCGACGAACATCATTTGGCAAAAGACGAAGGCTCGGGTCACGGATGGGTGGAAGGCGGCCCGCTGTATCCCGTGCGCATGGAGCTTTACCTGGCCGGGTTGGGCGTGGAGGCAACCCGATGCGCCGCGCGGCTGGAGCAGGCTCTGGGCAACGCGCAACAAGGCGAGGAACTGCGGAAGGAAGCCGCACAGGCGGCTGAACAACTAGATCCCGTCTTCTGGATGGAGTCCGCGCAGCGCTACGCATTTGCCTTGGATTTACAGGGCAAGCAGGTGGACGCGCCCAGCGTGGAAGCCGCCGTGCCCATGTGGTTCGATCTGCTGCCCGGCGCACATGCGCGCAAGATGCTTGACGAACTGGGACAGGGCACACATCAGACCGACTGGGGCATGAGGATTGTTTCGTCCGCGGATGCGCGCTACGATCCGGGCGGCTATCACAACGGCAGCGTTTGGCCGCTGTTCACCGGATGGGCCGCAGTGGCGGAGTATCGCAACCACAAGGATTTTGCGGCTTACGAAAATCTGCGCGCCAACGCGCTGCTGACCTATGCCGGAACGCCCGGCCGCGTGACCGAGGTGCTCTCAGGCGATGCCATGCAGGAACTGGCCACCAGCACCTCGCATCAGACATGGTCGTCGGCCATGGTGATCGAGCCGCTGCTGCTGGGTATGCTTGGCCTGCGCGTGGATGCACAAGCCCGCACGATTGTGCTTGCGCCGCATCTTCACGCAGACTGGCCCTTCGCAACGGTACGCAATATTCGCGTGGGGGATGCCTCGGTTGACGTGCGTTTCGAGCAGTCAAAGAATCGGTGGCGCGCGGTGATCGAGCGAAATGGCGCGCGGGGCGCCGTGCTCGAATTAAACCCGGCCTTCAGTTCCCATGCACGTATTGTGAGCGTGACAGAGAGCGGGCATAAAAATGCTTACAATGTGGAACCGACGGCAGACGACCAACACGTGCATCTGCGCCTGACGCTGAGTGGAGAACGGCAGGAGGTGGAAGTTCGCACCGAAGGCGACGTGCGGCTGGCTTATGATGCGACGCTACCGCAACTGGGCGAATCAAGCCAGGGCGTGCGGCTGGTAGGCGAGCAGTGGAACGCGAGTCATTCGCTGTGGACACTCGAGTTTGAAGGCAGACCGGAAGCCGCTTATGACATGAAGCTGGTCGGCGCGGATTCGGTCGAGCACGTCGAGGGCGGCGCATTCGAGCCAAGCACAGGCGCGCTGCATGTTTCGATTCCCGCAAGCGGACCGCCGCATGTGACCCTTCACATCGCGCTGCGGGAAAGGAAGTAAGGCAATGAGGCAGAGATCGGCGGGGAAGCCGGTGCGGAGATTCCGGCAAAGACTGATTCAGGCGGCATTGACAACAAGCTTGATTGCGGCGCTGACTCCGGCGCTGGCGCAGAAGCCGCAGACCGAAAGCGCGCCCTGGTGGCGTCACGCGGTCTTCTATGAAATTTACCCGCGCAGCTTTGCCGACAGCAACAACGACGGGCTGGGCGATCTGAAAGGCATCACCAGCAAGCTCGACTATCTGCATCAGTTGGGTGTGGATGCGATCTGGATCTCGCCCTGCTATCCATCGCCGCAGTTCGATTTTGGTTACGACGTGGCCGACTACGAAAACATTGATCCGATGTACGGCACGCTGGCCGATTTTGACGAACTCACACGCGAGGCGCACAAACGCGGCATTCGCGTCATTATGGATTTTGTGGTCAATCATTCATCGAGTGCGCATCCATGGTTTGTGGAGTCGAAGTCGTCGCGCGCCTCAGCCAAGCGCGACTGGTACATCTGGCGCGACGGCAAGGCTGCGGGCCAGCCGCCGAACAACTGGGAGTCTGACTTCGGCGGGTCGGCGTGGACCCTCGACGCGACCACCGGCCAGTACTACTATCACTACTTCGAAGCCGAGCAGCCGGACCTGAACTGGCGCAATCCCGCGGTGGAGCGTGCCATGTTCGATGTGACGCGCTTCTGGCACAAGCACGGCGTCGACGGCTTCCGTCTGGATGCAGTCGATACGCTTTTTGAGGATCCCGAGCTCAAGGATAATCCAACGTTGCCCGGAAAAAACGAGTTTGGCGATCCGCAGATGAAAAACGTAAACAACGACAAACTACCCGAGGTGCATGAAGAACTGCGCCGACTGCGTAAGGTGACCGATGAGAATGGGCAGGTGTTGATTGGAGAAACCTGGACCGAGAGCATCGACGAGCTAAGAGCCTATTACGGCGCGCACAACGACGAAATTCAACTGCCGATGGACTTCATGTTTGCGACGGTCAACAAGCTTTCAGCGCCGGAGTTCCGGCGGCAGATCGGGCTGGCCGAGTCAGCAGGTTGGCCGGTGTTCGTCCTCAGCAATCACGATATGCCCCGCGCTTATACGCGCTATGGCGATGGCCTGCACAACGAGCAGATTGCCAAGCTGATGGCCGGCATGATGCTGACCCTGCGCGGCACGCCGATTCTCTACTACGGCGAAGAGCTGGGCATGGCGACGCATCCGCCCGAGCGCAAGGAAGACGTGAAAGACCCGCTCGGAATCAGCGGCTGGCCACAGCAGAAGGGACGCGACGGCGAGCGGCGGCCGATGCAATGGAGCGCGGAAATGAACGCTGGTTTCACGCACGGCCAACCCTGGCTGCCGGTTGATGTGGACTTCAAGCAGCACAACGTCGCGATTGAAAACGACAATCCGCAGTCGCTGCTCAACTTCTATCGTGCGCTGTTGACGCTGCGCCATACCAATCCCGCGCTGCTCAATGGAGAGTATGTGCCGCTGGCTGGAAATGACGCGAATGTGCTGGCTTATCTGCGGCAGACGAAGGCGGAAACGATTGCTGTCGTGCTGAACTTCTCGGTCGAGTCACAGGAGCTAGAGCCCAATTGGAAGGCGCTGGGAATCGACAGCGCAACGCTGAAAGTCCTTCTGACGACCAGCGAAGAGGAGGCAGCAAAGCAGCCGGGTATTGTGCGGCTCACGCCCTACTCGGTGGTGATTTTGCGCGCTGAAACGAAGGGTAAAGAGGCGAAGCAAGAATAGCGGCGTAGCGAATTGCGGTACTGAAAGGCCGCCGCGCTGACACGAGCGCGGCAAGGGAGGCTGCAATGCGAAAGTTCGTCGCCGTAGTTTTGCTGCTGACTTGCGGAAGCGCCGCGACGCAACAGGTATCCCGCGAGTCGATGAGCGCACTGGTTACGACGCACGATTATGTGCAGAAGCGCGCCTCGAGTTTCGATCGCACCGGCGGAAACGGCGACGCGATTGCGATCGGACCGGAAGAAACGGCAACGCTGCTCGACGCCGAGGGACCGGGCGAAGTGACACACCTCTGGTTCACGATTGCGTCAGAAGAAAACTTTCACCTGAAGAAGATTGTGCTGCGCGCCTACTGGGACGGCGAGGCAACGCCCAGTGTGGAAGCGCCCATTGGTGATTTTTTCGGTCTGGGCCTGGGCGAGTATTTTACCTACGAATCAGCGCCGCTGGCCGTTGCGCCGGACAAGGCGCTGAACGCGTTCTTCCCGATGCCCTTCGCTCACCACGCGCGCATTACAGTGACAAACGAAGGCACGTTGCCGGTGAACAACTTCTATTTCAACATTGACTACCGCCAGTATGCGCATCCGCTCGCGGCAGGCACGCTCTACTTTCATGCGCAGTACCGGCAAAAGGCTCCGAACGAGGGTTGGTTAAAGACGGCGCTGCCGAACGACGATCCACGGGTGCTCGCGCGCAAGAACCTCGACGGCAAAGACAACTACGTGTGGCTGGAAGCCAGCGGCCGCGGCCACTATGTGGGCGTGACGATGAGCGTGCTGCAGAACCAGGATGGATGGTGGGGCGAGGGCGACGACATGTTCTTCGTCGATGGTGCGCAGACACCGTCGATTCAGGGCACGGGGTCAGAGGATTACTTTTTGGGAGCATGGGACTTTGGAACAACGAGTTTCAGCTACGCAAGTTTTGGTGCGCCACAGAAGGGAGCGGAACTGGCCGGCAGCCGTTCGTCGGTCTACCGCTTCCACCTCGACTCGCCAATTCCATTCACACGGTCGTTGCGCGCCACCATTGAACACGGACACGCCAACAGCCGCTCCGATAATTTTTATTCGGTTGCCTACTGGTATCAAACCGAGCCGCACGCAGCGTTTCCGCCGTTGCCGCCTGTGGCCGAGCGCATACCGGTCCTGCATCCGGTTCGCACACGATAGGCGAAGCAATCAACATCGCAAGTCGCAAACAAAAGAAGGCGTGGCCGCACGCCAGGAGAATCAAGTCATGCAGAGATGGATACGTGTTGCCTTCACAGCAACCTGCGCCGCTTTCGCAGGCACAGTTGGAACACCGGCGCAGGTGGTACGCGTGGATACTGCGCCAGAGCACATCGTAAACCGGATTGCGCCAAGCCAGGCACTCGGCGGTGGAGTGGACCGAATCAGTGTACAGGCGATCGACAAAACGATGACACCCGAGGTGCTCAAGCAGACGGCGCCAATGGGCTGGGGGCCGATGACCTACCGGCAGAACACCGATCTCTCGGTGGAAGCGTGGCACTGGAACCCGAAGGGCACGTGGAGCGACGCGCGCGGGCGCGGCTACTTCACCGGCTCATCGCAGCCAGGCGAACCGATCAGCTATTCATTCGGCTACTCGCTGCCGCGCCGTGGCTCCACGCGCAATGACGGCACGGGCGATTCAGGTTACTCGATGCTGACCGACGGCGACTTGAACACCTTTTGGAAGAGCAATCCGTATCTGAGCGAGCGCTACACGGGCGAAGACGATGCGCTGCATCCGCAGTGGATTGTCATCGACCTGAAGCAAAAGGAAAGCGTAAACGCGGTGCGCATCGCGTGGGGCGAGCCTTATGCGCGGCGCTATCAAGTACAGTACTGGGTGGGCACAGACCCCATCGGCGCACCGGCACTCGGCTTCTGGGCAGCGCTGCCGAACGGCGCGGTGAGCGAAGGTAAGGGCGGCAGCGAAGTGGTGCGCTTTGCGCAGGAGCCGATGCCGATTCAGTATCTGCGCGTGCTGATGAGCGAGTCGTCAAACACCTGCGATGCCGACGGGCCATCGGATCCGCGCAACTGCGTCGGCTATGCGGTGCGTGAGGTTTATTTGGGCACGCAGTCGGCCGACGGAAAAATTCATGACGCGATTCGGCATACGGCGGACCAGGATCAGACAACTACATACAGCTCGTCGGTCGATCCGTGGCATGAGCCGTCGAGGCTGATGAACCAGTTGCAGGCACAGCCCGGCTTTGACCGCTTCTTCACCAGCGGCGTGACGCATGGACTGCCCGCGATGGTTCCGATTGCGATGGCCTACAACCAGCCCGAGGACGCGGTCGAAGAGCTGCGCTACCTGGAGGCGCGACACTATCCGGTCTCGTGGGTAGAGATGGGCGAAGAAGTCGACGGGCAGTACATGTCGCCCGAAGACAATGCGGCTCTCTACATCCAGTTCGCGCGGGCTCTGCATCAATTCGATCCGAAGTTGAAGCTGGGCGGGCCGGCCTTCCAGGGCTCGAACGAAGACATTGTCACCTGGCCCGATGCCGAAGGGCGCACGTCGTGGCTGCAGCGCTTCCTGGCCTATCTGAAGTCGCACGGTGCTATGAAGGAGATGGCCTTCTTCTCCTTCGAACACTACCCGCTCGCCCCCTGCCACTTCTCATGGAATGCGCTCTACGACGAGCCAAAGACGGTGTCGCACATTCTGCAGGTGTGGAAGGCGGACGGGCTGCCGGCGGAGATGCCGGTCTTTATCACCGAGTCGAATCTTTCGTCCGGCGCCAGCGAAGCTTACTATGACAACTTTGCCGGGCTGTGGCTGGCCGACTACGTGGGCTCATTCTTGGCCTCGGGTGGCAACGGGCTTTACATCTTCCACTATCTGCCGCTCAAAAGCTATCGCGGATGCAGGAATTCTTCGGGCACCTTCGGGATGTTCAGCGTCGACAACGACTTCAATATCGTGCAGCCGCTGGCGCAATACTTTGCCAGTCAGATGCTGATCGGCGAATGGCTGATGCCGGGCGATGGCTTGCATGAGATTCACCCGGCTAACGCAACGCTCGACGATGGCGCAGGACACATGCTGGTAACGGCCTATGCCGCCCAGCGGCCCGACAACAAGTGGTCGGTGCTGCTGGTCAATCGCGATCAGGAGAATGCGCATGATGTGCGCGTCGTCTTCCAAAATGGGACTGGGGGGGCAGAGATGAGCTTCGAAGGCAATGTGGAGTCTTCGGTCTTTGGCAGCGGGCAGTATCAGTGGCACGCGTCGGGCGTTCTGCCCATGTCGCACCCGGACACAGCGGCGGAAGGCGCTGTCTCTGAAAAGCCGGTGGAAGGCTACGCCGACCCCGACGGACCGCTGGCGCGCACCACGCTGCGGGGCAAGGCAGACGGCTCATTCACGATTCCGCCGGCTTCGATTCTGGTGTTGAAGGGAACGATTTCCAGCAGCAAATAGGCTTGTAAAACAATAGCGGGGATTAGCGTGAAGAGCGCTTTTCCCCGCTACTGTTTCATGTCTGCTGACTGAGCAGAGCGTCAACCTCGGCGCGGGTGGCCGTGGAGGGCTGGACGCCGAGCAGGGTTTCGCGGCTAAGAGGAATGCGCTCGGTCTGGAAAACCAAGTCGGCATTGATGCTGCCCCCCACAACAATCGGTTTGTGAAATTGAGTTCCGTGCATGGTTTCCCTTGTCGATTCGATGAACTATGGTTGTGTGCCTTGGCTCAGTAGAGCGGCGCAAGCGCAACCAGCAGCAGACCGGCAATAAACAGCGCAAACATAGCCACAACCAGCCGCTTGGCCTGCGCCGGAGCTGAAGCAAACTCGTGCCAAACGAAAACGCCCCAGGCTGCAGAGACCATCGTGGCGCCTTGACCGATGGAGTAGGATGTGGCCGGACCGACGATGGCCGTACGCGAGGCCACAAAGTTCAGCGTGGTTCCAGTACACCAAATGGCGCCGCCGAGCAGGCCCCACAAATGCCACCGCGCGGGCGCGGCGAAATAGAGCTTCATGCGTGCCGGCTGATCGCCGTCGAGCGGCCGCCGCATCAGCCAGGCGTTGGCTGGAATGGTGCTGAGCAAAACGCCGAGTGTAAAGACGAGCGACGTGGCATAGGGACCCAGCGCCGGCTCACCGCGCATGGCACGCGAAACAAACGGATAAAACAAGCCCATCAGCAATCCGGCGAGGATGCTCAGGATGAGGCCGCGGCGGCTGGCGGCGGCCTGTTCGCTTTCACGCGCACGGTAGGCGGCCGCATCGCACAGAATGGCGGCTACCACCAGCACAATACCGCCGAAGAGCATCCACGGATTGCCGCGTGGCGCGATGCAGTAGCTGGAAACGGCACCGACCACCAGCGCCAGCCCGATCCCGACCGGAAAGGCGACGGCCAACCCGGAGAGATTGATGGCGGCCACCAGCAGCAGGTTGGCGATGTTGAAGGTGACGCCTCCGGCCAAGGCCAGCCCGATGTGCGCTGAGTCGGAGTGCGCCAGATCGGCAAACAGCGGCAATCCGGTCGAGCCGTAACTGCCCAATGTCATGCCCCACACCAGCGAGCAGACGACCAGACCGGCCGCATAGTCCCAATAGAAGAGCTGAAAGCGGAAGCCCGGGCAAAGCTTCAAGGTGTTGGCCCACGAGCCCCAGCACAACATGGTGATAATCATGAACGAGAGTGCCACAGCGTAAGTTTCCGTCTGATACACGAGCGGACCATCCTTCCCAGGTCGAGCGCATACCGCTGCTTTGCAGGACGCTGGTTGCAGAAAATGGGAAGATGAGAAAATAAAAGCTTTCAAACTTCCGTGAACGAGATTAGGCTAGTCCTGTTGCGCTGTCAAGATGCGGACAGGCACAACGCTGAGATTGCTAAACTGTTGAAGAACGGATCTGCGACGAAGCGGAGTGATCGGACGTTGACGATCGGGTCAAATCTTGCGCAATTTGGCCGGAGGCTCTGAATCCTTCGGTTTTAAGCCAAAAAATCCTCCCGCACAACGACCCGCACAACAGAGTTTCGCAGGATAAGGAGAGTTCACCCCATGGCGAACATGAAACAGATTGCGGAGTTGGCGGGCGTTTCGCTGGGAACGGTTTCGCATGTGCTGAATGGCACTGCCAAGGTGCGCGAGCCGCTGCGCAAGCGCGTGCTGGACGCCGTGCAGCAGTGCGGCTATCAGCCCAGCCAACTAGCCCGCGGCCTGCGCCGCGACCGGACGAACATGATCGCCATGATCATTCCCGACATTGTCAACCCGTTTTTCCCGAGCGTAGTGCGCGGAGCCGAGGATGTGGCTTTTGCCGATGGCTACCGGCTGATTCTGTGTAACACCGACAACGATCACACCAAGGAAATCGTACAGTTGAAGGCGCTGCAATCCTACTTTCCAGCGGGGCTGATCGTAATTCCTTCGAACTTCAGCGATCTGACGACACAGGCGCGCTCCTACCGCGAAAACGGCGCGGCCGTGGTGTGCGTTGACAGGCTTCCGCCCAACTGGGACGGCGACACGGTGACCAGCAACAACGTCGAAGGCGGGCGCAAGGCCACGCGTTTTCTTATCGAACACGGTCACCGCTCAATTGCCATCATTACCGGGCCGCTATTTCTGACCAATGCACAGGACCGTCTGGAGGGATTCCGGCAGGCAATGTGCA
>Ga0326727_10025591_pt1 | contig 11047 bp, 10 predicted proteins | sample MB2enrmetagenome_FD_207643 | JGI IMG/M metagenome (GOLD analysis project Ga0326727, IMG submission 207643) | Lab enriched peat soil microbial communities from McLean, Ithaca, NY, United States - MB29MY | ecosystem: Environmental > Terrestrial > Soil > Wetlands > Peat | place: USA: New York... | reverse complement strand
CACCATAAAATGTTTATGTTGAAAGTTAGCTCTGAAAGGATTTCTTTTTTGTTTAATTTCTTATAAATCAAATGTTTAAAATGATATTTTTCATTTTTTAAGTTTATAAGGTGCAGTTCTTTAACCCCAAGTGAACGTCCTTCTGCCTTCTGATATCGATAATTTAATAGGTGATTTTTTATTCACTCAGACCGAAGATAAACGACATCTCCTTTGTGCTAAACATCTTCCAATGAAAATCCAATTGTCTTTATTATCATAATTCTTCTGTTTTTTCAACTTCGTCTTCATTAATTACTTCTGCAGTTTTGTCTCGAGACAAAAATGAAAAGAATCGACTTCGAATAATACAATACATATTTCATCACATGGCTCTTAACAGAATTCTCGATACATGTTTTCCAGCTGATATATCTGATTTTGTTTTCATTAAGACAAACATCTTTATCGCTAGATAAAGATTATAAAACTTTAATCATCATCACTTTCTTCTTCATCTTTATTACTCTCTTCATCATCACATTCATCTTCACATTCGTCTTCATCACTCTCATCTTCATCGTAATCCACATAAACTGTATTCTTTGGAGATCCTTCATGCTGAAATATGTAATTCGATATTTTTTCAATAGTCTCCTGTCTACCTGAATCCTGAAGTTTTCCGTAACAGCTTCCGTCTTCATAGAATGCTCCGAAACAACGTCCTGAATCAACGAACCTTTTCATGGTCGCTTTTTTATCTTCTCCATTGTACATCAAAACATAATAATCAGAATTCATGTCTCTGTAAAGAGTAATTTCCTTACTGAGGTCGTTAATTTTACACTCTTCAAGTTTCATATCAGAAGTATCATAATAAAAATCCCCCATATTCGACCACCCAGTAAATCCGCAGTCATCCCAATAATCTACTGGAAATTCTGGGATGGAAAGAATAGAAGGAATACAGTAACAATCTGAAGTCTCTTCTTCTGGTATAATTGCCTTTTCTCCATCCCAGAAATAGGTTCCAAGTTGTCTTATTTGGAGAAACCTCAATCTTATTACATCACCTTTTTTTGGCTGAATTCCATCACTTCTTTCCTTAATGATCTTAGTGATAATATCTGCAATCTCTAGTGATTCGTCTTCAATGATACCATAGAATTCAGAATCTTCTCCAGAATCTTTGTATTCTTCTAACATTGTATTTTTATCATCTTCAGATAGATTAGAAAGTTCGTCAAGGTAGGGAATAAATTCCTCAAAGAAAATAACAAATAAAAAGGCTTTACCTTCCTGCCTGTCTTTCTCTTCTTCTGTGTTAAAATCCGAAGATTTCATTTTTTGGTTCTCTTTTACTCCACTTTTAATTTTATTGAATGTTTAAAATGGGTTAGGAAGTGAAATGAATTAAGTATCCGGTGCCCTCGGCGGGTAAAAATAAAATGCATCTTTTACAATTGTTTTCTGTTCTTCTCTTCGTCGTTCTTATGTTCATGTTCTTTTGGCAATGATCCAAATAAAAAAGTTTATACAGCGACAATTACAGTTAATTATCTAATATAGGAACTTTCGATACAAAAGAGGAAGCATTGAAGGCATACGACGAAAAAGCAATTGAGATTCTTGGAAGAAAGATTATGAATAAAATTTTATCATAAATAAAAGAATGAATACTGAAGATTTAACATATTCCCTCCCATATTATCCCTCGGTTTCTGATCCAAATTTTTATCAGAAACTTTATGGGAAAAAGGAATTTCAAGAACTGAATTTAATGCCCCAGGAGAAGAAGGAAAAGGAAATAAAGTTTTTACCACACCAAGAATTAATGGGAAGGCTATTCTCTCCCTTAACTTTGTTAAATAAAGTATTGATGTTTCATCAGATGGGCGTAGGCAAGAGCTGTTCCAGTATAGCAGTCACAGAAGTATCAAAACTGATTAAGCCCAATTCTAGACAAGCTATCGTTCTCACATCAGGACCAGTATCAAAAAGGAATTTCGAAAAAGAAATAATCCATACATGCTCTAATAAATATAATCCAAAATTTTCTGAAAAAGAATTAGAGGATTTGACTGAAGGGAAGAAACTATCACTTGGGTACTCAAGATCTATTCATTATATGAGAAAAGATTTTTTGATAGAAACTCATGAGAAATTCGCAAAAACCCTAAGACATAAAAAAGATGTCGAAGTCAGAAAAGAAGAAAAAGAAGAAGAGGATGAACAACAACTCGACCAAGAAGAAATCACAAGTAAGTATTCGAATAGAGTAATAATAATAGATGAAACCCATCATATTCGCAAAGAAACGAGAGAAAAACTTTATGCAACTTATCATAAATTTTTACATACAGTTAGGAATTGTAAAATTATTCTTTTAACTGGAACACCGATGAGAGATAAAGCAATAGAAATAGTAGATATTCTCAATTTGCTTCTACCATTGGACAAACAACTTTCTAATAAAAATATAACGGATATTGTTGGACTTATGGTAAAAAACGAAGAAGCAAGGATGGAAAATATAGATATAAGACAGGAAAATAATCAACCATTTCTCGACGCTATTAAGGGTTATGTATCGTATATAAAATTTCCTATGTTTGACAAGGTGGAAGTCAAAGAAATGTTAAGAGGTCCAGACACTTTCAAGGACTTATCTCTTTATATATCTAAAATGGAAGAACCACAAAAAAATGCTTATTCTATATCTCGTAGGGTCGTGGAGGGCAAAGAAGGTTTTAGATTGAACGAACAATATGCATCTATTTTTTCTTACAACGAGGGAGATAAAATTATCTATAAAAATAGTTTAAGAGGGAAGATCGATAAACTATTGAAGGTAAGCGCCCCACTGGATGAGAAGGACAAGTATAATAAAAAAATTGAAAAGTTGAGAAATTATTCTTGTAAATTTGCTGCTGCAATTGAAGAAATTCTGAACCATGAGAAGGAGAAAGCATTTGTATTCTCATTTTTCATTGAACAAGGTGTTACATTGTTCTCTTCAGTACTTGAACAATTTGGTTTTAGGGAATATAAAGGTACTGGTACAAAGAAAGTAAAGGAAAATCCAAGACCGAGATATGCAATAATAACAGGAGAAACCGTATTATCACATAATGATGAAATAATGGAGCTCTTTAATGACCAAGATAATAAATATGGAGAACACATTAGAGTTATTATAGGAAGCACTGTTATGAGTGAAAGTATTTCTCTTAAATGTGTCAGACAATTTCATAATTTAACGACTTTTTGGAATAATACAGAATTAGATCAAGCAATAGGTAGAACAATTCGATATGGTTCTCATAATGATTTGAAGGATGATGAAAAATATGTAAAAATATTTCGTCATTGTGCTATGTATCCAGATGATCCAGAGGGAAGTATTGATTTATACATGTACCAAAAATCATTCAGAAAAGATAGGCAAATAAAATACATCGAGTATCTATTGAAAATAGGAGCTCTTGATTGTAGTCTCACAAGAGAAAGAAATGATAGACCCCAGAAATTTGATATGAAGAGAGAATGCGAGTATATGCCTTGTGATTATAAATGTGTAGCTGAGGGGGAAGAAAAACTACCACTGGATACATCAACGTACGAACTTTATTATGGTGAAAGATCAATTCAAGAAAAAATTGAAGAATTGAAAGTTCGTTTCTTTACGGAAAGTGTTATTTCATTTCAGGAATTGGAACCAATTACAATTAAAGCTCTTGAGAGAATAGTGGAAGGAGATATTCCGATAATAACGAGACAAGGATTTTATTGTTTTGTGAGAAAGCTCTTTGGAAGTTCTGTGTTTTATTTAGTATCTCCCAGTAGTTTGTCAGAAAATTTATTTACTATTCCACCAAAATTTGTACCAGTTGAAGATTATGATACTTTAGTTGGCTCATTGTTAGTAAATTATGGAATAAGTAAGGTACCTCGTAAATGTATTGACACAGATTTAAGTTTTTTCAAAGAGCTTCCTTTAGTGCCCCGACTTATATTCTTAGGGGAGTTATATGAAAGTAAAAGGCCAAATAAGAATATTAAGGGACTGAGAAAAATGGTTGAGGATGATGATAATTTTCAAGTATCTCAAATAGAAAATGGTTTCAGAATTAATATAAATGGAAATCCCACAGACATGGTAAAAATAAGAGGGGAATGGATGGAAAAGAAGAAGGTAACAAAAGTAGCGGAAATAGAAGAGGTAATGTCTCAAGAAGATAAGGATCAAATGTATGCTGGAAGAGAACATGGACATAATTATTTTAGAATTTTGGGACCTAAAAGTAAGTATGCCTCTGGACCACTAAAGAATAATTGGAAAACTCCCGGACAGAGATGTTTGAGTTATAGTGTGTCATCTTTAATTAAAGTATTTATTTACCTGACTGAAGAAGGGATACTGGATGATATATCTGATGTAGAAATTGATAAAGATATCATAGAGAGCCCTTTATTCAATGGAGAGGGCTTATCTCTAAAAAACCTTTCCGAGGAAACGCAAAAAAGGATAACCAAGTTTATTGGCTCACAAAAGGAGAAAGTAAGGAAAGCTTCGTTGTGTGACAAACTGGAAGAAATGTTTGACCGACTCAAAGAAAAGAAAGGACAATACAAGATTTCCACATAAAAATAAAAAGTATTTAAAGGAAATATTTATTTAAAACAAGATGTCGAGAAATCCGGTAGATAACGTATCAACTTTGACAGTCATAGGAGTCAGTAATTGTAAAATATCCTTGGAAACTGTATTTAAGTCTATTAATAACTTTGATATTCTCTTGGGGTGCAAATCTCCGTGGGGAATTAAAGGGAATCCAAAATCATTTTTAAAAAAATCCAAAAGTCTTCGCTGTTCGAGTATTAATGCGGTTATCATAGATGTACAAATTCTTCCGGCGAAAATCATAAATATCAAGGTATATTCTAATGGGAAGTTTCATATTACAGGTGTGAGAGATGTTCATCAGGCTGAACTTGGAATATTTGAGATATTTAAAGCAATTCCAAAAGAGACATACGAAATCATTCCACCTGAAAGTAAAGTTGTCATCTATTTCAAGACTGTGATGAAAAATATTAATTTCGATATCGGATTTTGTGTTCGTAGAGAAAAGGTAGATGAGTTTTTTCATGATTCTACTGATTTCGTAACATCTTTCGAAAGTAGTATCAATTCTGGTGTTACACTTAAATATCCTCTAAAAGATGATAATGAAATCATGACAGAGGTTATTACTATCGATCCCAATCTGAAGTTTTACTTTGAGGAGAAAATCCCAACAGAAGAGAAAAAGTTGGAATTGACATTTGGGAAATCAGAAAAATTCCACAGCTTTCGTGTCTTCCGTTCGGGAAAAGTCATCTTCTCTAGCAGAGGAAAAGAGTTCGAGGAAGTGTTTAACCTATTTATGAAAATAATGAACGAAAATAAGGAAATCCTAAAAGAACCGGAACCGTAGAAATTCTTGACGACTTGCTGTAAAATTTTAAGTCCAATATGATTTAAATATAAAAAAGTATATCCTATGTCAGAATTCTGGAGTAAGAGAAACAAAGAATCATCAAGACAATCGATTGTCTAGGAAATTTTTAAATAAGACATCATTGCTTTCTCTATCGACAACTCGCGAGCATCAAGTCGGACGGTTTTTCCAAAAGTAAAAACTTATCAAGCGGTGCCTTTCTTTTGAACATATAAGTTTTAGAAAAATGGATGTAAGTTTTGTAAGCCAATCAACATATTTAGTGGAGAAATTCTCTTTAACTTTTTCCTTTATAAAAAACAAAGATGGTTGACCTTACAACTTTTCCAAAAGTTATTGAGGGCATTGGAATTGAAGAATTGAAAGCCCTTGCTATAAGTGCTGGTTTTCCAGAAAATAAAGTGAATAAAAATCAAACAAAATTAAATGAATATATCAGTGATATCCTTTCAAGAAAGTCCCTTTTCAATAAATGTAGAAAAGATGGATACGTCTATAACAAAAAATCTAAAAAATGTATCTTCCTCGAAGGAACTGTTGATCTTAAAGTCAAAAAGCAAAATCTCAATCAAGAAACGGATGGAAAAATTGTTAAAACAGAGGGAAAAGGAAATGTTTATATCATATCATTTCCAGGAAAAGAGGGACAAAGATTTCTTCTCGTTCCAAATAAAACAAAAAAGGATTATCATGGATCTCTTGCTCCTATAATTGGAGGTGAAGCACGACCAGAATCAATCCAGGAAGATGTCTTCAATAAGGTAAAAGGCGCATATGAAAAAGATGCCTTTTGTGTAAGTGTCTTGGGAACTGAACCAGAAGAAGTAACATCAAAAGATGTTATTAATTCTTTGGCTCTTGAAGTTTCTTTCAAGCCTGGTAAAAAAGACGAATATGGTTTGGGTTCAGATGATGCAATATTATATACAAGAGACCTGAATGTATTCTTTTTGATAGAGACAAATTCTCCAGATACAAAAGCAATCCAAGCTTTCATCAAATTGGGAGGGAAATTAGGGGATAGAACGTGTAATAAGGGAAAGAAAGTATGTGAAGAAAAGGAATTTTGTATGCTAAAGAATAAGGACGAAGGTTCATGTGTCCAAGAACAATTTGAGGAAAAAGGTCTCGAAGAAGAATCAGTTGGTGGAACTATCTTCCGAGGACCTCCAGAAGTGATGAAAGAATTTAGATCCATCTTAGGAGTTCAGAAAGGTGCTACTCCTCCAGTTGTTGGAGAGATTCCTATAATGAAAGAAGAGCCGATAGAAGAGCCGATAGAAGATGTGGATAGATTGAAGGCTGCCATTCGTACATGCCTAGAATCAGGAACTGTTTCAGTACATTCATCTTAAAAATGTTTCTATCAAGTGATAGAAAATGTATTTATTATGGTTTAGGAGCAGGAAGAGAACCATGTCGAAACATTCCTTTACTAGAGGAAGGTGGGGGGGAGTCTTTGACTTTGATTTCTGGAGGATGAGAGAAGTCATCATCGTTTTCATTTAACTCAATTTTAACTGGAGGATTCTGTAAGTTACTCATTTGTGCTTCTAATTTTTCGACTCGTTGCAACAAATTCATAAATTCTTTTTTTGTAATATGGTCTTGTTTATGTTCTAAAACAATTGGAGATAACTTTCCTGAATTTGCTTCATCAACAATTTGTTGAATTTTTGGTTTATCTCTGATATGAAATAGCCATCCGCTTTCTTCTCCCAACTTCGGATTATATAATCCGCCAAGTTTTCTGAAATTTTCTTCATACTTTTTAGGTACGTTGAAGACTGCTATAGAGAGTTTGGAATATTCGGTAATGCGTATTTTTCCTTGTTGAGATTCCATCTTTTCTCTTAGTTGCAATTTTCTCTTAATTTTTTGTTTTAATTGACAGAAATACCAAATAACATTTTAACTCTTCAATTAATAAAAATGCCTCAGAAATATATCGGTATTCTTTCCTCTAACCATCGAAGAGCATCATTTGCATTCTATGTCAGGAACATCCAAATGACCATTATCAGCTCAATTTGCTCCCTGCTCATTTGGAAATATATTTCTTTCTGCTAACCATTGAAGAACTTCAAATTCATCTTCTTCTGCAGCAAAATTTGCTCCTTGCTCATCTGGTAATATATCTCTTTCCGCTAACCATCGAAGAATATCCAAATGACCATTTCTAGCAGCAACATTTGCTCCATCAACATTTGGCAATACTTCATCTTGTGCTAACCATTCAAGAATATCCAAATGACCATGTTGGGTTGCCAAATTTGCTCCTTCAACATTTGGTAATAGGTCTACCCTGTTAACCAATCAAGAATATCCAAATGACCATTTCTAGCAGCAAAATTTGCTCCCCGTACATCTGGTAATATATTTCTTTCTTCTAACAATCGAAGAACTTCCAATTCACCATTTTCAGCAACCTTATTTGCTCCTTCAACATTTGGGAATAGATGTCTATCTGCTAACCATTGATCTAGTGGACTTAAATATTTTTTCTCCTCTTCTTCTTTACATTTTAATCCAAATTTCTTTCGGCAAATCGGAAATGTATCTCTTACTTTCATAGTGCATCAGAAATTTTTGATGACATGGTTTGGAATTGATTGTAGATTACTTTTTACTTTTCATTTTCTATCACTGCTCAAACAAAATAACAAAATACCTTAAAAATATGGCAACATGTTAATTCAATGGAGGAGAAATTAGGAGAATTGACGAAGAGAATCGAAGACATGGAAAAAAATTTTCGTGAACTGAGAGACGCTATTTGTTTGGATAAGAGAAGACAAAATGCAATCCTTCCTGCTATCACCAAATATCTCACATACGATGAAGTGTATGGTGATGATAATGTGGAATCCAACATTGTATCAGAATGTTCAAGGAAAATGATGATAGAAGAATTTAAGAAGCAGAATCCTGACTTTAAATTTCCTGAAGGTGCTATGATAGAAAAAAATAATAGATTCATTGCTACTTTGCTCGATATCAATAAGAACTCCGATATAATGAAAAACTATTTTCATGTTATTATCCTTCTCTCAAAAGGAGGTTCAGATGTTGCAGAATTTTGTAATATTACTGAGAAAATTCTGAAAATGTCTACTACTCCACAAACAACTTTGATTAATGATTCCCCAAGTTCCTCACTTACTATGTCAACGAATAGAACTTTGATTAATGATATGAGACATTAAGTCTGATTCTTTCTATCCTTAATTGATACCTTCAAAATTAAATACGGGTTGTTTTCCACATAATTTACATCTCCTATTTTCATAATTTCCATTAAACACGTTGAATGAAATTGATGACCACACATTACAGAACAAAAATTCTTGCTGATAGTAAATTTCCCAAGACATATTGAACAAGTATCTCTTACAATCCCATATACTCTCAATAACTCTTTCAAATTTTCTTTCGCTTCGGGAATATCATTTTTTGCCATTTGATAATACCTAATTGAGAACTTCCTTAGTATTCCCAACAGCGATACAAATCAATTTCCATCAAAGATAAGAAATGTGTAGGTATCCAGTCGACAAGAATCTACTAACATCATTCGGAGGGGATTAAGATACGGAGAAAGAAACAGAAGGAAAACTATTAAACCTAAGTGGAAGAAAATATAGCAGAAATGTTTTTTCTTCCTACTTGTTTCAACCTGATTAATCTTTTCTTCATAGGAACTTCTTCTATATCAAGAGTTTATATTCGTCCGGATTAAATCTAATATCATTGAAAAATACAGAAACAGTTGTATATTTTGACGGATGGATTGAAAACAAATATTACATTTTTTGAGTGATTTCAGATGCTTATCTTAGATAAGCAAATTCGCAATTATCTTAGAGTATCCCTCACGTATTCATATATTCGATTAAATGACTTTACTGAACTTCTTAATCTTTCGAAGTCGTAGCACTTCAGAACATTGAACAAATCTTCACTACCAAAGTTACACTTAGAATTCTCGATCCTATCTGGAACATTTTCTTCAAAAAACTCCATAACTTCGTCTGGATTTTCTTCTATCATGTCCTCAGTAAAAGAGAATCCAAAATCAATAAATCTCAGTTCGCTTTCTCTCGATTGTAATGATCTAATTACTACAGCAGGGTTATTTGTATTTAAATAACCGTGAGTTTTCAACATAATGTTTCCTAGATGAACGTCTCCATGAATTATCGAATCGTTATGTAAAGTTCTTAACAAGGAGACTATCATCTTGAATAAATCTATAGCATCATTATATGTAATGGTATGACCAACTTTAGTGAGAAAATCGTGAAGAGTGGTATACAATATTTCAGAAACCGCAAGACCATAATCTCCGTCATTATTCAAAAAAACAGAATCCAAATTAGGAGCAATTCTAATAGAAGATGCTATTTTCCATATTTCCATTTCTCGCTTGAAATTTTTTATGAAAAGAGATTTATTTGTATATTTTGTCGGGAGCATTATTTTTATAACATGACTACAATCTTTATTACAACACGCCCGTCTCACAACACCGAAATCTCCACTCCCAACTATATCAAAAATTTCCCAATAACATGGATTCCCTACTTTCTTAGTTCTAAAATATACCACATTTTTAAAATTATCTCCAAAATCCTCGTATCGCTCCAATACTTTATTTCCCATATTTGTCTTTACTCTGAGAAGAAATTCTTTTATGAAGTTGCTCAACATTTTATCTGCTATATATGATCTTGTTTTGTAATCTTCTTTGATGTCATTTGAGTCCAACTTTTTCTCTTCGAGCTCTTCGTATATATAAGGGCGCTTACGAACATAATTTTCAAAAGTTTCAGTCCATGATGATTCAAATATAATGGGGTTCATTGTACATTTAGATATTGCCCCTATGGAATAGGCAACAGGCAATGACTTAAATTGGAGATACAATACCGATGTTTGTGATATTGCTTTATTATACATTTTAATTGTATCTTTTTCTAGACTTCCAATGTATCTAGATAATTTAATTAATTCATTTTCCAATTCAGGAGTCAAAGTATGAATATAATATATCAGGAACGCAAGAAATTTTCTTAACAAATCAGCCTTTCCAGAAGATTCAGCCCAATCTTCCTTCCCTTGGAAAACAACATTTCCATCCGAGTTAATAGAAAAATCTTTGTAATTGGGGTTTGAGTCTATTCTAGAAATACCAGAAGTAATAATTTTTTCGAGCAATTCTGGAGTAATCTTAGTTTCATTGAAATAATCTTTGGCTGATTTTAATGAAGTTGGGTCTTCTTTATTTTCTGCCATCTTTCTTTTTAGAATTTTATTTTTTTTGACACTTTTCGTTTTTTATAGACAAATATGAAAATTATCAATCTATCATTGGTCAAAGCATTCTCTTGTACTACTATGATATATGATACCATGATACCATGATACCATGACAGAGGTTCCAACTCCAACTACAGACTTCCAGATACCAGTACCAGTAGTACCAGTAGTACCAGTAGTACCAGTAGTACCAGTAGTACCAGTAGTACCAGTAGTACCAGTAGTACCAGTAGTACCAGTAGTAC
>Ga0326727_10025590_pt1 | contig 11047 bp, 13 predicted proteins | sample MB2enrmetagenome_FD_207643 | JGI IMG/M metagenome (GOLD analysis project Ga0326727, IMG submission 207643) | Lab enriched peat soil microbial communities from McLean, Ithaca, NY, United States - MB29MY | ecosystem: Environmental > Terrestrial > Soil > Wetlands > Peat | place: USA: New York... | reverse complement strand
GAGCCGAAATGAGAGGGTAGACGCGATCAAGTCAGGCTCGCCAGAGGGCTGAAATGCCCTGCGCGTCCTCCTGCGCGACGGCCAAAACGCCGATCACGCGAACCAACAGAGTTTTTCGAAGCGCTCCTAAGCATTAGCATCAGGCTAGCAATTAGGTCCGCAGGACGTTTGCAAACGATGAGGGCGCATAACGGCAGAACTCCACCCACTGCTCGGTCGTGATGTCACCGAACATTTCGGTATTCGGCATTCCGGTCATCTCTGCAGTTCGACGTTCAATCGAGCGCAACTCTTGGATCGCAACGGGAAGACTGCTCATCGACCCCACCAGATAGGACCAGATCAAACAGACGTCATCGCGGCGCCCGGGAACAATTCCGGCACCCAACGTACACATCCATATTTCCACGCTCCGCTGTACGTTCTTAGCATGCTTGACTGAAAACTCGGGAATCTCTGTCGGGCCTTCGAACCTCATCCCGATCGAACCGAGGTTTCGCCGACTTGCCGCGGCACCCTCACGCACACTCCGTTGCGCGGCCTTAAATTCCACTATCGACAGGTTCCTGACGTCCTCAAGTACGCCGTAGAACCTGATTAGCTCGTCTCGACCGTAGTCTAGAGGGCGATCAAGCCACTGTAAGGCATTGTGTTCATCGGCAAGAGTCGTCATCCGAAACCAACTCGCTAAAGCCAGGATGACAGCCCTACGTGTCTGGTCCGCGTTTTCCAGAACAAATTTGACGTCCTTCACGCACACGAACACGCGCGAGTTCTGCGTTTTCGCTATTAGCCACCCCCGCATGACATACCTCCTGTGCAAGCAATGGGAATTATAGTGACGTGATACGCATTGCCTGATTTCGTAAATTCCTAATTTCTTGGAATTTCTTGATCCTTGCCGGCGGTAGACGCTTGATTTTGTCGGCTCTCAACCCCACGGCTGTGCAGTTCTCATGTTTCCACCCTGCGCGGCAGCCGCAGCGCGCCCCGAACTTGACAACGCGCAGCCAAGTGTCGCGCCCAAAGTTGATCTTTTAGTTACGAAACACGGCGTCCGCGTTCCGCGATAACCGGCGCGGGGAGCCGCAAGTAGAGAGAACTGCACAGCCCTGCTCTCAACCCACAGTCCGACGCAAATTCCGATGACAACGCCGAGGAACGTCACCCAACCGTGACCGGAGACGCCGCCATGATGCGAGCACGCGCCACTCCTGCCGATAGAGGGAGAGGCCCAGCCGTCACGACAGGTCACGGGGCCAAGGACGTAGACAAGCGCGACGATCGAGAAGATCGCGGACCCGATTCCTGCCGCCCAACTCTTCCACATGGAAGCGCCCTATTCACCAGCCAAACGCCGGCGGTTGAGCAACAACTACGAGCCGCAGTGTCCCTAAGCGCGTAGCAACAGCAATCAGGCAAACGGGAACGATCCCGGCGCGCCCGCCGCAACCGACAATACGTTGTCGTTGCCCGCTTTTCCAGCCGTCGCGCAGCGCAAGGGGCAAAACCGCGCCGGCGGCCGTCTCGCCGCCCCGCGTTACGCGGCGGGCTTGCGGACCACCGCCTGAATCGCGTAACCGCGCAGCAGTTTCCTCGTCTCGCAGCGAACGTCGCGCGCGCGAGAGAGGGTCGCAAGTTCGGCCGGCAGCGTCACCCGCGGCGTCACGTCGAACAGCGCGAGCCAGCGCTTGAGGCCCGCCCGGAACGGCGCGGGCAATCCGGCAGAATCGCCGAAATCGACGATATGCAGCGAACCGCCCGGCGCCAGCGCGTCGATGGCCTCAGCCAGCGCCACGCGCCAGGGCGGGATCATCGACAGCGCGTAGGAAATCATCACCCGCTCGAAATGCGGGCGGCCGAACAATTGCGCCGCGTCGAACGAGGCGGCGTCGCCCTGGACGACGCAAATGCGCGTCTCCAGCGACGCGCGCGCGATCGCGGCGCGCGCGGTCGTCAGCATCTCGTTGGAGACGTCGAGCCCGAAAAGCCGCGCTTCCGGAAAGCGGCGCGCGATTCTGATCAGATTGCGCCCGGTGCCGCAGCCGATTTCGAGCACGCCGTCGCCGGGCTGAGCGCCGAGCTCGGCGATCGTCGCGTCCCGGCCGAGCAAATAGAACTTGCGCGTGGCGTCGTAGATGTGGCGTTGACGCCGATACATGCGGTCCATCAGGACGGCGGCTTCGCTCATGCGTCCTGTCCGGCGAGCGCATAGAGATGGAACGCGCCGTAGATCGAGGAGCGATCGCGCCGACCGAGCTCGCGGCACCGTTCGGCCTGGTATTCCCAGGCGTCGAGCAAGTGGGCGGGGACTCGGCCCGGCAGCAGCCGCTCGTCCGCGGCGGTGCGGAAGATCACCCGGGCGCCGGGCCGCGCGGTGCGCGCGATCTGCGTCCACAGGTCGGCGAGGTCGGCGTCGTTCATCCAATCCTGCGCGTCGAGCAGCACGTAGCGATCGAAGCTCGCGGCCGGACTGTCGCGCAGCGTCTCGGTGAACGAGCGTTGGGTGAAGCTCAGCCGGTCGCTACGCGCGCGCAACGTCTCGAAATTGCGCCGCTGCAAGTAGGGCGGCAGCGCGGCGGCCGGGCCGCTGGCGTAGCGGCGGCCGAACGCCTGCCAGGCGAAGTAGTTCGCGTGGATGTCGAAGTCGCAGGCGAGCCGCTCCAGCCTCTGGCGCAGAACGGCGCCGATGCCGTCGGGGGAATCCTTCGCCAGCGCGCGGTATTGCGCCGGCGGGATGCCGAGGCCGTAGAGCGAGGCAGGCTGGCGCATCAGCCAGCGCACGGCGGGCATGTCGAAGATCGGCGCCAGGCGCCGATCGAACAAGACGCGCTGATGCGCCAGGGAATTCGCTTTCAGCACGACGCTCGGGTCGAGGCCGTGCAGGCGCGCGAGCGCGTGCCCTGCGCCGATGCAGCGCCCGAGCAGCCCGTGACGATAGAAATTGCGCGTGAACATCGAGATGCGCCGGCGCCCGCGAAAATCCCGCGCGTCCCAATAGGCGCGGGTGACGGGATCGACGCGATGGCGAAGAACGGCGTCGTAGGCCTGCACGTTGGCGCGCGAGTCGGCGCTGCCGAAAAACCTGAGGAACGCTTCGTAGTCGGGCAAATGCCGCAACGCCGCCAATTTGAGACGGCCGAGGGCGACATGCGCGCCGTTGAGGTCGACGGCGACGATTTCAGCCGGGTCGGCGGTCAGATAGGAAAGCGCATTGCATCCGCCCGAGGCGATGGCGATGACGCGGCGGCCCGGACCGATTTCGAGCGCTTCGAGATCGACGAGCGGATCTTCCCAGATCTGCGGATAGACCAGGCCGCGAAACGCGGCGGTGAAGAGGCGCTCCAGGACGCCGGCGCGGGACAACGGCTTGCTGCGATGGACGGCGCTCCGCAACCCCTCCTCGGTGGCGCGCCGCGCGGCGCGAACTGACTGCTGCACGCTTCCTCCAGAATCGCGGTGACGTTCGGCCCGCAGGCGTTAGTGGAGCTGCATGACGGCCGCGTGACGACGCCGGCGGCCGCCGATCAGGCCGCCTCGCGCCCGCCCAGGGGAAAGCGGCGCACAATTGTGAACGCGCGCTCGGGGCCGCTCTCGGCGCAGAGGGCGAGCGCGTCCGCTCGCAGCAGCGGCGAGGCGACGCGGCGTTCGAATTCTCGCGCCAGCGCCGCGGCGATTCTCTCGGCCCCGGCGATCGCGTTGGTCAACGTGAAGTGGGGCCGGAATTCGTCGAGCGCGTAAGGATAGCCCCAGGCCTCGAGCGTTTCGCGCTGGCGTTGGGTAAGGCGCTCGGGATCGCGGCGCTCTCGCTCGGCTTCCGTGAGCGGCGCGCGAAACGCGTCGAGCGAGCGCACGACCGCGCTTTCGAGGCGGGCGAGTTCGGCCGAGGGCGCGATCGGGGTCAAGGCGACGAAGGCGCGGTTCCGCCCGAGGGCGATCGTCGTGACGCCGAGCGGCCCCGCCTCGAACGGCGCCGACCGCGCGGCGAGCGTTTCGACGGCGGCGAAAAGTTCGTCGGCGTTTCTGCCCGCGGCGAGGCGAAACGGCGCCTTCAAAGTGGCGTGGAAACCGTAGCGGCGCGGCTCGGCGGTGAGTTCGCGCCAGCTCTTCGCGTCGATCCCGTCGATGGCGAAGCCCGAGCATGGCTCGCCTGTGACGGCGTCGCGCCCCAGCGCTTCGCAGCCGAAGCGCCACAGCGCGCTCGCCGGCTCCGGCACGAGATAGACGGCGTAGCGGGCGGCGGCGGTCAAGGGCGCGCGCTTCGGTGATGCGAGGCGAGGAGATGGCAAAGACGCTCGATCGCGTCGGCGAGCGCGCCGTCGTTGTCGATGATCGCGTCGGGTTCGAACGCGGCCTCGCGCGGCAACGCGCGATCGAGCCGCTCGCGGCGCCCTTCGCTTCCCTCGCGCCCGCGCGCGGCGAGGCGCGCCGCCAGCGTTGCGGGGCGCGCGGTCACCAGCACGACGAGGCTGCGCGGATAGCGGCGCCGCACGTCGGCGACGACCGCCCGCGAGACGTTGCAAACGACGGCGCCGCCGCGCGCTAAGCGCGCGTCGACCTCGCAGGGAACGCCGTAGTGGAGGCCGTGCGCCGCCCAGCTCAGCGCGAACCGGCCACGTTTGCGCGCCAGAAGGAATTCGCCCTCTTCGAGAGTGTCGTGATCCTCGAAAGCATCGGCGCGGCGCGTCACCACCCGTCTGACGCAGAAGACGCCGTCCGCTTCGCCGAGGCGCGCGCTCAAGCCCCGGATCAGCGCGTCCTTGCCCGCGCCGCTGGGGCCGACGATCGCGACGAAGAGCCCCTCAGCCACGTCGATGTCCGGCGATGGATTCACTTCGACCCTCCCCACTGCGCTCCGCGACATTCGCGCCTATCGCCGACAGCGCGGATACCCACCCCGCCCCTTGCCCAACCTCTCCCCGCGTGCGGGGAGAGGAGAAGAGCCGCGCTGCGCCCCTCTCCCCGTTTACGGGGAGAGGTTGGGTGAGGGGCGTGGCGATTGGCCGCCGACCTCGCGATTTGTGAGAAAGCACAAATCCATTGCCCTCACGCCACCCTGCGGCCGGCACGCCAGACCGCGCGCACCACCGGTTCGCCCTGATGCGCGCAGACGCGCAGCAGGTCGGCGCGCCGGCCGACGGCAATCTCGCCGCGATCGAACAGCCCCGCGGCCTCGGCCGGGTTCTTGGCGACCAGCCGGACCGCGCCCGGCAAGCCGCCGACGTTGGGCGCGTCGGCGAGGCGGAAGGCGCCCATCAGCAGCGCCGCCGGCACGTAATCGGAGGAAAGGATGTCGAGCAGGCCCGCCTCGGCGAACTCGCGCGCCGAGGCGTTGCCCGAATGCGAGCCGCCGCGCACCACGTTCGGCGCGCCCATCACGGTCGCCATGCCGGCCTCGCGCGAAGCGGCCGCCGCCTCGCGCGTGGTGGGGAATTCGGCGATCGAAACGCCTTCGCTGTGGGAGAGCGCGACGTCCTCGGCGGTGGTGTCGTCGTGGCTCGCCAGCGTCAATCCATGAGCCTTGGCGATCGCGACGATGCGCGGCCGGTTCGCCGCGGCGCGCTCGCTGCCGACCTGCTGGCGTTCGCGCACGACTTCGCCGAGCTGCGCCTCCGTCTTGCCGGTCTTGCCGCGATAATAGATGAAGTACTTCTCGATGTCGCGGAACTGGCGCTGGCCGGGCGTATGGTCCATCAGCGAAAGCAGCCTGGCGGGATGCATGCTGAGGAATTCCTCGAGGAATTCGACGACGTTGGGCGAAGGGATCTCGCAGCGCAGATGGGTCTGGTGATCGGCGCGCAGCAGGTCCGCGGCGCGGGCCTGTTCGATCGTGTCGGCGAGAATCGCCACTTGCTCGCCGACGCCGCCGCGCTCCTCGTACGAGTCCATGCCGACGCGAAAGGAGTCGAACACCGTGGTGATGCCGGCGGCGACGATCTGCGCGTCGTAGGCCATCACCGCGCTTCCCGCGTGCCAGACGACGCGCGGGCGCGGCATGTAATGGGCTTCCAGGTGGTCGGTGTGCAGCTCGACGAGGCCGGGCAGCAGATAGTCGCCGCCGCAATCGAGGCCGCCGCGTGGGCCGAGGCCTTCGCCGATTTCGGCGATGCGCCCGCCTTCGACGACGACGTGGCCGAGAAACGCCCGCTCGGCGGTCACGACCGTCGCGTTGGTGAAAACCATGGGGTCGCTGAGGCGAAACTCCATGTCGCTAGGCTCCGTGCTTTTCCAGGAACGCCTCGGCCGACAGCGCGCGAAAATCATCCAACGCCGCGCGCAAGGTTGCGTGCGGCCAGTCCCACCAGGCCAGCGCGTCCATGCGCTCGCCAACTGCGGGCGCGAAGCGCGGCTTGATCGGCCGCGCCGGCACGCCGCCGACGATCATGTACGACGCGACGTCGCGCGTGACGACGGCGCCGGCGCCGATCACCGCGCCGTTGCCGACCGATACGCCCGGCGTGATGGTGGCGCCGTGACCGATCCAGACGTCGTGGCCGATCGTCACCGTGTTCTCGCGCCGCCAGTCGAAGAAGCTCTCTTCGCGCGTCGCGTCGGGCCAATAATCATCGGCGCGATAGGTGAAATGATGCAGCGTCGCGCGCCAGGTCGGGTGGTTGGGGCGTTGACGCGCGCGTACGAGGCGACGTTGACGAATTTGCCGATGCGCGCCGCCCAGGTCTCGCAATCCTGCATCAAGTAGGAATAGTCGCCGACGTGCGTCTCCGTGACGACGCAGCGCTCGCAGATTTCGACATAGCGGCCGAGCGCGCTGTCCTTGACGATCGCCGACGGGTGCACCAGCGGCGCTTCGCTGAGGCGCGTCGCGACGTTATGACCTTTCGCGCCGAGACTCATGCGGCCTCCCGATCGGAAAAGCGCGAAACGTCGACGACTCGGTCGGCTACGCGCAAACGCACGTCCTCGTCGTGGAAGGTCGCGAGAAATCCGGTCCCGCGCGCCTTGCGCTCGGCGATGAGATCGATCACCGCTTGGCGATTGGCGGCGTCGAGCGAGGCGGTCGGCTCGTCGAGGATGAGGAGGCGATGGCGCCCAGCGAAGCCGCGCGCGATGTTGACGCGCTGCTGTTCGCCGCCCGAGAAGGTCGCCGGCGGCAGCGACCAGAGCCTTTCAGGCAGGCCAAGACGCGCCAGCAGCGAAGCCGCTCGTTCACGCGCGGCGGCGCGATCGAGCCCGGACTCCTGCGCGGCCGCTGCGACGATGTCGATCGCTCCAATGCGCGGAATGACGCGCAGGAACTGGCTGACATAGCCGATGATTCGCCGCCGCGCGTCGAGAATCTCCCTCGCGTCGGCGCGCGCGAGGTCGATGACCCGTTCGCCGTCTGCGACGAGGATCCGCCCCTCGCCGACGAGATAATTGCCGAGCGCCATTTTCAGGATCGACGACTTGCCGACCCCGGAAGGACCTGCGAGGACGACGCATTCGCCCGCGGCGACGGTAAACGAAACGCCGTGGAGGACGGGCAGGCGGGCGCCGCCGTGCAGATGCAGCGTGAAGGTCTTGGAAAGCCCCTCGACGCGGAGCAATTCGTTGGCGTGAAGCGCGTTCATGCGGCGAGCACCGAAGACACGAGAAGTTGCGTATAAGGCGCCTGTGGATCGTCGAGCACGCGGTCGGTCAGGCCGCTCTCGACGACTTCGCCCCCCTTCATCACCAGCATGCGATGGGAAAGCAGGCGCGCGACGGCGAGGTCGTGGGTCACCAGCACGACGGCGAGGCCCATGTCGGCGATCAGGCCGCGCATGAGGTCGAGAAGCCGCGCCTGAACGGAGACGTCGAGCCCGCCGGTCGGCTCGTCCATGAAGACGAGGCGCGGGCGGGTGACGAGATTGCGCGCGATCTGCAGACGTTGGCGCATGCCGCCCGAGTATGTGGTCGGCGGATCGTCGACGCGGGTCGCGGCGATCTCGACGCGCGCCAGCCATTCCAGCGCATTTTCGCGAATGCGGCCGTAGTGGCGGTCGCCGAGGGCCATCAGCCGCTCGCCGATGTTGCCGCCCGCCGAAACGCCCATGCGCAGGCCGCGCGCCGCATCCTGGTGGACGAAGCCCCAGTCGGTGCGCATGAGGGCGCGCCGCTCCGCCTCGGTGAGCGAGGACAGCGCGCGCGCGGTCCCGTCGCGCAGCCGATAGACGACTTCGCCCGCGTCGGCGGCGAGCGCGCCGCCGATCAGATTGAGCAGCGTCGTCTTGCCCGAACCCGATTCGCCGACGATCGTCAGCGCTTCGCCTTCGTTCAGTTCGAAGGAAACGTCGCGGCAGGCGGCGATCGCGCCGAAGCGCTTGCAAAGGCCTTGCGCTGAAAGCAGCGGGGCGGTCATTCCGCGGCGTCCTTCTTCTGCGCCTCCTGGCGCTTCTGGCAGTAATCGGTGTCGGAGCAGACGAACATGCGCCCTCCCTTGTCGTCGATGACGACTTCGTCGAGGAACGAATCGGCGGCGCCGCAGAATTCGCAAGCCGCGTCGAACTTGGTGCGCTCGAACGGATGGTCCTCGAAGTCGAGCGAGACGACGCGGGTATGGGGCGGGATCGCGTAGATGCGCTGCTCGCGGCCGGCGCCGAACAGTTGCAGCGCCGGGCAGTCGTCGAGCTTGGGATTGTCGAACTTGGGGATCGGCGAGGGGTCCATGATGTAGCGGTCGGCGACGCGCGCGGGATAGGCGTAGGTCGTCGCGATGTGGCCGTGGCGGGCGATGTCCTCGTAGAGCTTGACGTGCATGACGCCGTATTCGGCGAGCGCGTGCATGGTGCGCGTCTCGGTCTCGCGCGGCTCGAGAAAGCGCAGCGGCTCGGGGATCGGTACCTGATAGACGAGGATCTGGTCGGCGGTCAGCGGCGTCTCGGGCACGCGATGGCGGGTCTGGTTGAGGGTCGCCTGAGTGGTGTCGGTGGTCGTCGCGACATCGGCGGTCTTGGCGAAAAAGGCGCGGATCGACACCGCGTTGGTGGTGTCGTCGGCGCCCTGGTCGATCACCTTGAGCACGTCGTCGGGGCCGATGATCGACGCCGTGAGCTGCACGCCGCCGGTGCCCCAGCCGTAGGGCATCGGCATTTCGCGCGAGGCGAAGGGCACCTGATAGCCGGGAATAGCGATCGCCTTGAGGATCGCGCGGCGGATCATCCGCTTGGTCTGCTCGTCGAGATAGGCGAAGTTGTAAGGGCGGGCGGTCATTCGGCGGCCTCGGTTCGGACGACGGAGGACGGAGGGCGGAGGACAGACGGCTTCTCTTCTTCTGTCCTCTGTCCTCCGTCCTCAGTTGTCGCAGCAGCGCCAGCTCCGCCTGGAAGTCGACATAATGCGGCAGCTTCAGGTGCTCGACGAAGCCCGTCGCCTGCACGTTGTCGGAGTGCGAGAGCACGAATTCCTGGTCCTGCGCCGGGCCCTTGCGCTCCTCGGCGAATTCCTCGGCGCGCAGCGCGTGATCGACCAGCGCCATCGACATCGCCTTGCGCTCGCACTGGCCGAACACGAGGCCGTAGCCGCGGGTGAAGCGCGCCGGCTCGCCGTCGCCGCCCTTGAACTGGTTGACCATCTGGCATTCGGTGACCGCGATGCTTCCCAGCGGCGCCGTGAAGCCGAGATCCTCGACGAAGATCTCGACGTCGACGTCGCCGAAGCGGATTTCGCCGACGAACGGATGGTTGCGGCCGTAGCCGCGCTGGGTGGAATAGGCGAGGCCGAGCAGGAAGCCTTCGTCGCCGCGCGCCGGCGTTTGCAGGCGCGCGTCGCGTGGGGCGGGATAGCTCGGCGCGTCGCGCGTGACGTCGGCGACCGGCGCGCCGGGCTCGGGGCTTACGCTGCGCTCGATCAGGTCGTCGCCGGCGATGATGTCGGTGACGCGCGGCATGGCGGCCTCGAGGTCGGCGGGTGCCGTCGGCGCCGGCGCCGGCGTCGTCGCGCCGTCCTCGCCGAGCGAAAAGTCGATCAGCCGGTGGGTGTAGTCGAAAGTGGGCCCGAGCGCCTGTCCGCCGGGCAGGTCCTTGTAAGTCCCGGAGACCCGGCGGCGCACCGCCATCGCGCCGGTGTCGACGGGCTCGGCGAAGCCGAAGCGGGGCAGGGTGGTGCGATAGGCGCGCATTAGGAAGATCGCCTCGATGAGATCGCCGCGCGCCTGCTTGATCGCCAGCGCGGCGAGCTCGCGGTCATAGAGCGAGCCTTCGCTCATCACGCGGTCGACGGCGAGCGCGAGCTGCTGGTCGATCTGATCAGGCGAAATCTCCGGGATCGCGCGGTCGCCGCGCCGCTTGTCGGCGAGCTGCGCATGGGCGTTGGCGATCGCCCGCTCGCCGCCTTTGACCGCGACGTACATCAGCGCGCCTCCCCGGAGATGACGACCGAACGGGGCAGGCAGGCGAGCTTCGCGCCGGCCGCGAGGATCAAATCGACGCCGAGCGGGAAGGCGCCGCGATTGGCCCGCCACTGCTCGACAAAGTCGTCGGGAAGCGATGCGGCGCGAAGCTCCGCCTCGCCTGCGACGCCCGGCCCGGCGAGCCGCAGCGCCGCTCCCTCGCCGAGCGAGGCGCCTTGCGCCACGACGGTCGTCGAGCGATCGGGATATTCGGCGCTTCCCAGCGCGAATCGTTCGAGCCGCAGGCCGTCGCTCGCAAGGTCGATCAGCGCGAAGGCCGCCTTGTCGGCAGACGGCGCCAGCGGCGCGCCGGTGTGGAACGCGAGATAGGCGGCGACGGCGCCTCCGAACGACGGCGCGATCCACAGCGGCGTCTCGAAATCCGCCAGCGTCAGCAACGCCGCCGCGGCGGCCGGCGCGAGCGGCGCCGGCGGCGCCAGCGTTTCTCCGCAGTGAAAAATCGTCCCCGGCGCGGCCATCGCGCCCATGATCCGGCGAAAGACCGCCTGCGATTCGAACACGGGATCGGCGAACGCGAGCGCGGTCATGCGTCGTCCTCGCCGCGCACGAGGGTGAAGAAGTCGACGCGGGTCGCGGCCGTCTCGGCGCGGGTCTTGGCCTTCTCGGCGGCGACGCGCGCGGCGATCGGCGCGAGAACGGCCGCCTCGACGTCGGCGC
>Ga0326727_10025589_pt1 | contig 11048 bp, 8 predicted proteins | sample MB2enrmetagenome_FD_207643 | JGI IMG/M metagenome (GOLD analysis project Ga0326727, IMG submission 207643) | Lab enriched peat soil microbial communities from McLean, Ithaca, NY, United States - MB29MY | ecosystem: Environmental > Terrestrial > Soil > Wetlands > Peat | place: USA: New York... | reverse complement strand
TTAGAGATTAGAATTGCTTATACTCAAGTTGTCAGGGGGCAGTTTCCAGTTGTCGGTAACCGACCGGGCATCGACGCGCCGATCTTCAGAGCTTGGATCCGCCGGATTCTGGAGGCGATCCGCTGACCTGCCGACTACTGAAAACTGACCACTGAGAACTGATATGGAACTGAATCAACTGGAAACCTTTCTGGCCGTGGCCGAGGAGCGCAGCTTCTCGAAGGCCGCCGCACGGCTGCACCGCACCCAGCCGGCCATCAGCCAGGTGATCCGCAAGCTGGAAGCTTCGGTGGGCGAGCAGCTCTTCGACCGCGCCGCCCGCGACGGCTCGCTGACCGCGGCCGGGGTACTGTTGCGCGAGTACGCGTTGCGCCTGCTAGCCCTGCGCCGCGAGGCTTCGAGCGCCCTGGATGAGTTGAAGAGTCTGGAGCGCGGCCATCTGCAACTGGCGGCCAACGAGTACACCTGTATGTACCTGCTGCAGGCCATCGACCGCTACCGGAGGGATTTCCCCCACATCAGCGTGGCCGTGCACCGTATGCTGGCCTCACGCATCCCCGAGGAGCTGAACCTGCGCACCTTCGAGCTGGGGGTCGTCTCCTACCGCCCCGACCCGGCGCAATTCCGCTCGATCGCGGTCTACTCCGACAGCCTGGCCTTCATCGTCAATCCCCGTCACCCGCTGGCCGGGGCCCAGCGCGTCTCCATCAACGACCTGGGCGCGGAGCTGTTTGTCGCCCACAATGTGGCCTCACCCCTGCGGCGCAAGGTGATCGAGGCCTTCCAGCGCTACCGCACGCCGCTGAATATGGCCATCGAGCTGCCCACCATCGAGGCCATCAAGCGCTTTGTGGCCATGGGCAATGGCGTGGCGCTGGTTCCCCACCTGACCGTGGCCAGGGAACTGGAGACCGGCGACCTGGTGCGCGTGCCGGTGGACGAACTGGAGATGAAGCGGGTGCTGCGGCTAGTCTCGCGACGCCAGGCCACGCTCTCCTATGCCGCCCGGGCCTTTCTAGGCACCGTGCGGGCGCTGGCCCAGGAGCAGGGGCCGCCCTTCCATTACCAGGTCGAACGGATCGGCTGAAAGGTCGAACGGACCGGCTAACGCGGATTGTTTTGAAAGGGCACGACTTTAGTCGTGCCGCACGAGCAGCAAAAGGATCATGGGCTTTAGCCCCTGAGGGAATCTATTTTCAGCAACTTGTATTCCCTCGGCGGCTAAAGCCGCTTCCATCGTGGCTATTCTATGGCACGGCTAAAGCCGTGCCCTTTCAAAGACGCGAGTATTTCTGTAGACTGCAAAGTCCGTACCCCTCACTCTCAGTCGAGTTCTTGGACAGCTTTTGGCTGGCGTCAGCGCTCGTTTGACTTACCTTGCCTCCAAAGCGCTCAAATTATTTTGGGGGCGGGGTTTGCGCTATGGACCGCTCCGGCCAGTTACAATGCTGAGAGCGGGGCCCGGCTCGAACCGGCGCACCGGAATCGACAAGCTCGTTGCCAGCCGGACGGTTGAGCAGTCGCGAGGTTCAGAACCGAATGAAGAAGATCGCCTTTATTGCATTTCTGCTGGCCGTATGCGTGACAGCAGGCCGCGCCCAGGAAAGCCGCCAGGACGTCAGCCTGAGCGGATCTGCGCTTATTGAGCCGTTCGTCGGCTCGTCAACAGACGTTTATGTCCACTCGACCACCGCCTACGGCGCATTGGCCAGCTACCGGTTCATGCTCACGCCCTCCAGCGCCATCGAGGGCAACTTCGGCATCACCGATCATAACCTCATCGGCTACACCACGCCCCACGGCCATTACAACGTGAATACGCGCAATGAGGAGATCTCCGCGGCCTACGTCCGCAGCTTCAACTTCCGCAAGTACAATCCCTTTGTCGAGGCCGGCCCGAGTGTGCTCCTCTTTTCGCCCATTCGCAATATGACCACCACTACACTGGACGCCAAGCGGCAGACCGAGATTGGTTTGGTCTATGGCGCCGGCATCGCCTACGAGATCAGCCCCAGCTTCGACATTCGCGCCGAGTACCGCGGCATCGTCACCAAGGTGCCGACCTTCGGCGAAACGGGAGGGGCGCCTGGGAACTTCACCACCAACAAGTGGTACAACATCTACAACCCGGTGATCGGCGTGGCCTATCACTTCTAGGACTGCCGCGAAAGCGCTTCAGCAAAAGCATTTCAGCAAAGAGGGACAGGCTTCGGCCGTCCCTCTTTTTGCGCTTTAAGGCTCCGCCAGGTTTCCGCACGCTGCCGGATGAGGCTGCTGACCTCTGAAAGCGGGCAGAACCAGGAGAAATTCAGAAGATTTCACAGAGATTTTGGAAGGAATCGAGCTCGAGCAACTGCTGGCCCTGGGGCGCGGGGTCGAGTGTGGCGTGCTCCAGAATCCAGGTGTCCCGGTGGAAGAGGAAGACGGCGTTGAGGCCGGCGGCCAGAGCCGGATTGATGTCGCTCTTGGGACTGTTGCCGATCATCCAGTTGGTTTGCAGGGCGGGGCCGGGGCGGGGCGCAAGCCGGTGGCGATCGAGAACCTGACGGTAGGCGGCGGGGTCTTTTTCGGCGACAATCTCGACGGCGGAAAAGTAAGAGGAAAGCCCGGAACGGCACAGCTTGTCGGCCTGTTCGGCGTGGTTGCCCTTGGTCATGAGAATGAGATGGTGGCGGCGGCTCAACTCGGCCAGGGTCTCGGCCACGCCGGGCAGCAACTCGATCTCCTGCTCGGCGATGGAGCGGCTGAAGCTCAGAATGCGCTCGACCATCGCTTCGGTGAGCGGAGCGGGGCTGAGCTGGGCGAAGCAGGTGACCAGCGAGCGGGTAAAGCTGGTGAGTCCGTAGCCGTGGGCCAGAACGGTCTCGCGCTCGACGGCGTTCAGCGCCTGGCGCACCTCGGCGGGCGAGTACTCGTCGTGGTCGAGGAAGCCGATGAAGTTGGCGATGGCGCGCTCGAAGTAGACGTTATTCTCCCACAGCGTGTCGTCGGCATCGATCAGCAGCGTCTGGCCTGGAGAATAGAGGGGCATACGTTCTATGGTAGCGAATCGGAGCAGGCGGATTCACGCAGAAGCGCATCCGGGAAGCAGAACCGTGAGGTAAAGCCAGTTTTTATCTTGGCGATTTTCCACCCCTTCCGCACCATGGACCCGTGACAGGGACAGACGAAATGGAGCTTGGGCTGGCCAATATGACCTGGGTGGACGAAGTTTATGCTCCAGGGCGCAAGAGGAAAGCGGCGAGGCGTACCATTCGAGCGGTTTTTCCAGTTAATGTGAAGTTTTGAAAACCTTGCAAGGTGGCTTTTACTTCCACCCCAGCGACGTAGACCTGCCGCCGGCCCCCCCGGAGAGGAAAAGCTACTCAACGGCAGAGGTTCCCCTCTATAGCAACTGGAGAACAGCTATCGTGGCCGCGCGGGATAAAAAGCCGTTTGTCAGCCGTGGACCAGCGGCTTCAACTGTTGGCTGCTTCCGGGAGATTCTGCTCATAGAGCGTGTCGGGCTCGGCGAGACGAATCAAGCGATGCAAATAAGCCCGTGAAATGCACAGGCTGCGGGCGGCCAGCGTCTTGTTGCCGTTGTTCTCTCGAACGGCGGTCACCGCCAGTTTGACCTTGTAGTCGCGAAGCTGCCGTTCGAAGGAGCCCGCGGGGTGGTAGTCGCCGATATCGACCACGCCGTCGATGTCGTTGATGTCGGCTTCCGCCTCCTCGATGCTCAAGTTCAAATCTTCCGCACGGACGGTCTTGGCCGGGGCGAGAATAATGGCCCTCTGTATAACGTTTTCCAATTCGCGCACATTGCCAGGCCAGGAATAACCCTGGAGCAGGGACAGCGCCTCGGGCTCGAAGTCGTCCATCGGTTTTTGAAAGATATTCCCGTATTGGTACAGAAAATGCCGGGCCAGCCGGGGAATGTCCTCGGGATGCTCCTGCAAGGATGGCGATTCAATCCGCATGACATTGATGCGGTAGAAGAGGTCCTGGCGGAACTTCCCCTCGGCCACCAGTTTATTCAGATCCTGATGCGTGGCGAAGATCAGGCGGGCGCGCAATGGAGTGAGCCTGCTGCTGCCCAGGCGGCTGAACTCCATCTGCTGCAGGACGCGCAGCAGCTTGACTTGCGTAAACAGGCTCAGGTCGCCGATCTCATCCAAAAACAGCGTGCCGTCGGCCGCCTGCTCGAAGTAGCCCTCGCGCGCGCCGGACGCGCCAGTGAAGGCGCCTTTTTCATGGCCGAAAAGCTCGGCCTCGATCAGATTTTCCGGAATCGCGCCGCAGGAGACTGCCACAAACGGACGGCTGGAGCGGGAACCCAGATTGTGGATGGCGCGGGCGATCAATTCCTTGCCAGTTCCGCTTTCGCCGGTCACCAGCACCGCGGCATTGAGGTTGGTGACGCGATGCACCAGCTGATAAACCCGCTGCATCTGCGGACTGGACCCTATCAGCAGATCGCAAATGCCGGGCGCCTCCAGTCGCTGCTGCACGGATAGCAACTGCTGCCGCAGCGAAGAGTTCTCGAAGGCGCGGCTGAGCATGGTTTTGAGATCGCGAATCGAGGGCGGCCGACGGCAGTAGCCGAAGGCACCGGCGCGAACCATCTCAAACGCGGTTGCGCGGAGGGTGTCGTCGGCCATAATCACGGCGGGGATTTGCGATGCGATCAGGCGCTGGACACTGCCTATGCGCTGCTGCAAGGAACTCCGCTTTGCCTGCAGATCCAGAATCATGACATCGCAATCGCCGGCGGCGCGAAGCAGATTCATGCCGTCCTCGTCAGGCTCCTGAAGGACATCGAATTCCTTCCCCAGAGCGGAGGAAAGCAGCGTTTGGAGCGTACGGTCTTCTGAATACAGCCCAACCTTGATCATAGCTGGCTCCGTTCTCGATCTGCCTGCCACCACCCCTGGGCAAAGAAGTGGAAAGCTTGCGATCATCGTTCTCAATCTGCGGCAGGATAGCCGAGGTAGCCCTCTACCACCTCGCCAAATGCCACCTGCGTGACACCTCCCTAACAACGCAGCCCAATCAACTCAATCGAAGACACTTAAGTCTACTCTAGCACGTTAGCTTCAGATGATCTTCTTGTCGAGATTACTCTTGTAATTTTTTGTCAATAATTCGATTTGAATCTGCGATGCTTAACACCGGAACGGAAAAGATTGGCGAGCGTGCAAGAAAAGCAGGTAACCGGAAAGGCGGCCCTCCTACAATGCTCCCATTCGAATCAAAAATGCTGATAATTGCCTCTATTCCTTGCGTTTTAATGCCGCCGGAACCTTTTCGGAGAAGAATGCGGCCAGACTTCCGCTGCATTACCGCCAGCTCTGTTGAGTTACCTCTATTGCCTAATTGTATCCTTTAGCGCCTTCTGGTAATCGAGAGTTAGGGTATTGACCTTTAAGGTACCTTTGGCGCAAACCTGTGAATTGCCGCTTCAGCCAGGGCTATGCTGACGCTGTGCTGAAGGTGTGCGGCGCCAGCGTAGCATGGTGCGTAAAACGAACCGGCAGGGTGTATACCTTGTGCTTCACTCAGGAGCCGGTTTTCGTAAACACACGTGTACACTTGTTGGAAGGACGGTCGCCAAACCACTGAATTTGGGAGGTTTCTGCCGCTTGTCGTTTGGTATGTGAATTGCTGGTAACATTACCCGACTGCAGGAATAAAGTTTTCTCGCAGGACTGGGGAAACGCAGGGGAGAGGACGGGCTATGCACTGGTTTGCCTGGTGGCCAACACTGATCGTACTTGCCGTGGCGACCTTTATGGATATGCGCAGCCGCCGCATCCCCAACTGGCTGGTGCTGCCGTTTCTGCTGGTGGGGGTTGCGGTTTCTCCCTGGCGTCATGACTGGCCCGGCCTCCGCCAGGGCTTCTGGCATGGGCTGGGGATGAGCTTTGCCGGCCTGGCGCTGGGCCTGCTGGTCTATGGATTGCTTTTCTGGCTGGGCGGCATGGGAGCCGGGGATGTGAAGCTGTGCGCGGCGATCGGGGCCTGGATAGGTCCAGCTCAATTGTTTATCGCCATGATCATCACCGCGCTAGCTGGCGGCGTCATGGTGCTGTGCTGGGCCGTAGCGGGTGGATTTTTCAAAGAATTGTTCACTGGCGCGGGCGATTTGCTCTTTGGCTGGAAGCAGCGCGGAACAGTGCGCGATCCGGAAATGGTTCTGGCCAATCCTCTGAAGCGCAGAATGCCTTATGCGCCGGCCATCGCTATCGGAACACTGATGTCTTTCTTCGCTCGTTGAGGATCGTAGGGATTAGGAGCAGATTTCATGTCCAACCTGCAGTCGATCTATCGATATTCAGCTGACCCGCAAGCAGAGTCACGCGCGGCAGAGAGCGGCAAAGTTATGAATTCAGACTTATCTTTAAGCCTCAATGAAACGTATTCTAGCTCTCTGGGGGGCGACCCTGTGTCGATTGCGCTGATCGGCCCGGATGAGAAGCGCCGCCAGATGGTCGCCAGCGCCCTGGCTGAATGCCAGCGGGTCGAAATCCGAGAGTTTTCTTCCTATCCAGAGAGTCTCGACGAGGTGCCCAGGCTGCTGGAACAGGAGTACGACGTCGTCATCATCGACCTGGACAGCAACTCCGAATACGCCCTGGAACTGGTGGAGAGCATCTGCGTCTACAGCCCGGCGACGGTGATGGTCTATTCGATGCAGGGCAATCCTGAACTGCTGGTGCGTTGCATGCGCGCCGGGGCGCGGGAGTTTCTGCCTTTGCCTTTTGCTCCCGGCATTATGGTAGAGGCTCTGGTCCGGGCCTCGGCCCGTCGTCCGGCAACGCACCTCCGCAAGAAGACGAATGGCAGGTTGCAGGTCTTTTTCGGCGCCAAGGGCGGGGACGGCGTCACCACGGTGGCCTGCAATTTTGCCGTGGCCATGGCCCAGGAGTCAGGCCAGAGCACGCTGTTGATCGATTTGGATCTTCCGTTGGGAGACGCCGCGCTCAATCTTGGGATCGCGGCCGAATACTCGACTCTCAACGCTCTTCAGAACTCTGGCCGGCTGGATTCGAATTTTTTCTCGAAACTGCTGGTCAAACACAGCTCCGGGCTCTTCGTGCTCGCGGCCCCTGGTAAGTTTCCCCACTTTCAAGCTTCCCATGAGGCTGTCGACAGGCTACTCGAAGTGGCGCGGCAGGACTTTGACAACGTCATCGTCGATATCGGAGCGCGGCTCGACCTGATGGACACGGCTCTCTTCCGCCAGGGCTCCACGGTCTACTTGGTCATGCAGGCCAGCATTGCCGGGTTGCGCAACTCAAACCGGCTGATCTCGCAGTTGTTCTCTGGCAGTATTCCCAAACTCGAAATCGTGCTCAACCGGTTTGAAGCCCGCTCCATGGGCGTCTCTGAAGACCAGATTTCGAAGGCCCTTACCCGGCCGGCGCAATGGAAGATTCCCAACAATTATGCCGCGGTGCAGCGCATGCAGCACACCGCCATTCCGCTGGTGCTGGAAGATTCGCCTACCTCCCGGTTGATTCGGCGGATGGCCCGAACCGCCTGTGGGCTTCCGGCAACCAGGGAAAAAAGGAAGGTAGGCTTCAGCCTCAAGAGTCTCTGGCGAGGCCTTGCGGGCAAGAGTTCCACTTCCAAAACGAGTCCTCCCACGCCCCAGCAGAGCTCGGCCGCCGCGCCGGATGCAACTTTGCCTAGCCCCTCCGCGAATACTCCTGCCAGCTCCCCCCGCACGCCTTTGGCTAGCAGCCTGCCGAAGGTGGAAACTCCAGCGCCATGGACGCCCGGCGGTGCCGTGGTGCTCACGGAGCTTGCCGTCTGCACGGAACCTGTGGATGTGAAGCGGACGGCATTGCAACTGGTGGGTGCTCCCAGCCTGCAGGATGAACAGAATGAACCTGAAACGCGCTTTGGCGGGGTTGCGGTCCCGAAGAAGCAAGCCGAGAGCGCAAATTACGCCGAGTCGCAGGTCACGGTTTCGCTTGCTGTCGGCAAAGCGACGCCCCTGATCACCTGGCCGGCGCCGGACCCCATTTCTTACGGCACGGCGCTTGGTGAGGCTCAGCAAAACGCCACGGCATTGATTCCCGGCGTATTTGTTTATACCCCCGCCGCAGGCACCATGCTGGCGGCAGGCACACAAAGGCTTTCGGCAACCTTCACCCCCACCGACAGCACGGACTATGCGACGGCCGAAGCCAGCGTGCCGCTGGTGGTGGAAGGGCAGCCGGAGCTGGCTTCGCTTATCCCGCCGGCGGCCGAAGCGAATTTTGATGTGACGGCTGAAACTAATCACGATGCAAGGGAGGCGGAGCGCCGCGCCGAGTTCGTGGCGGCGAGGAGGATGGAACTGGGGAGCTATGGTGCGATCAACCCGCGGCCGGGCGAGCCTGAAACTCGCACCTACAAGGGCGCAACCTACGTGAAGGGGGTTGATGGTCAATGGCGCCTTCTGAAGAACTAGAGCGGTTGTTTTGCGCAAATTTCTGCCGATGGGGCAGTAGAGCGTGCATTGCGGGCGTTGTCTCCGGCGTAAATTTGGAGAACGACTCTAGAAATTCGCAGATCGAGGCCCGAGCTGGCTCAAATCGAGCTCCGCTAGGTTAAAGTGGATGGGAAACGCCATCTTCTTCCCTGATGTAACGGCGAGTCCGGGGCTTTTGGGGAAATGAATGAATCTCCTCTGCTGATCGAAGGTGAAACGTGGAAGTTCTGAATCTGGAAAAGTACAAAGCGGAGATACACCGGACGCTGATCTCCAAGCTGGACCTGGAGAAGCTGTCGCGCGTTAACACCAGCCAGGCGCGGCAGGCGGTGGCCGGCATCGTGAAGGAGATCATCACCGAACAGCGCGTGCCGCTGAACTTTGACGAGCAGGAAAGAATACAGGCCGATCTGCTTGATGAGGTCTTCGGTCTCGGCCCCTTGGAACCGCTGCTGAGGGACCCGAAGATCTCCGACATTCTGGTCAATGACAAGAATCATGTCTTTATTGAGAAGGGCGGAATACTGCAGAGAACCGATACCACTTTCCGCGATGACAGTCATTTGCTGCAAATTATTGACCGCATCGTCTCGCGCGTGGGCCGCCGGGTGGACGAGTCCTCGCCCATGGTCGATGCCCGGCTGCCCGACGGCTCGCGCGTCAACGCGATCATCCCCCCGCTGGCGCTCGACGGGCCCTCACTTTCCATTCGCCGCTTCGGGACGGGCCCCCTGGCCGCCAATCAACTGGTTCAGTTGCAGAGCGTCTCACCGGAGATGATGGAATTGCTTTCTTCGGCGGTCAAGGCCCGCATCAGCATTCTTATCTCCGGCGGCACCGGCGCCGGCAAGACCACCTTCCTGAACATTCTCTCGCAGTACATTCCGCGCAATGAACGCATCATCACCATCGAAGACGCGGCCGAATTGCGCCTAGCGCAAGAAAATATCGTGCGCCTGGAGACCCGTCCGCCCAATATCGAGGGGCAGGGAGCGATTCGCCAGCGCCAGTTGCTGATCAACTGCCTGCGTATGCGCCCCGACCGCATTATCATTGGCGAGGTACGCGGAGAAGAAGCCTTTGATATGCTGCAGGCCATGAATACCGGGCACGAAGGCTCGATGACCACCATTCACGCCAACACTCCCCGCGACGCCATCTCCAGGCTGGAGTCGATGGTGGCGATGGGCAATCTGAGCATCCCGGAAAAATCTGTTCGCCAGCAGATCGCCTCGGCCATTACCATCGTTGTTCAGGCCTCCCGCATGAGCGATGGCAGCCGCAAGGTGACCAGCGTCTCGGAGATCACCGGCATGGAAGAAAATGTCATCAGCATGCAGGAGATATTCGCCTTCAATAAGAAGGGAATTGGGCCTGATGGCAAGGTCATCGGCGTATTCCAGCCGACCCGTATTCGTCCGCGGTTCCTGGAGCGGCTTCGCCTCTCGGGTATCATCTTGCCGCCGGCTCTGTTTGAGCGTGAGACGCCAGTCAATTAAGCAGAAAGGGCAGCAATGGGCTTGATCATCGGTTTGGTGTTTCTGGGCACTTTCGCGGTTGTAGCCCTGCTGGCGTCCGCTTTCACGAGCGGGGCCTCTCAGCAGGCCAAGCAGGTGCACGCCGTGCTCCACTCTGCCCTAGCCTCGGAGAGCCTGGGGGCGCATGAGCAGGCCGTCAATCTGCGCAAGAACGAACGCCTCAGCGGCATTCCCTGGCTGAATAGCTGGCTGCACAAATTCGAACTGGTGCCGCGGCTGCAAACCCTGCTCAGCCAGGCTGATATGAAGTGGACCGCCGCGGGCCTGATGCTTGGTTGCGGGCTCTGCTTTGTGATTGGGTTCTATCTGGTCAATTGGCGTTTCGACTCCTTTCTGGCCGCCTGTGGGGCTGGGGCACTGCTGGGCAGCGCGCCTTTAGGCTGGGTCTTCTATAAGCGCCGGAAACGCCTTGACCAGTTTCAGCAGGGATTGCCCGAGGCGCTGGACATGATGGTCAGCGCGCTGCGCGCCGGGCAAAGCTTTATCGTCGCCATGGGGTCGGTGGGCCGGGAATGCGCCGACCCGGTCGGCTGCGAGTTCCAGGGGTGTGTCGCGGAGCAGAACTACGGCCTGGAATTGAAGACTGCCATGGATAACCTGATTAACCGCGTTCCCCTCCAGGATCTTCGCATTGTCGCCACCGCGATCATGATTCAGAAAGAGACGGGAGGAAATCTTGCCGAGGTTCTCGACAAGACTTCCCATGTCATCCGGGAGCGTTTTCGCCTTAAACGGCAGGTTGCGGTTCACACCGCGCAGGGCCGCCTTACCGGGTGGATACTTACTCTTCTCCCGGTGGTGCTGGGTATCGCTTTATTTGCAGTTAACCCCAAAATGATGAGCATCATGTGGACGAATCCGGTGGGCATCAAGGCTTTATGGTTAGCTGGCGGAATGCTCGTGGTGGGCGGGTTGATCATTCACCACATCGTCAACATGGACGTTTGAAGGTGGCCTATGGGATTTGCGATTTCCACTTTTGCGGTCGTCTTCCTCTTGATTGTGAGCGGTGGGCTGCTGCTGTTCTACCGCGAAGAGATGCTGCA
>Ga0326727_10025588_pt1 | contig 11048 bp, 9 predicted proteins | sample MB2enrmetagenome_FD_207643 | JGI IMG/M metagenome (GOLD analysis project Ga0326727, IMG submission 207643) | Lab enriched peat soil microbial communities from McLean, Ithaca, NY, United States - MB29MY | ecosystem: Environmental > Terrestrial > Soil > Wetlands > Peat | place: USA: New York... | reverse complement strand
TGGCCACCGAGTACTGCGTTCGCAACAAGGGTAAGCTAACCGCGGCCGTCCACACGGTTCCCGCCGAGGTCGAACAATACGTGGCGCGCGAGAAGCTGGCGTCGATGGGCATCAGCATCGACACCCTGACCGCCTCGCAGAAGCAGTACATGAGCGGCTGGGAGCAAGGAACCTGAGCGGGCGGGTTCATCAGCCGACGACGTGGGAACATGCCCGGGGCAGGACCCCGGGCATGCTTGTCGAGTCGCAGAAAATGCCGTTGCACGCCTTCCTTGTATGACACTTCCCATCGCACAACTCGGTCAACCGATTCTCCGCCGCGAGACGAGTCCGTTGACGCCTGACGAGCTGATGTCGCCGGAGTTCCAGGCGTTCGTGCAGGCCATGCGCGAAACGCTTCAAGAAGCGGGCGGCGTCGGCCTCGCTGCGCCACAGGTATTCTCGGAGCACCGGATTTTCCTCGCACGCGTCGGAGCCCCAGGCCCCGATGGCGAGCCGCCGCCGGCCGAGTTGTTTATCAATCCGACAATCCTTGCCGCTTCCGAAGAACGTGTGGCGCGCTGGGAAGGGTGCCTCAGCTTTCCCGAATTGCTCGTGCTGGTGCCGCGCTGGCGGCAGATTCGGCTCCAATATGTCGACGAGTCGGGCCAAACGATCGAGCGCGATCTGATGGATTTTCCCGCCCGCGTGGTGCAACACGAGTACGACCACCTCGAGGGCATCCTCACGATCGATCGCGCCGAGAGCACCTTGCATATCATCAAGGCATCCGAGGCCGAAGCAGTCTTCGGCTCTCGCAGCCGGTCCGAACCTGAGTCGCAGGAACCGACCGAAGATTGAAGGCATTTGGAAATCGGCCGATTAATCGCTGTTCTTGACCCTGGTCGACGGAACTGCCAGAATGGATTCATCGTCCGCGGGGCGGTTTTCAGTCCCAACGCAAATTGCCCCGGGCACTTGACCCACCCTCGCGCCCGTGTCCTGCCCCTGCAGCTTCTGCGATGTTGTGACCGGCCACGCCGGCGCGAACCGGTTCTGTCCGGCGCGGCATACTTTTCCCTTCGCCCTCGAGTGATTCGCAATCATGAGTGAGCGTCGCGTCGGTTTGTGGCTGATCGGTGCCTGCGGCGGCGTTGGTACCACGGCGACGCTTGGATTGGCTGCCCTGGCACGCGGCCTGATCGACACGACCTCGTTGGTTACCGCACTGCCTCTTTTCGAGACAACCGGTCTCGATGCCTTCGACCGTTTCGTCGTTGGCGGCCACGAAATCCGACGTGGCGGATTTCGGCAGACGGTTCACGAGTTGCAGCAGCGTTCGAATATCTTCGACCACGAGCTGGCAGCTGCGTGCGATGCCGACCTGCAGGCGTGGGAAGGCAACATCCGCCTGGGAACGGTGCTCAACGCCGGGCCGACAATCGCTCGACTGGCGGATCTTCCCGAAGTACATCGATTCGACAACGCCCGCTCGGCAATCAATCAGATTCAGACCGATTTACGCGACTTCCGCGAAGGCCACCGTCTCGAACAGGTAGTGGTCATCAACGTCACCTCGACCGAACCTCCCTACCCTCCGGGCGAGGATCACTCTTCGCTCGCGCGGCTTAATGCGGCACTCGATCGCAAGGCGTCGGTGTTACCGGCCAGTTCCCTCTACGCTTACGCAGCTCTCGATCTCGGCATGCCGTACATCAATTTCACCCCGTCGCTCGGTGCATCGCTGCCCGCCATCGAGGAGCTTGCCGTGTTGCGAAAGGCGCCGCACGGCGGCAAGGACGGCAAGACCGGCGAGACGCTGATGAAGTCGGTACTCGCTCCGATGTTCGCACTGCGAAACTGGCAGATACTGAGCTGGGTCGGGCACAATATCTTCGGCAATCGCGATGGCCAGGTGCTCGACGACCCGGCGAACAAGTCATCGAAGATCAAGACCAAGGATGCGCTGATCTCACAAATCGTGGGTTACAAGCCCCAGACGCACGTATCGATCGAATACATTCAATCACTCGACGATTGGAAGACGGCCTGGAATCACATTCACTATCGCGGCTTCTTGAACACGAAGATGACGTTGCAATTCATCTGGCAGGGTTGTGACTCGATCCTGGCTGGTCCCCTGGTGCTCGACCTGGCGCGGCTGGCTCTGCTGGCTCAGCGCCGTGGTGAAAGCGGGGTCCTGACGCACCTGGCGTGTTTCTTCAAAAACCCGATGGGGGTCGATTTCCACGACTTTTTCAAGCAGTTCGCCTTGCTCGAAGCCTACGCGCACAATGCATCACAGCAGTGAGGCATGCCCGGCCTGTTCAATTCAACTCCGGTCGACTGCTGGGTCTCACCGCCGCTTCGGCGCAACATCCGGATTGACCCACGCCGGCAGAGGCTTGCCGCTGACTCCGGCGAGCAGATTCTCGGCACAAATCGATGCCATCGCATTACGCGTACCGACGGTGGCGCTCGCGATGTGCGGCGCAACCACCAGCCGCGGCTGTCGGAATAGCGGACTGTCCGGCGCCGGCGGCTCCGGGTCGGTGACGTCCAAGCCGGCCGCGAAAATGGTCTCCGTCCGCAGTGCTTCTACCAGGTCTTTCTCGACCACCACCGGTCCGCGCGATGTATTGATGAATACGGCCGACGGTTTCATTTGCTTGAAGCGGGTCATGTTAAACATGCCCTTTGTGGAATCGTTCAAGTCTGTGTGGACCGAGATGAAATCGGCTGTCCGCAACAGCGTGTCGAGGTCGACCGGGCGAGCGCCCAGCTCGGTCTCCGCTTGTTCATTGCGGCGCGCATCGTGGTAGATCACCGGCATGTCCCAGCCTCTTGCGCACCGTTTTGCAAGCGCATAGCCGATGCGGCCCATGCCGACGACTCCCAGCGTTCTCCCGACGAGATCCTGACCAAGATGACCGAGCGGCTCCCAGGTCTTCCACTTCCCATCCTTCGCGTACAGATGTCCGTCGACGACGCAGCGCGCCGCCGCGATCAGCAGGCAGAATGCCATGTCGGCCGTCGCATCCGTGAGCACGCCAGGCGTATTGCCGACGGCAACGCCGCGAGCGGTGGCGGCCGGGACATCAATGTTGTTGAACCCGACTGCATAGTTACTGACAACCTTGAGTCGCGGCGCGGCGTCGAGTAGGGCGGCATCGATCCGATCAGTCAGCAGTGCCACCAGGCCGTCACAGGCAGCGACCTTGGCGCGGAGCACGTCGTATGGCGGCGGCAGTTGCTCCGGCCAGATCTCCGCGTCGCACTCGGTCCGAATCCGGTCGAGACCGGCAGCGGGGATCTGGCGGGAGACGAAGACCTTTGGCTTGGCGGCCATCGCGGGGCTCCTTGGTGACGTGCGGGCTGCAGGGATTGTAGCTGCGAGCACCGCTACGGCACGGGCTGGCGATTCATTTCTCGGCTGTTTTCGCCGCACTTACGCAACGCTTTGATGCTATTTCTTGAGCGAAATATTCCCCGATTGATGTATTGGCTCCGAACGAATGCTTTCCGCACCGCTCAAACGCTGCAAAACGACGAGTCGGGAGCCGTCCAGGAAAAATTTCTCGATTCGTCAACTTTTCCTCAAGAGTTGTTCATCTCGTTGCAGCCATGACGATCGCTCGCGCACGAGCGCTGATGCGACATTAGACGAAAGCGCTCGTTTCTCCTTTCACTTCAGACATGCGGCGGAAAACGCCGCGTGGACGATTTCTCGCGTACAAACCATCCCGCTTTCAGTGGCTGAGGAGATTTACCCGGGGAATGCTAAAGTACCGGTCGAGGTCGTTCTCTCGGGGAGACGCGGGCCGGACGGCAACAGCATTTCTTTGGAGAGGAAAACCGATGAGAAAACTGATCGTGGCAGCCGGGTTAGCGCTCGCGCTGACGGCCGCGTCCCGGCAAGAAGCATCGGCCTGGACCCGGTTCAATCTCAGCGCCGGCGTCAACCTGAACTACGAAAGCACGGGTTCGTGCTTCCAATGGGGCGGCATCACCTGCCTGCCCAACCCCAGCCCGTACGGCTGCGCCCCCGGCTTCTGCGCGGCCCCGGCCGTCCCGGCCTATGGCGCTCCGTTCTATGGCTACTCTCCGGTAACGCCGCCGGTTCCGCCGGTTGCACCGGCCGTCGCCGCTCCGGCTGCTCGTACGCAGCAGGTCGGCTACTACTTCTACAGCCAGGGCTATGCTCCGTCGTACTGGTACGGCAACTGACATTCATCTCAGAGGAGGTGTCGACAGCCTCGATTCCCCGGCTTTCGATACCTTCTCTACCCCCATTCCAAGCGCGCCGTCCGGCGTGCTCCCCCCGACGCCCGCGGGACCTCCCCGCGGGCGTTCTCTGTTGTAGACGCCAAGCAGCCTCGTTTGGTCGGCAAGCGGCCTACACGATCGCGTTTGACGATTTGCAATACTTTCGAAGTCGTGAATGTTTCAGTCCTACCAGGTGTCCCGGCCGGCGCGTTCGTGCCGCCGGAGAGGGAGACCCCGGACTCCAACTGCTGCACACCCTTCACTTTGATTGGACCAGCGCCGCACTTGAGGCAATGTTTTCAGAGTCCGGCCCGTGCTGCTCGCACGGTGATTGAGTGGGCTGGTGCCGGCGAACCCGAGGACCTGACATGATGAAGCGATTCGGCGTCGCGCTGCTCGCACTGCCGCTCCTGGCACTGCCGGTACGAGCGGATGACCCGTTTGCCCCGGGCCTACCCTTCCGCGTCGAAACGGGTGCGAACGTCTATTTCCGCGTTCTTTCGCGGGACAACGGCTGGGGCGCGCAGATGGGTCCGTGGTATAGCTACTGGCCGTTGGAAGCGCACTTCCAGGCGCCGGCGATGCCCTGCTATCCGTACTGGCCGGCACCGCAAGCGATTGTACCCGGCGGCACCAAGACGGCTCTGCCCGCTCCGTTCTGCCCGCCAGCCGCGACCGCACCGGCCACGGCTGCTCCGCCGTCGGCCAAAGCAAACAAGCCGACTTTCCCGCCCACTGTCAGCACACAGCCATTAACCTACTCAATCTATCCGCAAGTGCCGCTTCCGCCCGGCGCCAAGTAACGCAATCGGAATCAGTCGAGGGGTGCAACCAGGGGGAGTGATCGCCGGGCGGCCGCGAGCGGCGTCAAGTCGCTTCGCCGGGCCGCCCGGCGCTTTTTTCCCTGCCAGCTATCGCGGCGAGCCAACTCCGCGTCGATCGCCGTCAACAACGCCGGCTTCTCCAGACACCACAGCGGCGCCACCAGATAATCCGGCGGCGCATCCCCATTCAAGCGGTGGATGACCACGTCGGCTGGCAATCTCTCCAGGAAATCGCAGACGATGGCGACATACTCGTCGCGCTCCAGCATCGGCACCGTGCCCGCATGATACATCGCCTCCATAGGCGTATCGCGAACCACGTGCAGGTTGTGAATTTTGACTCCGTTTACCGGCAATTCCGCGATGGCGTCCGCCGTCTCCAACATGTCCGTTGGCGACTCTCCCGGCAAGCCGAGGATGACGTGCGCGCACAGATCGAGTCCCCGGCCGACAGCTCGCGTAACGGCATCGACAAAGGCGTCGTAGTGGTGACCGCGATTCATCCAGTCGAGTGAACGATCGTGTTTGCTCTGCAGACCAAGCTCCAGACAGACGAAGCGATTGCGGGCGTATTCTTCCAAGAGATCGAGCACCGGATCCGGCACGGAGTCCGGCCGCGTTCCGATGGCCAGGCCGATGACTTGCGGATGCTCCAGAGCGGCATCGTAGAGCTGGCGCAGCTTCTCAGCCGGGGCGTGCGTATTCGTCGCCGCCTGAAAATAGGCAAGAAAGCGCTCGGCGCCGTGGCGTCGGCCGAGGATATCGACTCCGCGTTTCACCTGCGTACGTATGTCCGTACGCGGCAAGCGGCGGTTCGGGCTGAAGCTGCGATTGTCGCAGTAGACGCAGCCGCCGGTGGTGACGGTGCCGTCGACGTTGGGGCATGTAAAGCCTGCATCGACAGTGACGCGCCAAACGCGGCCGCCGAAGCGTTCGCGAAGAAATCGGCTGAACGGGTAGTAACGCCGTTGCGTAGTGAAGCCGGGCGGCAGCGCGGCGATCGACATGGCGTACCCTCCGGAACGGTGCGGCCGGCTATGCACCGATGTTTCACCGGCAGAATCTGCTTTCTGTCCGCCTTCATTGATTTATAATAGAACTCGGCTGGAAGGCTCGACCGGAACCGGGCTTCATAATTCCGGCTGCTGTGATCAGGGGCGGAGGCGATGAAGTCGTACAAGGTGAACGGTGAGCTGGTCGCGATGAGCGGCGGCGACAACATCCCATTGCTTCGGCCGATACTGACGGTCGGGCGTCGCGGCTCGTGCGACATCTGTTTGCGATTCCCGAACATCTCCGGCATGCACTGCGAGCTGACTTTCCGCGAAGGCTATTGGTACGTTCGCGACCTGGGCAGCACCAACGGCGTGAAGGTCAACGGCAGTCGCGTCGTCGAGAAAATGCTCCGCCACACCGATCAGGTGGCCATCGGCAAGCGCGTCTACACGATCCACTACGACATGCCTTCGACGGCCAACAAGCTGCTCGAGGAAGAGGACGGCGCCGAGAATGTGATGGGGCAATCGCTCTTGGAGAAGGCCGGCCTGGTGAAGCCGAAAGACACCCGTCGCGGCGGTGGCGCGAAAAAGAAATTCGACTCCATCGACCTGCCGCTCGACGACTGAGAGCGCGGCAGATCCGCCTGAATCCCACAGCAGGCTCCGGATTCTTCCGGAGCCTGCTTCTTTGCGCTGACCTCTATGTTCAGTTCGCCTCATGAGGCTTGAGGGCAGGCGTCTCCTCGTCACGCAAGACGCTGACGATTTCGGCACGCGCTTGGCGGACGATGAGTCCGACGAGGCTCTCTTCGCCCACGACAGCGATAATCAGCTTCAGGACGCCAACGGCCCAGCGCGCATGCCGCAGGTTGAGGAAGGGAACTTCATCCGAGGAAGTGTGCATCCGTGCGACCATGAGGAACCTCCTGTTCCATGGGGTACCTAGATAGGTAGCATGAGTCGGCCCGACGGACAAGTCCAGGTATGGGGCTGGAGAGAAGAGGAGTTCGGTGGTCGGTATGAAAGCCGGTCGGTTGACTGATGTGGGCTTTCGGAGAGCGAAAGCCGTTGATATTTCCGACAGCGGCGAAGAGCGCTTGAACGCCATCCGGTGAGGCGGTAGTCCGGCAATAGCCTCTTAGCGTCGAGAAAGACGCGCCAGTGCAGCCTTCACCTCGCGCGTCTGTCGGGCGTCCGGAGCGCCCTGGCCGAGCGCCTCCAGGATCTGCCGGGCTTCCGGGCTTCCGACGCGCTCCAGCATCTCCACGGCGCGCAGAGCGCGGCGCGTTTCCGCCGATCGTGCAATCCCTGAATCGGCGAGCAGGGTTTCGGCGCGCCGCCGGAGTTCCACGGACGGGTTGGCTTGGAGGACCGCTTGCATTGCAGCGCGGGCCTGGTCGCCGAGCGCGGCGAGGTCGGCGGAAGCGGCCTCGCGGCGCTCGAACGCGTCGCTGTCGAGGTCGGCGATCCGCCGCCTTATCTCGTCCGCCGGCACGGCCGGTGCCGGACGCAGCCGATCGCGAAGGAGAGTCACCGTTCGCTCCGGCACCGCGCACAACCCGTCGATGGCGGCCCCGGCCTTGCGCGCGTCTTCGCCCGCCAAGTCACCCCACCAGCGGTCGAGCTGCCCGGCGTCGGGCTTCGCGGCCGGCCGCCCGGCTGCGCGCCGGCCCGAAGTCAGCTCCCACAGCAGAATGGTGCCGTCGGCGTGTCCGCTGGCGAGCACGCGCGAATCGGGCGACAACGCCAGGCAGGTCACCCGGGCGCAGTATCCCGCACGCGACAGCAGAGCCGCGCCGGTGGCGAGATCCCAAAGTTGAAGGGTTCCGTCCGCCCGCGCCGTGGCCAGCGCGCGGCCGTCCGGCGCAAAGGCGACCTGCTCGAAGCGATACTCCCGGCCCGTCTCGCCGGGCGCGATCGTCAGCCGCTCTTTCCCCGTCGCCAGCTCCCACAGGTGCAGGGCGTGGTGGTCCGAGGGGACTGCCTCGGTCTCGGGCATCTTCCCCGTCGCCGTGACCAGCGTTCGGCCGTCGGGCGCGAACGCCTGGACGTAGCCGTAGGTATCCGGCTGTGGCAGTGGCAAGATTGGCCGGCCCGTGGCCACGTCGCGCAGATCGACGGTGCACGGGCCGAAGTGCGCAGGCGTTCCCGAGCTGGCCATTACGGCTGGCATGGCGTCCCCCCCGGCGGTGGTGGCAAGGCAGCTCAAGACGAGCTTCGCGTCGGGGGAGAACAGCCGGGCGCCGGAGCCCCACGGGTTGGAACGCCGGACCCACGGGTCGGCACGCCGGACCAGCGCCTCTCCCGTGGCCAAATCCCAAACCTGGAACAGGGCCGGCTCGCGCAGGCTCTTCGCGCTCCACGAAGCCGCCGTCCCGCCGTCGGTCGCCAAGACGAGGGACCGGACCTGGTACTCGGCCTCACCCGGCGCCTGCGGTTGCTTGTCAATGACGAAGCGGCGGCGCTCTTCGCCCTTGTCCAGGTCGTGAAGCCGGAGACAGCCGTCGCCACCGCCGGACAGGACCGCCTTGCCATCGGGCGAGACGGCGAGGGCGTGGACGCCCCGGCGATGGCCGGGCAGGGGGCGGCGCAGGCGGGCGGTGGCGACGTCCCACACCCGGAGGGTGCCGTCGTCCGCCCCGGAGACGAGCGCCCGGCCGTCGGGCGTGAAGGACAGCGACGTAATCGCTCCCGCATGTCCCGCTTCCGCCAAGACTTGCTGACCCGTCACCGTGTCCCACAGCCGGACCTGCGGCTCGGGGCCGCTGCCCAACAGTGTCTTGCCGTCCGGCGCGAACGTGAGCAGGAAAGCCGCCCCGGCCGGGACACTGAACCGGGTGATGCGCTCGGCGGTCGTAACGTTCCACAGGGAGACCGTCACCCGGTCGCTCCCGGCTTCGGTCGAATTGGTGGCCAGGACCTTGCCGTCCGGCGAGAACGCCAGCCCATAGTCCCACTCGCCGCGCCCGCTAGGGACAGCGCAGCGCTGACGCCCGGTTTCGGTATCCCAGAGGGAATCGGCGCCTCCGAGTCCAGCCGTCCGGGGAGCGGCTACGGCCAGGGTGCCGCCGTCCGGCGACAGGCAGGCGGTTCGTCCTTCGGGCAGCGACAAGTCGAAGGACTGACGCAGTTCCCGGCGGGCCACGTCCCAGCGACAGACCCGGTTGCCATAGCAGGCGGTGACGAGGGTGCGGCCGTCCGGGGTGAAGGCGGCACTATGAATGAGGTGCCCGTGACCGCTCAAGACGGAATCCTGCCGCCCCGTCGCGGTATCCCAAAGGCTCACCGAGTAGTTGCCGCCGGCGGCCTTGATGCCGTTGGAGGGCCCGGTTGTGGCAAGCAACTTACCGTCCGGGGAGAAGGCGAAGAACCGCGAGTGGCTTTCGCTCGTAAGCTGGTGGAGGAGTTTGCCCGTGGCCGGGTCCAGCAGGTAAATCGACTGATAGCCCTGGACGGCCAGCACCTTATCGTCGGGGGAGAAGGCCAGGGATCCGTTACTCCAGAACCGGCTGCTGATCTCCCGAGGCAGCTTGCCGGACCGCCCGTCGATCTCGCGAAGCAGTCTGCCGGTTGCCGGCTCCCATAGGCGAATGTTGCCGGCGCACGTCGCCAGCATCTTGCCGTCGTGCGAGAACGCCGTGGGCATCCAGCTCGAGCCCCTCGAGCCCCCGTGATCGTGGCGGAAGCGCGGCGACCCCAGCCGATGGAGGGCACCGGCCGGCAACTCGTCGACCTCGCGGACCGCGCGAACGACCGGCTCCTCGGCCGGCAGCGGTGCCCCGGGCTTTTGGCCTACGGCTTTGGGAGCCCCTTCCTGCCTGGCCTGCACGGCCAGGGAGCCTGCGCCCGCGATCAGCGCGGCTACTACCACAGTCGCAGCCAGGGCGAGCTTCAGTTTGGCGGCCGACATCGCTTTCAACCCTTCCTCAGCGAGCAGAACAGCTTGTGCGGAAACCTGACCCCCCAGCGCCCGGCCCGCCGCGAAGGGCAAAGCCGCCTGTTGCGTGAAGTGCAACGGCGTGGCCGGCACCGCGGCGGACGCGGCCCGGGCAAGCAGGGCCGACGCCAGCGCTCCGGCGGAGACCGTCAAGCCACGCCGAACAAGCCGTTTCTGGAACAGCGATCGCGCCCGCGCCAGGCGGCTGCGCACCGTCCCGAGCGGACAACCGAGATGGCAGGAGACTTCCTCCTGCGTCTGTCCCTCCAGGTAGCAGAGCACGAGGACATCGCGATACTTCGCAGGCAAGCGTTGCAACTCCTCGTCGAGCACTGCTTGCACTTCGCGCCAGGCCGCCCCCAGCGCGGCCCCCGCACGGCGCGGGCTCGCCGCCTGCCGTTCCCGGGCTTGCCGGCTCCGCGCTTGTCCCCGGGCCCGGACAGCCAGGCGGTAGGCCACGCCGTGCAGCCAGCAGCCCACGGAGTCGCGCTTCCTGATGGACCCCGCCTTGCGCGCCAGCATCAGGAACGTGGCCTGGAAGACGTCCTCGGCGTCGTGGATGCACTCCAGCACCCGTCGGCAGACATCAAGCACCATCGACCCGTGTCGCAGCAGTAAGGCCGCAAACGCGGCCTCTTCGCGGTGGTTGGCGAACCGCTCGAGTAGCTGCCCGTCCGGCAAGTCCGCCAGCGTCCCGGCACGGGCGCAGGCCCAGAGATGCCCGACCGCATCGTTGATCGTCCGCTTGGCCATTGGCAAGCCTTTCTTCCGGGCGGCGCACTCACCGATAGTAGTGCAGGCTCCCGCATGGAACTATCCACGTTCTGGTTTGGCAATTCCTCTTCTCGCCGGTGGATGTAGGGGGCGCCACAACATTTGACAAAGCAGGCGAGTGATGGCGAAAGAGTCGCTTCTAAATGCGCGGGCAACCGCATCACGATCCCGGAGAGCAAGACGACCTCGACCGTCGGCTCGGCAATGACTCGAACGGAAACAAAAGCCGATGACGGAGAGGAAGACGGCTTCGACTCACCCGGGCCCCGT
>Ga0326727_10025586_pt1 | contig 11049 bp, 4 predicted proteins | sample MB2enrmetagenome_FD_207643 | JGI IMG/M metagenome (GOLD analysis project Ga0326727, IMG submission 207643) | Lab enriched peat soil microbial communities from McLean, Ithaca, NY, United States - MB29MY | ecosystem: Environmental > Terrestrial > Soil > Wetlands > Peat | place: USA: New York... | reverse complement strand
CGTTGATCGCCGCCTGGGTGACGCATCCGGCGCGCAGCGAGTGGCCTCCCAAGGGCTCCGGCTTCAAGCCGGCGCGCCAAGCGGCTCGCTTTAAGATCCAGCCGACGCAGTCCTTGTGAAGGCCGCAGCGGGAGGGCTTGTCATGACGGTTGACCCCGCGAAAGACAGCTCCGGAGGTGATGGCCGATTCGGCAAGCCACAGGCGCAGTGCGCGGACCGGGCAGGTGGCATCGTCTTTTCCAAAGGGAATGCCGACCTTGCGGCCGGCTGCCTCCTGGTCGGTCTTCGAGCGGCGCAGATCGATGACCAGGCCGTCTTTGGTGAAAGAGAGATGGGCGTAGTCGATCGCGGCAAGCTCCGAGCGGCGGAAGGCGCCAGCGTAACCAACCAGTACCAGCGCCCGGTCGCGAAGGCCTGAGAGGGTCTCGGGGCAGCCGGCAACGATCCGGCGAATGTCGGCAGTAAGGAGTGGGGCCTTGCCCTGCTGGGCGGTGCCGATCGTGCGGCGGATGCCTTTGAGGGTCTCGCTCACGACAAAATGGTGGCTCGACGAGGGCGACTCTTCAAAGCCCGCCGCCTGGTGAGCCTTGGTAATCGAGGTCAGCCGGCGGGTGATGGTGGCCGAGCGAAGGAATCCCGCGTGGTCGGTGATGTAGAGGGCAACGGTTATGGGAGTCGCTGGCAGGTAGGCCAAGTTGTGCTCCTCGCAAAAGCGGGTGAAGTCCTCGAAGTCGGTCCGATAGGCGCGCAGGGTGGCAGGGGATTTGGCAGCGTGAATGTAGGATCGCGCCTTTTCGATCAGGTCTTCGAGGTCGGGGGACCTCGCAGCCAATGAAAGCGTTGGTGTTTGCATGGAAACAACTCCAGATGGATGAAAGGAACGAGAGATGTTGAGGAAGTTGCTGTCGTCCGACCTGCGGAAGGGCAATAAGCGACCGCGCCCAAGATCGAGAGGAGGCTACTGACAACGAGGGATCTGCTCAAGGCTGAAAAGGGAACAACTGGGGGATCGATCGAGTGATTCCGTTAGCTGGTCATGCGCCGTTGTTGCGAGCAAACCAAACCTCTGCTGTTGCACGGCAGAGGTATGGAACACAAATCGCCGGTTTGATGCGATTCAGGGTGTTCAAAAGGGTGCTGGAATGACGTTTCGGCACTGCCTTGCGGGAGTGCATTGTCGTGCCCGAACCGCCGCGTCTGGGAACGTACTTCGGCTATATGCGTAAATTGGCGGACGCAGAGGCCGACATCGCAGCTTCATAGGGCGTTCAGGGTACCAATCCCCATGACCACCCGCCCTATACTTGACTGGGTGTAAGAGGACGCAATGAAGAAGATGGACTACACCATTGAATTCCAAGCTGGACATGCGGGACAGAAATGGACGGCCACGGCCTTGACGGATCGAGCGAAGGAGCGGACGCAGGCGCCCGTGACGTTCGCAAGCCGTCCGGAGGCATTGGCGTTCCTGAAGGACTCGCAGGCGGCAGGCTACCGATTTTCTGGTGCGGAGCTGGTGGATCCGGCGCAGAAGCTGGTTAAGAATCGCTACTTCGTCATTGGCGGGAACGCACAGCTTACGCCCGCGGGTGAGGACAATGGCCCGCGCAATACGGTTTGGGAAGTCGGAGACGTGAAGCCCGGAAGCGGCGGGAACGCGGGAACCGAGGCGGTCATTGAAAACATCCTTCAAGGGCCGGGGGTGCGAGAACGGTTTGGTTGCGACCTCGCGTTTCTGCTTCGTGTCCACCGGGTCTTGCCGGGTCCTCTCGCTGTGCCCATACCACCCTTCGACCTCGCAAAGCCGTGTCCATGCGGCCTCCACGGGAGGCTCTATGGCGACTGCTGCCGCGATAAAGGCATCCATGCTATGGGGAACGAGATGCTGCGAGGAAATGCCCCGAGGATGGTGCCGGGGGCCCTCGCGCAGATTCAGTCCAGCGTGGTCCAGGGTGATACCCGGTTTCGAATCGTGTGGAATACGCTCTGGCCGCGTCCGCAGACCGAACCTTTTGACCAGTTTCTCGACGTCCTGGTCTATGCGACGCTGGGGAAGGATTGGTTCGACGGGCAGGCGCAGCGCCCCCCGGAGAAACAGCACGCGGTGGCCCGATGGCGCTCTGCGATGGTGGAGCTTCTTAAGAAACCACCGCTCATCGATGACGGCTTTCACGTGGGGCATACGCTCACGGGACCGGTCAAAGCCTACCAGTGCTTTGGATATGACCTCTACTGGCTGCAGCTGTTTCACAAGCTGCCCGAGTCCCTGATCGAAAGGCTGAAAGACTTCCACGGTTTTCAGGGAGCCCGCTACGAGGTCCTGCTCGCTGCTGTTTTTGCCCGCGCGGGTTTCGACATCGAGTGGATCGACGACGATACGGCGAAGGGCAAACATCCGGAATTTATTGCCACCCACAAGGTATCGGGCCACCGGGTTGGCGTCGAGGCCAAGAGCCGCAAGCGTTCCGGGGCTGTCAACTATCTTGGCGGAGAAGTCAAACCCGAAACCCATCTTAAGGGCGACGTTTTCGATCTTTACGACAAAGCGGTTCAACAGCCCCCGGAGGGCGGGATACCTTTTCTGATCTTCATCGATGCCAACGTCCCTGATAGCCCTCCCAAGGGGCTTCCCTCCTACGACCACATTCCCATCGAGACCGCGGCGTGGATGGTTGAGATTCGCGACCGGCTCCTCTCCATCTGGAAGGAATCCACCGGGCAGACTCCCGAGAGCGGAGTGATGATTACCAACTTCGCCTTCTATTACGGAGACAACGAGAGTCCTTCGCCTACGGGAATGTGTGCGTTCTTCCCATCCCTCAATCCGGGGGTGCCAATCCTGGGTGATCCGGGGGGCGATCCGATGATTGCTGACCTCATCTATTGCTTGCAGACTTACGATACGGTTCCACGACAGATATAGAACGCGGGCAAATGGCCTGCTCCCGGTTCCCATGAGGCTCCCGCATTAGGGCTCACAGAACATGAATCGCTATTGAAAAGTCGGATTCCCGCAAGATTTCCTTGGTCGCGACTCCGATCCGGGCGATTGGAAGCTACTTGCCCGGACACCATTCTGGGGTCGACCAACTGCCACGACCGCACTTGGGGCGTTGGCTGTTGTGCTCCATATGCTCTTGCCTAGGTAGTCATCGCCAAACATAAAGGCCGTGAGGTCGAAAGCCTCGGGGCCTTTTGTGTGTGTATGAGAGCGGGTTCCCATTCAAGTGACGCATTGGAAGCGCGGCGCTTCGTTCCCACTCTGACAACACGTGTTCGCCGAAATTTGCTGGCGCCTTATACGCCCGATGCTCACGAAAAAGCAACTGCAGGAGAGCAGGAACTTTGCCAACCCATCACCTTTCTACAAATCGCTACGTGATGAACCCATTGACCCATATAGGTCAAAGGATTTTTGAAAAAAGTGCTCTGGAACCCCTGCCCAGTTTCCTTCCTTTTGAATTAAAAAAAATATGCCGGCAGCAGTTCAAGCTGGAGAGCCGCCCCATCACGGAGTGTGAGCGGAGATCACGTAGTGGGCCATTGCCCTGAAGGACATACTTATGGACGACTTGTTTAATGCTTCGCTGTTCGGTGGCGGGGCTTTCCCTGACTTCGATGTCCGCGGAGACGACTACTACTTCACAACATGCCTTGATTTCTTCAAGATCTGGCGCAACGAGGGCAAGATCTATCGGGCACTCTTGAGCCTTGACAAAAACAAGGGCGGCGCGAATCGCGAGGACGGCATCCGGGCCATCCGGGTGGGCTACACCGAGCTTGTCAAGGTTTCCGGCTGCAGCACTCGCGCGCTGGGACGCGCGTGGCCGCGCTTGAAGGCGCTGGGGTTTCTGGTCGAACGCAAGAAGCACGAAGACCGCCGGTCGGCGCGCTACACGATCCGCACCATCGAGCTCCTTGACTCACTCTATATGAGCGCCGGTTGCACGCACTTCCGTGTGATGCGGGATCGCAGTTTGCAGCCCTTCCGGGCCAAAAAGGACCTGGAGTTGGCGGCGCAGTGAAGAATCGCCCCTCCACCCCGGCCGAGAGGCTGCTCGCCATCCGCAGTCGCGCACATGTGCGCGGAGCAGCAAGGGACGCGACTGCGTTGGCGGAGATGTTGGCCGTACTACACGTGCCAGCCACTCTCCTTGGCGGCAAGCGCATCGCAGGTGAAGCCTTCAATTTGCTTCAAACGGCGGTCGCGACCGCATCAACGGAGGAGTGCCAGATTGTCAGCACCTATATCTGCGAGTTGCAGTGGATCCTCCGTCACACCGATCGTCTCGTGCTCGTGCTTTTTGATAGCCCGTCTGAACGCCAGAAATTTTTGCGTGTGCGCGGCGGTAACCCGTACGTGAACGAGGGTGCACATGAACACGGACTGTGCTCACTGCTGTGGGAGAGGTACTCCCCCGTGGCACTCAAATTGAGTGATGGCTGCCCAAACCTGACTCCTAACTTCGATGCCCTGCGCACGCAGGCGACCCTCAGCCACTTCGTCGCACTCCGTCACTGGGCGCGCACCGACGATTGGTCCTCCACCACGGGCCCGCGGAAGGTGGTGATTGAGTCGATGTACCGCCGCACGCTGGCCGCCAGGCACTTCACCATGAACCGGTACCGCGAGACCCCGGCGTATCGCTGCGCCTTGGCGCAAGTGCCCCTGACGGCCGCGCGCACCGACTTCGCTGCCGCCCTCCGCCTCATCCGACTCAACCTTCCACAACCGTCGAACGAGGTGGAGGCACAACTCCGCAAAGATCTCGCCTCCATTCGTCGTCTGCTGCTCGTGGCCGAAGATCCGACTTCACTTCGACTCTACACGGAGGATGAGTCCGAAGACGAGGACGCTCAGTCCGAAATTCCTGGTACGAATTCGCCGCAGACCCCGGAACCTTCAGACGGCAAACTTTACGATGTCGAGTGCCAAACCGAAGATGACGAAGAGGGAACGGAAGAGCCGAAGGAAGCTGACTCGAAGGATCACGCCGGTGGAGACACGGAATCGGATCACGATGAAATCCCAGGAAACAGTGCGCCGGGGGTCACCTACACGCGCCACCGGTGGTCCGAAGAGGATATTCGGGACTGCATAGAGGCGGGCATCCATCCTGCCGATGTGTTGCCGGTCCAGACTTTGCATCTCTCCTCGCGGCGATCGAGTGACAGCCAGGCCGCCGCGCAAGCAATGGCAAACCAGAACCTCTCTATAGCCAGGAATAACCTCGACATCGAAGAAGTTTGCATCTGCATCAAGATCCTCGAAGCTGGGGCACGCCGGAGCAACCAAGGCTTCGAAATCTTCTCGCTCGCAAAAACCTTGCTGGCGCGAGGTTTCACAGTCGGGGTCGCGCAATCGCTCGAGGTCCGAGCCGACCGTCCATCCGATGTCAAATGTCCCACCCTGTTGTTATCGGTCAGCGAGCATAGTCGAGCAGAGTGGTTGCTTCCTGCTGTCCCAATCCCCTACCGCCAGGAGCACGGTGCTTTCGTGGGATGCCGGCGAACCGTCAAGTCGTTCGTGACGCCAGACTATTGGGGTGTTGGCGTGTTGTTGCGCAAGCTGGTGACGATTAAGTTCCCGGGATGGAACGGTGAGCCCGTCCGTCCGTTCGCCGAGCCAATCCGTGCCCGGAAACAGGCGCGACACTACCCCAAGCGGCTAAAGCGTGCCCTCGAGAATGCCGAATCAGAGCGAGGGCCAGGCTTGGCTGGCCGGGTCACTCTGGCGAGCCTTGGCCGCGTACTGCCGCAGAGGATTTACGACTTGACGGCTGGGAATCTGGTGCTCGCGACTTACGCCACGCTGCGCAAGAATCCCACCAGCGAGGACGACCGCTTCTACGCCACACCGTCTGTGCGCAGCGTGCAGGCCGCAGAGCGCCATGCCGTTTCGAGCATCGAGGAGGAGTTTCGGATGATGAGGTACCTATCATCCATCGATCTGGGCTTGACACCGAGTGAATCGTCCGGTTATATGGGAAGCCTCATGTGCCCCACAATGGAGGCGCTTGAATGCTTCCTGCTTGATCTGCTCCAGACGATCGGAGTGCAGATTGGTTTGATCGCGCAGCACCGGGACGTAGATGCAGTCGTCGCGCGCCACAACGCCTTCACGATGCTCACCTTCTGTGTGGTGACTCTTGGGTCTTGCCATCGGCCCTCCCATGGCGGGGTACCAGATCTGGCCTCCATTGACACGGCAACTGGGCGCGTGAGCATTGCCGACAAGGGAGCGGATAAGGCTAGGTTGGGCGTCGTCGCCCCTCTAGCTCTTGCGCAGCTCAGGGCATACGAGGAGTACGTCAAGAGCTTCGGGTTCGCGGATTATTTTGGCCGCCAGCCGGATCTGCCATTCTTCTTCATCGGGCAGGATGGCTACTATGTTCCGGTGAGCCCGGCTACCCTCGCACAGCAGGGTCTGCCATTCGTCGCGAATTTTGCCCGTCATTTCGTCAAAACCACCTTCGATGAATGGTCTGACGACGAGACCAAGGACGTTTGCCAGGAGTGGATTTCGGCCCTCCTCGGCCACTTCGCCACTGGCGAGGAGCAGTTTGGGCGCTTCTCTACCTTCAACTACAAGCAATTCGGCAAGCATATGCGGGACGCACTGGATGATCTCCTGCGCGAACTCCACTTTCTGCCGATAGATATTCAAGAGAAGAAGATCACCGTCTATGAGCCCCATGTTCAACGTTTTCTCGAAACCGGAGCGCATTAATCTCACTGCGGCAGAACGGGAACACTGCCTTCCGTCGCTCTTGCGGCTGCTCGACTCGAATCCGACACATGTTAGTCGGGTACTACGGGGGCTGAAAGGAAAGCCCTGGAATGCCAAACAGCTGCGCGAAGTTGAAACACTACTTATGGGCCAACCCGGCGATAGGCGGCTGTTGGCGGGCCAACTATCCGTCCTCCACGAAGCAGCGCGGCTATGGTCGGCGACGGTAGACAAGAAAGTGCCGCTGCCCCATTTCCTTCCCAATGAGCGGAAACTCGACAATCCTTTCAGCCGCGATTTCGCTGAGGCTGAAGCGGTCTGCGAGAGCTGGAAAAGCGAGTTGTCCCGTTGGATAGACCAACTGCGAAAGACGGATGCAGGGCGGACTGCCCCCGAATTACGCATAGCCGCATGCGTTATTTCGTCCATCGTATACGGCCAGATCTTCGGGGCACCTCATCTCGTTGCGCTCCTTCGAGCCGTCCCGGAACGCAAACGAAGAACCTTCATTCTTGGACGTGTCCACCTTGAGTTGAGTCTGTCGCGAAAAGGCATACTGGATGCGGAACACCGGATGTGGCTGTCGGATGCTTTAACCGCTACATTATGGTCCCAGTTGAAGCCTACCGATGCGGAGGAACTGCTGGCGCTGGAGACTCGCCAAGACGGTCAGAGCTTCGCTCCCAGTGATGGAAAAGTCTGGAGGCGCTTCGGAAAGCTGATCCGTCGTCTTTGTGCAAGGCACGAGGGAAAGCGTCTGGTCGGTGTAGAGGAATTGCGCTTGTGCGCTCGAGAAGTTGCTTTGGCCGAGTGCACGCCCAATTATGTGGCCTACAGCAACAACGAATTCGCTTCGGAGTCTCTGCGCCGATGCGACGTGGGACGACTATTCCCAGGTGTACCGTTGCTGGAAATCGATACGCCCTCTGAGTTAGTCACACAAGCTGAGAAAGCTGGTGATGTCCTCGCCACACCTCCGGAACCGGACTGGATGGACACTCTACGCAGAGCTGCACAATCCGATTCTGCCAAAGCTCGTCTCACTGCGATCACTGGTGACGTCACTTTGCCGGACGCGTTGCGACTTGTAGCCGATCTCGGACTTGCGATTGCGAGTCGCACATCAAAACCTGGAGAGCCGCTCTCGGTTAGCAAGATCGCGAACACGGTGATTCTGATAGGACGGACCCTGGGCGCCTCCCTCGAGTTCCAGAATCTCTCTGCGATGGCACCGGATCAGCGACGGCAGCTGTATGTCGATTCCATCAATATGCAACCGGCGAGCGTTCGTCGCGATTTAGTGCAAGCAATCCGTGAATTCGACCTCTACCTTGTCGCCAAGAACAACACAACGCTGCCCATCCCTAGGAACAGTTTGCCCTGGTTCTCCGAGTCCGAGTCGGTTGACCCTAACCTGATTACGCCTAGGGAATATCGCGACATACTGAATCAGATCGAAGCTAACTGGCCGGCTCGAAGCGGTGAGCGCCGCAGAAAGATGGTGCGTCTGCTGGTCATCGTGTCGTTCAGATGTGGACTCAGGCGCAGCGAATTGCGGGCCTTGAGGATCGAAGATATGTTGATCCTCGGCCGCCATTGGCTACACGTCCGGAAGCGTAGCGACGACCCGCTGAAGACGCGGAATGCCGAGAGGCGAATCCCGCTCGAAGCTCTTATCCCCCGCGATGAATGGGTCGATATTGACAGGTGGCTGCATATGCGTGCCGAGGAAGGCGCCAAAGCAACGGATTACCTGTTTGCTTCTTCCGATGGAACGCGCATCCGGAACTCCCTCTTCGATGATCTCAATTCCTTTCTACGAAATGCGACGCGCTACGCCAATGCCGGTAAAGGTCTTCACCTGCATCACTGCCGTCATTCGTTCGGTGTGTGGCTGTTCGCGTCTTTGGTGCTTTCGGACGCAGAACGAAAAGAAGCTTTCCCTACTTTGGATCAACTTAGCACGTGGTTGCCGGATCGAGCCGCTCTTTACACCGCGATCTACAGGCACACGAAGCCGACCAAAAAGGCTCCATTCGTGACCGCCAGGCTTTGCGGACACGCGAGTTTCGATACCACCGCCTCCAGCTATCTGCATATCTACCCCTGGCTGGTCTCCTATGAACTGGATCACATCGACACGCTGAAGCCAGACCCGGAACTGGTGCGCAAAGCGAGCGGAGTTCCGCTTAAGGACTCCAAGCACTGGCTTCGCGAAGGCGGTGTGCACAACATCCCCATTCAGGTGCTGCTCGCCCAAGCATCGCCACGGGTCGCAGAGAGTGCGCTGGAGTCCTGCGCCAAGTGCGAGACTACGGCGCAATCCATGCGTGGAGGTGACTGGCTGCTTCCCGCCTGGAACCGCGTCGTGCGACATGCGCTGGGCGAATCGGCGCCAATGGCGGATGCTAAATTGAACGAGATGTTCGCACGCGCGGAATGGCTCAGCTCGCTTCGGAATGCCGCAGGTAAGCCACGCCATCCGATGGAAAGGGCACCCAAGCATGTCCAGATGTCAGCAGATTCGAGCACAATCGCGGCACCATTGAAGCCCCCAAACTATGAAAATCTTCTCAGCCCGACCCTCCAAGCGGCGCTCGCGAGCACCGACGTTAACAGCTCTGAGTTTCGTGCTGATGCCGTTCGCATCTTCGCCACGCGCAATGAACGCGACGGCTTCGTGAGGTTCGACAGCATTCTCGATATCGCGAATGCAGACCACTACATCCAGTTTTTGCGCGGCCTCGGATATCAAAAACGAGAATTGGAACTCGTCTCTGGCGATTCTTCAGCAGAGTCATGCCTGCGGCGACAGTGGCGGGAGCAGTTGTCGGAACCCTATTTGTCAATTCGATCATGCCCTCGCGGACGCTGTTATTCTCCTAAGACGTCGCTCTGGATCCGGCCGAGCGCAACAGCGCTTGCGAAGCGCCACACTGGCCCAGCCGGATTTCGGTTCATAATGGCGATGGCATTCATCGTTTTCGGCATCGTCGATGTCAAGCACTCCGCCACCGAGGCCGGCACGAATTAAAGGTGTTGCTTCGCTTCCCTCAGAAGTTCGCCACTGTTGCGCACAGCCCCCGCAACTGTGGACGCACCTGCGACACCAAGATCGTCGCCACTGTGGACAGTCAGGACGCATAATCTCAGCCGAAGAAGAATATGCCGCCAAAATTGAGGGTTTCGCTCATTGTCTAGGAGATTGGAGCGCGTACCATGCTGCCAGGGACTCTGTTGGAAACCAGTCACAGATTGCCGTACAGCTTGTTCCCGCGACTGATCAGCAGACCGTCGAGGTAAGCGCTGAGGCCGCCGGACTGCAAACCAATGAGATCGCGCAAGGCGCGGTGGTGAGCGAAACCGAGATTGCGAATCTGCCACTCAACGGGCGCAACTTCTCCCAACTGGGCATTCTTCAGCCTGGAGTACGTCCGACCTCCTCGGGTTTGACGGTACAGAACAACTTCCGGCGGGTAGGCCAAAATTATGAAGTCAACGGCATGCGTCCGGAATCCAACACATTTCTCGTGGACGGCATGCGTGACATCAACCGCATGGACGGAGGGTACGCGTATCGGCCGCCAGCCGACACGATGGCAGAGTTCCGCATTCTGACCACGACCGCGCCAGCTGAGTTCGGTGGAACCAGCGGGGGCATTACCACGATCGTTACCCGATCCGGCACGAATCAGTTTCACGGAACGCTGTACGAGTTTCTGCGCAACGACGCGCTCAATGCCAACAACTATTTTGCGCCACGGATGGAAGAGCTCAAGCAGAACCAGTTTGGCGGCACGATCGGCGGCCCCATGGTGCACAACCACGCCTACTTCTTCACGTACTACGAAGGTCTCCGCGAAAATCAGGACATCACGCATGGCGTGGTGGTGCCGACGGTGGCGGAACGCGCTGGCGACTTCTCGGCCGATGCTCCCATTCTTTTGAATTCCACGCGGACTCCCTTGGGCAACAATTTTTCCGGTCAGATCAACGCGATCACCGCGAAATACCTCCAGTACTTTCCCATTCCCAACACGGCAGAGAATCCGCACCTGGCCCAAACCACAAACCTGAGCCAGAACAACAGCGACCAGGGCGGCATAAAGGCAGACTGGCTGCCGCGCAGCGCGGATGTTCTGAGCGCGCGTTACAGCTACTCGACGACGGGACTTCGCTGCCCGTATTCGGAACTCGGCGCCGATGTTCCAGGGTTTCCGGTGGGCTACTTCGCCAACACACACCTGGGCGGATTGACTGAAACGCACACCTTTTCTCCGCACACGGTGTCGACGGCGAATGTGAGCTTCTTTCAGAGC
>Ga0326727_10025585_pt1 | contig 11049 bp, 8 predicted proteins | sample MB2enrmetagenome_FD_207643 | JGI IMG/M metagenome (GOLD analysis project Ga0326727, IMG submission 207643) | Lab enriched peat soil microbial communities from McLean, Ithaca, NY, United States - MB29MY | ecosystem: Environmental > Terrestrial > Soil > Wetlands > Peat | place: USA: New York... | reverse complement strand
AGGACGCGGGTCCGGCGCGCGGAAGAGGGGATGCCCGATATCTTGTGGAACAACTCGGCTGCGTTCTCGCTTTTGTAGATTCCGCTGCAAGCGCTCAGATAGATGGTTCGCGGCTGTCCCGGATCGATGATGATCGAAAACACGTCGGAGTCGTCGATCAGGCCCTGCTTGATGTTGTGCCAGGTCCTGCCGCCGTCGGTCGTCTTCCAGGGCAGATGCCATGTGCCCACGTATATGGTATTGGGATCTACCGGATCGATCGCCAGCGACTCCACCTCGTGAATCTCCCGGCTGCCCGCCGGACTGATCTGCGTCCAGGTTGCTCCCGCATCGGTCGAGCGGAAAACTCCTTCAAGCGTACCCGCTAAGAGCATCCTGTGATTGGAAGGCGCCTGGGTAAAAGCGCGTATCGACTGGCCGCGCAGTCCCTCTATCGCGCGCCAGCTCCTGGCCCCGTCATGGCTCACCCACAATCCGCCGTCGGGGCGATCGACGGTCCACGCGGCCACATAGACTATGGCTGGATTCACCGGATCCACGATGATGTGGTCGAGTATCAGTTCGTCCGAGGCGTCCAGCTTCGAGAGACGATGCCAGGTGGCGCCGCGATCCATGGATTCGTAGATCCAACTGTTCGTGGTGCCCATATACAGATGGTTGGTCTCCCCTGGAACTGCGGCAAAGGCGCGCGCATCGCCGCCCGCCGGACCAACCGGCCTCCAGGCCGGCTGCGCCGCCAGCTTCGGTCCTGAAATCGCAAAGAAAACAGCGAGGAAGGTTTGCGCGAGCCATCCAAGACGGCGCATCGAGCAAGGGCAAATTGACATGCGATTCATATATAAAAACAGCTCCCGGATGGGTAAGAAAGGGACGCACAAAAACCAAAGAGGCCGACCGGCTTGCCGGTCAGCCTCGAAGTGACTGCAAGAGGAAACCCTGAATCTTGCGCTGTCAGGCCCCCCATCGCGGAACGATAGGGACGCTGACGAACCAATTCACCGCCGAAGCAGGCCGGGTGGCCTGCTCCGTCGGCTTTCGACAGGCTACATGGCCGCCTTCTTGGCAGCCTTCTTGGGTGCGGGAACGGGCTTGGTGCGGGCCTGCGGCTTCACCATGGTCTCGTCCACGGGGGTGGTTCCGGTTACATCGTTCGCGAAGGTCGCGCCCGAGGGCACCAGGTAGTTTTCCGCCTTCTGGCCATCCGCCGTGCCGGTTGCTACGCTGATGCGCGATGCGTCAATGCCCTTCTCCGTAACCAGGTAGTCCTTGGTGTTGACGGCGCGCTCCGCGGCCAGATCCTCAACCTTGGCGTGCTTCTTGCCCTTGGCCGGGGTCTTCTCCGCGGCGGTCGAGTCGCCTACCACCACGGCCTTGGCATCCGACTGCTTCTGCAGGTCCAGGGCAACCTCGTCCAGGCAGGCCTTGGCTTCGTTGTCCACGCGTCCCGGACGCTTCTTGTCGGTCTCAAAGGCGATGGAGCACAGCGCCTGGACGTGCGGAATGGGAGGAACATACGGGGCCACAATGGTCACGCTGGTGCCGGCGGTCGCCGTCTGGCCTTTGTCGTCGGATACGTTGCAGCTAATTCCCGTTGTGCCTGTGGGCGCGCCGGCCGAGGAGAATACCGCGGTGGTGCCGCTGCCGCTGACCGTGCCGGCCATAGCCGAGTAGCTATAGGTCAAGGGACGGTTCTGCGGGCTTATGCCCATGGCGGTGACGGTTGAGGTCTCACCCGGCTTGATGGTGCTGGGGCTGGCCGAGCAGCTGATGGTCGGCGGCTCGTATGCCTTGACCGTGAAGCTGGCCGAGCAGGTCGCGGACTGACCGGGCTTGAGGCCTTCCTTGCCGGTCTTGCCTTCCTTCACGGAGGCATTCACCGTATAGCTGCCTGCCGCGAGCGCGGCAGTAGGAACCGAAACGGTGGTTCCGCTGCCCGTCACGCCGCTCCCCGACCAGGAATAAATGGCGTTCAGCTTGGGATCCAGGTTGCCGGCCGTAGCGGTCACCGTAACCGGCTCGCCGGGGAAGATCGAGGTGGGGCTGGCCGAGCATGCCAGGGTCACCGGCGGAGGAGGCGTGAAGCCACCGACGCGGTAAACCAGGCCCGCGCTCAAACGCAACAGCTTGAAATTGCCGCTCACGCCCGGGGCGAAGGATTCGTTGTTATGCTGAAAATCCGCCTGGAAGAGGCGAATCGCCAGATGGCCGCCAAACAATGGCGTCGAGTAGTCCATGCCGCCGCCAACCGTCTCCGTCATGCCCCATGTCTTGGGCTGAGCATAACTGCCAACCAAGCTGGTGCCGATCAGAGCGTGGGCGAATGGCGTGAAATCGGCGGTGGGATACCGGAAGATCATGCCCAGCGATCCACCGCTGAAATCGTCGCCCGGCTGAGTTGTGGTAGGGGTTGCGCCCTCCGGCTTCAGGGAGTGGACATCTCCCTCGGCCTGTATGCCGATATTCTTGTTGAAATAGCGGGACACGCTCGCAATCGCGCCGTAGTTAATGGCATTGTAGGTAAACCCGTTAACCGCTTTTCCCTTGGGCGCCAGGTAGCTGTATCCCAAAAAGATGTCCCACTTCGATGCGGGATCAACCGTAGTGGCCTTCGCGGCCGGTTTGGCTGAGCCCTGGGCGGCCAAGGCAATGGGCATCAACGCCACAAATGCCAGGGCAAGAACCCGGCTCATAGACTTCGAAACACGTGCGTACATGCGTTTATCCTCCCCAATAAGGCTGACTGACAAGATGGTAGATGCTGCTTCGAGCACATTTCGGCTCGGACTAACTCGACTCCGCACAACGCACGGGTCGTAAGCCGTCCCCACGGCACTATCAAAAGTACCATAGGACGATTCCAACTGAGAACTTTTTTTTCAATGCTTTGTCCTGATCATTGCGTTCAATTTTCGCAAGTAGTGCAGTTGTTACTTTGGTAACTAATTGGCCTGAAAACCTGAGTTCTTGAACCGCCCATCACCCGACATTCAGAGTCTTCAGCAGACTGCGCGGTTCACGCTGAATCTTCTCCTGTAGAAGCGTGATTGCATAGATGAGTTGCTCGGGGCGCGGAGGACAACCTGGGACATAAACATCTACGGGAATCACCTGATTGACACCCTGCACCAGCGCATAGTTGTTGAATACTCCGCCCGAAGTGGCGCAGGCGCCCATCGAGATTACCCACTTCGGTTCCGGCATCTGATCGTAGAGCCGGCGGATGACAGGAGCCATTTTTTGCGAGACGCGGCCGGCAACGATCATCAGATCCGACTGTCGCGGGGAGGGCCGGAAGACCTCGGCGCCGAAGCGCGCAATGTCGTAGCGCGACGCGCCCGTTGACATCATCTCAATGGCGCAGCAGGCCAGCCCAAAGGTCATGGGCCATAAGGAGCTCTTGCGTATCCAGTTCACGGCAAAATCCAGCGAGGTGAGTAAGACGCCCTCCGGCTGCTCGTAACCGTAGCTCACTTCCTTGAGCTTGGAGCGATTCCGGGCGCTGCTCTCCAATGCCCCAAAGAGGTAGTGGTCCCGCTCTGCCGTCGCCGCCATATTTTTAATATACCTCTCGTTGTGTGAATGAAACATGGTCAGATTTGCTCACTGCCGCGGTTCTTCGTTTTCAGTTCTCGATTTTTGCATCTCTGACCCCCTGATCCCTGATCCTTGTTTTCACTACGGGCATGCCGCCCGCGTGGCATGAAGCTCCTGGGGCGCCTTCCATGCGCCCGGCAGCCACAGCGTGACGGAAAACCGCATCCAGTGCAACTCTCCGAGCGGCGCGGATTTGGGTTCTGTAACAGGTTCGAATGTGTGTGGCGTCTTTCGTGAAGCGAGCGCCCAATTCTCCGCGTAGGAGGCCGCATCGGAGATACCCGGCGCCAGATGCGCGTCCAGGATGCGGAACTCTCCCGCCGACGATTGCCGCTGCAACTCCATCAGCCTCCGTGTCGATCGGGCCTCCGGCGTGTCCTGGTTGTAATGTTCGGGCCCAGCCAGCCGCAATTGCCCCTCCCGGCTCAACAACTGGTAGAGCTTCTGACTCTCCCTTAAGGCCGCGGCGTTGGAGAGAAAACGAAAACTGCGCGGATTCCAGCCGATGGCGTCCTGGGCGCGCAGTCCAAACGTAGTTCCTACCTCGCGCTCGCTGATGGAGTTGTATGGGGGCGTGGCCAGCAGAAGCGCATCCGGGAAGCCCGCCGGCTGCTCCCGGTCCACTACCAGGTCCCATCCGCTATAACCGGGCTGCCCCGGCCCAGTCTTTTTCGTATCGATGGGCAACACCCTGAAGACCCATCCCTCGCCGAAGATAGCCTTCCACTCCTGGCCGGCGCTCACCTCGCCCGCAAGCACGACCTTCTGGCAGCTCTGCGCGCCGGAAGCGTTGGCCAGGCTCGCGGCCAGCGCCAGAATCGTCCATGCCATGCCTGGGCCAATCCTCTGTCCATGTATGCTCGCGCTCATCTTCTTTCTCCCCACGCTACCTTGCATTGTCTATCTTGCGCCTCCCGCGCCCGCCGAGTTGAAATGCCCCGCTGCAATTCAATCGCATATTCCGCTACTCAATGGAAGAATTTCTTTATCGTACAGCCGATGAGGATGCCATCAGGTTTTTGGCGTTTCTTAAAAAAACAATGTACTATTTGTCCCAACATCACTCTTCAACGGGCAGGCGCCGGAAACGCCGGGCTGTTTGCATCGAAATTCCTTCTCCGGCCGCGGCCAGGAGCCGTGCGGGCTCGCGCTTCCGGTGCATTAGCATTCACTTCATCCGGAATGGCGGCCGGATTCCCGCCCATGCATGTCTTTGACCTAATCCCTACTTCTTCGGAGCGGAATCCTATGTTTCGTCGAATCAAGCTGCTGCTTTTGATCGCTTTCCTGGCTTTTCCGGCCGCGGCGCTGGCCGTGGCCCCTGACTTGAAACCATCGCCTCCAGCCACACAGGCTCAGATCGCCGCGCTCCAGCAGGCCGTTCGCGATGCCCAGTCGGCCGGCGACAACGCCTGGGTGCTGGTCTCCGCCACGCTGGTCCTGTTGATGACCGCGCCCGGCCTGACGCTGTTTTATGGCGGCCTGGTCCGGCGCAAGAACATCCTGGGAACCATGATGCAGAGCTTCGCCATGATGGGCCTCATTACCGTTCTGTGGGCGCTGGTCGGCTACTCGCTGGCCTTCGGGGCCGGCAACGGCTTTATCGGCGGCTTTGAGCACGCCTTCCTGCGCGGCGTGGGGCTCAGCCCCAACCCCAACTATGGCGGCACCATTCCCGAACAGACCTTCATGGTTTACCAACTAATGTTCGCCATCATCACTCCGGCGCTGATCACCGGCGCCTTTGCCGAGCGGGTCAAGTTCAGCGCCATGGCGGTCTTTCTTTCTCTCTGGTCGCTGCTGGTCTATTGCCCCCTGGCCCACATGATCTGGGGTGTCGGTGGAATACTGAACGCTAACGGCGGACACTGGCCGGTCTTAGACTTTGCCGGCGGCACCGTCGTTCATATCTCTTCCGGCGTAGCCGCCCTGATGACCGCCCTCTATCTGGGCAAGCGTATCGGCTACCCGCAAGAGGATATGCCGCCCCATTCGATGGTGCTCAGCTTCATTGGGGCCGCACTGCTCTGGTTTGGCTGGTTCGGCTTCAACGCCGGCAGCGCGCTGAACGCCGGTCCATTGGCCACCAGCGCCTTTATCAACACCCAGTTCGCCGCCGCGGCCGGAGCCATAGGCTGGGTTATCGCCGAGTGGCTGAGCAACGGCAAGCCCACCGCCCTGGGCGCCATCTCCGGCGCCGTCGCCGGATTGGCCACCGTCACCCAGGCCTCCGGCTTTGTCCAGCCCATGTCCGCACTGCTCATCGGCCTCGTCGCCGGCGTCGTCTGCTCGTTCATGGTCTTCAGAGTCAAGAGATTCTTCGGCTACGACGACTCGCTGGACGCCTTTGGCGTGCATGGCGTGGGAGGAACCATCGGAGCCTTAATGACCGGCCTGCTTGCCTCTGGCGCCATCAACGCCGCCTTTGGCAAGGACGCCGCCGGCAAACCCGTCGCTACCGGCGCCATCGACGGAAATTGGCATCAGGTCGTCAACCAGGCCGTCGGAATAGGTATAGGATGGTCGCTGGCCATTACCGGCACTCTGCTGTTGCTCTTTGTGGTGGACAAGACCATCGGCCTGCGCGTCTCCGTTGCCGATGAAACCGCGGGCCTCGACCTCTCCCAGCACGGCGAGGAAGGCTACGACTTCAACGGGTAATTCAGCCAGGCGAGAGTCTGCCCCCACGGCGCGGCTCCCGCCTGTTAGCCTGTCAAGCGAGGAATCTGCTTATGTTCAAGGTTGAAGCAATTATCCAGCCCGCGAAGCTGGATGCAGTCAAGGAAGCGCTGATCGAGGCCGGCATCGACGGAATGACCATTCTGGAGGCCCGCGGCCACGGCCGCCAAAAGGGCCACTCCGAGTTCTATCGCGGCCGCGAGTACACCATCGATCTTCTGCCCAAGGTCAAGATCGAGCTGGTGGTCATCGACGATATGAAGGAGAAGGTGGTGGAGGCCATTTTAAGAACCGCGCGCACCGGCCACATCGGCGATGGGAAGATCTTCATCAGCCGCATCGATGATGCCATCCGCATTCGCAACGACGAACGCGGCGAAACGGCTATCTAGCCACTGGCTGAAGACATCTTTATACCGGTTTGGAGCAATTCCGCATTCATTGAGAGGCCTTGTCCTTCAGAAAAGGCCTCTCGGCGCCAGTTCTGAGCCGGGCAATAGGACAAGCCGCATAGCGCGAGAACGATAAAAGTGCCATAGAAATATGCCTCTCTTCGAGCGCTCCAACCGGTTTTCTGGCAAATCTTCATAGGTTCCTTATGCGGGGAACTCTACTATTCCCTCAGAATCATGCGAGAGCTGTGCCAGTTTTCGACCCTCCTGCGGGCTGGCATAGCCATGTCTGATTGTTCTCAAGCGATTTTCCTGCTCCGGCAGCGGCCTCCGTCCGCGCAGACCAGCGCCGCCGGCGCATCCTTCTTCGTTTCATCCGGATTGGCGGCCGAAATCCCGCCTCATCGCATGGCTTAGGCCCTCTGCATCTTTTACGGAGTGGAAACCTATGTTTCGTCGTGGAATCAAACTGCTGCTCCTCTCTGCCGTTCTGGGAGTTCCAGCCATGGCCCTGGCCGTAGCCCCCGCACTGGCCCCGGCCCCTTCGGCTCCAGCCACGCAGGCCCAGATCGCCGCCCTCCAACAGGCTATCCAGGCCAATCAGGCCGCTACCGCCAACGCCCAGTCCGCCGGCGATAACGCCTGGATGCTGACCTCCGCCGCCCTGGTCTTGCTGATGACCGGACCCGGACTGGCGCTCTTCTACGGAGGCCTGGTCCGCAAGAAGAACATTCTCGGCACCATGATGCAGAGCTTCGCCATGATGTGCCTGGTCACTGTTCTCTGGGCCGTGGTCGGCTACTCGCTGGCCTTCGGCCATGGCAACGCCTTCGTCGGCGGCTTCGAGCATCTCTTCCTGCGCGGCGTCGGCGTAACGCCCAACGCCGATTACGCCGCCACCATCCCCGAGCAGACCCTGATGATCTACCAGCTCATGTTCGCCATCATCACCCCGGCGCTCATCTGCGGCGCCTTTGCCGAGCGCATGAAGTTCAGCGCCATGGCTGTCTTTCTCTCTCTCTGGTCGCTGGTCGTCTACTGCCCCATGGCTCACATGGTTTGGGGCGTGGGCGGATTGCTCAACTCCGCCAACATTCACGCCGCCTTCCCCAGCTTCGACTTCGCCGGCGGCACCGTCGTCCACATCACCAGCGGCGTTTCAGCGCTGGTGTGCTGCCTCTATATAGGCAAGCGCATCGGCTATCCGCAAACCGCCATGCCCCCCCACTCCATGGTGCTCAGCTTCATCGGCGCCTGCCTGCTGTGGGTAGGCTGGTTCGGCTTCAACGCCGGCAGCGCGCTGGCCGCGGGCTCGCTGGCCACCAGCGCCTTCGTCAACACCCACTTTGCCACCGCCGCCGCCGCTATCGGCTGGGTGGTCGCCGAGTGGATTCACAACGGCAAGCCCACCGCCCTGGGCGCCATCTCCGGAGCGGTCGCCGGACTGGTCGCCATCACCCCCGCCTCCGGCTTCGTCCAGCCCATGAGTGCGCTGCTTATTGGCCTCGTCGCCGGCGTCATCTGTTCCTTTATGGTCTTTGAAGTGAAGAGCCGCCTCGGATACGACGACTCCCTCGACGCCTTTGGCGTGCACGGCGCCGGCGGAACCGTCGGAGCCCTGCTCACCGGCGTCTTCGCCGCCAGCGTCATCAACCCGGTCTTCAAGGACGCCGCCGGCAACCCCCTCCCCTCCGGCGCCATCGATGGCCACTGGGGCCAGATGCTCAATCAACTCGCCGGCGTCGGCATTGCCTGGAGCATCTCGATTGTGGGCACGCTGGTGCTGCTCTTCGTGGTGGACAAGGTCATCGGCCTGCGCGTTACGCCGGAGCAGGAATGGGAAGGCCTGGATCTCTCCCAGCACGGCGAGGAAGGCTACGACTTCAACACATAAGTTGAGGACTTGTCATCCTGAGCGATATTTCCAGGCTGTCATCCTGAGCGATAATGTACAGGCTGTCATCCTGAGTGATAATTTTCAGGCTGTCATCCTGAGCGATAATGTACAGGCTGTCATCCTGAGTGATAATTTTCAGGCTGTCATCCTGAGCGAAGGTCGCCTTGCCACCCCAGCGACAGGTCTTCATCGCTGGGGTGGCAAGGCGACCGGAGTCGAAGGACCTGCATTTGTTAAAAACACCTGGCGGGACTGGCCTGAACCCCCGTCCCGCCTGTTACGCTGTCAAGCGAGGCATTTTGCACATGCTGAAAATCGATGCGATTCTCCAGCCCTCCAAGCTGGATGCAGTCAAGGATGCGCTGCTCGAGGCAGGCATCGAGGGAATGACCATTCTGGAGGCCCGCGGCCACGGCCGCCAGAAGGGCCATACCGAGTTCTATCGCGGCCGCGAGTACACAGTCGATCTGTTGCCCAAGGTCAAGATCGAACTGGTGGTCAACGACGAGATGAAGGAAAAGGCCATCCAGGCGATCATCGGCGCGGCCCGTACCGGCCGTATCGGCGACGGGAAGATCTTCGTCAGCCCGGTCGCGGACGCCATCCGCATCCGTAACGACGAACGCGGCGAGACGGCGCTTTAGCCTTAGCCCTCAATACCCGTGTGTCCCACCTTCGGCGCTATCATGCTGAGCGGAGGTCGCCGCGGTCCGCCGCGGCGGATTTCTGTCGCAAGGGTGGGACCCATGAACCACGGGTGCCCCACCTTCGCCGTCCGCCGCGGCGGACGGTTAAGGTGGGATACCGCAAACCTGCACATTGGTCTGTTACGGACCTTGACCCGCAATGGCCGCCATGTCAAACTGGCGGCATGAATTCCGGCGCGGCGCAACATTCCGCTGAAGTCACGGATCGCAAGAGACTCCACCTGATTCTTGCCGGAGCCGCTCTCTTTGCGGCCGTTGGTTTCGGCCTGATTCTTCTTCTCTTTATATGGCTTCCATATCTTGCCATGACCTGGGCCGATCAACACCCACAGGCCGTTGCAGCGCTGCTACCCAGAAATACCGGACCGGTATTTTGGATCTTCCTCATCCTTTTCAGCACTACCGTGCCTGTGCTGGGAGCGCTCACGGGTTTGTTGGTAGGACGACAGTTGCGTTCCCATCCCAAGCCGGAAATATATCGCAAGAAAAACAGGCAAACTTGGCCCTTTCATGCCCGCAAAACCTAAAATCGCGCGGCTCGCCGTCCCGTTTTTCGAGGCCCGGCAAGCAAAGTTGCTCCATCCGCTCCAATTTCGCTTATTCTGTTAACAATCCTTTCTCGCCTCGGCGAGCCACACGAAAATACTTATGAATCCAGTCGCTTTGGCGGTTGACGATCTTCGGGAGCAGTATACGCGGGAGATGGCGCTCGTTCGCCAGACCTGCGAGCGCACCGGCGACGGCACGGCCGCCATTCGCCGCCGCTCCGCCGTCGTTGACCGGATTCTGATTGAAATGTGGCGCCGCGCCTTTGTCGGCCGGCCCTCGCAGAACATCTCCTTGCTGGCCCTGGGCGGCTATGGACGCAAGGATCTCTTCCCCTTCTCAGACATCGATGTGCTGTTCGCCTTCGCCGACGAGAAAACCGAGGAGCAATCCAAGGACGCCGTTCGCGCCATCATTCAGGGGATGTGGGATATTGGCTTGCGCGCCAGCCCCAGCTCGCGCACGGTCAAGGAGGCCGGCCGCTTCGACCCCGACAACCTGGAGTTCACGCTGGCCACGCTCGACCGCCGCTTCCTGGCCGGCCAGTTCCCGCTCTACCAGCAACTTCACCAGACCGTCCTGCCCGGCCTGGTGCTGAGCGAGTGGAACACCATCACGCAAAAGCTGGGCGAGATCGCCCGCGCCCGCCACGCCAAGTTCGGCAATACCATCTTCCATCTCGAACCCAACCTCAAGGACTGTCCCGGCGGGCTGCGCGACTACCACCTGGCCGTCTGGTTCGCGCTGCTCTTTCATCTGAAGGAGACCAAGGAGTGGCCCCGGCAGCGGGGAGGCGTCTTCCAGAGCGCTCGCGGCGATGCCGAGGCGGCCTTCGACTTCCTCGCCGCCGCCCGATGTTTTCTCCACTTCCGGCACAACCGCGACGACAACATCCTCGACTGGCAGTCCCAGGACGAGGCCGCCGCCAACTCCATCGGTCTTGAGACCCGCGGCACCGCCGATCCCTCCTACTGGATGCGGACCTATTATCGCCACGCCCGCATCGTCTACCGGCGCGCCGCCCTGCTGATGGAACACCTGCCCGCTCCGGTCAGCTTCTATCGCCAGTTCCGCCGCCGCCGCACCCCCATCGCCGGCACCGATTTCCTCCTCGACCACGGCCGCATCGACATTGTCCCCGGCGCGCAGTTCAACGACACCGGCGCCATTCTGCGCGTCTTCTCGCTAATGGCCACCCATGGCTACACGCTCTCCCAGGCCGCGGAAGATCGCA
>Ga0326727_10025584_pt1 | contig 11050 bp, 9 predicted proteins | sample MB2enrmetagenome_FD_207643 | JGI IMG/M metagenome (GOLD analysis project Ga0326727, IMG submission 207643) | Lab enriched peat soil microbial communities from McLean, Ithaca, NY, United States - MB29MY | ecosystem: Environmental > Terrestrial > Soil > Wetlands > Peat | place: USA: New York... | reverse complement strand
GGCCGAGGCGGACGTGGTGATCGGCGACTACAACTACGCCTTCTCCCCCAATGCCACCGTGGCCCGCCTGTTCGGCGAAGCGGAGGCCTGCGCGCGCCGGATCGTCCTGGTGGACGAGGCCCACAACCTGCCGGCCCGGGCCGCCGAGTGGTTCTCCCCGGCCCTGGACCTGGCCTGGCTGGAGCAGCTGGCCAAGGCGCGCCAGCGGCCTCCCCACCCTGCCCTAAGACGCCGCTTCACCGCCCAGGCGCGGCGCTGCGCCCAGCTCCTGGCCGGCCTGGACGGCCCGCACCGGGTGGTCGCCCCGGATCCGGAGCCCTTCTTCCTCGAGGAGGCGCGCATCGGCGCCCTGGTGGCCTGGGCTGCCGGCCGCGGCCTGGAACTGCCGCCCGGCCACCCACTGTCCGAACTGCAGCGCACCTGGAGCGGCTTCTGCGCAGTGCTGCGGCTGGCGGGCGAACCCCACGTGATCACCTGGATCCCGCCAGGACGGCTGCAGATCACCTGCGCCGACGCCTCGGAGCACCTGGCCGCGCGCATGGCCGGCCTGGCCGGGACCGTGCTGTTCTCCGCCACCCTCAAGCCGTTCCAGTACCACCTGCGCCTGGTCGGCCTGGAGGAACGGGAGGCGGACACCGCCGAGGTGCCGTCGCCGTTCCCGGCGGCCAACCGCAAGGTGCTGGTGGTGCCCCAGATTTCCACCCTCTACCGTTCCCGGGCGCGGGAGGTGCCGCGCATCGCCCACTTCCTGGAGCGCGTGCTGCCCTTGCGCCCGGGCAACTATTTCGTGTTCTTCCCCAGCTTCGAGATGCTCGAGCAGACCGCGCCGCTGCTGCGCCTGCCGGGCTTCCGCATCCTGGCCCAGCCGCGCCGGGCGGCGCCGCGCCAGATCGAGGAGATTCTGGACAGCCTGCGCCGCGGCCAGGGCCTGGTGGTGCTGGCGGTGCAGGGCGGCTCCCTGGCCGAGGGCATCGACTGCCCCGGCGAGGCGCTCATCGGCTGCGTGGTGGTGGGCCCGCCCCTGCCCCCGGCCGACCTGGAGCGGGACCAGATCAGGCGCTACTTCCAGCGCCGGTACGGCGCCGGCCAGGCCTACGCCAACACCTACCCGGCCGCGGCCCGGGCAGTCCAGGCCGCCGGCAGGGTGATCCGCACCCCCGCCGACCGGGGCCTGCTGGTGTTCCTGGACCCCCGCTTCCTGGAGGCGGATTACGTCGCTTGCCTGCCCAGAGACTGGTACCAGGAATCCCCGCGGGAACTGGTCTCCAGCGCCATCCTGGCGGATGTTGGGGAATTCTGGAAGGGATAGCTCCGCCGGGACCGACCTGTTAGAACGTGAACCCCGCCGAGATCAGCAGGCTGTGCAGCTGGGTGTCCCGGTCGGCCTGGGACCGGGGCTGGCCGAGGATGCGCCGGATGTCGGCGGCGTACTCCACCTTCAGCGGAATGCCGATCTTGAAGATCAGGCCCAGGCCCGGCGCGGTGCGCAGCGGCGGGTAGGGCGAGGCGGTGTCCGTGGGCACGTTGACGGCGCTGGTTGACCCGGAGCCGCCGGTGGTCGTGGCGGGCGGGGGCGCCACGCTGCGGCTCAGGTTCTCGTAGACCTGGCCGGAGTCCACGAACAGTTCGCCCCACACCGACTGGCCGATGAACGGGAAGCGGTACTCCAGGCTGAGCAGCACCAGCCCCTGGCCGCCGGTGGGCGTGGCGTAGTACAGGGGGTTGCCGTTGCTGTCGGTGATCACGTTGCCGAACTGGTCGCGCTGGGGAATGTAGATCTGGTGGCCGAGGGCGTCCGGTTCCACGCCGCGGAAGCTGAACGGCCCGCCGGCGAAGAAGCGCTCGGAGAGGGGCAGGTCGTTGGCGGTGGAGGCGGTGGGCTTGGCGGCGCCCAGGTGCACGCCGAACGCCAGCACCCCGGCCCGGGCCTTGTAGCCCACCGGCCAGGTCCACTGGTGGCGCAGGTCCACCTTGACGAAGCTGGCGTTGGGGCTGGTGAAGAAGAACTGGTTGGCGAAGTCCAGCCGGGCCGCAGAGTAGCTGCCGGTGGTGGGATCGAAGGAGTTGTCCCGGGTATCCCGGGCCACCTGGATGAAGGGGGCGGAGATGAGCGCGTAGGCCGGGTAGCGGGCCAGCAGGGCGAGCTGTCCGCTGTCCACGTTGTAGCCCTTGGCGGCGGCCACGTCCACCCGCTCCCAGCGGTGGCCCAGGAGGATGGACACCTGGGGCGACACGTTCCACTGCAGGCTGTTCTGCACCCGCCGCCGGTGCAGCTGGTAGAGGCCCTGGTTCTCCTCGATGTAGGCCGCCTGGGACTGGTACTGGGTGCGGTCGTGCAGGAGCGAGGAGAGGAAATCCGGGTCGAACCAGGGATCGGTGTAGGCGATCGAATAGCTGTCCACGGAGCGGTTGTACGGACCGGTGGGGAAGGCCCTGCGCAGGTCCGGGCTCTGGATGGTGTTGTCCCCGGCCCGGATGCCGTAGTCCAGGGTGCGCCCCATGCCGCCCAGGTTCAGCTGCTGCAGGCCGAAGCCGAAGTAGTAGCCCTGGCTGCGGTCGTAGCCGAAGGAGTTGGTGAACACCCAGGGCGGTCGCTCGGTCAGGTTGAGCCGCAGGTCGCCCTCCTGCCAGGGCGCCGGAGGGCCGACGTCCTGGGCAACCTTTGCCGGTTCCTCCGGGGTTTCCGGCGCACCCTCCGCGGACTCCCCATCCGGGTCGCCGGGGGCGCCCAGGACCGGGGCCGCCTCTTCCTCCGTCTCCTGGCCGCCGGGCTGGGGCCTGCGGGCCCGCGGCTCGGCCAGGCTGCGCAGGGACACCCGCTGGAAGGCGCCCAGGTAGCCGAGCCGGGCCTGGGCGCGGGCGAGCTGGTCCGGATCCAGGGGCGCGCCGGGCTGCAGCCGGGTCTCCCGCAGCACCGCCTGGGCCCGGGTCTTGTCGCTGCCCACCACCACCAGGCGCCGCACCTTCTCCATGGGCTGGGCCGGCACCTGGATGCGCACCCCGCCGCCGTCCGGCCCGCTCTGGTAATCCACCCGCACGGTCGGGCGCACCACCCCCAGGGCGGGCAGCCGCTGTTGCCGGAGCGCGGCGTAGACCCTGGTCAGGTCGGTCCGCAGCACCGGGATCGGCCGACTCAGGCGGAAGGTGAGCAGCACCGGATCCTGGGGCCCGGCCGGGCCCAGTTCCAGGATGCCCTGGATCCCCGCCAGCTCCCGGCGGTCGCTGGTGAAGGACCAGGTCTCGACCCCGCCCGGACCGGCCGCGGTGCCGGGCACCCGCACCGGCTGGTCGGCGAAGATCAGGGGCAGGCAGGAGCCCAGGCCCCAGGGATCGCCGAAGCCGCCCGGAGGCAGTTCCAGCCGCACCCAGGTGAGCAGGTTCTGGGCCCCTTCGCGGATGCGGAACACCAGGGTGGCGCTGCCGTCCGATTGCTCCAGCTGGCGCCGCAGGACCACGTTGGTGTAGCCGTGCCCCAGGTAGACGGCCTTGATCCGCTGCTCCAGGGTGTCCAGCAGGTCCGGCGTGGCCGCGGGATTGCCCAGGCTCAGGCCGGAGCTGAGGCCGGCCGCCCGCGCCAGGGTGGCTTGGTCGAGAGCCTGGTTGCCCTCGAACCGCACCTTGCCCAGCAGGGTCCGATCGCCCCGGCGGATGCTGTAGGTGACAGTCACTTCCTGGTAGCCGAGGTCGCTGGTCCGGGTCACCTCCCGGCGGTGGCTCACCTGCGGATCCAGGTAGCCCCGGTTGCGCAGGTAGCGCACGATCGCGCGGTCGCCTTCGTCCAGGAGCTCGGGACTGTAGCGGTCGGCCCGGGACAGGGGCACCAGGTCCGCCAGCTTGCCCGACCCGCCCAAGGCGTCCCCTTCCTGGGCCAGGATCACCTTGGGGCCCGGGACCACGGTCACCTGCACCGTGCCCTGGCCGTCCCAGGCGAAGCTGACCTGGGCCTCGGCCCGGCCATGCCCCAGGAGGGTCTTGCGCAGGCTGCGCAGCGCCGCCAGGCGGGTGGCGGCGGTCCACATGGAGCGCCCGGGCTTGAGCTTGGTGTAGCTGACGATCTCCTCCGGCCGGTACGGCCTGGGGTCGCCCAGCACCTCCACCCGGTCCACCCGGTCCGGCCGGCCCGCGTCCACGGTGACCGTCATCACCCGGTCGCCCTGGCTCCGCTGGTACTCAACCCGGGCCTGGGGATAGCCCGACTCGTTGAGCCGGCCGCGCAGCGACCCGGCCCAGTCGGCCATGCGCAGGTCCCCTGGACGCATGCCCTTGCGCAGGTTGCCGATCTGCTTCCAGACATCCTTGCGCTTGGCGTCGCCCTGCCAGACCAACCGCTCCAGCGCCGGCCAGGGATCCACCTGGATTTCGGCCCGGACCCCGCCCGCGCCGGGAACCAGGCGCCCGTCCACGGCGCGAAACCGGTCGGTGAGTCGGATCGCCGCCAGGGCGGTCTGGAACTCGGATTCTATCACCGGCGTCCCCACCGCCAGCCCGGAGGCGACGTGGATGTAGGACTGGTCGTCTTCTCCGCCACCCAGGATGTCCAGCCCCAGGAGCGGCCACCGCTCCTGGGCCGATGCCGGCGCGGCCGGCGGCGGCGGAGCAGGCTCGGTGCGGGCGGCGCCGGCCTCCGGCAGGCCCTGGCCCAGGCACACCACCGGCGCGGCGAGGAAAGTCCGGGGTAGCGCGCGCAGGTTCATGCCGGTCCTCGGGTTCAGAAGCCGACGAGGGATTCCTCCTCCGTTTCCTTGACGTCGAAAACCGAGTGCAGGCTGGTCATGGTGATGAGGTTGTAGATCCGGCTGTTCATCCCGCAGACCCGGAGCTGGCCGCCCCGGTTGCGGATGGAGGTGTAGCAGCCCACCAGCTCGCCCACGCCGGACGAATCCAAGTAGCTTACCTTGGTGAAGTTGATGATGATCTTCCGGCACCCCTGGTCGAGCACGCTGCGCACCGCCTCGCCCAGCTCCTGGTCGCCGTCGCCCAGGGTGATCTTGCCTTCGGGATTGAGAATGGTGATGCCTTGGAGATTCCGCTGATTAAGAATCATGCGCGGTCCTTTTGGGTATTCCTGAAGTCTAACAAGCCCGGGCCAGGACTGGAAACGACTCGCGTACTGGCCGCCGGGACGGCATGAACGATGCAACGTTGGATGGCCGGTGTGCCCGGCCCGTCACCCCCACAGGTGCGCCCATGTTCGATCTCGTATCCAGCAACCCCATGATCCAGATGATGGATCGGGCCATGAGCCTGGCAACCCAGCGCATGACCCTGGTCGCCTCCAACCTGGCCAACATCGACACTCCGGGATACCGGACCCAGGATTTCTCGTTCGAGGACGCCTTCAAGGAGCAGATGGCCGCCCTGGATAGGCAAATGTCGCCCAGCGGGACCAACCAGCTGCCCAGCCGGTTTGCCGATGCCACCACCGCCGCGCCGGTGCCTACCACCAACGACGACCAGCCGTTCGAGCGCAACGACCTCAACGACGTCAACCTGGACCAGCAGACCATGCTCCTGGCCAAGACCCAGAACCTGTACCAGCTGAGCTCCAACTTCGCCCAGGTCGAACTGCGCCGGGTGCTTGGCGCGATCCGCGATGCGGAGAAATGATGACTTCCTTCGACGCCATCAACAACATCGCCGCCTCGGGCATGTCCGCCCAGCGCCTGCGGGTGCAGCTGACCGCCGCAAACATCGCCAACTCCGAAACCACCCGCACCGCCGAGGGCGGGCCCTACCGGAAGAAGGAGCCGATCTTCCAGGTGGCCGAGCTGGGCCAGACCCAGGACGGCCAGCCGGTGACCGGCGTGGCCGTGGCCGGCATCCAGACCTCCAACGATCCGTTCATAGAGAAATATGATCCCAACCACCCGGACGCCGATGCCAACGGCATCGTCAAGTACCCCAACGTCAATCCGGTGGAGGAGATGGTCAACCTCACCGAAGCCAGCCGCAGCTTCGAAGCCAACGTGGCGGTGGTGCGGGCGGTGCGCACCATGGAACTCTCGGCCCAGGATTTGCTTAGGGTCCAGTGATGACCCGCAATGCCCGGAAATTCGGGCAAATTCAGCCCAGTGACGGAATTCTGACGGACCCCTCCCCAACCCCCCACTTTGCCATCGGCACCAACCTTTGGTTTCTCCCATGGATCCCCTGAACCTCGACCAGCTCTCAGCGCTCAAGCCCGTGACCGGGCCCGGCGCCGCCGCGGGCTCCTCCGCCGCCGGCGAGGCCGGCGGCCCGCAGTTCAGCGACCTGCTCACCCAGGCCCTGCAGGAAGTGAACGACGCCCAGGCCCACTCCGAACAAGAGGCACGGAACTTGATAAGTGGCAATGCGACTGACATGCATTCGGCGATCCTGGCGGTCCAGCAAGCCGATGTCAGTTTCCAGATGATGATGGCCGTTCGATCGAAACTGGTCGATGCCTACCGCGCCGTGATGCAGATGCAGATGTAGCGCCCTAGGTTCCCGGCCGGTGAAAGGAACCCATGGCCGATGAACCGAGCATCTCCAATCAGCTGACCCAGGCGATCAAGAGCATGACCACCACCCAGCGGGCGGTGGCGGCGGCCCTGGTGGTGACCGTGCTGCTGGTCCTGGCCGGCGTCGGCATTCTGGCGAGCCAGGAGCGGATGGGCACCCTGTTCAGCAACCTGCCGCCCCAGGACGCCAACCGGATCGTCGACGAGCTGAAGAAGCAGAACATCCCCTACGTGCTCAGCCAGGACCAGAAGAGCATCGACGTGCCCCAGTCGCGGGTGGGCGAGCTGCGCCTGACCTTCGCCGGCGAGGGCCTGCCCCAGGGCGAAGGCATCGGCTTCGACAAGCTGGAGTCACCCAGCCTCACCACCACCGACTTCACCCAGAAGGTGATGTACCGCCGGGCCATGGAGGACGAACTGGCCCACACCATCATGTCGCTGCAGCAGGTGGCCCAGGCCAAGGTGCACATCTCCCCCGAGAGCGACAGCCCGTTCGCCACCGAAAAGGAGGAGGCCAAGGCCTCGGTGCTGCTCAAGCTGAAGAGCGGCCTGCCGCTGCCGGAGGAGAACACCCAGGCCATCGTCAACCTGGTGGCCGCCAGCGTGGAGGGCCTGCGGCCGGAGAAGGTGGTGGTCATCGACCAGTACAGCCGGATCCTGTCCCGCAGCGGCGCCGACACCCTGGCCGGCGTCTCCGACTCCCAGAAGAAGCTCGAGCGCCAGGAAGAGGACCACCTGGTGCAGCAGGTGACCGACCTGCTGGAGCCGGTGGTGGGCCTGGGCAAGGTGCGGGCCACCGCCCACGTGGACCTGGACTTCGACAAGGTGAGCTCCAACCAGGAGCTCTACGATCCCCAGGGCCAGGTGGAGCGCGAGACCAAGGTGGCCAAGGAGACCGACCAGAAAATGGCGGCCGGTTCCGGCGTGCCCGGCACCGCCAGCAACGTGCCGCCCGCCACCGGAGGCGCCGCCCCCGGCACCACCGAGCTCAAGAACAAGGAAGAGGACGACACCCACTTCGAGATCAGCCGCACGGTGCGCTCGGTGGAGCAGGCGCCCGGCTCCATCAAGCACATGTCGGTGGCGGTCATCGTCGACAACGCCACCCAGTGGGACAAGGACCCCAAGGGCAACCCGCTGGAGAAGCAGGTGCCCCGGACCCCCGACGAGCTGAAGAAGATCCACGACCAGGTGGCCGCCGCCGTGGGCTTCCAGGCCAAGCGGGGCGACGACCTGACCGTGGAGAACCTCGCCTTCGCGTCCATCTCCAACCCGATCGAGGAGAAGGAGGCCCAGCACCAGAAATACCTCGACTTGGCCATGCAGTTCGCGCCGGCGGTCCTATATTTCATCCTTGGACTGGTGGTCTTCTTCCTGGTGGTGCTGCCCTTGCTGAAACGCGTCTCGGCCGCCCTGAACCGTCCCGCCCCCCTGCGGGTGCGCCTGGGCGAGGCCGGCGAAGGCGGCGAAGCCCCGTCCCCGCGCAAGTTCACCGCGGTCAAGTCGGTGTCGGAGATCCAGGCCGAGATCGAGGCCGAGCTCAACGCCGAGGGCGCCTCCGGCGCTCCCGAGGCCCAGCGCCGGACCATGGTCAAGAAGCGCATCCAGGAATCCACCGCCTCCGACCCGGAGACCATCGCTTCCCTGGTCCGCTCCTGGCTGATCGAGGACGGGAGATGACATGGCCAAGCTGACCGGCACCCAGAAGGCGGCAGTGCTGATGGTCTCGCTGGGCGACGAGACCGCGGCCAGCATCTTCAAGTTCCTGGAAGAGGACGAAATCCAGAACATCTCCAAGGAGATCGCCCTGACCAAGCACGTCCAGCCCGAGACCGCGGACGACGTGCTGGAAGAATTCCACACCATGACCCTGGCCAAGACCTACATCGCCCAGGGCGGCATCGAATACGCCAAGAAGCTCCTCATCAAGTCCGTGGGCCCGGAAGCGGCCCGGAAGATCATCGACCGGCTCACCAAGGCCCTGGAGTCCTCTGCCGGGTTCTCCAGCATCGAGCGGGCCAACCCCCAGCAGCTGAGCAAGTTCATCCAGAACGAGCACCCCCAGACCATCGCCCTGATCCTGGCCCACCTGAACGCCTCCCAGGCCGGCGACCTGATCTCCAGCCTGCCCGAGGCCCTGCGCGCCGACGTGGTCATGCGCATGGCCAACCTGCAGGAGATCAGCCCCGAGGTGGTGCGGCGCATCTCCCTCATCCTGGAGCAGAAGCTGGAGGCCCTGGGCTCCTTCGCCACCGAGGCCTACGGCGGCGTGCGGGCGGTGGCAGAGCTGTTCAACCGCATGGATCGGACCACCGGCCGGGTGGTGCTGGAGAAGATCGAGAACGAGAACCCCCAGCTGGCCGCCAGCATCCGCGACCTCATGTTCGTGTTCGACGACATCCTGCTCATCGACGACCAGGGCATCGCCGAGATCCTCAAGCGGGTGGACAAGAAGTCCCTCACCACCGCGCTCAAGGGCACCAGCGAGGAGCTGCGCAACCAGTTCTTCCGCAACATGTCCTCCCGGGCCGTGGAGCTCATGAAGGAGGAGATGGAGTTCATGGGCCCGGTGAAGCTCAAGGACGTGGAGAAGGCCCAGCACGAGATCGTGGAGATCGTCCGCCAGCTGGAGGAGGAGGGCGTCCTGAGCATCGGCGGCGGCGGCGGAGAGGACTATGTCTCCTGAACGGGTCATCCCCGCCGGCCTGGTGAACCCCGAGCAGATCGAGTCGTTCCCGTACATGGCGCCGAGGTTCAGCAAGATGCCGCTGGGCGAGCCGGACCCGAGCGACGCTCCCCTGGGCGCCGGCCTCACCACCCCCGAAGAGGACGCCCAACGGCTGGCCTCGGTGGACCAGGTGATCTTCGACAAGCTCCAGCAGGCCGAGCGGGACGCCCTGGACACCGCCCGCCGGGGCTACGAGGAGGGTTTCGCCTCCGGCGAGAACGAAGGCCGGGCGTTCGGAGAGAGCCAGTACCGTGCGCACATCCAGCAGCTGGACAGCCAGCTGCGCGACCTGTCCCGGGCCCTGGCCCTGCTGGAGCGGGCCTCCCGGGACGAAGTGCTGGCCCTGGCCCTGGCCATGGCGGAATACCTGGCCGGGCGGGCGATCCAGGACGGCGCGGCCACCCTGGGCCCGCTGCTGGACACGGTCCTGGCGGCCCGGCCGTTCCCGGCCTCGGCCGAGGCGGCCGACGACGGGGCCGCGCCGGTCACCGTGTACCTGCATCCCCGGGACCTGGAGCAGCTGACGGCCCAGGCCCAGGACCATCCCGGCCTGGCCCTGCGCGAGGACGGCGAGCTGACCCGGGGCAGCCTGCGCCTGGAAGCGGCCGACGGCGTCCTGGACGCCTCCCTGGAGCAGCGCCGGACCCGGCTGGTGGAGCTGATCCAGCGCTTCCGCGAACAGGAGGCGCCATGATGGACCTGGCCGGACTCGCCCAGCAGGTGCGCGCCCTGCCCCCCGGCCGGACCCTGGGCCGGGTGTCCAAGGTGGTGGGCCTGGTGGTGGAGTCCCGGGGACCGGAAGGCTCGGTGGGCGAGCAGATGATCATCCACCTGGGCGGCGGCCGCCAGATCATGGCGGAAGTGGTGGGCTTCCACGACCAGCACGTGATGCTCATGCCGGTGGAGAACACCGAAGGCATTCGCCCTGGCCTGCTGGTGGAAGCCACCGGCCACCAGCCCGAACTGCCGGTGTCGGACCAGCTCCTGGGCCGGATCATCGATCCCCTGGGCCGGCCCCTGGACGACGGTCCGGCCATCGAGATCCGCGACCGCGTGCCCATCCACGGCACCCCGCCCAACCCCATGCAGCGCCGCCGCATCAAGGAGGTGCTGGCCACCGGCGTGCGCAGCGTGGACGGCCTGCTCACCCTGGGCAAAGGCCAGCGCATCGGCATCTTCTCCGGCTCCGGGGTGGGCAAGTCCACCCTGCTGGGCATGATCGCCCGCAACACCGCCGCCCAGGTGAACGTCATCGCCCTGGTGGGCGAGCGGGGCCGCGAACTGCGCGAGTTCATCGACAACGACCTGGGCCCGGAAGGCCTGGCCCGCAGCGTGGTGGTGGTGGCCACCAGCGACCAGACCCCCTTGCTGCGCCTGCGCTGCGCCCTGTCCGGCACTGCGGTGGCGGAGTACTTCATGCGCCAGGGCAAGGACGTGCTCATCATGATGGACAGCGTCACCCGGTTCGCCATGGCCCAGCGGGAGGTGGGCCTGTCCGCCGGCGAGCCGCCCTCGTCCAGGGGCTACACCCCGTCCGTGTTCGCCCTGCTTCCGCGGCTCATGGAGCGGGCCGGCACCTTCGAGGGCCAGGGCTCCATCACCGGCATCTACACGGTGCTGGTGGAAGGCGACGACATGAACGAACCCATCGCCGACGCCGCCCGGGGCATCCTGGACGGCCACGTGGTGCTGTCGCGCCGGCTGGCGTCCAAGAACCATTTCCCGGCCATCGACATCCTGCCCAGCATCTCCCGTCTGTTCTCCACCCTGGCGCTGCCCGAGCAGAAGCAGCTCTCCAGCAAGCTGCGGGACCTGATGGCCACCTACACCGAGGCCGAGG
>Ga0326727_10025583_pt1 | contig 11050 bp, 10 predicted proteins | sample MB2enrmetagenome_FD_207643 | JGI IMG/M metagenome (GOLD analysis project Ga0326727, IMG submission 207643) | Lab enriched peat soil microbial communities from McLean, Ithaca, NY, United States - MB29MY | ecosystem: Environmental > Terrestrial > Soil > Wetlands > Peat | place: USA: New York... | reverse complement strand
GGCCAGAAAATCGTAGTTGTCTGTGGCATTGCCTTACGCCTGCAACCTCTCGCACTCGGCGTTGAATTCGCACCCGAGCATGGCGATCAGGGATACGAGATACATCCAGACGAGCAGCGCGATTCCGGTGCCCAGGCTGCCGTACATGACGTTGTAATGGGCCATGTGCCGGACGTACCAGCCGAAGCCGAGAGTCGTGCCAAACCACAGCAGCGTGGCCAGGAACGCGCCGGGCCAGACCAGCGCCCAGCGTTGTTTGCGGTAGGGTCCGAAATAGAACATGGTTCCCGTAAGGGTGATCACCGCCGATAGCGAGATCAGGTAGCGTATCGCCTGGGAGATAAACTGCCAGATCCCCGAGAGCGGGTTCAAAGTGGGATCGACTTTCAGCCAGCCCAGAACCAGCAGGTCTACCTGCTTGCCCAGAACCAGCAGGGCTGACGCGCAGATCAGCGGGATCTGGGCCATGAAGACCATGCGGATGGACAGCGCCGTTTCATCCCAGAAGGAGCGGCTGCGCGGAACCCGGTAGGCCGCGTTGAAGCCCTGCATGAGGCTCTTGATCACACTGGATGCGGCCCACACCGAAACCAGCGAGGCCACTACCAGCAGCGCGTAGGACCGCTGGCCGGTGGCTTTGAAGGCCCTCCCCACTTCCATCTCGCTGCCTGGCGGCACGATCTGGCTGAGGAAATGGTTGAGCGCCTTCGCCACGAACTCGGTCCTGGTTTGCACAAACAGGGTCGCCGCCGTGGTCAGGACCGGAAAGAAGGAAAGGATCGACGAATAGGCCGCGCCTTTGGCAATGGTATAGAGATCGTCGTCGAACGACGAAAGGAAAGTACTCTTGAGCAGATACGGTAGATGTCTCAGGACACGGCGTGCGTTGACGAGCACACTATGTATTTACCACGGGACGCCGTGCCTTCATCACTTCGCGCAGCACCGGGAGGATGGAAAGGAAGATGATGAGCAGCACCACCTTCTCGAAATTCTGCCGGATCAAGGTGACCTGTCCCAGGCGGTAGCCGGCCAGGATGATGAAGAGAATCCAGCCGGCGCCTCCCGCCAGGCTGAAGGCCAGGAATCGGGGATAGCGCATCCGCGCCACGCCGGCAACGAACGGTGTGCAGGTCCGGATAATCGGAATAAACCGGGCATAGATGATGGACTTGCCCCCGTGCCGTTCGAAGAACCGGCGCGTTTTGACCAGGTGATCAGGATGGAAGAAACGCGACTTTGGACGGCTGAAAATGAGCGGTCCGGAGCGGTAGCCCAGGAAGTAGCCGGTGTTGTCGCCGATGATGGCGGAGCACATCAGCAAGACGATAATGAGCGGCAGATTGAGGTCCCCGGCGCCGCACACCACGCCGACGGTGAAGAGCAGGGAATCGCCGGGGAGAAAGAAGCCCACCAGCAATCCGGTTTCGGCGAATACGATTCCGCACAGGGCGGCATAACCGAACCACCCGGTCAGAATGGTGCGGAGAAGCGCGATAAGCTTCTCGGGATCGGTCAGCGACCGCAGGAAATCGAACAGTGCATGGATCATCTGGAGGCTCGGGCGTTAGCTGTGCGAATAGGTATCCAGAAGCTGCTTGACCACTTCATTGTGGATCTTGATGACCTTTTCCTGTTCCAGGCGCTTCTGCAGTCCGGCCGTAAACAGCTCTTCCCGTTCCCGGGCCTTCTGGTTTTGCAGTTCCTGGCGAATCCCCGCGCTTTGCGTCGGGAACTCGGCCATGTTGGGTTCGATGTGGGCGACGATCTGCGCCACCACCATGTTGCCCTGCGCGGGGATCGGGTTGAGCACACTGTTCACCGGCTTGGTGAACGCGTCCGCAAAAAGCGTGGCGGAGCCTACGCCTTCCACCGCGCCCGAGTGGGTGAATTCGTCGGACGACTTGACTTCCAGTCCCATCTCTTTCGCGGCCTTCTTCAGGTCGCCGGCCTTCACCTTAGCCAACAACTCGTCGGCCTTTTGTTTCAAAACCTGCTGCAGTTTGTCGCCGTTCAGCCGGGTGCGGATCTGGCTCTGGACTTCTTCGAACGGGGAGGGGTGCGCCGGGATCACATTGACCACGTCCGCGATGACGATTTTGTTGCCGGGGAGCACCACGGGTTGCGAGATCTGTCCCTTTTTCACGGAAATGAGAGCGGTGTCGAGATCCTTATTGACGCCCACACCGGGAATCGGATCGCCCGGCCCGTAGCTTGCGACATTGAAGATCTGGGCCTGGGAATCGGTTGCGGCCTTATCCGGGTTGGCGGGGTCTTTCCGCAAGTCGCCGATAGCCTTGTCTTCGTCAGCCTGCAGCAGATCGTTAATCTTCTGGTTGCGGTACTGGGTGATGAGGTCCGGCTTGGCTTCCTCAAACGGGATGGTGTGGGCCGGCTGCTTTTCCATCACTTGCAGAATGTGGTAGCCGTAAGTGGTCTTGATCGGCTGACTGGTCTGCCCCACGGGAAGCGAGAAAGCGGCGGCCTCAAATTCCTTCACCGTCTGGCCGCGCGTGATCCAGCCCAGATCGCCGCCTTTGGCCGCGGAACCGCCCGCCGGCTGGTTGTCTTCCGAGTTCTTCTTGGCGAGGTCCGCGAAATCCGCGCCGCTCTTGAGCTGCTTCTCCAGGTCCTCGATCTTGGCTTTGACTTGCGCATCGTTGGACGCATCGGACTTCAGCAGAATGTGGCGCACCTTGACGCGCTCCGGAACGCGGAACTTCTCGGCCGACATGCGGTAGAGAGTCGAGAGTTGAGTGTCGGTGGGCTGGATCTGGTTCTGGATGTTGGCCGGGTCGATGACCAGCACGGCCAGGCTCTTCTTTTCAGGAGCCTGATAATCGTTGCGATGGGCGTCGAAGTAAGCCTTCACTTCGGCATCGCTCACCTGGGCCTCGGCGCTGTATTTGGACGACGGGATCACCACGTAGTCGATTTTGGCTTTTTCGTTGCGTTTGCGGTATTCGTCTTCGACCTCGCGGGGAGAAATCACCACGCCGGCAGCAATCATATCGCGCAGGCGGTTCACGATGACCTGGTCGCTCAATTCGGCCTCGAACTGCTCGATGGTCATGCCTTCCTCGCTGAGCACCTGCGAGTAGAGCTCCTTGCTGATCAGCTTGCCGTCTTTGAAAAGCTGCTGCGGCAGCGCGTGGCGTACGGCTTCGGCCGTCTCGGCCTCGCTGGCCTTGAATCCCAGCCGCCTGGCCTCGTAGGCAAGGGCGCGGTCGGAAATGAGGTTGTTGATCATCTGCGGCGCGTAGACGTTCAGAATTTCGGGCGGAAGCTGCCGGCCGCGCATCATATTGGAGATTACCCGCTGTGCCTGCGTCGTGGTAATGGTGGCATCGCCCACCGTCGCGATCACATTAGTATCGGTTGACGAGCTGCCGCCGAACCCGCCGCCGGGGATGAGGTAAGTGACCATGGAAAGTGCCACCACGCCGAGGATCAGGCTCAGCATAATGCGCACAGCTTTGTCGCGGCTGCGAAACAGATCAAACATGTAAAGGAGACTCCTGCTAGAACGTTGAATTATCAGTTTAGCAAGACGGAGAGCGTTGGGCCACGAATGCACACGGATGGGCACTATCGAGCTGGTGGCGGTGTCTACTAGGGCGGAGGTGGAAGGATGTTCGACGAGATTACGGTGGAATCGAAGCCGTGGAGTTTCGCGGCTTCCATGACGTTGCAGTCGATGCTGGTGGCGGCGGCTCTGACGCTGCCGATGATGCGGGTTGCCCAGTTGGAAACCAGGATGCCGGTGGGCCTCATTCTGCCCCGGGCGCTGGATGCCCCGGAACCGGTGAGGCAGGTGAAACCCAGCAATGGGGGGATGAGTTCGACGCTGTTAGCCCACCCCCTGCGCGCTTACAAGGTCTTCCAGGCGCCAACGCGCGTTCCTTCGCGAGTGGCCATGGGACCAGACCCGCCGGACGCGCTGATCTATGCGATTGGCTCCGTAGGCGGCAACGGCGTCCAGAACGGCGTCACGATTCTGCCGGAGTTGGGGCCGGCGCTGCCACTTACGGTCTCTCCGCCACAGCCGAAGCGGCAGACCGCGGTTGCCGCCACGCCGCAGGCGCCCCTCAAGGTTGGCGGGGGTGTGCAGGCCGCCAAGCTGGTATTCGGACCGAAACCGGTATACCCTCCGCTGGCCAGGACGGTGCGCATTGCGGGCACGGTGCGGCTGGCTGCCACGATATCCGAGGACGGACATATCCGCGACCTGCGGGTGATCAGCGGACATCCGATGTTGATTTCCGCAGCTCTTGAGGCCGTGCGCCAGTGGGTCTACCAGCCGACCTTGTTGAATGGCCTGCCGGTCGAAGTGTTGACGGATATCGAGGTGAACTTCCTGCTGCAGTAGAGGGCTCTGTCAGGAAACAACCTTGAATTAGCCGCCGATGAACGCAGATGGACGCCGATAAGGCTTTGTTTCCGATCTGCGTTCATCGCGTTCATCGGCGGCTGAGATTTTTTCACCGCTTCTCAGCGAGCGTTGCGTGCCGGCAAGGTTATTCACTCGGCCGTGGATTGATTGCGTGCGGCCGTGGTCGCCAGTTCGTCGGCGCGGTTGTTGTCGGCGTGGGAAGCGTGGCCTTTGGTCCAGGACCATGTGACCGAGTGGTTCGCCACCAGCCCGTCCAACTCTTCCCACAGATCGCGATTGACGACGGGCTTGCCCTGGGTGGTCATCCAGTTACGCCGCCGCCAGTTTTGGATCCACTTGGTAATGCCGTTCTTCAGATACTCGGAATCGGTCACCAGTTCGACGTCGCAGCGCCGCCGTAGCGCACGCAGTCCCTGGATGGCCGCGGTAAGCTCCATGCGGTTGTTGGTGGTCAGGCTGGCGCAGCCATAGAGTTCCTTCTTCTGGTCGCCGTAGCGCAGGATGGCGGCCCATCCGCCACGGCCGGGGTTCCCCAGGCAGGAGCCATCGGTGATGATTTTGACGTTCTTTGACGGACCGTTATCAGACAAGCGCGGCGGCTCCGCAGAAAAACGCGTCGACCAGATCGAGGATCTCTTCCGCCTGGCTGGCGTGATAGATGGCCGCGCGGAGCTTGGAGCCATTCTCCACGCCATGCGTGAAGTAAGTGGCGAATTGCTTCATCTTTCCGGTGCAGTCGGATTCCTGGCGTTCGACCAGCATGCGGTAGTACGTCCGCATCATGTCGTAGCGGTCCTGGTGCGTGGGCTGGTCATAAGTTCCCGTGGCCAAATACTGTTCGATCTGGCGGAAGATCCAGGGATTGGAGGATGCCGCGCGGCCAATCATCACGGCGTCGCAGCCGGTCTCGCGAATCATGCGCATGGCGTCTTCGGGAGTTACGATATCACCATTGCCGATGACGGGGATACTGACCGCGGCTTTCACTTCGGCGATGCGGGTCCAATCGGCTTTGCCGCTGTAGCCTTGTTCACGGGTGCGCGGATGCAGCGCGATGGCTTGCAGGCCGCAGTCTTCCGCCAGCTTGGCCATGCGGATGGACACTAATTCCTGGTCGCACCAGCCGGCGCGGAACTTGAGCGTAAACGGGATCTGGATGGCGGCGCGGACCGAGCGCAGGATCCGCTCGACCAGGGGAAGGTCGCGCAGCAGGCCGGAACCTCCGTTACACTTGACCACTTTATTGACGGGGCAGCCGAAGTTGATGTCGAGAATGTCGAAGCCGAGGTCCTGGCAGACGCGCGCGGCATCGGCCATGACCGCGGGATCGGCGCCGAACAGCTGCGCGGAAATGGGGTGCTCTTCGGGTTCGAAGGCGAGGTACCGTTCGAGTGTGCGGGTAGCCTTCCTGGCGCGGATGGACGCGCTCACGCCGTGCGAACTGGTGAACTCCGTCATGATCAGGCCGCAGCCGCCGAGATTGCGGATGAAGCGGCGAAACACGGTGTCGGTAACGCCGGCCATGGGTGCAAGGACCGTTGCGGGAGCAATGGTGACGGGGCCGATTGGCAGTTGGTCGGGGAATTTCAAAGCGGTTACTGTTTCAATTTTACCGAAAGCCCGAATGCCTTGCCAGGATGAAACTTAATTAACGAAGCAGTAGAATCCAGGCGAGAAACTACGCCCGTAGTTTGGGCGTCTACGGCCAATGTAGAGGTGCGTAGGATGAAGCCGGTCTATGTCGTTCTGCTCATGGGAGCCGCGGCGCTTGGGGGAGGCCTGGTGGTGCGCTACAGCGACCACCCCTTGCGAATCGCGCCATCCCGTCCCGCACCGCCCACGGTGGTGGCTCCGCCTGTTCCTCCCGCCGGACATTTGGCGACGGTTCGTCAAGAGCCTGTCAATCCCCCGGCCGAACGCCCTTCGGCCGAACCGCCGGAGAAGCCCTCGGCGCTCAGTCTGCCGGTGCATATCGGAAAGCCGGACCCTCCGCCGGTTGAGCCGCCGGCGTCGCATCCCGCTATCGTCGCCAGGACCCATATCGAGCCCGATCCTCCGGCAGTCTTTCCGTTGGGACACACAGTGGCTCCTCAGGTGGCGAGGCCGGTTGAACCGGCGCCTGCTCCAGCGGCACCTGCGCCAGCAGCGCCTGCGCCGTTTCAGCCCGAGCCCAACCGCGTGACCCTCCGGCCGGGTCTGTTGATTCCGGTACGGATGAGCCAGACGCTTTCGCCGGAGCGGAATGTGCAGGGCGATGTCTGGTCGGGAACGCTCGAACGGCCGCTGATCGCCGATGGATTCGCTATCGCGGAACGAGGTGCGCGGGTGCGCGGCGAAGTGCTGGATGCCAAGCGTGGGGGGCTTTTTCACGGCAGCGGGCAACTGACCATCGAACTGAAAGAGGTGTCCACGTCGGATGGGCAGAAGGTCCACATCGTGACGGCTCCGTGGCGGAAGGAGGCTGGATCGAACGGCGAGATTCAGGCCGGGACCAGCATCACCTTTCGCGTGGAGCAGGCGGTCGAGGTTACCGAGCAGCGGTAGCCGTGACCTAAGAAGGTGTGAAAAAATCATGGGCCGCAGATGAACACGGATAAGACACGTTTCTCAATCTGTGTTCATCTGGGTTATCCGCTTGCTGAGAAGGTGAGAAAAATTCATTGTTAGCCGCCGATGGACGCGGATGAACGCCGATAAGGACTTTGTTTTCAATCTGCGTTGCTCTGAAAATACAGCATGCCCCCGGTCCCGGAGACTCAGCTAACGCCTTGTGGGGCAGGCTGTTAGCCTGCGAGCCGGATGTTATCCGGCGGGGTGCCCTTTGGGTCCGCCTCAGGCGCCCTCTTGTGACCGGGCCGGCACAGCTTTTCATACTTCAGGGTGGCCGGCCCGGCCGGCCATGAGTGGTTCATCGGCGTTTATCGGCGGCTGGGATTTTTTCACAGCTTCTAAGGGAGTGGTTGGTACTAGCGGCGGTGCAGCGCTTCCAATTCTTCCAGCGTGCGCGGCCAGTCTGAGCCTAGGAGTCTCGACAGGCTGCGGTCGGCCAGGACCTTCCCGCCGGTTTGACAGCGGGCGCAGTAGTTAGTCTCCTTGTCGGCGTAGCGGATGCGCAGCACCTTTTCGCCGCACCGGGGACAAGGCTGGCCATAACGGCCGTGGACGGCCATGCCTTTGCGAAAGGCCGTCACTCCTTCAGGGAACGCCATGCGCGCTTCGGCTCGCAGCTTGTCCATCCAGTGCTGGAGCGTCTGGCGCGCTGACGAAAGGAGCCGGTCCCATTCCTCCGGCTTGAGCTTCTGCGTTTGGGCAATGGGCGAAAGTTGGGCCGCTTGCAGAATCTCGTCCGAATAGGCATTGCCGATGCCGCTGATCATGCGCGGGTCGGTAAGGGCTCGCTTCAAGGTGTGATTCTCGGCGGTCAGGACGGCTTGAAATGTGGGCGCATCGACCGTGAAGATGTCGACTCCGCCTGAGTCGAGGGAATGCAAGCCTTCGTCGCCGCGAACGACGTGCAGTGCGGCGCGGCGTTTGGCGCCGGCCTCGGTGAGAGTCAGCGATCCGGATGGGAAATCGAAGGCGGCGAGCGTCTGGCGTCCGGCCAGTTTGGCATTCGGAGGCCTCCAATGCAGCCGGCCCGCGATCATCAGGTGCAAAACGAGCCAGAGATCATCGTCTAGCCCGATCGCGATGCGTTTGCCGACGCGTCGCAGTTCCCGCACGGCGCGGCCTTCGGCTTGCGCGGCCGGCGGATCGATGGTGCGCAGCAGAAAGGGACTGGCGATGCGGATGCGATCGAGACGCTGCCCAACGATGCGCGTCTCGAGCGCCTCGATATAGGCGGCGATGTCGGGCAGCTCAGGCATGCTTAATTAGCATACTTACAATCCTTTACGGCGCGAAGCGCGGCTATCGTGATAAATTTTAGCCGTGCGGATACTCATCATTGATGATGACGCTGAACTCTGCGCGCTGCTGAAGGAGTTCCTCTCGCGGGAAGGTTATTCCGTGGAGTGCCGGAACGACGGCCGGCGAGGGCTCGAAGCGGCTGTCGGCGGGGACTTCCGTCTGGTGGTGCTGGATGTCATGCTGCCCGGCATGGATGGATTCGAGATATTGCGCCGTTTGCGGCAGCACAGCAAAGTTCCAGTGCTGATGCTGACGGCGCGGGGCGAGGATACGGACCGCATTATCGGATTGGAACTGGGGGCCGACGACTATCTCTCAAAGCCGTTCAACTCTCGCGAACTGGCGGCGAGGATACGGGCCATTTTGCGCCGTATGGAGCCGCGGGACGCGCCATCCGCGCGGCTGGAAGTCAATGGCATCGCGATCGATCCGGGATCGCGCTCCTGCTGGCGACGAGGAGAGCCCGTCGAGCTCACGACCTTTGAATTCGACATTCTGGAGATGCTCATGCGCACCGCCGGACGGGTGCTTTCCCGCGATGCGCTGATGGAACAGATGTACAACCGCAAGGCCTCGCCGTTCGATCGATCCATTGACATGCACATCAGCCATTTGCGCAAGAAGCTGGAACTGGATGGCAAGCCGCTGATCAAGACGGTGCGCGGCGTCGGCTACCAGTTCTGCAGCACGTTCGACGAGGAGACGGCGGCGTGAGGAGTCTTTTCGCCAAGATCCTGCTGTGGTTTCTGGCGACCGCGGTGATCGATTTTGTGGGCGCCGTGGTGATTTCGGCGCTGGAACTGAATCCGTGGCAATCGCCGTTCGTCCGCATGATGGACGTGCAGGGGCGGGCGGCGCAGACCGCATGGGAGACGGGCGGAGCGACCGCGCTCGGCGAATTCGAACGGCGCTTTCGCGCCAATTCGGAGATGTCGGCAGTGCTCACCGACGCGCGAGGCCGCGATCTGCTTACCGGCAAGGACTACTCCGGCAACCTCAAACGGACCCACTTTCCGGTAACCGCTTTCCGTCCGGGCAACGGGGTGATTCCGCACCGTTCGAGCGACGGCCGGTATTACTTTCTGGTGCTGTTGCCGTCATCGCGTTTCGGATCGTGGTTTGTCTCTCCGCAGGCGCTGTATGGGCTCGCGGTCGTCACACTGCTGTGCTATCTGCTGGCGTTGAATCTGACGTCGCCGCTGCGCAAATTGCAGAAGACTTTGGAGCGCTTCGGGCAAGGCGACCTGACGGCGCGAACCAATTCGCGGCGACGTGACGAACTGGGTGAACTCTCGCGAACGTTCGATCAAATGGCGGAGCGCATTCAGACCCTGCTGGCGGCCGAACGGCGCCTGCTGCTCGATATCTCGCACGAGATCCGCTCGCCGCTGGCGCGGTTGGGAGTGGTGGTGGAGCTGGCGCGCAACAGCGACGATATCGAGGGATCGCTCAACCGCATTCAGAAAGAAGCGGACCGGCTTAATGAGCTGGTCGGGCAGCTTTTACAGGTCACGCGGGCGGAAGGCGATCGGGAGAAGTTACTGCACGAACCGGTCCGTCTGGACGAATTGCTGGAGACGATCGTTGAGGATTGCGCCATCGAGGCCCAAGCCCGATCCTGCGAATTGCAGTTGGAACACGTACCGCAGATTACGGTAGCGGGCGATCCTGAACTGCTGCGACGCGCCATTGAGAATATCATTCGCAACGCGATCCGGTATTCGCCTCCGGGCGCGGCTGTCGATATCGATCTCTGCGAACGCGGCGGCAGCGCGCAAGTGCGAGTGCGCGACCGGGGCCCGGGTGTTCCGCCGGAATCATTGGGGCGTATCTTCGATCCGTTTTATCGCGTGGATCCGGATCGCAGCCGCTCAGGCGGCGGAGTGGGATTGGGACTCGCCATCGCGCGGCGCGCGGTTGAATTACATGACGGCACTTTGCGCGCCAGTAACGCCAATCCCGGATTGTTAGTCGAAATTGACCTTCCCAGACAAGCGAGCGACAGCCGCGAAACTCCGATGTTAGAAAAAAGACTAGGTTAGCTTAAAATCTGTAAGGAAGCTGACACAACGCAGGTCCGCATGGCTTGCCGTTGGTTACTACGCCAGCCTACACTCCGATCAACGGCACCAATTTCAGGGAGTTTGCAGCCCACGGAGAAAGCACATGCGAGTACATTTTCGAGCGCTCAGTTGCGCTTCGGTAATTCTGTTTTTCCTTACGAATTCTGTATTCCCCCAATCGGATACAGCGCGGCTACAAGGCACGGTTCTCGACCAATCGGGTGCGATCATTCCCAACGCACAGGTTACGGTGACCAACAAAGCCACCAATCTTACCCAGAAAACTGCCTCCGATGCCTCGACCGGCGTCTTTTCGTTTCAAAGCCTTCCCGCCGGGAATTATGAGGTGCAAATCGCTAAGGACGGTTTCAAGACCTTGCGGCAGCCGCTTACTCTCCAAGTGGCGCAGGCCGCCAATATCAATCTCACACTCGAGACGGGGCAGATTACCGAAGAGGTGGTAGTGAGAGATACGCCGGCGTTGGTGGACAGCGTCAATTCCCAGATGGGTACCACCGTAGATACCCGGGAGATCGAGCAGCTGCCTTTGAATGAGCGTAACTTCACACAACTGGCGACGCTGATTCCGGGAGTTACTCGCGGCGCCCCGAACAATGCGGCGACGGGCGAGAATAACAACGCGGAAACGTTCCGTTACGCACAGAGCGGCGGAGGGGCTTTGGTG
>Ga0326727_10025581_pt1 | contig 11051 bp, 8 predicted proteins | sample MB2enrmetagenome_FD_207643 | JGI IMG/M metagenome (GOLD analysis project Ga0326727, IMG submission 207643) | Lab enriched peat soil microbial communities from McLean, Ithaca, NY, United States - MB29MY | ecosystem: Environmental > Terrestrial > Soil > Wetlands > Peat | place: USA: New York... | reverse complement strand
ACACAGTCTGGAGCCGATGCCGCTCAATGCTGACCCGGAACTCTTGCATCGGGCGCTCTCGAACCTTGTGCTCAATGCTATGGATGCGATGCCCGACGGTGGCGTTGTAACGCTCTCGGCCCAACCCAAAGGCGATCAGGTCGAGCTCAGAGTCTCCGACACCGGTGCCGGTCTTACGCCCGAGGAGTGCGAACGGCTCTTCACGCCCTACTACACCACCAAGCAGCATGGCACGGGGCTGGGCCTGGCAATTGTGCAATCGGTCGTCGCCGATCACCACGGATCAATTACCGTTGAAAGCCGCTCGGGCGGCGGCACAACATTTATCATTACGCTGCCAGGGGCAGAACCCTGACCACCGTTCACCGTTCACGATTCACGAACCACGATTCACGATTCACGCGCCAAACACTGTCCACCGTCCACTGCCCACTGTTCTTATGACCGCGAAAGCCAACATCCTGATAGTCGACGACGAGGCCAACACGCTGGCCTCCATCTCGCGCGCCTTTCGCCTCGCCGGCCACGAGGCCACCGTGTGCGACAACGCCGGGCGCGCGCTGGAGCTGGCCCGCTCGCAGCCCTTCGACCTCATCCTGAGCGACGTAGTGATGCCTCGCCGCGACGGCCTGGCGCTGCTCGAAGATCTGAAGACCGCCGGAATAACGACACCGGTAGTGATGATGAGCGGCCAGGCTCACATTGAGATGGCGGTGCGCGCCACGCGCCTGGGCGCGCTCGACTTTCTTGAGAAACCGCTGACCACCGAAAAACTTCTCGTCACGCTCGAGAACGCGCTCAAGCTCACCCGGCTCGAGGCTGAAAACCGCGACCTGCGCGCGCGCGTGGGCAAGCACACCCTGGTTTTTGCCGGCGAAATCATGCGTCGCGTAATGGCGCAGCTTGATCGCGTGGCGGCCAGCGAAACGCGCGTCTGCATCTACGGCGAAACCGGAACCGGCAAAGAACTCGTGGCGCGCACGCTGCACGAAAAAAGCCATCGCGCCACAGGGCCGTTCGTCACCCTAAACTGCGCGGCCGTGCCCGCCGAGCTGATCGAAAGCGAGCTCTTCGGCCATGAGAAAGGCTCGTTCACCGGCGCTACCCAGCGCCACACCGGCAAGTTCGAGCAAGCCCACCGCGGCACGCTCTTCCTCGACGAAATCGGCGACATGCCTGCGGCCATGCAGGCCAAGCTGTTGCGCGTTCTCGAAGAGGGTGAGGTGGAGCGCATCGGCGCGGGCAAACCTACCTCCGTCGACGTTCGCGTCGTAGTTGCCACCCATCGTAACCTTGAGCAGCTCGTCGAGTCGGGCGCTTTCCGCCGCGATCTCTACCATCGCGTGGTTGTTTTTCCCGTGGAACTGCCGCCGCTGCGCCGTCGCACTGAAGATCTGCCTGCGCTGGTGGAGCATTTTGTTCTCCAGGTGAGCGCACAGAACTCGTGGAAGCCCGTGGCCTTCGCGCCCGCGGCCATTGAGGCGCTCAAGGAATACGCGTGGCCCGGCAACATTCGCGAGCTTCGCAACGTCGTCGAGCGGCTGCTGCTTCTCGCCGGCGAAGAAGTCACCGCCGATGACGTGCGCCTGGCGCTGCCGGCTTCTCGTTCCGCCGCCAATTCCACTCCAAAAAGTGAAAGCCCGGAGGGCAGCTTGGCCCAGCGGGTCCTCGCCTTTGAGCGGGCGACGGTACTGGCCGAGCTCGATCGCCACGGCCGCAACGTGACCCAGACCGCCAGGGCTCTCGGCCTTGAGCGCAGCCACCTCTACAAGAAGTGCCAGCAGCTTGGCATCGACCTGCAAAACCTGCCCTGAATCGATCTCGAAAAGAGCCTGCGCCTGAGGGTCGCGCTTTGCCGTGTTGCGCGCCGCTCCCGCCGTGATGCCGCACACTTCGCGCTGTGACTGGGATGGTGTATAAAAAGGGTCAACGGTTATCGGCACTTTTCGTTGCGCCGGGGCTCGCTTTACAAAAACAATCTTTGTTTGCAATCTTTCATATTGAACGGCCCCGCCGCTCGCACAGGAAACCTTAACCTGATGAACGCACACGCGTTCTGAGAAGATTCGTGGGAGCGCCTATGGCAAGCAAGGCCCAATCCAGTCCCGCCCTCAGCAACAACAAGCATCTTGTGCGCTGGGTCGAGAAAATGGCCGACCTCACCCGGCCTGATTCGATCCACTGGGTCGACGGTTCAAAGCGCGAGTACGACCGGCTGTGCAACCTGCTCGAAGAACACGGCACTTTTGTCCGCCTCAATCAGGATCTGTGGCCGGGATGCTTCTACGCCCGCTCCGACGTGCGCGACGTGGCCCGCGTCGAGGAGCGCACCTTCATTTGCTCGCTCTCGCGCGACACTGCCGGACCCACCAACAACTGGGAAGATCCCTACCAGATGCGCCGCAAGCTCAAGGATCTCTTCCAGGGCTCAATGCGCGGCCGCACCATGTACGTACTGCCCTACTGCATGGGTCCGCTTGACTCGCCCTCGGCGCAGATCGGCGTGCAGCTCACTGACTCGCCCTACGTGGTGGTCAACATGCGCATCATGGCCCGCATCGGCAAACCGGTCTTTGAGATGATTGATCGCGACGTGAAGCGCGTAGTGCCCTGCATGCATTCGGTGGGCATGCCGCTCGCGCCCGGCCAGACCGATGTGCCCTGGCCCTGCAACGACAACAAGTACATCGTGCATTTCCCTGAGACGCGAGAGATCTGGTCTTACGGCTCGGGCTACGGCGGCAACGCGCTGCTGGGTAAAAAGTGCTTTGCGCTGCGCATCGCCTCAAACATGGCGCGCGACGAGGGCTGGATGGCCGAGCACATGCTCATCGTAGGCCTGGAGAGCCCGCAGGGCGAAAAGACCTACGTGGCGGCGGCCTTCCCCTCGGCCTGCGGCAAGACCAACTTTGCCATGATGGTGCCGCCCAAAGGTATGGAAGACTGGAAGGTCTGGACGGTCGGCGACGACATCGCCTGGATTCGCCCCGACGAGACCGGGCAGCTGCGCGCCATCAATCCTGAGAGCGGCTTCTTCGGCGTTGCTCCCGGAACCAGCGCCAAAACCAATCCCAACGCCATGGCGGCGCTGGCGCGCAATACGATCTTTACCAACGTGGCGCTCACGCCCGATGGCGGCGTTTGGTGGGAGGGCATGACCGACGAGCCGCCCGCCGAGTGCCTCGACTGGCAGGGCAAGCTGTGGACGCCCGAGATCGCGCGCGCCACCGGAGCAAAAGCCGCGCACCCCAACGGCCGCTTTACCGCGCCGGCCGCGCAGTGTCCCTCCATCGACCCCGCGTGGGAATCGCCCGAGGGCGTGCCGCTCAGCGCCATCATCTTCGGCGGACGCCGGTCGACAACAATGCCGTTGGTTTATCAGGCTTTTAACTGGAGCAGCGGCGTGTACATGGGCGCAACCATGGCCAGCGAGACCACCGCAGCAGCAGCTGGCGCAACCGGCAAGCTGCGCCGCGATCCCATGGCCATGCTGCCCTTCTGCGGCTACCACATGGGCGACTACTTCCGCCACTGGATCAAGATGCAGCGCATGCTCACTTCAACGCCGCGGGTCTTTCACGTCAACTGGTTCCGCAAAGACGAGAACGGCAACTTCCTGTGGCCGGGCTACGGCCAGAACATCCGCATCCTCAAGTGGATTGTGGACCGCGTGCACGGCCGCGCCCAGGGCAACGAGACGCCCATCGGCTGGACGCCCTACTACGACGACATCGACTGGACCGGCCTCGACTTTACGCGCGAACAGTTCGGCCAACTCCAGGTGGTCGACCGCCAGCAGTGGCGCCGCGAGGTCATCGGCCACGAGGAGCTCTTTATCGAACTCCATGACCACCTGCCGCCGGAGATGATTTACGAGCGCGAACTGCTCATCTGCCGGCTGTGAGAACGGCGGGGAATAGGCAGCAGGAGCAGAAGCCAGTAGCACGTACGCACAGCCACGACCCACGATCCACAGGCTACCGGCTCTGAATCCGGTCTCGCTGACTCGCCGCCCTGTTCACTGGCGGCTTTTCCTTGCCCCTGTTCGCTGATCTCTGTTCCCTGTATTTCCCCTTGCCCTCACCGCCTGCGCGCGCTGATAATGCTCAGCAAACACAGAGCCTGTCTCAAGGCATTCCCCGGCCCCCGAATTCTTTCCCCGTTTCTTTCTCAAGCAAATTCCCCGTTCAGGAGGCCCCATGGGCGCAACACGTCGCTCCGCCCCGCCAGCTCCGGCTGAACCCCAGGCGGCGGCCGAAGCTCCCGCCGGTCGGCACTGGTACATCGACGAGGTCATCGTGGCCGCATTCGCTTTTCTCGGTGTCGGCGGAGCGGTCTTTCTTCCGCTGCATTACAGCATCCCGCCTATCACCACCTCGTTCCTGCTGGCCACCGGACTGGCCGCGCTCACCTACCGATTTCTGGGCGGCATTCAGGGAGCATCGTTTACGGTCGGCAGCCTCAAACTCGGCGGGGCGCTCGCGGCCCTGGTGGGCATCGCCATGCTCATCGACCATGCGCTCGCTGCTGAGCTCGCCGCCGAGCCGCAACGCGAGGTCTGGCAGGTCTCGGGCCAGGTGCTCGACGACCAGGGCAACCCCATCCAGGTCTTCGATCCCGGCGATATCGCGATCCAGCCGTCCACTGTCCACACCGGTCTCGAAGGGAAATTCCAGGTCACGGTCACAAGCTGGCCCGACATCAATGGCACTCCGCAGTTCCCCACGCTCTCGATCGTCCACGGCTCCTACAAGGCAGACAGCATCGACCTCAATCCCAGCGCCAAAAACGACGTCTCCGTGACGCGCAAGGGCAAGAGCATCGTGGTGGGCGCCATTAAGCTGCAAAAGCTGGCCGGCTACAATCCCATCCAGCCGCTCAAGCCGGTGCCGTCCGATGCGGGCACTCAAACCCCCACACCACCGCCGGAGCACAACCCCACGCCGGAGCAGAAACCATGAGCCGCCGCGCCTCGCTTCTTCGCATTCTTCTCTGCTGCGCGGCCCTCGCGGTCGCGGCAACGGCTGCCCACGCCGCCTCGGTTCGCGGACAAGTGCTGCGCCGGAACGGCCAGCCGGCTGCAGGCGTCACCCTCACCATCTCTGACCACAAGAGCTATCGCAGCGCACCGGCCCGCTCCGGCAATGACGGCATGTACTACCTCTTTAACATCCCCGCCGGCCAGTACTACCTTGAGGTTTGGGTGAATCCCAAGACGCCCGAGGTGTACCAGGTAACCATCTCCGAGCCGAACACCGACCTACCGAGGGTGACGGTGCCGTAGAGGCAGGGACCGAGGGGCTGAGAGTACAAGGAGTCGGCGGGGCGCATGCCCTTTAGCCCGATGCGGAGCTCCGTCTCACCTGTCTCATAATCGGTGCATGGGGCGCGTGGTTTTGGGGATGATCAGCTGTGGGGCGGCCGCGGCAGGCGGCTTTTGCGCTTCGAGAGCGCGGTGCGAGTTCGCCGCAGCGGCGGCCGAGGCGCATACGGAGCGATGCGTCGCAAGTTCGCTTCGGGCGCGCACCATCTCGACAAGTCCATAGGCCTCAAGCCTTGAGCTGACTTGGCGGAACGCCCCGGAACAGGCCTCGACGTATTCGCCGTGCCTGCTCTTCAGAGCGCATTCGAGATAGGTGCAGGTTGAGCAAGCCACAGTTTTCCCTCCCGGCCTTTCGGCCGGAAAACTATCAGTTGAAGTGCGGTTGCTTTAGCGAGTGGCCAGAATCTGACGCTCGGCGTGGAGCCAGTCCTGCACGTCATGACCGTCTTTGCCGCCGCGGCTTTCATAGAGCTGGAACGCGCGCTCACTTATCTGTGTTTTTGAGCAGCAAACGTGCGACTCGGTGGCCGCAACAACGGGAGAGACTTTCGAGGCGGTGACTTTAACAGCCTTCGGCTGTTTTTGGACTTTTGAAACAATCATTTGGAACCCTCATGTAAATCAAGGGCTAAGAGGAAAGTAGCTTCAGATGTACTGCCTTAGTTCAGAGAACCTGAAAGAGGAGAACGAGGCTCGCTCCACCTCTGATGCTACGCTCATTCCTCACGCGCCGCACATTTGTTTTTGGCGGGCGTCGCCTGGAGGTCCTCCCGGTACCCAGGTGCGACATCCACATTTCACACCTTAAGGAGAGATGATCTATTCCACTCGGATTGAGGTCTTCGAGAGATCCTTCGTTCAGAACTCGTAATGCAGTCCAAGGGTCACATTATTCGCGTGGAAGTTCCGCGGCGCGGTCAGACCGGCAGGCGATTCGGTCAGACCCGTCGGTTCGGGCAGAGAGGTGCAGGGAACAACGGTCGATGCAGTACTCGTTGACGTGCTGCAGAACTGCGGGCCGGAGGGGCCGCCCTCGCCATAGCCGTAGAAGTTGTATTCAGCCTTCCAAATCAATCCTGGATGGAGGGTCCACGCGACATGCACAAAGGGAGACTGATACGTGGAGTCGAGCGAGCCGTTCACGGACCGCGCATCGTTGAAAAACTGACTGCCGTTTACAGAGCTGATGCGGTAGCCAACGTTTGAGTGGATTGATTTGACAGGCGACAAAGTGAGCGCCACCGATCCGAATTGCGTCGGAGCATCCATGAAGTCCCTGGCATGCCAGTCCGCCAGTTGGGTCGTCGACCCCCTGGCGTACACGCCCGGGCATACATTCGCTCCGCCGCTGCTGTTGGTCGAGGCAGTGCCGGGCAAAGTGGCGCTGCCGCCGTTGTCATAGCAGATATTGGTCGCCGCATACACTGCGCTGTAGGCGTAATTCAAATCAATCCCAAAGTGCTCATTCGGCGACAGCACCGCACCCAGGCTCACGATCCGGCTGTGATCGACATGATTGAGCGGGCCTTCGAACGGATCGTCGCCTGCTGCGACGGCGCTCTGATTGTTGTTGGTGTTGTTATGCCGTTCCAGGTCGTTCCATGCGCCCGATATCGTGGCCCAGGGCTTTGGCCGGTAAATGGTATGCACTCTAAAGTGCCTGGTTTGCCGCGGACCGACCGGGGTGAATGCGTTGTCGGCGTAGAGCATCTCAATCGTCCCGTTCAGACTCAAACGACTGGTAGGACGCAATGCGGCGTTGAAGATTCCACCGTTTTGGTGAATGGTCACGGTTCCGTTTGAAGTAGCGCCGACCGCCAGTGACGTGTTGTGAGGAATGCCCTCGGCGATGGTGTGCGTGCTGTAGCGATAAGTGAGCGACAGCGTGGCGCCCGACAAGGCATCCCAGGTCCCGGTGAGGTCATTCGTCAGGAACCTCTGGCCGAAGTAGTCCGGAAGCGGGGTGCCGACAGCGCCGCTGCCTTCAAAAGTGGAGGCGCCGGCTGCGGCGTTCGTCGTGGTCAACCCGCCTGCGTAGTTGATGGTTTCATTTCCCGCGGTCGCGGGCGTCGACAGAGTGGTCACACTCGTCATGGTGGCGGTTCCCGGCTGATGGACGCTGGAGAAGTCCACCTGGTCGGAGAGGCTGAACGTCTTCACCGCCTGCCAGACGAGGCCATAGTCGGCAGCGACCACCGCCCGGTGCGCCTTCGCGATGGCCGTGTATGTTAGCGAGCGAGTCGTCCCATTCAGGCCCTGGTAGCTGTCGTAGTAGCTGGGCAGGTTCATGTTTGCGTTCGTGTAGCGCAAATCGCCGTTCATGGCGACGTTCCGGATGCTGGAGCTCTGCAGCCGGAAGATCTCGGTCGGGTAGAGAATGCGGGTCGGCTGCGAGCGCAGATAGCCGGTAACCACTGCGCATGCCGCATTGATGACCGGCAGGCCGCCGGGTGTTGGCGGCGCTGAGAGGATGGGCGTGGTTCCGATGCTGTTTGCGTTGCAGGCCTTGGCGGAATAGGGAGCCTGGCTGTCGTAGTCGTCGAGGGCCACGGGGGTTCCGTCCGCCTCTTGCACGTTGAAGTCGCCGGGGGCCATGGTGAAATAGGAGTCCGCCTTGTAGTGGTCGATCTGCTCTTCAAAGGTGAACCGGGTACCAGGCACCGGCTTCCAGTCGATCGCCCCGGTGAAATCGTCGGTGCTGTTGCGCTGATACTCCTCGAGAATCGCATCGTATTTGGCGAATTGATAGCCGCTGGGGCTCAGGCTGGGGCCCTGAAAGACGTTCTGCGAGTACCCCGCGCGATAGCTCACCTTGGAAATGGGAAAGATGGTGAGGCTGGTGTCTGTCATGCGGCGCACGGTGTTGTACAGGAAGGGCGATTGCTTAACCTGCGGCCACGCAAACGAACCGGTTGGCGCGCTCGATGGCCCGATGGGAATCGACTGCCCGCCGGGGATATTCGGGTTGCCGAGCAAATCGTAGTCGAAGTACTGCCGGTCGCGGCGGAACATTCCCGAGAACTCGTAGACCTTGCCCTTGGAGAAGGCCAGCCTGGTAAAGCTGTTGGGATCGCCGCCGAACCCGGTGGTGAAGCCGCTGAGGGAATCGACAAGCGTGTTCTTTTTGCCGGGGAGCGCACGCATCTCAAACGTCTCGCCCAGCACCCGCGGCCCCGACCTGAGATTGACCAGCGTGTCGTACATGGCGCCGCTGCCCGTGATGCCGGCAATGCGCCCGCCCAGATCCACGGAGTGATGGATCGTATACCCAACCGGAGCGCTCACCTGTGTCTCCGGCGCTGGAACTGGAGCGGCAGGCGTCGGATTCTGGGCTGCAGCGATGCCTGTCGCCACCAGAAAGGCTGTGACTCCGATGCCCCAGGCGATGCGCTGGATGATCCCGGCAGATCGTTGCTTTGATAGGCGGGAAAGACAGCCTGCGTTCTTCATTTGAAGCCTCATCTGCAAAAACCCCTGCTCACATCCAACCCTTGCAACCGCGTGCAACGCTGCTGCCGGATCCGGGCCGCGCCACCCGGTCGGCCTTTAGAGCGCCGCCCAGCTCCGAGTCGCCTATCTGAGGAACGCCGGATTGACGTTCGACCCGTGGATGTAGGTGTGGCAACTGGTGCATGGCGTCAGCTCCGACGATCCCGCGCTCATCCCGTGAACCGTGCCCGCGGCGACCGGACTGTGGCACTGGTTGCACAATGTGTTGATCTGCGGCATATTCAGCAGCCGGGCATTTTGAGAGCCATGCGGCGTGTGGCAGCCCAGGCATCCTTCTGCCTTGACCGCGGCGTGCTCGTAGACATAGGGTCCGCGCGTCTCAGTGTGGCATTTGGTGCAGATCATGTTTTGATCGGCCGTGGACCTCAGGTTGTTGTTCCCGAAGGTGCCGTGAACGTCATGACAATCGCTGCACTTCACCAGGCCTTCGTTTACCTTGTGGTGAAACGGCATATCGAAGGCAGGCTTCACGTCGGCGTGGCACTGAAAGCAGAGCAGGGGCTGAGAGGCCTTCAGCAGTTCTTCCCTGTCCTCGCCCCCGTGGATGCTGTGGCAGCTTGTGCAGCCGACGTTGGCTTTGGCATGGGGAGAACGCTCGAAGTTGGGGTGCGTTCCGGCATGGCAGCCCAGGCACGTCTTATCCACCTCGGCAGGCGTGGCCTTGGCCGGATCGAAGATCTTGGTAACGTCGCCGCCGCCTTCAACGTGAGGCTTTCCCGCGCCGTGACAAGCCTCGCAGGTGACCCCGGTCTTGCCATGCTCGAGAGCCAGCTTGCTGTGAGGATTGGAATCGAATCCCTTCGCCTCCGCGTCGTGGCAGGTGGCGCAGACTTCGGCGCCGGCATAATCCGCCGGATTGGTGTCCTTGACCTGTGCAGTGGCCGGCTTCGCCGTACCGGTGCTGGCCGCGGGCTGAGCCAGAGCCGCGGCGCAGATCGTTGCCGCGCCAACGACCAGCGTAAGACAAGCTCGCAGCCCCGGCCGCTTCCCAGGGGCCGAGCCCATCGGCAATTGCGCTTGCAACCCGTTTCTACGCATTCAGAAGTACCGCCTCAGGTGCTCTCTTCGCGTCTTCCAGAAACAGCTCGGACGAATTCCCGGTTGATTCACAGGATGATCCAGGCGCGTCTTTAAGTAGGAAATCAGGATGGCCGCATCCTCGCTGTCCCAAATTGACCACATTGGGCGCGTGAATCGTGGTTCGTGGATCGTGGTTCGTGGCTCGTGGATCGTGGTTCGTGGTTCGTGGTTCGTGGTTCGTGGTGGGATGATCGAATGTGGGCTGCGCCTCGAACAGCAGTCCCGCAGGAGAAAGCGAATGCGCATTTGTTTTTTATTGAAGGTTCGCCCGGAGATGCGGGAAGAGTACAAGAAGCGCCATGCCAGCGTATGGCCTGAGATGCTGGATGCGCTCCGGGAAACCGGATGGCGGAACTACTCCCTGTTTCTTAGGCCGGACGGCCTGCTGGTGGGCTACCTTGAGGCCGACGACTTTGAGAAGTGCTGCGCCGCTATGAAGAACTACCCGGTGAACACGCGCTGGCAGGCAGAGATGTCCGGTTTCTTTGAAGCCCTCGCAGAGGGCGGCGCGGACGACAACATAACCCCTCTCGAAGAGGTCTTTCATCTCGACTGACCAAGGTTTCGGCCGGGCGCTGCGCATCCTGATCGAGCGCGCAGCCCTCCGCTTCGTGAAGGACCTGACCACTGCGCCCACCCCGTCACTGTCATCCTGAGAGGAGTCCGGCGGGCCGGGAGCAGGGCTCGCGAGACCGGAGTATACCCCCCGGTATTCCTGTAAATAAGTATCTCTATTTCTTCGACTTAGCCAAAAGTCTCCGCCGTAAATATAGGAAAACGAACTAGTTGCCGTCAAAAATAGGAAAACAAAAGACTTACGCCGGGGTTTCGGCGACCTTTTTGAGATGTGAGGCTCCCGCCTCGATCTTTTCCCGCATTTGAGTTTAGCGCAGAGGCAGAAAAAATCCGCAAAAGGGAGCGAGGCCGCAAGGGGACTGGGGCGCCCGGTGAGATAAGAGCGTTTACCCCTTACACGATGTCATCCTGAGCGAAGTCCGCCGCGGCGGACGAAGTCGAAGGATCTGCCCTGAAAATTCATGCGGCCTCGGGTGTCAGGTTGACCTGCAGACCGAGGCTCTGCAGTCTGCGCACGTGGAACCGAATGAGGTGCTTGGCCCGCAGCCGATCGAGGAACTGT
>Ga0326727_10025580_pt1 | contig 11051 bp, 10 predicted proteins | sample MB2enrmetagenome_FD_207643 | JGI IMG/M metagenome (GOLD analysis project Ga0326727, IMG submission 207643) | Lab enriched peat soil microbial communities from McLean, Ithaca, NY, United States - MB29MY | ecosystem: Environmental > Terrestrial > Soil > Wetlands > Peat | place: USA: New York... | reverse complement strand
TCTTCCCCGCGGAGCGCGACTATCACATGCCGGACGGGGCCATGTTCTGGGGGCCAGCCATCCATTGGAACACTTACCTGAATATGTGGGTCATGCTGCTGAATCACGCCCGGGACACGAAGTTGACCGAGGACGGCATCTTTATCAGCTACAATCGCGATTTGGCAAAGATGGATGGTTGGAGCAAGCCAGCCATGATTCTGAGCCGCGACGGAATCCTTCAGGCGACGACTATCGGAAAAGTCGTGGATGGAATGATGCTCATTCCGAGGGGAGTCTATTACGGAGAACTTCGGGCGGCTGGTGACGGTACCGTCATCGCGGACACACTTTCCAGCGGCTGGTACCCCCAGGTGATCGGAACCGCCCAGGGAGAGACAGACAAGCTTTGCGGCCGTAGGGGCCGCTTCTTCATGACCGGCATGTCGCGTCTGGAGATTACGTTTCTAAAACCCGGCGAGAAGCCAGATTAAGGAGAGATCGTGTACAGGTATGCAGGTTCGATGTTGGCTTCCATGGTCCTTCTGTTCGGTTTGGGCTTGAAGACTCCTCCCGCCGAATCCGCAAGAGATAATCTGCCCCCTCAGTCCGGTGCGAACCTCCCCGGCGTGGAATTCTACGATGCCCCGCAAATTCAGATCAGCGGAGTGGACTCCAACAGCCCTGCCCATTGGGATGGAGACACACTCTACGTTTTCAACTCCTATGGTCATCCCTGGCGGAATTCCGGCCCGGATATTTCCCATCTCGGCAACCGCATCTCGACTAAACTCGGAGACCTGAACGACAAGCTCTACATCTGGATCGAAGCCACCTGGAAGGATGAGGATGACGGAGTCCTCTATGGCGCTTACCATTACGAGCCGGACGCCGTCTGCCTCTCCAACAATCATCTTCCGACCATGCCCAAGGTCGCATGGATTCGTTCCGTAGATAATGGCGCCTCCTGGCAAGACCTCGGCTTCATCATCGAGGCCAAGCCTTGTGCAGTGCGCTGCGACACCGCCAGCCCCTGGGATGCGGGCGGGACCGGCGACTTTGTCTTCTACCTTGACCAAAACAGAGAGTATTTCTATTTCTATGGCACCAGCTACGATTCGCGATTCGAGGAACAAGGCGTGTGGGCTGCGCGCATGCGCTACGCGGACCGGAAAAACCCTTCCGGGAAAGTGATGAAATGGTACAAGGGAGCCTGGAGTGAACCGGCCTTGTCGGGACATGTTACGCCCGTCTTCCCCGCCACACGGGATTACCATCGAAAAGACGGGGAAATGTTCTGGGGCCCGGCCATCCACTGGAACACCTATTTGAAAACGTACGTCATGTTTCTAAACCATGCCGTCGACACCAAGCTCACACAGGACGGAATCTTCATCAGCTTCAATCATGACCTGGAAAACCCTGCCGGCTGGACGAAACCCCGGATGATTCTCAACCGGCAGGAAATCCAGAAGGCAATGGTTGACGCCAACGTGTCCCCAACCAAACTGGAAAACGGCTGGTACCCGGAAGTGATCGGGATTAAGAAGGGCGAAACCGACAAGGTCGTTGGCCGGAGCGCGCGTTTCTTCCTGGCAGGCGTCTCCCGTAAGACCATAACCTTCTTACGCCCTGGAGAGAAGGCACCTTAACCATGGCAGTGAGTCGCAGGGCGTTTCTGCAATCTTCCGCTGCCGCAGCGGGAAGTGTCCTTTTGTCCCGTAGCGGCGTCGTAGCTGACGAAGGGGAAATCCACCTCTGCCCCAAGTCGCGGCCTCCTGCCCGCACGCTGGCGGCACTGCGACTGGAAGAGTTGACCTCCTTCGCCTGGGACATGCGGTTGACCCTGAGTTGCTTGCAGGGCATCGCCAACCGTCGCCAGCCCCGCCTTTATCTGCTCCACGATCGGTACGATGAGTTGTGGCTTGAGTGGCTGCGCGAGCGCGGCGACGTAGACACAATTGAATGGCTGGAGGTCGGCCAGGCATTTGAACGGTTCCTTCCGGACGTGGTGTCTCTGTACGTGACGGACCCCGGCGTGCCCGCCAGCGTCAACGTCGCCACAATGTTGGCCTCCGTTTACGGCGGTCTGGTCGCAACCCCCGACACCCTCGGTCTTTTCAAGCTCAAACTCGGGACAGATGCCAGTGCCCCGGCGGCAGGGCTTGACCTGCGATCCCTGGGCTGGAAGAAAGACGTCGACGCTTACCGCTGGGCCTTTGCGCACTCGGAAAGCAGCCTCTCACGGCGGGCAGTTTGCATCTTAGATCCGCACGAAGTCGCCCTTCGGGATTACCTGGTTGAATTCAAGATCCCAATTCTGTGGGTTTCAGGGCCTGAGGACGTTAAGTCTAACCCCAAGGCGTCCCCCGAGGAAGAAGTGCAACTCGCCCGCGAGATCCTGATGAAGTGGCCTCCGAACATCCCGTGCCTCGGCTGGCCTGGGAGCGGGAACAAGGAAGGCGGCATCGGCGAGGATGCGGGAATCGACCTGACGAGCGAGTGCGCCAAGTTCAACTCCTGCACCGCGTTCGATGCTTACTCACCCACGGTAGGAAATCTCTCTGTCCATTCCGGCACCACCGCCACCTTGCACCAAGCCGTGCCGCCCGTCAAGCTGGAACCGGACAAGGTATATCTCGCCTTCATGCGCTCGGACGGCGATGGCTGGAATTTCCAGCGCCACTACTACCGCAAACTTTTTGATGACCCCAAGCATGGAACCGTACCCGTTGGGTGGCAGCTTGGTTCAACTGCCATCGACGGCCAGCCTGACATCCTGGATTACTATTACAAGCACGCACGCCCGGGCGACTGCTTCGTGAACGCGTTGACCGGCATCGGTTACATCCACGAGGCCCGATACGCTCAGAATTATCCCCTGGAGCAACGCGCTCAGATTTGGAAAGAGTACCTGCGGCTTTCCGGCATTTACCTGGCGCGCCTCGATGCTACCGTCATGTGCACATATCAGGAGATGCCGCCACAACTCTTGGAACTGATCGCGGGCACGCCCGGCGTTCACGGGATCTATTCCAACTACGGGAGGACAGACCGGACCACACTCACCAATCTAGCGACTGAGGTCCACGGTGTCCCGGTTTTTCGCGCCGCCAATCGTCCGCCTTATATGTTGACGTACACCCCCTCCCCGCGCAGAGAGGCGGAGCAGTTCACCATCAAGGAGATCACTGCCTGGAACCTGCCGCATCGTCCGGCTTTCCTCTACGTGTTTCTCGCGAACTGGCTGACCAATATGGAAATGCTCGAGAGTATAAGCCGTGGACTCGGAAAAGAGTACATGCCTGTACGGGCCGACCAAATGGCTGTGCTCTATCGTCAATTTAGGAGTCCCCAGCAGAGTTTCTGACATCAACCAAAGGAGTTCCGAGTGGCTCGCAAGCAAACTAGCTCGAGCCGGCGCCAGCGGACCGTTTCTCGCCGCGGATTCTTTCGCCAATCCTTGGGAACCGGGGTTGCTGTTTCCCTCGATGCCCTGCTTCCCGCTACGTCCGTCGTCCCCGCGGCCACCAATCCACAGTCCATACGCGGTGGAATCAATATCCGCGTTGCTTCGCCCGCCGGCCCACCGCCATTGTGGGCGCCCGTTGAAACCAGTGTGCCGTTCCCGCGGGGTGGCCTGCGTTCCCCCGAAACACTGGCCGTGGTGGGGCCGGATGGCAAGCCGGTGCTGGCGCAGATGCGCTCGGGGCTGAATTGGCCGGATGGTACGATTCGATGGTTGGTTGTGGTATTCGAAGCCTCGGCGGGCCCGGGTAACTACACATTAGGTCCCGGCCGCTCGCCTGCTGCGCCGCTTCTGGTGGCGGAAGAGCCAGGGCGCATCGTGGCCAGTTCTGGCGAAGTTGCAATCACCGTCTCCACGGCTGGCGGCTGGCTCGAGTGCATCGCTGCTCCCGGCTCGGACGGCCGACTTGCCGCTGTCGTGGCACGGAAAGCCGATTTGGTTCTGACACGTCACGACGGCGTCACATTCCACGCCTCCCTTGCGGGTGAGAGCGGCCGTGTTTACATTGAAGAGCGGGGGCCGGTACGTGCCCGTCTGCGCCTGGAAGGAGAATGCCGGGCGGCAAACGGACAGAAACTGTTCAACTACATTATCCGCTGGACTGTCTATCATGGGCGCCCCGAAGTGTTTGCCTCCGTAACCTGGATCAACACCACCGATCAGCTCTCGGAACAAGTGCGGGATATCCGCATGGCCTTCCCTTTTGACTTCCAGCCCCGTCGCTTGGTGATTGGCTGCGAGACAGGAGTTTATGACGGGCCGTTTCTCAAGGATTATCCAACTTACATCCTTCAGGATGACTACAACCAGTATTGGGCAATGATGCACAACCCCGACGGGAGGGTCCAGAACCTTTCGAGCGGTGGTTGTAATGGAGAGCGATGCCCGGGATGGTTATACGCAAGCAATAACGAGCGCTGCCTGGGTATTTGGGTTCCGAACTTTTAGCAGGAATATCCGAACGAGCTTGCCTTGAGGCAGGGCGAGCTGAGCGTGGGATTGTGGCCGCAGCGCGCTACGAGCCACTTGCTCAGCAAACCCCTGCTCCGGGCCAAACCCGAAAAACAAAGCTTATACCGGATCATCAATTACTGGCCGGTGATGCCGCATCCTTATGTGGCTTTTATCGATCCGGAAAAGCACTGCCTGGACGCGCGTCAGGGGATGGCGAAAACGCAGGAGATCATCTTGAGCCTATGGGCGGGACGCGGTGAAGCAATAACCTTTGAAAAAAAATGGTGGAGCAAATCCCTGCGACCCGTGCGTGGGCATCTGGAACCTGCCTATGTCGCATCCACTCAAGCCTTAGGCCTCCTGGTGCCCAGGAATCCCAACACGGAATCTGAGCCATTGTTTGACGAAAGTTTTGGGTGGCTCAACCGGCACATCGATCAGATGAAGTGCTATGGCAAATTCGATTACGGCGACTTCAAGTATTTCACAGCAGCTACAGATTACTTGTGCCTGCCAGGAGGCAAATGGGGAGACATGGGTGAAATGCCGCGGGAGGGCTATTGGCACAACAACGAACGCGACGCGCTGCTGGGACTGCTACTTTACTACTTTCGAACAGCCGACCCTGAAGTCTGGAAACGTTGTGAGATTGTAGCCCGGCACCTGCTCGATCTCGACCTAGCGCATTACCCGCACTGGGGAATGTGGACTCATACCTACGGCCATTGCTACCTGCCGGTCGATGAGGCGGGTGCGCCCGATCACTCCTGGCTCTTGGGGGCCCTGGCCTGGGCAAGTCTCAACGGCGATCCGGTCGCGATGGATTGGGTTCAACGCTGTGGCGAGAGGCTGCGAGACCTGCGCCTGAATTTTGAACAGGTGGATGCTCGCACCGGCGCGGTGCACTTACACATGATGTGCCAGTACTACGCCTATACCGGCGACGCTCTGTACCTGAAGGCCGCCCAAGCACCCCTGGAGGCTTTCTTGAAAATCCAGAACCCGGATGGGGGCTGGCCTGCCTACATGGGGAACATGCAACAGCCGCGCGTCGAGGGCTTCGTGGAGCACGCCCTCGTGGCGCTCGCCGACTACTTTGCGTTGACGGGTGATGCCCGTCTGCCCCCAGCGATCGACAAGGCATTTGATCATCTATTCGGCAAGGGAGATGACTTCCAAGTCGACTCCGGTGAGACTCCACTCGCCCTCTACGCGCTCGGGGCGATGGCACAACGAACCGGCAAGGCCCGCTACCTCGATGTCGCGAAGACGTGCCTGCGCAAGCTTCGCGCAAACCAGAACAAGTCAGCCGACCCGGAGATACGCGGCGACCTTTGGGCGGGGTGGGGGGGCAACAACGCGGCCGAATCGAGAGGAACCGATCGTCCAGCGCAGTTTCTCGGCCAGACCCGCCCCCTCTCACCCGCCTGCCTGCTGGCCTACAGCCAGCCTTGCCTCGGCCCGATTGCCGGGATGCACCCTCTGGTCACCACGACCTTCAAATCCGGAAAGCCCGCGCGCGGTAAACGTCTCCCTTCCGAAACCTGACCGAGGGACATCAGCGGTGTAAGTGAACAATTGTCTTGGACTCACCTACGGCAAATCATTTGCCTCGACGACCCTCTCCAGCGTGAGCTCTACACGCACATGTGCCGGAGTGAGCATTGGAATACCCGGACGCTCCAGGAAAAAATCCAGGGAATGCTCTACGAGAAAACGGCGATCAGCAGAAAATTCGACCACTTGGCCCGCAAGGAGCTCGACGCCCTGCGCAATGAGGATCGCGTAAGCCTGGACTTGATCTTCCGGGGGTCCACGCGCACGACAGGGTATATGGGGTTCCTCGTCGCCTCCGCTTTAGAGAACTTCCACATCCTTTTTCGCGCTCGACAGCCGGTAGCGACCCCAAGCAAACACAAACCTACGCGACCGGCTGCGAACGCGGAAGCGAGTTCTCGTTGTCTGTGATTGAGAGCCGCTCTCAGAATGTGCCTTGACACCCATCCCTATATTACTTACATTTGGGGGTCAAGACCAATTTCAACAGGACAATCATTATGTCCAACAGGGAGAGGGAGAGCGGAACCATAAAAGAAATAACGTCGCACAAGGTCGGCGTTCCTCAAGGAACCGAAGTCATAGAAACTTGGCCTTCCGTCTGTAACGCGTCTGTCAACAGGGCGAGCAGCAGGCATGAATAAGGAAATCCTTAAGGCCTATTTCGTTAAGGTTCGAGGCCAACAGAAATTGCAGGATGCCGATCGAGAAGACACAGACTGAAATCTCCGGCGTCAGTTGCGCCCGGTTTCGCTGCCGCCTGCAGTGAACGTTTATGCTATCCCGCAGGTTATTTCTCGCTATGGCCGGAGGAGCACTCACCTCGCCTGCCATTTCCTGGGGAGCCGTTGACGTGCCCACCGTGCTCGATCACATTCTTCTTGGCTCGAGCGATCTCGACGAAGGCATCGCTTTCGTCAAGAAACATGCCGGAGTCACTGCCGCATTCGGCGGCGTTCATCCGGGACGCGGCACGCGCAATGCTCTGCTTTCCCTCGGTGAAAAACACTATCTCGAAATCATCGCTCCCGACCCCGCGCAGCCTGGCTTACCCGACCGCTATGATTTAAGAAAACTCACTGCGCCGCGCCTCGTCGGCTGGGCCGCGCATCCCGGCGACCTCAACCTATTCGCGGCTCGTCTCCGCAATGCGAACCTCACCTTCGACGGTCCCACGCCGGGCTCGCGCAAACGTCCCGACGGCCGCCTTCTCCAATGGAAGACTCTCAATCTTCACGACGATCAAGTTGGCCTTCTCCCCTTCTTCATCGAGTGGAGCTCCGGCACTGTCCATCCTTCCGCCGACGCGCCCCCCGGTTGCAAGATCCTCCGCTTCGAACTCTCCACTCCCTCGAGCGCCGCACTGCAACGCATCTGCACGCTTCTCGACCTCGACGTTCCCATCACGCACGGCGAAGAGCCGCAACTCCACGCCCGCATCGCCGGTCCCGGCGGCAGGTTTATGACGCTCGCGTCGTAGTGGGTACACAGACGCTCACGCGACTTTTCCACTTGTTTTGGCGTAACTCTGCACTGCGTCTATTTACGCTCCGGGTTCGTTTCCAATACTGAGGGTCAATCCGGAGCACTGAGGTTGTCCCTGCTGCCAGATTGATAAAGCCGCTGGCAGTGGATCTCAGAATTGGCCGGTTTCGAGCCGCTGACAAAGGACAGATGGAGCTCTACCTCCGCTGGCTCGAAATGCACGAGGGTCAGCCTGAAGAGGGAATGCTTTTGGGGCTGATCCTTTGTGCCGGCAAGTCCAACGAGCACGTCGAACTGCTGGAACTTGAGAGAAGCGGTATTCGAATTGCGTAATATTTGACGGAACTGCCGCCCCGAGAGGTCCTGGAACGCAGGCTGCACGAAGCCCTTCGAGCGGCTCGAGAACGCTTCAAGCCAACTCTGGAGGGGAGCGAGGAACCGAAATGACCTGTCTACCGGCCACGCCTTTCCACGGTCGTCAGGTGCTCCGTTTTTCGGGCATTAGAAATGAAAAAGTCGCGGTACAAGGACGGTACAAGGTAAGCATGTTCCTTTACATCCTCGCCGGTTCCTTACAGGGCATTGCAGAGCGACCGCTGCCGTGTATTTACAACAAGATCCGTCTGAATGACTTTCACGGCGGTAACGCGGGTTCAAATCCCTCCGGGGACGCCACCCGAGGATCATCCTCTTCAATTTCGGCCAATTGGTTGAAAAGCAAGCAGGTTGTAGTGGTTCCAAATTCACCATCCAAAAACGTCACTCCGTCGGGGTACAGAATCCGCTGAAGCCGCTGCCGCTGTGCTAGGTCAGCCTCCAACCAAAGGTATGAAGCGTTCGTGACAACGAACTGAGCATAGTTGAGCATTCCCTCGATGTCTGTCTCCTCCACCTTTGCATCGCCAAGCTCCATTTCCGCGAGCGCCAGTTCTTCAGCCAACTTATCCATCCGCTCTTGGTAAATGTCTTGGGTGAGCTCTTTGTCGAGAAGGGCGTCAACAAGGCGCATCTTTCGCTCTTTCAGTTTCTCTACCCTCTGCGTGAGCGTCCGTTCCAGTTCTGCCGCCTGGGTTTGCTTTGCCTCCCAAACTTCCATTACGTTGTTCTTCCACTTCTCGATGAACTCCGGTTTCGGCCTGAGCTTATCAACGAAGCCTAAGAATGCGATGTCTAGTTCGTCCTTCCTGACATTTACGCCTCTACATCTCCTGTCCGGACACCGGTAGTAAGCGTATTTCTTGCTCCTGCCCGTTGACCACGCGCCGGTCAGTGGCTTGCTGCACTTCCCACATCGCACGAACATTCTGAGAGGAAAGTCAGGGTGATTCCGCACGTATGGCGTTGCAACCGGACGCCTGCCACTCAGGACAGCCTGAACGTGATCGAATTTCTCATCGTCAATCAAGGGTGCGAAGCCGCCACGCACGCGTTCCTTCCATCTCTTTTCAACGACCCAACCAGCATAGATGTCATTACGGAGGAGTCGGTCGAACGTCTGCGTGGAAACCACCTTCCCGGCGGGAGTCGTCAAGCCCAATGCCGTAACCATCTTTCGCACATCTTCTTTGCTTTGCCTGCCTGTCGCAAACAACTCGAATGCCCTACGGATCAACGGTGCCCGTTCGGGATCGGGAATGAGTGACGGCTTGCCATCACCGTCCCTGCGGTTCAGATAACCGATGGGTGCTTTGTGCGGAAACCGACCGATTTGAACAGCCGCTTTCATGCCAGCAATGGTGCGCTCTTTGCGAACATCGTTATCAAATTGCCCGAACGACGCGAGGATATTCTCCATTAACGTACCGGCAGGAGACTCGTCAAAAGCCTCGGTAGCTGAACGCAACTCGACTCCGAATTTCCGCAGGTACACTCGCGTCACTGCGTGATCCTCTGTCCGTCTGGAGAATCGGGTCAACGAGTAAACAATGACGAACTGAATCTGGTGCTTGTGTTCCCGGCAGTACGCAAGCATCCTTTGGAATGCAGGTCTGCTGGTAGTTTTGGCTGACTCACCCTCTTCAACAAAGACTTCATCGACCTCGATGTCGTTTCGCCTGCAATACTCGCGGCAAACCCTCTCTTGTGTTGCAAGGCTCAGATTCTCCACCTGTTCCGGGGTCGATACCCGGCAGTAAATAATGCCATGCATGAGCGCCTCTCACCTGCCAAGCTACCGCAAACAAGCTGCCGTGATTTTGCTGGAGAGCATGGCGCTAGTCGTCTCCGGACAGTAAGTTTTTCAGGTGTGCCTTGGTTTCTTCATCCATTGTAGCCTCGTAGAGTTCGTCATCTTCAAAGATGATTGGTGAAGAAACTTTGCAGCACCCTTTTTCGTGAGCAGTTATAGCGATCTCGGCCAGGGCATCCATTTGCGCGTTTAGGTTTTTTGGATCAGGCTCGTTGAGGTCGGCATCGCAATCACTTGTCGGTGATGCGCCAGTTGGCTTTGCTTGTGACTTTTCGTTCTCATCTCGTTTACTCATGGCGGCGATTCTAACACAGAGTGGTCGGGGGGCCACCGGTCAAAGTCTGCTCAGGGTGCCAGGGCGCTGGCCGGTGCCGGTCGAATCGTATCAGAAAGAATGCTTAAATCCGTCAGACCCGTTGGCAACCGAAGCTATAATGGTCCGAAAAGTTGAACGCGCCCCGCCCGTAGAGTGTGCAGACGGACGAACCGACCCCTAGACGCGACCGGTTAACGCGAAGTGAATGCAATTGCATATTGTGCAGTCGCGGATTTGGCGCTAGAACAGCCCAGGTTGCGTCGAGGTCGTCTGACAATACGTTCTTCACTGTTCCGGCGCTTGGAATCGCTGCTAGGCTGCTCTGAACGGCGCGGCGGGGTACTTTAATCGCATTCCTGGCCGACTATCCGGCAGGACGAGAGCATTGCGCCAATTGCGCCTATTCCAATTGAGAAACCCGTTGACGCAGGGGATCGTGGGTGATAAAACATGTGTCATGGCAAGGAAACATAATACACGGTCATCCTTCCTGAATCAGATCAGCCATCGTCTGCAAACCAAACAAAAAACAAAGTGATGTCGATGACTTTGAACGGTCATGTCGCTGGTGAACATAATGGTGATTATCAGACCCATATTGGCACAAATGTCCGAAAATTGACCGCTAAGTCCTTATAATTCTCCCGAAAATCTCGCGTGTAGCCTCCCATGTAGCCCTAACGGACACTTTGTTACTGTGGGGACTTCATGCAAACTGTTAGGTCATGGAATCAGCTTTCTTTGGTAAGCCGCGACGCGCCCCCCGAAAGCCCACCACCGGGATAATCGGAGAGTGAAAATAGAGAACTTTACTCGATTCAGCGCGGCGGTACTGTGAAACGCTGAATAGGATACCGACTAGGATACGACGTAGGGTACGAACACCCTTGAATCGTGCCGAGGCGAAAACTGACTGTGTCAAGGCAAAGTAGAAATGTCCTAATCCCAGCAAAGTAGAAATGTCCTGTTCTTAGCAAAGTAGAAAGTTCCGCTTTTCGTTCTTTGGCGGCTAACCGGAGGAGCCCGTAGGGCGACGGAGGTTA
>Ga0326727_10025579_pt1 | contig 11052 bp, 7 predicted proteins | sample MB2enrmetagenome_FD_207643 | JGI IMG/M metagenome (GOLD analysis project Ga0326727, IMG submission 207643) | Lab enriched peat soil microbial communities from McLean, Ithaca, NY, United States - MB29MY | ecosystem: Environmental > Terrestrial > Soil > Wetlands > Peat | place: USA: New York... | reverse complement strand
GCAGCTGCATTCCGCGGCGTTGATCCGATTAAAGGCGAGAGTGGACTCCTTGCTACACCCAACAAACCCTGGAATCTCAGAATCCGGCATTCGCTCGATGGCGGCCGGGGCGGCGGCCTAACCGCTCTAATCCCCAGGTTCGGGAATCTTTCGCTTCGACAATGCCCATTAACAGAAAATTGGATCGACGCTCAGATGTGAAAGGAGCTCGTATGCCCTTGCGAATCGCGCAAACAGGCGATATTCACCTGGAACAAGACCGCTACTTCACCGACACAGCCCTGTGTCTTGAATGGTTCGTCGAGGACGCAATCAGAGCCAACACAAACCTATTCGTGGTCAACGGTGACCTCACGACCTACAAGCAGACCATCCAAGAGCGGAATCTCTGGGTTGACACGCTCATTCAGATGGGCAACCACGCCCCGGTTATCCTGGTCGCGGGTAACCACGGCAAGGAACTCGAGGGAGACTTACAAGAAACCTATACGGATTGCACCGCATAGCAGAGTTAGGCCTCTCCATTTCCGAATAACACATCCATTCCATCCTTTGTCAGGCCAAGACTTCGAGGTGGTATCCCATCGCAAGTACTTTACTGAAGACCGGGTGTACTTTTTCGATGAATCCGGCGGTTATCGCTCCATTCCAGCACAATTTACCAGCCTCGCCCCCGACGATCCATTCGTAGTGATTTCGGCAGGCAGGTCACATTTCCGGACCGAGGATCTGCTCGAACTTGCTAAGGTGCTGGAGAAGTTGAGGGCATGACGGAGGACGCGGCACGGCAGGCGTGTAAGGATAATTATGCCATTATTGTTAGGGTAATTGTGCCGCTCATGATTGCAGATAAGCTGAGGAAAACCGACATATTGCTTTTATTTGAAGGGTAAGAGCGAAAAAAGGGTACTTGACGGAAACCTTATATGTATATAATTATATTTACATTTCAGTGTCTTTGCAGGAGGTGCCGGTGCCCAGCAAGAAACATCATACGGACAAAGCCGAATCGCTACGAGAACAAGGCACACTCAACCCTCGGCCGAATGCCGTCAGGAGCGAGCTGTTTCAAAACAGCGACTTTTTCGATCCCAGGGACGTTGTTCAGGTGAAGTACGAGATGTTGCGCGGAACGCGAGTTGAAGGCATGCCCGTCAGCCGGACCGCCAAGGCGTTTGGTTTTTCGCGTCCGACGTTTTATCAGGCGCTTGCTGCTTTCGAGCGAAGCGGTGTGGAAGGGTTGATACCGCGAAAGCGCGGTCCTCGGGAGGCCCACAAACTCACACCCGAGTTGATGGAGTTCATCGAGCAGTGTCGCGCCCAGGACGACACTGTTAGGGTCGGAGGGCTGGCAAACCTGATTATGAAACACTTTGGGGTGTCGATTCACCCTCGGACCATCGAACGCGGCCTTTCGCACCGAAAAAAAAACTGATTTAACGAGTCCCAGGCTTCCTGCACCACTTTCCTTCAATGGGACTCAGAATCTCGTCGCTCACTATGAAGAAATGCGCAGTCAGGTGCTAGAGGGGAGCGGGAGGGGATTAGGACTTGCCTTATTCCTTCGTCGCGGCATGAAAGCGTGGATTGAAGCTTGGTCCGAATGCCCGTTGCCGCCCATGGCGGAGCCCCGGCAAGCATCCGGACAGATCCAGTTCGTTTCTGCAGAGTCGCGCGGACAGGCGGGGATCATTCTCGCCGGAATCGCCCTGAGCGTCTGGCAAAAGGAGGCAACTGATGATCGAGCCGAACCAGAAGGTCAACAGCGAGCATCTGAAGCGCAATGCTTACCTTTACATCCGGCAATCGACGCCGCGGCAAGTCCTTGAAAACACCGAAAGCGGCAAACGTCAGCATGGGTTGCGCCAGCGTGCTGTTGCCCTGGGCTGGCCTGGAGAACGGATCATCGTAGTCGACACCGATCAAGGGCACTCCGGCGCGTCGGCGGTCGACCGCGAGGGCTTTCAGAAGTTGGTCGCCGAGGTAGGTATGGGCAGGGCCGGCATTGTGCTCGGTTTAGAGGTGTCGCGGCTGGCACGGAACAATGCGGACTGGCATCGGTTGTTGGAGATCTGTGCTCTGGCCGATACGCTTATTCTTGACGAGGATGGTGTTTATGACCCGAAGAATTTCAACGATCGCTTGCTCTTAGGCTTAAAGGGCGCCATGTCGGAGGCGGAGCTTCATGTGCTTTATGCGCGTATGCGGGGCGGTATCCTGAGCAAGGCTAGACGCGGAGAATTGGCGTTGCGCTTGCCGGTGGGGTTGGTATACGACGATAAGGGGAAGGTCATCCTCGATCCCGACGTGCAAGTGCAACAAACCCTTCGACTCTTGTTCGCGGCATTCGGGCGCGAAGGCTCGGTTTGGGCAACAGTGAAGAGCATTCGGAAGCAAAATCTGTTATTTCCAAAACGCGTATTCTGTGGACCCCGGAAAGACGATTTGCTTTGGGTCGAACTGGATTACTGTCAGGCGGTAGCGATTTTGAGGAGCCCGCGATATGCGGGAGCATACGTGTTTGGGCGGACGCGCATCCGCAAGAAGGCGGACGGAACATTCAAGTCGGCAACCAAACTGCCCAGAGAGCAATGGCACACCTTACTTCCGAATGCCCACCCGGGCTATATCTCATGGGAGGAATACGAAGCGAATCAGCGGCGGCTTGACGAAAACACCCGATTCCGCGGAACGGAGCGAAGGGGTATCCCACCGCGAGAAGGTCCAGCCTTGCTGCAAGGCATCGCGCTGTGCGGCCGTTGTGGGGAGCGAATGATGGTGCACTACCGGAACCGCCGCGAGCGCTTGACCCCGGAGTACACCTGCATAGAAAGCAACTTTAAAGTAACGAAGCGGGTCATGTGCCAGCAGATCCTCGGTGGAGATTTGGATACGGCGATTAGCAAGCTGTTGGTCGAAGCCATGACTCCGATCGCGCTGGAGGTGGCGCTGGGCGTGCAAGCCGAGATTCAGTCGCGCCTGGAGGAAGCGGACCGTCTTCGGCGGGCGCAGGTAGATCGCGCTCGATATGAGGTGCAACTAGCCGAGCGACGCTACATGCGGGTTGACCCCGATCACCGATTGGTTGCGGATGCTCTGGAGGCCGATTGGAACGAGAAGCTTCGGACTTTGAAAGAATTTCAGGAGGAGTATGAGCGCCAATGCCAGGCCGACCGTTGCGTCCTCGACGCTGAGCATCGGAAGCGAATACTTGCCCTCACCACGGATTTTCCCAAGCTTTGGGCCAGCCCGAACACGACCGCACGGGATCGAAAGCGGATCGTCCGGCTAATGCTGGAAGACGTCACCCTGATCAAAGACAAAGAAATCACGGCCCATCTTCGTTTTAAGGGAGGAGCCACCCGAACGATCACCCTTCCGCGTGCGGTTACTGCGGCGGAGATGCGGAAAACCCGCCCGGAGATAGTGGCGGAGATTGACCGGCTGCTGGAGCTTCACACGACGGGGGAAATCGCAAACATCTTGAACAAACGCGGCCTTTCTTCCGGCACGAATCAGGCCTTCACGGGAAACATGGTCATTGGCATCTTACAGCGCTATGGTCTCAAGGCGCGTCGTGATCGTCTGCGCGAGGCGGGGCTCTTGACGCAGCAAGAAGTGGCCGACATTTTGGGAGTTTCGCAGGGTACCGTTTCGCGAAGGTACAAACGCGCTTTGATCAAAGGACACGCCTACAATGATCGCGGCGATTCTCTGTACGAGATTCCAGGCTCGGAGCCGATGAATGACTCGCCGGGCCGGCTTCTTCGGGGTAGGCGGAAACTGGCAACCGCGACATAACGTCAACCCTTTAGGCACGCACTGATGTATTGGTGAAGTGATGATTTTTCCTGTGGGAGAAGGGCGGCGAACTTCATTCCAATCCCGCCGTCCGGGACTTTTCGAACCACTTGGGCGTTCACGCTTAATTTCTGCGAGATGTCTGGGAGGGTAAAAGCCAAGCTCACAGCTTGACCCACCACCAGTCCCTCCAAGGGGCTGAGGCGCATTCCACCCTCACTGATGTCCTGACAGTCAGACTTGAATTGTCCAGCGCTGTGATATCCCCAACTGCATCCCACCGTTGCATGAAGGGGGACCCGAACGTAGCGCAACTGCTCCCGCTCCATGGAGCCTTTGATCGCTCCCAGCAGTTTGTGCACGCGCTCACGCGTGAAAGGCTTGCCCAGGAAGAAGCTGACGCCCAAATTGAAGCCTTTCCGCATGGTTTCCCCGTCATCCGACCCGGTGAGCATAACGATGGGGACCTGGCCGTTGAGCTTCAATATGCGCACCAACTGGGTAAGCTCAAAGCCGTCCAGGCAAGGCATGCGAACATCGACAAACAAACCATCGACTTTTTCAACTTCCAACAGCTTCAAGGCGTCGCGGCTATCCCCGACCGCCAGAACCTCATATCCGTAGGGTTCCAACGAGGCTTTTAGAAGCCTCAAGTCTAGCGGATCGTCATCAACCGCCATGATCTTGATTTTCATGTTTCCGCCAATGCTCGCGGACGGGAACCAATGCGGCGCCACCCACATCTCAAATCGTTCGCTCGGCCTCGGTTCGGCAGATGTTCAGGCCTGCGGCCGGGTATCCAAGACATCGCGCACTTTGCGAAGCAGCGACTCGGCCGTGAAAGGCTTCTGGAGGAACGCCATTCCCTCCTCCAGCACGCCATGGCGCAGCACGGTGTCATCCGTGTAGCCTGACATATAGAGAATCTTCATCTCCGGGCGGAGGGTCGCTAATTTTTCGCTGAGTTCACGCCCGCCCATCCCCGGCATCACCACGTCGGTCAGCAACAGATGGATCGTTCCCTTATATTGTTCCGCGAACAGCCGCGCCTCTTTGCCACCGATTGATTCCAAAACCTTGTACCCTCCCCGGGCTACCAGGACCATCCGCGCCAGTTCGCGAAGGCCGGCATCATCTTCGACCAGCAGGACGGTTTCCGAGCCGCCCGCCGGAACCGCACTCTCCTGGGCTGCTTGGAGAGGGCCCTTGAACGCCGGCAGATGGATTTTGAAAGTTGTACCCGTCCCCGGTTCACTGTAAACCCAGATATAACCCCCGCTCTGCTTGACGATTCCATAGACCGTCGCCAAGCCTAAACCTGTGCCCTTTCCCTGCTCTTTCGTGGTGAAGAAGGGCTCGAATATGTGGGCTTGGGTATCCTTGTCCATCCCGCATCCGGTATCACTCACCACTAGCACGGCGTAAGGGCCGGCGGGTATGGAGAAATGGGTGCTGCTATAGGCCTCGTCTACCTGGACATGGGAAGTTTCGATGGTCAGTTTGCCTCCCCGCGGCATGGCGTCGCGAGAGTTGACGGCCAGGTTCATCAGAACCTGCTCGATCTGCCCCGGATCAGCCTTGACCGTGGGTGGGGAAGGCCCTGCGTTGAAGACCAAGTCGATGTCCTCGCCGATCAATCGTTTCAGCATCTTGGTTAAGTTGGCCACCAGATTATTCAAGTCAAGAACCTGTGCGGCCAGAACTTGTTGGCGGCTGAAGGCCAGCAGTTGTCGCGTCAAGCCTACCGCTCGTTCCCCGGCGCCCTTGATCTCGGTAGTGTAGGCCCGCATAGGATCACCGGAGACAAACCCACCGAGCAGCAGATCGCTGTACCCGAGGATGATCGTGAGCAGGTTGTTGAAATCGTGTGCCACCCCGGCGGCCAACCGTCCCACTGCCTCCATCTTCTGGGCCTGGCGGAATTGGTCTTCCAAGAGCTTTCGAGCCGTGATGTCCTCCTTTATGGCGACGAAGTGTGTCAATTCCTTATGCTCGTTGAGCACAGGGGTGATGGACATCATTTCCGTATAGAGCTTCCCATCCTTGCGACAGTTGATCATTTCCCCTCTCCACGGCTGACCGGCAAGGATGGTGGCCCACATTCCTGCGTAAAGCGCCGCGTCCTGTTTGCCGGATTTGAGGATGCGGGGATTCTTGCCGAGAGCCTCCTCACGGCTGTAACCCGTCATGGCTGAAAACGCCGGGTTGACATACTGAATATCCCCTTTCGCGTCTGTGATCACCACGGCTTCCGCGGCCTGCTCGATACCCGTCATCAGGCGCATGCGTTCCGCCTCCGCCCGCTTGCGCTCGGTGATGTCACGCACGAAGGCGAGGCTGTATTCCTTCCCGTCAAACTCCAGGCGGTTCGCAGTTACCGCTACCGGGAAAACCCTTCCCTGCTTGGTTTGGTGCTGGGTTTCAAAAGTCTCCGAGCCGGATGATTTGAGCTTCTCCCAGAACGCCCCCCAAGCTTCCTTGGGGAAAAGCGGATCTATATCCGGGATCGACAGGGAAAGAAGCTCCCCACGGGAACGTCCTAGAGAGCGGCAGGCAGCCTCGTTGACCCGGGTGATACGGCCTTGTGGGTCCATCCAGAAGATGCCGTCCGCGGCATGCTCCACCGAGAATTGCGTCAGCCGAAGTTCCGTTTCCGCCCGCTTCCGTTCGGTGATGTCTTCGTAAGTTCCTATCATCCCGATCACTTTGCCTTCCCGGTCACGCAGCGGCAACTTGCTGGTGCGGAGCCATATCAGACTTCCGTCCGGCCTGTTTTGTATTTCCTCGTATTTGAGCCGAGGCGCCTCCTGCTCCATCACCAGCTTGTCATCGACGCGATAACTTTCCGCCGTTTCTTTCCAAACAAGCTCATAATCGGTCTTGCCGATGATCTCCGCCGGGTCTTTCAACCCTGCATCAAGCGCGAAGGCCTGGTTACAGCCTAAATACACAATGTTCCTGTCTTTCCAGAAGACGCGCTCGGGAATAGTATCCAGGACGGATTTAAGCATCTGCCGCGACTGGTTTACTTCCTCTTGAGCCTGCTTGCGCTCGGTAATGTCCGAAAGCAATCCGTCAGTGTACCGGCTGCCGTTTATCTCGTAGGTGGCGAGAGCGCGGTCGTGCACCCACACCCACTTCCCGTCTTTGTGCTTCACACGACACTCCACGTCATACGCCCGGCCTTCGGCAAAGAGCGCGCGCAGGCCATCCTTCACCTTGTGAACGTCGTCGGGATGGAGGGAGGCAAGATAGAAATCAAGGCCCTGTTCCTCAACCTCGTCAGCGGAAATGCCACTTATAGCGGTGATGTTCTTACTGATGAAGACAAAGCGGAGTTCGGCGTCCAGGGTCCAGGCGACGTCAGGGATATGCCACACCAGCGAGCGGTATTTTTCCTCGCTTTCACGGAGGGCTTCCTCCGCCCGCTTGCGCGTGCTGATGTCGCGGATCGCGGTGGTCACCAGGATTCCCTCGGTGCTTTTCAGTGGGCTCAGCATGATTTCGATGGGAAAATCGCTTCCATCCTTCCGCCGCCCCATGAGCTCAATCCCCGTACCGATTTGCTGCGCCAGCGCCTCTTCCACGGGTCGAAGGGCGTCCGCCACCAGCCGTTCCGCAAAACCCTCGGGAATGATGCTCTTCACATGCTTCCCGACAAGTTCATCCCGGCGGTATCCGAACTGTTTTTCCGCCTGAACATTCAGAAGAACGATTTCTCCCCCCTGGTTCACCACCACCATCGCATCGGGCGCCGCTTCCAGCAGCCCGCGGTACCTGCTCTCCATCTGCACCAGATGCTCTTCCGCATCCTTGCGCGTGCTGATGTCGCGGATCGCGGCGGTCACCAGAATTCCCTCGGTGCTTTTCAGCGGGCTCAGCATGATTTCGATGGGAAAATCGCTTCCATCCTTCCGCCGCCCCATAAGCTCAATCCCCGTACCGATTTGCTGCGCCAGCGCCTCTTCCACGGATCGAAGAGCGTCCGCCACCAGCCGTTCCGCAAAACCCACGGGAATGATGCTCTTCACATTCTTCCCGACAAGTTCATCCCGGCAGTATCCGAACTGTTTCTCCGCCTGAAGGTTCAGGAGAACGATTTCTGCCCCCTTGTTCACCACCACCATCGCATCGGGCGCCGATTCCAGAAGCGCACGGAACTGTTCCTCTTCCTGCTTCCGGACCCTCGTCACCACGTAGCGCCGAAAGAACAGCAGCATGCCACCCAGGAGGATGACTAAGAGCCCCGCTGCCAGCCATTCGGCAATTGCCATCCGGCGAAAATCCTCCAAGGCTTCGGCGCGGTCGATCTCGCGAACCATCCCCCAACCGGTCACCGGAATGTGCTGTGTCGCCGCCAGCGACGGGACACCCCGGTAGTCGTTGTACTCCGCAAAGGTCTCCCGGCCTGTCAAAGCGAGCCGCGCGGGAGTGGGAGCGGCGGAAAGGAGGAATCGTAAGTTCGGTGACCCGGGTGGAACATTGCGCAGGGGGGAGAAAAAGACGATGTCGTTCCCCTCACGGCGCACCAGAAGTGTCTCGCCGGTGCGAGTTGGAACTACCTCCCGCGTCACTAGAGGAAACAGGGTTTGCGACGCATCGGAAACGACCAGCACAATTCCCAGCATTTGGCCGGGTGGCCGGCCCGCATCGGTCGTACCCGGTGCGGGGAACACGGGGGCGCTGAAACCTATCAGAGTCCGGTGCGGCAGGTCGTCCACAAGATCGATTCGCATCACTCCCGAATGGGCCACGGCTCGGCAGGTTTCGGCAAATAAGGGGTCCAAGGGGATGGATCGGCTTGACTGCACCACGACGTGTGCATCGCGATCTAAAATGTAGACCCCGGCGTAGGAATACGACGTCGCCATTTCGTCCAGAACTGCCAACGAATCCGACAGGCCGGCCGAGGGGTATTTCGGGAACTGTCCTCCCTCGTAATGAGCACGTAGAACCGCGCGAACCGAAGGGAGGGCGGCAAAGACATGCGCGTCAGCTTGGCGCGCGGTTAACCAGGCTGAGACGCTGTGTGCTCGATCGTCTGCAATGCTGGATTGTCGGGCCCGCCAGTTGGATATCTCTCTCTGACGCAAGCTTGCGATGTGCCAGCTTACGAAGACCCCCACCGTTACTAGCGCCAGCGTAAAAACCACGATATAAGCAAAGGCTTCCCGGGCACGAATCCTGGGGCCTCCGATGCCCCTCGGGGTTAAGGGTCCGGTCGAGTGGAAAAAAGAGAGAAAAATTTCAAGTGGTGATTTCATGGTATCACGCTCCTAGCACGTGCGCACTTTCCCCTGGGGCTGCGACGCTTCCCGTTTGGGAATGGTCTTCCGCAGGCGCCCCGAGGCTTATGGGTTGGGAGGGAGAAACGAGAGTGCTGGTCAGTACGGCCAGGATCCTTGTGTCCATGGGGAAACCCGGATCTCTTGGCGAAATAGCACGCAGCATGCTAATTCGATAATGTACTTACCCACAGTAATTTGCAAGTATGTAAGAAATTGCACAATCGTTCTGTCAAAGTACTCGGGAAGCTACGGAGAGCCTTCAGGTGTCGGGCGGCGATTCAAAGGGGTCAACTCGAGATTCGGGAGGCATTGCCCACTCGGAAACGATGCTGAGTGGATAGATAGCTGGATTTGGAACGGGAAATACCCTACCCGAAAGTAGGACAACTGGGCCTTGAAAGCGGGCCACGCTCCTATCGGTCTTGGCATCACTAACAAGGCGTTGCCAAGGGTTTTGGGAACCATTCCCGGTCGAACCGGAAATATGGCTCTCTATCCCACTGCGGAAGCAGGCCGCCTCGTGCTGATCGTTCACTTTGGAAATATCGAGGGTTGAAAACTAGCCATTAGCTTCACCAAACGGCGAAGTTATGGCTTAGTTCGCACCGCGAGAACAACGATGGATTCTTTATGACTTTGCGAGTCAACCACTGCGGAGATGTACATCTGGAGGAAGACCGGTATTTCGGTGATACCGTTCGGTGCTTGGAATGGTTCGTGTGCGACGGCATCCGCCAGAATACAAACCTGTTTGTAATCAATGGCGACCTGACCACCTACAAAGCAACGATCAAGGAACGGAATATCTGGATTGATATGGTGATTCGCATGGCGGAGCATGCGCCAGTACTGATTGTCTCCGGAAACCACGGTAAGGAAAGTGATGGAGATTTATATGCTTTGTCGAAAGCAAAAGGCAAGCACAACATCTATCTATCAACCGAGCCGGAATTCATTGAGTTCGACCGTATAGCGATAGCCACCTTCCCCTATCCTCAGAAGGCGGATTGGATAGGTACACCACAGGAAAAGGGCATGCAAGAGGCCTTCGTCGAGCAGATGGAAGAGTTCAATCGGCAATTCGCGCGGCGGCCCGGCTACTACCGCTTGTTCTTTGGGCACTTCGGTGTGGCCGGGGCAAGAATGAGTAGCGGACAACCGCTTACTGGCCGGTGTGCCGAATACCCGCTCGATCCTGTCCGGCGCCTCGGCGCACAGTACATCGGGCTGAGCCACATTCATCTACGGCAACAGCTGGCGCCGCGAATCTGGTATGCCGGCTCACTGTCGCGCTGTGACTACAGCGAAATGGAAGATAAAGGTTACAACTTGGTGACGCTGAAACAACCAGAACCCTTCCCGGATTTGGCTGATCTTGAGGTGTCGTTCCAGCAATCTCCGACGCGACCGATGATGAAATTGCACGTGCGCTATGAAGACGGAGAGTTTCAGCTTCCCCCGGGCTTGGAGCCGTCGCGGCTGAAAGATGCTCGAGTGAAAGTGGTGGTAACTGTAGGGAAGGGCTTGCACGAATCGTTGAGTCGCGAGGCCCAAGACAAGTTGCGAGAAATGTTACTCGCCGGAAATCCTTCCGAACTCAGGCTGAAAATTGAACGCCCTCAGGAAACTGGCGGGGACGTTGCGCTGTTGAGCCTGGCAAAAACGGCCGAGCAAAAGCTCCGGGCGTACTGGGAGATGAAATGCGGGCCGCCCGCGGATCGGCAGGAACGGCTGCTCACCAAGCTCGCAGAAATCGAGGCTACTCTCTCTTCCCTTCGAAATACTGCATAGGATATTCGGAGGGAACAATGTGTTGGCGGACTGTGGGAATCCTGTTACTCTGAAGATGACCAGCGCGAGCCGCAGGGCCGACCAATTCCTAGCGACAACAACCGCTTGACGAGGTGCAGTATGAAGCCTACTCCCACGTTCTGGCACGAGCCAAGGCCGCCCACCCCATCTA
>Ga0326727_10025578_pt1 | contig 11052 bp, 15 predicted proteins | sample MB2enrmetagenome_FD_207643 | JGI IMG/M metagenome (GOLD analysis project Ga0326727, IMG submission 207643) | Lab enriched peat soil microbial communities from McLean, Ithaca, NY, United States - MB29MY | ecosystem: Environmental > Terrestrial > Soil > Wetlands > Peat | place: USA: New York... | reverse complement strand
CGCAAAGCACCCTTCTCTGAATTTGAAGAAGATGAAAGACCCCAGGGATATTTGGGAAGGCAGGATCACCCTGTCATACCGCTTTACTTTCCAAATCGTGGAGGACGTATATGTTCTGCGCAAGGTCGGCACCCACGATATTTTGAGGAACCCCTGAGGTCGCCGGCATATAAAGCTGCGTGATAGCCTTCTTCGCTACTCCGCCTCGAATGCCCACCAAAAAATCTCATTGAGCTTATTCATAGAGGATGTCAGAATGGAACAGGCACGGCGCACGGAGGCGGAAGAAGGATGGCCGACGAGTTACTGAATTACCTGAGAACGTTCCAGTCCCGGGCCTTAATGCACACCAGGAAACCACGTCCCTAGCGCCTTTACCAGGAAGGGCGCCATACGGTCTCACTCAAATTGGGATTTCCAAATGCGCTTGGCCTGCCCGGAGCCCCTGCTTTCCGTGGCACGGTTCTTGTTCTTATACAGGGAGAGCCATCCCAAAAAGGCGGGAGAGCGAGGAGGGGACATGGTGAAATGTCGAGGGAAATCAAGCATGTTATGGCACCTGGTCAAGTCTCTCGTCCGCAGCGGCCGTCCTTGCGGACAGGACATCGTCCTGAAAACGGGAAAGGAGGAGCTGGACCTGACCCTGATTTTCTTCAGGAAGACCGTTCTTTCGCTGCCGAGCGCCAGGCCGTGAGGCCGTCCTCACGGAGGACACCCCCTTGCGGGGCTCGCGCTCAACCGCTATACTATTGGGTGCGGTCCGATTCGTCGGCTGATTCCGTCAGCGGAAAGAGGAAGTTGTGGCCACGGAGGATAAAGGCGATCTTTTCCGGTTTCCCTGCCCCTACCCGCTCAAGGTGATGGGGAAGAATACCAATGAGTTCTATTCGGTGGTGAGCGCCATCGTCGAGAAACACGTGGCCGACGGCGGCGAGATCACTTACTCCGCCCGCACCAGCAGCGGGGAGAAGTATATGGCCATAACCGCCACCTTCTCGGCCCAGAGCCGGGAACAGCTCCTTGCGCTCTACAAGGAGCTGAACGAGAGCAACCTGGTCCTGATGACCCTGTAGAGCATTCCGCAAGAATAATTACCGATTGATGGTGCCCGCCTCCACTGCTCTCTCTCGCCCGCTCCCCGTTTTTCAACGGGGTCGCAGGCCGTGTATTGAAGAAGTCCGCCCCGATGCACGGCAGCGAAGGACCGACATTCTCTTGACTGTGCCGTACAATACTGTTTATACTATACGTCATGAGAACCAAACTCACCTTACGCATAGACAAAACCCTGGTGGCAAACGCCAAGTATGAAGCCAAGCACCGGGGTAAGTCGGTCTCCGGAATGGTGGCTGACTACTTCGCGGCCCTCGGGGAAGAGGCACATCCGGCCGATGAGTTGCCCCCCGTCACCGCATCCCTGTTCGGCGTTCTCAAGAAGGCCTCTGTTTCCGAAGAGGATTACCGGCGGCACCTGTTGGACAAGTACCTTTGAAGGTAATCGTCGATACCAACGTGGTGCTCGACGTTCTCCTGGCCCGTCAGCCCTTTGCCCCTGCCGCTGCCAAGCTTTTCGCCCTGGCAGAGCAGTCCCGGATTGACGCATGCGTCTGCGCCACTACCGTGACGACCGTGGATTACCTGCTGTCACAGTCTCTCCCGCGTAATAAAGCCAGAGAAGCCGTCCGGGGGCTCCTGACGATCTTCGACGTCGCTCTCGTGAACAGGTCCGTTCTCGAACGCGCCCTTGCGTCGCCGATGAGGGATTTCGAGGACGCGGTGCTTGCAGAGGCCGGAGTCCTGGCAGGTGCGAGGATCATCGTGACGCGCAATGCACGAGATTTCTCCCGCGCCTCACTTCCCGTCCTCACCCCGCAAGAATTTCTCGTCCAGTTTGACACGGCGCAAGAGTAGCAGAAGTTCGAGTCCGCAGAGGAGAGATATTGATGAGCCTCTTTCTCTGCGATCTCTGCGGACTCTGTGAGAGATAATGTCTTTGCTTTGAGTCCGTTCGTCCTGTTGCTCTCGATGAATACGCTGTTACGCCCTGAAGATCCTCCTCCTCATAAGACCCAGACCCGCAAGACCCGGTCCGAAAAGCAGAATCGCTCCCGGGATGGGGACCGGCGCGGTGCCGCTCACGGCATAGTCCGGGAGACGGGTTACTTGCGCCAGCCTGTGCGAGAGGTGTATAATCTTATAGGTAAGAATACAGGCGGAGGTGCGAAATGGCGAACATAGCAACGACAAAAATGTCTTCTAAGGGACAGGTAGTCATCCCGGAGGAAATCAGGAAGCGCCTCAAACTGAAGAGAGGCTCCCAATTCGTGGTCGTAGGCGAGAAGGATGTGGTGATATTGAAAGCCATATCTCCACCATCGATGGATGAATTCGATGCTTTGATTGCCGATGCGCGAAAGAAGGCAAAGGAAGCGGGCATGAAGCGATCTGACATTGAAGCGGCCGTCCTTGAGGCTCGAGGCCGTAAGTGAGGATAGTCCTTGATACCAACGTGTTCGTTTCCGGCGTCTTTTTTTCCGGGCCCCCTTACCAAATCCTTAAAGCCTGGCGGGACGACCGGCTACAGTTGGCAATTTCCAAGGAAATACTCGGTGAATACCAAAGGGTTGGGAAGGCGCTTGCCGTCAGGTTTCCCGACATTCATTTGGAACCCATCCTTGAGCTGGTCATTCTCAAAGCCAAAATTTTCCCCTCTCACCGGCTGCCGGTGCCTGTCTGCGAGGATCCGGATGACGACAAGTTTTTTGCTTGTGCCCTTGCCGGGAAAAGCAGAATAATCATAAGCGGGGATAAGCATCTTTTAAAAGCATCGGGCTTCCGGACCATCCAAGTCCTAAGGCCACGAGACTTCGTGGATACCTATCTGAGAAAAGATCGGAAGAAGCAGCAGTACAACCCAGGGTGAAACCTGGGTGATCGCCCAGTCGATAAGACCGGGACCAAAAAGGAACAGCGCCGAGACGGAAATCACTCTCATCGGGTGAGGCGGTGTGATAGGCTAACATAGCTTTAAATTTAAAGCATTTTGCAAAACTACGTACCGATCAAGAGGCGCAACCATGTCCTGAGCGCAGCATCGCGGAAGTCTCTCGGTGCCACCCGTGGGTCAGCGGGGCACCCGTGAGCCGCCACAGGGAATAGAACCGAGGGATATCTTCCACGGGTCGCACCGGCTCAAGGCATACGTGACACACGGCGAAGGGCCGGGGGGGGAGCGGTGCCCGGGCCGCGCAGACCGAGGATGTCTGAGGGCCAGGTAGCGTGTAACGTTCCGAAAGGACTGGATTCCGGCGTCCGCCGGAATGACGGAAGAAGACGGACACGCGGCCGTCAAAGGGGAATGAATTCTGCAAAATGCCGTAGGCGGGCGCGAACCCCGCGGCTCTTCTCTCAGAGCTTATACTTGAACTTCCGGAGCAGCTCGATCCTCCAGGCCCTGCCCTCCTCGTCTTCGATCGCCTTCGGCCGGAAGCCGTCTATCACCCCCACGACCCCATTGCCCTGCTCCGAAGATGCCACGAGCACTTCCAGGGGGTTCGCCGTGGCGCAGAAGACCCTGCAGACCTCCTGGCAGCCCTTGATTGCGTTGAGGACGTTGATGGGGAAGCCGTCTTTCAGGAATATGACGAAGACGTGGCCGCAGGCCAGGGAGAAGGCCGTTTCCGCTGCCTTTCTCTCAAGCTCCTCGTCATTGCCCTCATGGCGCACCAGGCAATGGCCGCTCGCTTCCGAAAAGGCGACGCCGAATTTCAGGTGCGGGGAAGACGCCACGAGCGTCTCGTAGAGGTCCGGCACCGTCTTGATAAAGTGGGACTGTCCGATGATCACGTTCATCCCTTCCGGGATATCCACCCGCACACTCTTCGTCTCCATAATCTCCTCCTTGGTGATCAAGGCCCCTGCGGCGCAGCGGCTAGGGGCTTATCCTGTCTGAAAAGGCTCTTTCTTCCTGAAATCGGGCCGGAACGCGTGGGCGCTCTCCAGTTCCTGGAGAAAGACGTGCTCAAAGCCTTCTTCCCCCATGAAGTCGACGAGGGGACCGTATTCTGCGCTCCTGATCCTTCTGTTGATCATCGGGATTGCCCTCGCCCGGCCCGAGGGGTAATACTGGGACATGAGGCTGACGGCGGTCCCGGGGCCGAGCTGCCCCTTGATCCACCGGACCAGTTTTTTTGTGCCTCCAAGGCCGCCGGGAAGCACCAGGTGCCTGATGAGCAGGCCTCTGCGCGCGACCCCTCCGGTGATGACGAGGTCACCCACCTGTGACTTCATCTGCACGATTGCCTCCATGGCGCGGCCGGGATAATCGGGCGCGGCCGAAAGTCTCCTTGCGACCTCGCCGCTCCAGTATTTGAGATCGGGCAGATAGATATCGATAAGCCCCCTCAGGGCCTCCAGGGTTTCTCTGGCCTCGTAGGCGTTGGTATTGTAGACGAAGGGGATGGCGATGCCCCGCTCTTTTGCGCGTCTGATCGCGGGGGCGAGAAGGGGCGCATAGGGGGTGGGGCTGACCAGATTTATGTTGTGTACGCCTGTCCTTTCGAGGCTGAGGAAAATCTCCGCCAATTGCGCAACCGACACCCTCTCGCCCCATACGCGGTGGCTGATCTGATGGTTCTGGCAGAAGACGCACCGGAGATTGCAGGGCGAGAAGAAGACCGCGCCGGAGCCGCGCGTGCCGGAGAGCGGCGGCTCTTCGCCGAAATGGGGTCCGTAATAGGCGACGACCGGGTCGCTGCCGGCGCCGCAGAAGCCGCGCTCACCCGCGAGCCGGTTGACGCCACACTTTTTCGGGCAGAGACCGCACTGCCCGAGCATCTGGAGCTCCCGGTGCACAGGCAATAGTATAATGGGTTGAGAGGGGGATTGGAAGGGGATGGCGAAGGCTTACGAGGGGGCCCTATCCGCCTCGGTACTCGTGGGCCTGAGGAGTAAGCGTTAAGAGAATACGGTTTGCGTGGTGGCGGGCTCCACCTACGAGTGGCGCGTCGGGCCAAAGGCCGTGAATCACGCATTACCGCGGAAACATGATAACATGAAGGTCAGCGGGAGCCGGCTTTTTCGGCGATCCGCTTCACCGAAGGGTTAGCCGCGCTCATTTCATTGCGGGAGTAACCGACGGTACCGAGGTGTTCAGAATAATTTGCAAGGCCTGTTGCTTAGAAAAACCCTGCTTTATGAGGGCATCATAAAGATTCTTCTTAAAAACAGCCAACCTGGTCGCTGTTTCCGGTTTTTCTGCTTCCATCAACAGGGTCTCAACTATAACCTCAGTCATCCGTGCCATCATCGGGATCATGGCCCCGAACGTGGCGTCCATGATTTGTTTCATTTCTTCAGGTGTTGGTGGCTTCTTTGCACTTGCCGCTTGGTCATCGGCACCTGCATTGTAGGGGGCGGCCAAAAAAGCTCCTATCAGCAACAAACACACACTCATGAGACAAATCATTCTTTTCATGATGGCCCTCCATCTTCTCGAATTGAATCTATACCGCTAACAAAGAGCTGAGCCATGTTGCCGAACCATTTTTTTATACTTGTTACGCGTTTGCCCCCATTCTACGCTTGGTATTGAAAGCGGTCAAGGAAAAAAGGGCCAAAAAAGAGGTCTGGAATGGAATCCAGGTAGGTATAATACGGCGTAAAGGGTGATTATGCGTACGCTGCATAATTCGTTGGATTTGTTATTCTCGGTGCGGAAGCGGGGGGCCACGATTGCCGCGCGTAAAGCACCTATGAACCGAGGAAGCGCCGGATCACGGACTTCAGGAAGAAGGGCTTATCTCGAATTGCCAATGACTGTAGAAAGAAGGCGGGCCCTTCGGCCCGCCCCTGGTGTCCTGATTTATTTCTTTTTCGGTTTCACCGCTGCCTTTTTTGCTTTCGGCTTCGTACGAACTGCCTTGCCGGCGGCTGCCGGCTTTGCCGATGTCTTCTTCTTTCCGTTGACGCTCGCGCTCAAAGTGCTCGAGACAGAGAATTTCACTGCCTTCCGGGCCGGTATCTTGATCGTCGCGCCAGTCCGGGGGTTTCTCCCCGTTCTCGCCTTCCTCTGGACGGAGGAGAAGGTACCAAGCCCCGGAATAAAAATCCTCTCGGCCTTCTGCAATGATGCGTGGATCGTCTCTACAAACGTGAAAAACATCTGTTCAGCCTGTTTCTTTGTGGTCTTGGTGGCTTCGGCCAACTTCTCGACGAATTCAGCTTTGGTCATCCTTACCCCCTTCGTGTGAATTTAAGCGACATAGCTGCTTATACGCTATTTCTGGGGATCAGGCAAGAAAAAAGTGGGACGGACATAGTATTTCCTCCATATATCTTCGCCGGCGAGTCCGATGGAGGTTATGGGGGGAAGCCAGCAGGACATGCATGGCGAAGGCGCCGTTGATGCAGAGATCGAGAAGAACATCCGGGCCAGATCCGCGAAAATCGTGCCTGACTCAACGTTCATATCGGCCCGTGGAAACATGAAACCGGTGCGGCTAATGTGGTATATTTATCCATCTCGGAAGGATAGAATTAAGGAGAAGGGCTCAATGGAATACGGAGCGGAGAATATCAAAATCCTCGGGGGCCTCGATGCCGTTCGGAAAGTGCCCTCCATGTATATCGGGAACACCGCCGGCGAAGGACTTCACCATCTCGTCTACGAGCTCGTGGATAACGGCCTGGATGAAGCGCTCGAAGGATACTGCGATAAGATCGTGGTGACCTTGCACAAGGACGGCAGCGCGAGCGTTGAGGACAACGGCAGGGGCATCCCCGTTGACAGGATGCAGGGAGACGAGGACATCTCCGCCCTCGAGGTCGTTCTCACGAAACTCCATGCGGGCGGAAAATTCGACAAGGATTCGTACAAGTACTCGGCCGGTCTTCATGGCGTCGGTCTTTCCGTGGTTAATGCCCTTTCCGAGTACCTCGAGGTCGAGGTGAGGCGGAACGGTAAGGTCTATTTCCAGCGATACGAGCGCGGCCAGAAAATGACCGAGTTGAAGGTCGTGGGCGAAACGGAGAAGACAGGGACGAGGGTGAGGTTCCTTCCCGACATCGAAATATTCGACTCGGTAGAGTTTTCCTTCGAGATACTCCTCCATCGACTGCGCGACCTTTCGTTTCTCAACAAGGGCATCCGCTTGAAGATCGTCGACGAAAGCCATCAACGGGAGCAGGAGTTCAAGAACACCGGGGGGATCGCCGCATTCGTCGGGCACCTTGGTGCGAATAAGACCGCCATCTTTCCCGAGCCCGTCTATATTACCGGCTCCAAGGAGCCGCTCGACTTCTTTGAAGCGGCCTTCCAGTACAACGACGGCTATAATGAAACGACAAACAGCTTTGTGAACAATATCAATACCCACGAGGGCGGAACGCACGTCACCGGTTTTAAGGCAGCCCTCACCAGATCGATAAACACCATCGGGCAGACACGGAAACTGTTGAAGCCGGACGAAACGCTCACCGGCGACGACCTCAAGGAAGGCCTCGTCGCGATAGTCAATGTGAAGATCCCGAACCCTCAGTTCGAAGGGCAGACAAAGGCCAAGCTGGGCAACAGCGAGGTCAAGGGTTTGGTCGAGTCAATCGTCAACGAGCGCCTGGGGGATTTCTTCGACCAGAACCCCGACATCACCAAGGCCATAATCGCAAAAGCCGTTGAAACCCGGCGGGCGAGAGAAGCCGCGAAAAGGGCGAAGGAGCTGATTCGCGCCAAGTCTGCCATGAGCACCGGGATCCTGCCCGGCAAGCTGGCGGACTGTCAGGAAAGCGATCCTGCCCTGTGCGAGCTTTACCTCGTGGAGGGAGACTCGGCCGGAGGCTCCGCCAAACAGGGGCGAAGCAGGGCGACACAGGCGATCCTCCCCTTGAAAGGGAAGATATTGAATATCGAGAAAGCCTCGGAAGACAAGGTGTTCGCCAACAATGAAATAAAGTCGATTTATCTTGCCCTCGGTGTCGACTCGAACGGTATCGACAAGCTCCGGTACCACAAAATCATCATCATGACCGATGCAGACGTCGACGGCGCCCATATCCGCACCCTTATCCTGACGTTCTTCTTCCGGAAAATGCCCGAGGTCATCGACGGCGGCTACCTCTATATCGCTCAGCCCCCTCTCTACCGGGTGGCCCAGGGGAAACGCGAGATGTACCTCAAGGACGATGACAACCTGGAGCAGTTTGCCATGGGACGAGGTGTCGAAAAAGTCGCCTGTCGACTGGATGGAACCTTAGTGCCGGAAGATCATCTTAAAAAGGCGATCTTCAATGTGGCCCAACTTGAAAAATCCCTCTTCGCGATGGGCAGGCAAGGGTTCAGGCATGACGTCATTCTCTCCATGCTTCGGAGGGGGATCAGCAGAAGGAGCGACTTTGCGGAAAAAGATCGGCTGGAGTTGCTGATACGCGATCTTGCCGGTATGCATTCAGCCGCTCTCCGGCAAGACCCCGAGCACGACCTTTTTTTCATTGAACTGATGCGCGAGGGCCTGCCCGCGCTTCATATCGATCATGAGCTCATCGCGAGCACCGACTATCGGCAGTGCTCGAAAGCATACCGGGACATTTCTGCATATTACGAACAGACCATCGAGGTATCGGTCAAGGATCGCCCCTTCTTCCCCTGCACCCCCCGCGAGTTCCTGAATACACTTGTCGATGTGGGTAAGGAAGGGGTGACCATACAGCGCTATAAAGGCCTCGGCGAAATGAATCCTGAACAGCTGTGGGCCACGACCATGGACCCGGAACGCCGGAACATGATGCGGGTCTCGGTGAGTGATGCATTGGAAGCCGACCAGGTATTCACCATACTCATGGGGGACAACGTACAGAGTAGGAAAACTTTTATCCAGGAGAATGCGCTCGACGTGAAAAACCTGGATGTGTAGGAGCAGGACCGGTGGCGGCTCCGAGGCAAACGACTTGAAACCAGCGTCGGTATGAGAGTGGCACCTACCCCTTCAAGACGGGGATAGACCCAGTCATACTATCTGTTGCCGTATCTGCCGATATTCCACTTCGTGGACTTCGCTCCCGTAAAACCTGTCCTCAGCAGCATCAGCTTCGCCCTGAAGACAGATTCCTGACTCACGTGCTTGTTGAATATATACAAGTGTGGTAATATGTATATACAGGTAGAGAGGTGCGCGATGGCAAAACCAATGACGTCAATCAGGCTGGATACTCACCTGGCAGACGAAGCCGCAAAGATATTGGGAGTAAAAAACAGGACCGAGGCGGTACATGTTGCGCTTAAGGAGATCGTGGCACTCCGGAAATTCAGGAACCTGATGGAAAAACATGCGGGGAAGCTCACCTTCGAGGGCCTTGAGTGAGTGGTTTTGTCATTCTCGATACGTCGGTTTTTGTCGATCACCTGCGTACCGGCTGTCACAAAGAACGGATGGAATCTTTAACGGGGCTTATCAGGACCTCGGCGGTGGTGCTGGCCGAGCTCCGGCGGGGGACAACGAAGCCTGCCGAAAGGGCATTTCTCCAACAGTTGGAAAAGAACCATCCCATTCTGACTCCGTCAGAGAAGAACTGGCTGGAATCGGGCCAGATCCTTGGGAGAATACATGCGGACACTGGCTTTCTTCCAGGTAAACTTCGCGACCTCCACTTTGACGTGCTCATAGCGCTGACGGCGCGGTCATATGGCGCACGACTGATTACTTCAAGCGCAGCCGACTTTGGGCTGATTCGAAAGTACCGTGAGTTTTACCATGAGGTATGGTGACGGAGCAAAGCAGTCTCAAGCGGTAGGAGTTCAGTTGGGTTTCCCAGTGTTCGAGGCGGATTATGTAATGTCTCCGGCAATGGCAAGTCTGCCGTTGGATGCGAATGTGCAATTCATGACCATTACGGCACAAGATGCCCTACATCGGGCGAGGGTGATGGGGGTTTCGCCCCCGGCTGGCTGCCGGAGAAGGAATAGGGGACCGATGGGACCCTCTTTGCTGCTTTCATTTGCTGCGTTGTGAACCGCCGGCCTATCTATGTATCAATTACCGCTCGTATACGAAGAATCCGCGAGAAAATAGACAGTTATCGGTTCCGGGAAGGAAGTCACCCGTCGCCAACGACTGAGAGCCGTGCGGATTACGCCACAAGGTGGTCGTTAGGGAGGCTTCAAGGAACGAGAGGAAAGGTGGATCAGGATTTGGCACCGCCGTTGCGATGGGAGGGTACGTCGAGCCGGTCGATCAGGTCGCCCCTGGGGTAACAGACCTTGTTGCCTATCCTCACGGCGCCCGGTCCCTCTCCCCTGGAATCCAGGTTTGCGAGGTGGCCTTCCCTGCTTTGGAAAGCAACCGGCCGGGCCGGCAGGAACGCTACCACATTGACAAAACTGCTGCATCTGATATATTTGAGGAGACGGAGGTGCACATGGCGAAACAATTTACCGTGGTGATCGAACGGGACGAGGAAGGGTACTATGTGGCTGACGTCCCCGAATTGAAGGGATGCCATACGCAGGCACGCTCTCTTGACGAGCTCCTCGAAAGAGTCAAGGAGTCGATTCAGCTCTGTCTTGAAGTGTACGGGGAAGGTGTCCCGACCTTGGAATTCGTCGGGATTCAGAAAGTAGCCGTATGAGTAGCCTCCCTGCTCTGACCGGTACCGATCTCATCTCAGTACTCAAAAAGATAGGCTTCACCGTTGAGAGACAGAGAGGAAGTCATGCCTTCATGAAACACCCGGATGGAAGGGCCACGGTTATCCCGGTCCATGCAAAGGAGACCATAGGGCCGGGACTCTTTTCAAAAATCCTGAGAGATGTCGACGTCTCAAGAGAGGAGTTTCTCGGCCTGATTGAAAAATAGCTGTCAATGCCCCTATAAGCTCTTAGTAAGATAAACCGTCTCCGGGCACCACAGTCTCGACGATAAACGCTTCATTCTTTCAACCCATGCCGCCCTTCTCGACCTCCCCTGCCCAGTCGTAACCCCTCTATTCTTCACGACCGTCAGCAGGTTTCGCGGACCGCACCTTCGACAGCCCACCCCCCCCCGAATCGCTGCTTGATGATTG
>Ga0326727_10025576_pt1 | contig 11053 bp, 6 predicted proteins | sample MB2enrmetagenome_FD_207643 | JGI IMG/M metagenome (GOLD analysis project Ga0326727, IMG submission 207643) | Lab enriched peat soil microbial communities from McLean, Ithaca, NY, United States - MB29MY | ecosystem: Environmental > Terrestrial > Soil > Wetlands > Peat | place: USA: New York... | reverse complement strand
CCTTGGTAGCGACGAAGTTCCTGGCCGAAGTTCGGACGAGATTGCATTTTCTCGCGGGCAGGCGCGATGACCGCCTCAAATTCGACGCCCAGGGCATTCTTGCAGCTCAAATGGGATTCAAGGATACCGCTCAGCGTCGCGGGGTCGAGAGCTTCATGCGTGAGTATTATCGGCATGCCGCCACGCTGGATTTTTTTGGCAGGCGAGTTCTTGCCCGAGCCCGATTGTTCCTGGCGCCAAAAATCGACACCGGCCTGAAGAGTCTGAAGCTGGATGATTCCTTTTATATCGGGGCAGGTGGCATCAATCATTTCCACCCTAAGAGTTTCGGAGGCGACCCCAAGGAAATAATCCGTGCGTTTCAGAAAGTCTCTGAAACAGGGTGTGATCTGGATATCAGGCTCGTGGATATGATTCGCAAAAGGCTTCTGTCTTGGCGTGACGACGTGCCAGCCGATGCCGAGGCCAACAGCATTTTCCTGGACATTTTTAGGAAAAGCGGGTCCGTTGCCCGTGCCTTGAACGCGATGATGAAAATAGGTTTTCTTGAGCGCTTCATGCCTGAATTTGCATGGGTGCGCTTTCTGCCACAGCATGACGTCTATCACCAATATACGGTGGATCTCCACACGATAGCGGTCCTCGAGAATATAGACTCCTTCGGCAGACCGGAGAAAGACCCTGAGGATACGCTGCTGCAGACCATTTTCTCGAAATTGGAATCCCGGGAGGTGCTTTATCTGGCCGGGCTTTTTCATGACATCGCTAAAGGAAGAGGACCGGGTCACGAAGTGCGAGGGGAAGAGACGGCCCGGTCAGTCCTGGCACGCCTCGGCCTACCGAATGAACAGATAGATGATGTCTGCTTTCTCATACGTAATCATTTGGCCATGACACACCTGGCATTCAAGAAAGACCTGCACGATGAAGCGTTAGTAAGTCGCTTTGCCGAAACCGTAATGCATAAATGGCGACTGGATTTGCTCATGCTGCTTACCCACGCAGACTTGAGAGCTGTGGGTCCGACCGCGTTTAGTTCCTGGAGAAAAATGCTGCTGGAAGAATTGTATTACAGAACTCTCGACATCATTGAAGGCGAAGGTCTGGGTGGAGAAGATCTTGGTGAATGGATCAAACAAATCAAAGCAGTCGTCCGCGATCTCGTGCCCATGGAATACAGAGGACCTGAGTTGGAGAATTTCCTGGGTTCAGCAGGCTCTCGTTACTTCCTGGATTTTTATCCGGGAATTATCGCAGAACACTACGTCGACCTCAGACGTTATCTGGCGAACCACGAACTGACCGGCCTCGGGTTTGGAGACATGATAGCCAGAAAAGTGGATCACCACAGGCCGGCCTACAGCTCTATCACTTTGATTACTCGCGATAGGCCCGGCCTGTTCTTCAGAATCGCCGGAAGTCTTTCTGTAAATCGGATCAACATCCTGGGGGCCTGGAGTCATACCATAGGGGACATTGCTGTGGGGACATTTCAAGTCAACGACATTCCTGAAGGTCCTCTTGACGATCCCGAACGTTGGGAAAGCTTTTGCCAGGACTTTGGTCGGGTCATCAGCGGCGAGGCCGACGTGGACGAGCTTATGGCCACCAGGCGGCCCACCAGGCGGCTCTCCCTGACAGCGTCCCGGCCCCGATTTCCATCAAAGGTGGAAATCGACAATGCAGCGTCGGACCGGGCCACCATAGTAGAAGTCTACGCGCATGATCGCCCCGGGCTTCTTTATGATATTACCCGCCGCCTCACCGCTTTGGAGCTTGACATCATACTTACAAAGATAACCACCGAGGTGGATCAGGCCGCTGATATTTTCTACGTTCAGGATGCAAACGGAAATAAGATCATCGAATTCGAACGCCTGGAGCAGATCAGGATGAGCCTCCACGACCACCTTGTGGCGACGGAGCAATCTGAGTTCACAGAGCAAAAGGAAGCCACAGGATAAGAGTGTTTCAACCTGGTTGAAGGTTTTGAGGCAAGCAAGGCGGGAACAGCCAAAAGATTCCATGAGTAGCACAAAACTTTCCGAAATGGACCTTGCCGTATCCGGGTATCTGGACCACCTCATAGTGGACAGAGGACTCGCACGGTTGACCATTGAATCCTACGGTTCAGACATGAAAGATTTTTGTCGCTTCCTGGTAAGGAGAGGTGTGCAAAACCCTGTACATATAGGCCGTGAGAATCTCCTTATGTATCTTGCCTTTCTCGATCACCGAGGATTCAGTGCCAGGACTAGGGCCCGGAAAGTTTCGTGTATGAAATCCTTTTTTGGATTTCTAATGGAATCGGGTCAAATCAAAGAGAACCCTTCTGACCAGATCGAAGCGCCCCGCCTGCCGAGACGCATTCCTCAATACCTGGACCAGGAAGAGGTGGAACGCTTACTCGCTGCTACGGATAATACAACTCTGGAAGGTAAAAGGGACGCGGCCATGCTGGAACTGCTCTACGCCGCGGGCCTCAGAGTCTCCGAGCTTGTAGGATTGGGAATATACCGGGTGGACTTAGAAATGGGCTGTGTCACCGTAATGGGGAAGGGTTCGAAGGAGCGAGTAGTTCCCATTGGGATTCCGGCTTCCAAGTCAATCATGCAGTACTTGGAAAACGTGCGCTCGCGGCTCCTTGGCCCGATGCGCAGCGAAGCTTTGTTTGTAACGCGTCGTGGCCGGCCTATGACGCGTCAAGCTTTCTGGAAAATCGTGAAAAAGGCAGCCAATGCAGCGGGGATCCGTAAAGAGATCTCTCCTCACACACTACGCCACTCCTTTGCCACCCATCTGGTGCAGAACGATGCCGACCTGAGGTGGGTCCAGATAATGCTCGGCCACGCGGACATTTCAACCACCGAGATTTATACTCATGTAGCGCGACACCGTCTCAAACAACTCCACGCCTCATGCCATCCCAGGGGATAGGCAAAACGCCATTATTATAGAGATCTTAAAAAGTTTTGTCGTAATACTCAATGCGTATCGGAGCCCGACTAGAGTGGTGGAACAGGCTTCCAGCCTGTCTATTCGGAATGACGGGCAGCCCCGCGTTCCGCGCGGGGCGTCGCCACCAAATCATTTTGTCTTTTCGCCATTACATTGAGAATTACTCTATGCCTTGAAACCTCACTCCATGACAGGTGGCCCTGCTTCTTCCGGGGATACTGCCGGAGGCGCAGGAGGCGGGGGAGACGGCGGACGGGGGACACCTGGCGCGGAAGGTAGGGGAGCTTCGGCTCCAGGAGCTGGTGCAACTTCTTCCTCCGGCACTGCTGCCGGCTCCGTTTCCTCTGTAGCAGCAGGAAGAGGCGGACGAGGAGGCCTTCTGGAAGCTTCACTTATCAAGAGCTGGCGCCTGCTAGGCCTTTTGATAACTGTTCCCGGCGGCGCGGCGTAAGACGGATGGGCAAGATCCATCCCTGAGCATTTCCAAATGTACACGAAAGTATCGAGAATATTGTTAATCATGTTGTTGTAAACATAATTTATGTCGGCATCGGTCATTATCATGTTCTTGTTAAACTTGTTCGGTGCCCGAAAGATCGAGAACGTCTCCTCTTTCATTTGTGCTGCATAAGTGTCATTCTTCATGTGCACAAAAGTGGGCATATCTTCCGGCTTGAGCCGCTCCATGAGTTCGCCCAAGGAATGAAAATCTCCATATCCGTCGTAAAAGAGCCAGACGGGAATGACGCTTTCAACTATAACCTCATCAAGGAGCATGGAAAAATTTTCCAGATACTCTAGATCGGGAAACGCGGGCATTTTCTGAAGCATGATAGAGTACGCAATCATGCCGAGCCTGCCGGAAAGATTGGAGGCTGAGGTGTCAAGCTTTATCTCGCCGCCTTTGAAGGCATCCACGCAATAGGGGATGTCACGACACAGGCGCTCGTACGCTTCCCTCTTGATTTCTTCCAGATCCTTACATTTCCCCAGATTCACCTGGATTTCTCTGGTCATAAACGTTATGCCGCGCATGAAGTCATAGCGGTTCTGATAAAGATACGAACCCATCGCCCGAGGCAGCAATCTCAGAAGGTCTTTTGTCACCACATCCAAGAACATGACGTGAGTGTCATAAGGGATGTACGCCTGTAAGGGTGCTGCCGCGATCATGATGAGCAGCGCCGCTGCCGCCACTCTGGATAGCATTCGGGTTGACATCCAGTGGTCCTCCTTCAGATCAGAGATCCCGTATTTGCTGAAAGGAATCTCCTACTGCGCGGAGAATACCACATGTTTCATATAAAAGCAATCTAATTACAATATGCTAATGGTGAGTTTTAATGTAATATCTAATTATATTTCTTCAAGAATATCTCTTTTTCCATTCCGCGAGCAGATTGAGGGCTTCCAGGGGAGTCAGTTTTTCGGGGTCAATCTGCTCCAACTCTTTGGTCAGTTCATCACCCCGATATCCGAAAAGGTCGCCTTGTACTGCCCCGTCACTGACCTCCTTCCTGCTCTTGCGCTTTCGTGAAATCCGGGGCCGACCGCGAGGATCAATCTCTTCTTTTTCAAGGTTTGAAAGTATCTCCCTTGCCCTCGATATGACAGTGTCGGGGATTCCCGCCAGCCTGGCTACCTGAATGCCGTAAGATCTGCTGGACCCTCCCGGGACGATTTTTCTCAGGAATACAATCCGATCCTCCCACTCTCTCACTTCCACGTTGTAATTACGCACTCTCTCCTTGATCAAGGCTATGTCCACCAATTCGTGATAATGCGTGGCAAAGAGAGTTCTCGGTCCGCCATCCTGCCGGTCGTGAAGGTATTCGGTGACAGCCCAGGCTATGGAAAGCCCATCAAACGTGCTGGTTCCTCGGCCGATCTCGTCCAGTAAGACCAGTGAACGCTCGGATGCACTATGAAGGATCTCAGCGGTCTCGTTCATTTCCACCATGAATGTGGACTGGCCGAAAGCCAAGTAATCAGCCGCACCAATTCGGGTAAATATCCGGTTTACCATGCCCACGGAAGCCTCTTGGGCAGGGACAAAGCTCCCCATTTGCGCCATCAGCACTATTAAGGCGGTTTGGCGCATGTACGTGGACTTTCCCGCCATGTTCGGTCCGGTAATGAGGAGGATCTGATGAGACGAGCGGTTCAACAACGTGTCGTTCGGCACGTACGGCTCCCGCTGCTCGAAGGTTTCCACAACAGGATGGCGCCCTTCCACAATACGGATTTCGTCACCTTCATGGACCTCAGGCCGCGTGTACCCTTTGGCCACAGCTACCTCGGCCAGCGAAAGCAAAACATCAAGCGTAGCTATTGCAGCAGCGGTGGCCTGAATTCTCGGAATGACCTCCAGAAGCTTGCTCCTGAGAAGGCCGAAGATTTCTTCCTCCAACTTCAGGATGGTTTCCTGAGCATTCAGTACCTTGAGTTCGTATTCTTTCAAGTCTTCGGTTATGTACCTCTCCGCGTTTACCAGAGTCTGTTTGCGGGCATAATGGGCAGGAATCTTTTCCTGATGGGTTTTGGTGATTTCTATGTAGTAACCGAAGACCTTGTTGTAACCCACTTTGAGGTTAGGTATACCCGTCAACTGCCGTTCACGGGCTTCTATCCCTGCAATCCATTCTTTGCCGTGATAGCTGATAGATCGGAGTTCATCCAACTCCTCATGGTAACCCTCGCGGATAACTCCTCCGTCTTTGAGAGTTGGGGGAGGAGAATCAACCAGAACCGATGCGATAGCGTGAGCCACGTAGGAGAGATCGTCCATCTGCAGCATCTCCTGCGCCATCGGAGTGCCCAGATTTTGCAGTAGATCAAGCAGAGAAGGTATTCGTTCCGCTGATGTCCGCAATTGAACCAGATCACGGGGGGTAGCACTTTTCAGAGAGATTTTTCCGGCTATGCGCTCCAGATCTCCAACATCCTTCAAGACGTCTCGAAGATCCGATCTCAGTATGGTGTTTTCCGCGATACCTGCTACTGTTTCGCTGCGCCGCCGGATCTCTTTTACCTCCAGCAACGGATACGAAATCCACTGGCGCATCAAACGGGCTCCCATGGATGTCACAGTCTTATCCATGAGACGCAAGAGCGTCCCCTCCGGAGTCCCGTCTTTGATGTTCTTGAAAATCTCAAGATTGCGCAGTGTGGAGCGGTCGAGCACCATATAATGGCCAAGATGATAGACTCGTGGAGGTTTGATGTGGGCCGGCGCCTCCGGCCTGGTCTGTCGCACGTAGCTGATAATCATCCCCGCGGCCACTGTGAGCGGTGAATTCTCCGAGAGGCCGAAGCCCTCGAGATTCTGAACCTGATAATGGTCGCGGAGTGTTTCCGAGCATGTGCGCGGGTCGGACATCCACCCTTCCAACGTATGAACGTAGAATGATCCGTCGACTATTCCGCTCACATAGCTTTCAGAGAATACATGATCCGGGACTAGAACCTCTTTGGGGTCCAGGCGCCGCAATTCTTGTGAAGCCAGGGTGATTTCCGAAGTCTGGGTGACCATGAAATCGCCGGTTGACAGATCAAACGCAGCCATCCCTATCTGGTCTGCTCGTGCTGCAAGAGCCACAACAAAATGATTTTCGTCCGGCTTCAGGGTCCCGGGCTCTTCCGTCAATCCTGGGGTCAGGACTCTCGTAACTTCTCGGCGCACTATCCCCTTAGCCTGTTGTGGGTCTTCCATCTGGTCGCAAACCGCCACTCTTTCCCCCGCGGTCAGAAGACGAGATATGTATGCTGAAGCCGCATGATGCGGGAACCCGCACATGGGAACCTTTTCTTCCTTGTTCTTGTCGCGGCTGGTCAGAGCAATATCCAGGATAGCGGACGCTCTCCTCGCGTCCTCGAAGAACATTTCATAAAAGTCACCCATGCGGAAAAGCAGGATGGCGTCCGGATGCCGCGCCTTGTTTTTCTGGTACTGGCGCATCATCGGAGTGAGGTTCTCGAAATCCTTTTCTTTCGTTGACATGGATTTCGTGCGGTTCACTCAGGTGGGGTCTCTAGTAAATACCCCATCAGGAGATCTATGAAGGCTTGTGCCTCATCTCTCGTGAAAAGAGACCCAGAAGTGGAGAGCACAAAGTTGAGCTTGTTGCGGTAAGCGTAGACTATCAGGAGAAGATGAGTATTGGACAATAACTTATAACCAACCCCGTGAACCTCCTTGATTACAAGGTCCGCGCTGCGGGTGAGACAAGAGTCCGTGCTCGGTTTCCCGTTCCTGACCACAGGCCAAACTACTCCCAGCACAGTGATGGCAATGGAAAGCTGGTGCATGTTTACCAGGTAGCTCACGATCCTACGCTTGACACGGAACGGGAAGGCTCTAACCGCGGATGTCATACGGGAAACGTTTTGAACGAACATAAAATCCATCTGGTTGCGGAACTGCTTTATTCGGGCCAGGGCAATGGAACGGGCAAACGCGGGAGTATTCTCTCTGTCGCACGGCCTGGACTTGAAGAAGAGGAGCGCACTGCTGTTCGCGTCACCGAAGGCCCGAAACCTGCTCTTCATGTTCACCGACATAGATGTCGTCAAAACCCCGGGAGGAATGTTTCGTTGCTCGTTCCATTCATCCACCGCCCTATTGGCGCAGGCCACCAGCATATCCACGAGAGAGGCACCGTTTTTGGAGGCTGCCTTGTTGATCCTTTCGGTCTCGTCCAGCGAAAAGACTTTTTTTATATGATGCTGGCGTTGGTCGGTAGGCAGGCCGTTGCCTGCGGGAAGGGTCGGCCTCTCCAAGACGCGAGACACTGCCTCGCGAGCGTTTTTCAGATGCTCTCTTAGTGTAGGCTTCTTGACGCGGACTAGTCTTTTTCGGGCAGTAGACACCCCGTGTGCCTGACAAGCCGACTCTGGTTTTTGTCCGGTCAAGATCTCATGATAATTTTCGAGAAACGCTTTGCCGAACTCCGACGCCACACCGGCGTCAGAAGCCACGTGATGGATTACCGGGGCTACGATGTGATGGTCTTTCGCCAGCCGGGCTATATGGACCTCGCCGGCCGGCTCGGTAAAGAGGTCCCAGTCCCTGTCAAGATGAGGAGCTATGTGGTGCAAGAAGAGCTCTAGAGAGTTTGATGACCCGTTGGCCGGCTGAAGCTCGGAAATCTTCACGGGCAATTCCAGGTCCGAACGCTGGTCCCAGACAAGACGATAGCGCCCTCGCTCCCTTACTTCCTTCACACAGCTAACGAGTCGAGGAAAATCATTTGCAGCCTGCCGTACAGCCAGCGTCATCGCTTCTTCGTCAAGGGGGCCTTTCACCTCAACCGCGGTTACCAGCACATTCTTAGTGTTACCGTAACTGGATAATGCCATCATCTCCGACAGCGCGTCCAGTCTAGGCGGAGTTTCCTCCATTGATGTTTCACCCTTATGATCGCGCATTCGTCATACGATGAATCGCCACCTGCTGATCGAGGGCTTTGAGAACGACTTTCATGGTAACCGGCGCCAGATCGAAGCTAACAAGGTCTTCTCTACGCACCCATTTTGCGTCCATCGCATCCGACCCGGCCTTTAACTCGCCGCCGACAACCCGGCAGGAGAAGTCCGCCAGCACATAATGGTAGCGAATCCGACCATGCTCATCCGGAAAAATGCGCTCCAGCAATTCCACTAGGGCGTCTACCCGCACCTCGATCCCCGTCTCTTCGTGAGCCTCCCGTGCCACTGCTTCCTTTAACGTTTCGCCGAGCCAAACCAGTCCGCCCGGGATGCTCCACTCCCCTAGTGCCGGGGGCTTTCCCCTTCGAACCAATACAACGCAGTCTTCATCAACGATAACAGCACCGACCCCGATCAGCGGGGCCGTAGGATATTCCCTACGTATTTCGTGGTCTTGCAGAGTCACACTTCTGAAAAGAAGTATTGCTTAAGACAGTTCGTTCTCTCGATATACTTTGTCGGATCCAGAAACCACGTAGCTGCGCTGAAGGAACTCAGCAGGGAATTCCCGTCCTGCGGAGTGAAACAGAATCCGATCACGTCATGACCCTTTCGGACCTCCAGACAAGGTTCCACAACAACAGTCTGGTTCAAAATTCTTCCGAAGTATCCGTGGTCCCTGCCAAACGAAAACACCTCGCAAGCCGACTGTTTCTTGGTGAGGCTGATACGGTCATCGGCTTTGAAGCGTCCGATTACTTCCTCCTTAGAGACCGCTCTCTTGAGCTTGAGTTGGAAATAAATGCAATGCATGTACTGGGTGTTCAGTTTCAGCGCGGAAGACCAAACGTTGAGATCCAGGCCCTTAGTTCGGAACAGATGATACGCATCTCTGGCATGATGGGTCCCGAAAACCGGATCACCATGTTTACCGACATCGGGTGACGGGACGAATCCTTTGACCTGGCTGATATCGTTTGCTCGCCGAATGCACAGAAAGCGCGCTTCTTCAAGATTGTCGTCTCCATCAGTCAGCGCAACCGTATTGATCAAAGCGCAAAGATTGTGTGTATTGCAGCTCACGACCTGGACGAAGCGGTCTTTGCCGACCTCGAGGGCGTCATCATTGATGCCTCTGGCATACATCTTGCCAAATCCGAACTCACTCCCTTGAGCGATAAACCCCTTGGTGTTGGCCAAATATTTCTCGTAAAACTCATTCTTGTTTGAGATGCCCACCCCGGAAGGAGTGCAATCCACCACCACGTCGGCCTTTTCCAGCGCTTCCTCATGGGTCATAATAGGTTTGAGACCGAGAGCTTCAAAATCACTTATTTTGTCCTCGTCGGTTATCAATTTAGCTCCCCTGGCGACAAGCGCCCTAATCTTGGGCAAATCCCTAACAGCCGGGGAGCGTTTATGAAAAGTTACTTCGGAAAATCCTGCTTGGTCCTTAAAAGAACAGAGCAATCCGATAAGGGGCTCTCCGATGGTTCCTGTCCCCACCACATGGACCACGCCTTTGTCCTTACCCATTCCTCTCTTCTCCTTTCCGAAAATAGTACGTATCGTGGTTAACAACTCAGACTAACAGTTTTTTCTTGCTCGTGCAACATGTCCCCAGGCAACGTCTCCGGGGTCTCCGGCGTTGAGACCCAAGATTCAAGCCGTCGCTTACAGTAATTCTGACACCCTGTTAAGATGCGTATCTTTAGCGACTACAGTTTGAAGCCTTTGTCTTCAGCAAGTGCGCTAGTAAGTGGCCATCTGATCAAGAAAACGGAAGAAAATCCTGCAACCAGGATTTCCGCCGTGGTTTAGTTTCTTTCTTCGCATCTTCAGGCGCTTCCGATTGCCCTGATTCAATGCCCTGGGCCTGTGCAGGTTCGACAGGCTCCGTCTTTTCTTCGGTGATTTCCGATGTCTGAGGCTCGGCAGGTTCTTCCTGCCCCAATTGCTCTTCCACGGGTTCTGCTTCTTCTATCCCCGCGGGCAATGCCTCGGCCTGTAAGAATTCTTGCCCGCCGGCATCTTCGGTCGAAGCTACAGCCGGACCGGGCTCCTCCTCGAGAGAGAGAGGTCGCTCTTCGGAGTCGGAGGGGGATTTCTTTTTCGGACGGCGGCGGCGGCGACCGGGTTTCTTAAGTTTTTTCGGCTCAGCGTCTGCAAGATCTTCTTCCTCTGAGGCTTCGGCAACGTCCGGGGCTGGTGACGGAGCAGGCAGCGCTTCCACAGCTTGCTGTTCCGGGGCTTCCTCTTTGACTGCCTCGACAGAAATGTCTTTGTCGGGCAGGCTTTGTTTCACAAGGATTGTGACGCGAGACCTGTACTGGTTCTCCATGTCAACAAGCAGGCCCCTCATGTTGTTGAGGAGGTATTCGGCCACCTTTGACGGCACTGTAGCTCTGACCTCCGACACGTCGCTCCTGATTAGCAAAGATTTGATTCTCCTATAGACCGAGAGGGCGGATGTCTCAGGAGAGCGGATCTTACCCTGGCCGTCGCACAACGGGCATTCGAGGTATTCGCCCGTGCCGAGCACTGATTTGAGCCGTTGCCGCGACAACTCCAGTAAGCCCAGGCCCGATATCCGAAGCATTTTGGTCTTTGCCCGGTCACCCCTGAGCACAGCCTTCAAGGCCTTTTCGACCTCCTGCTTATGCTTCTT
>Ga0326727_10025575_pt1 | contig 11053 bp, 12 predicted proteins | sample MB2enrmetagenome_FD_207643 | JGI IMG/M metagenome (GOLD analysis project Ga0326727, IMG submission 207643) | Lab enriched peat soil microbial communities from McLean, Ithaca, NY, United States - MB29MY | ecosystem: Environmental > Terrestrial > Soil > Wetlands > Peat | place: USA: New York... | reverse complement strand
CCCATTCTATCCAACCTCGCCCGGGAACGCAGGGTTGGATATACTTGCCGCGTCGCCGTCCAGCGCGCCCCTGCGTCGTTCGCGCCGACGCGGACCGACACGAAAGGGTTTCCAACATGCAGATTCTGGTCATCGGGTCGGGGTACGTGGGACTCGTGGCGGCGGTCGGCTTCACTGAAGGCGGGCACAGGGTGCTGGGCGTGGACATCGATGCCGACAAGATCGCGACCCTGCGCCAGGGTCGCTCGCCCATCTATGAACCAGGTCTGGAGGAACTGCTGGTCAAGCACCAGGCCGACGGCAGCCTGGCCTTCAGCACCGACCTGCGCGACGGCGTCGCCGAGGCGGACGCCGCCTTCATCTGCGTGGGCACGCCCCAGAGCGAGGACGGCAGCGCCGACCTGCAGTTCGTGCTGGCGGTGGCAGGCCACCTGGGCCAGGCCATGGCCCTGCGCCCGGCGCAGGCGAAGCCGCTGGTCGTGGTGGACAAGAGCACCGTGCCGGTGGGCACCGCGGCCCGGGTCCACGCCGCCATCGCCGCCAAGACCGACCGGGCCTTCGAGGTGGTGTCCAACCCCGAGTTCTTGCGCGAGGGCTGCGCCATCCAGGACTTCATCCGCCCCGATCGGGTGGTGGTGGGCTGCACCAGCGAGCATGCGGAAGCGGTGATGAAGGGCCTGTACGGACCGTTCCTGGAAGCCAGCGGCGGCCAGTGGCTGCGCATGGATCCGGCCAGCGCCGAGATGACCAAGTACGCCGCCAACGCCATGCTGGCCCTGCGGATCAGCTTCATCAACGAGATCGCCGCCCTGTGCGAGCGGGTGGGCGCCGACGTGGAGTGCGTGCGCGCCGGCATCGGCAGCGACCACCGGATCGGCAAGTACTTCCTCAATCCCGGGCCCGGGTTCGGCGGCAGCTGCTTCCCGAAGGATCTCCAGGCCCTGCTCAAGGTGGGCCGGGAAAACGGCCAGCCCCTGCGCGCCCTGGAGGCCACGGTGGAGGCCAACCGGCACCAGAAGCAGGTGCTGTCGCTCAAGGTGAAGCGCTACTACCGGTGCGCCGCGGGCAGCACCCAGCCCCTGGTCGGCCGGAAGTTCGCCATCTGGGGCCTGGCGTTCAAGGCCCATACCGACGACATCCGGGAAGCCATCGCCCTGGAGCTGATCGAGAGCCTCACCGGCCTGGGCGCCGAGGTGGTGGTGCACGACTTCCAGGCCATGGCCAACGTCCGGGCCAGGCTGGGCGATCGGATCCGCTATGCGGACAACTTCATGGACGCCTGCGACGGGGCCGACGCGCTGCTGATCGCCACCGAGTGGCCCCAGTACGTCCAGGCGAACCTGGACGAGGTGGCCGCTCGGCTGAAGCAGAAGGTGATCTTCGACGGCCGCAACCTGTTCCGTCCGGAGAGCATGCGGGCCAAGGGCTGGACCTACCACTCCATCGGCCGGGTGCCGGTGGGATCGGCCGTGCTGGCCACGGCCATGGCGTGAAGACGGTTTGACCTCGGGGCGGGCGGCATCCACCCTTGGGTAGAGTTCAGGAGCGAAACATGAATCTGGGGTTCGGGGAAATTCTGCTGATCGCCGTCGCCCTGCTGATCCTGTTCGGCCCGTCCAAGCTGCCGGAACTTGGCAAGGCGCTGGGCAAGAGCCTGCACGAATTCAAGAAGGCCAGCCGCGAGCTCACCGATTCGGTGCACGGCCCGGCCGGCGACGACCAGCAGGACGAGAAGAAATAGCAACCATCCAGCGACGATGACCCCCGCCGAGCACGCACCCGACCAGATGACCTTCTGGGAGCACCTCACGGAGCTCCGCTCGCGCCTCATCCGCTGCCTGGTGATCCTGGTGGTGGCGTTCGCCGCCACCTATTCGTTCCGGTTCCGGCTCATGATCTGGGCCCAGAAACCGTTCATGGAAGTCTACCGGACCCAGGCCGTCGCCCAGGCCAAGGCCCTGCACCTGCCGCCGCCCACCACCTTCGAGCCGTTCGCCTTCACCAGCCTGACCGAGCCGTTCTTCTCGCTGATGCGGCTGTCGCTCTGGGCCGCGGTGTTCCTGGCCTCGCCGTTCCTGTTCCACCAGGTCTGGGGCTTCATCCGCCCAGGGCTGTACCAGCGGGAGCGCCGCCTGGCCATCCCGTTCGTGCTGGTCACCACCGGCTGTTTCCTGGCCGGCGCCGCCTTCGCCTACCTGAACGCGTTCAAGTTCCTGGGCGACATCCTGTTCCAGGAGGCCATGAACGCCGGGCTGCGCACCAACCTGCACCTGGAAGACTACCTGGACCTGTTCATCTACACGGTGCTTGGCACCGGGATCATGTTCGAACTGCCGGTGCTGGTTTATTTCCTGGCCCGGTTCCGCCTGATCACCGCCCGCTGGATGCTCAAGTACTGGCGCCACGCCACCATCGTGATCCTGTTCGCGGCCGCCTTCCTCACCCCCGGGGACGTGGTGATCACCACCATCTTCTTCAGCGTGGTGCTGCTGGGGCTGTACTTCATCTCCATCCTGGTGGCCTGGCTGGCGGCGCCGCGCAGCAGCTGACTTAGAGCCTATTGCCACTCGAAGGTGACCAGGCCCGGGTTCCAGGAGCTCGCGGAGGCCGAGCTGTTGGCGATCTGGGCGTCGGCGTAGGTCGTGCCCGTGGCCAGGCCGACGCCGAACCACGCGGTGTTGGGAGCGGCGTTGTGGATGGTGAGACTGGTCGCGCCCGCCGGCACCAGGACGAATGGTGCGAAGGAAAAGGTCTCGGTATTGATGAGGATCGAGCCGCCGCCGGGGTTCGGCGCCGGGTTGGCGAAGGTGATGGTCAGGGTCGAGGTGGGTGCGGTCGCGGCAAGCGGCACCGGCGAAGGCAGCGAATACAGGTTGGTGTGGTTCGGGTCGATGGGGAAACTGGAGGTGTCCACCCGTGCTCCCACCACGAAACGGTCAGGGGGTTGCTCGCGGTGGTGGTGAAACCGCCGGTGCCCGTCCAGTCGGTGAACAGGTGGCCCGGATCGGGGCTGGCTGCGACCGGCGTGCAGGTACCGGCGCTCAGGCTCGGCTGGGATAGGGTGCCGGACAGGGTCCCGCCGGGGCCGGCGGTAAAGGTGACGGTGAACGCGGCCGGTTCCACCGTGAGGGCCGCGGCCGCGCTGGTGACTGATCCGTCCGAATTGCTCACGGCGACGCTGAAGTTCTCTCCGCTCATGGCCAAGGTGGTCGCCGGCGTGGTGTAGGTGGCGGCGGTGCCGCCCGTGCTGATGGCGGTGCTGCCCTGGTACCACTGGTAGGAGGGGGTCGGGGTACCGGTGGCCACCACGGAGAAGGACGCTTGCGCCCCGACCGCGACGGTCTGGCTCTGGGGCTGGGCGGTGATGCTGGGATATCCGGCCGGCGTCCCGCCGCCACCGCCGCCGCCCCCGCAGCCGGCCCAAAGCATCGCCAAGGTTCCCGCAACCAGGAGGTGCAGCACGCCTGTTTTCATGGCAAGCCCTTTAATTTCAAAACTTCAAGCCTGGGTATATGCGCTCGTACGGCTTCGGTGAATCTCTGAATGGCGGGTGGGTCGGGGTCCCGCTGCGCTTGGCATGGGATGATGCTAAGGATTAATTTATCCATTAGGTCAAGTTCGTCAAGGAGCCGCAGCCTTGCCATGGGCTCCAGCCGGGCCGGGGGGCTCGGTATGGGAGAACGTGAGCAGCTATCGACGCAGCTCCGCGTCGGCCTGCTCCAGGCTGTCTTCGCCGAACACCAGCAGACCCCCGGCGCGCAGGAGGGCGGCGGTCACGCCCAGGCCCGGCACCTGGACGGAACCGAAGGTGCCGTCGTAGATCCGGGTCACCCCACAGGACGGGCTGCCCTCCTTGAGCACCGCCACCCGCGCCCCTCCGGCCCGGGCTGCCGCCCGCGCCCGCCTGGCCCCGTCCAGGAACGCTTCGGTCAGGTCGTTGCCGAAACGGTCCAGCACCCGGCCCTGTCCCGCCAGCACCCGCTCGCCGCCGCAGCCGGGAGCGATTTCCGCCGCTGGCCGGGGCACCGGCAGGCCCGCCGCCAGTTCCGGGCAGAACGGCACCACCCTGCCCTCCGCCAGCCAGCGCTCCAGCACGGGATGTCGGCACGGGCAAGCGCCGCCGTCGTAGCGCACCCGTTCGCCCAGCAGGCAGGAACTGACCAGGATGCGCTCCAACAGCCCCTGAACCTCGGGTCCGGACAAGTCGTCCTCGCGGATGACCAGGGGCGGGCCGGCCACGGTCATACCTGCAACCGCTCCAGGTGGTGCACCAGGTGCCGGTGGTAGTCCTGGACCAGGTACGCCAGGTCGCAGTCCTGGTCCTGCCAGCGGTGCCCGGCGGCCTCGGCGGGCAGCCCGCGGATCACCGCCGCCAGGCGCAGGTTGAACAGGCGCCACAGTTCCACCAGATCGGCCCAGGGCGCGTCCCGGTAGGCCCCGGCCTCCACCCAGGCCTCCTGGTCGTAGCCCGGGAACCCGGACAGGTCCCCCCGGCGCAGCCGGACGAACCGCTGGTAGTTGTTCTGGGCCGAGTCCAGCAGGTGCCCGAGCAGTTGCTTGCGGCTCCATTTGGAGCCGACGACGAGGTCCGCATCCCGTTCGGCGACGGCGCGCAGCCGCGGGAGCCAGGCGTCAAGCAGATCAAGGAGGGCTTCAGGGTCCATGGGCGTTTCCTGGCAGAACCTGCTCACCGCCCGGGCAGCGGGTCCGGCCGGGCGGCGAAGTCAGGCAGCTTGGACCGGTCCGGTTCCAGGGGCACCCCCAGGGACTTGGCCAGGGCGGCGCCGGAGTCCGCGCGGGACGCCAGGCGGAAGGCCCAGGTCTTGCGCGCCACGGTGACCGGGTCCTGCCTGGCCGTGGCGGCCGGGCGCTGGAGGCAGGCCAGGCCCTGGTTCAGGGAATCCCGGGAGGTGGGCACGTATAGCAGCAGGGGGCCGGCCAGAACAAGGGGGACGGCTGGGGCGGTTGGCTGGCGCGATGATCCTGCTCCCGCGGAAAGTTCCACAGGGGCGGGTGCTTCTCCTCGGCCACCTCGGTGGGCGCCAGCAAGCCCATCTGCACCAGGTCGGCGATGGCCTTGCAGGTGTCGAGCTCGTCGTAGCGGCTGATCTGGAGCACGCTCTGGATGCTGCTGGGGTCGTTGAAATAGGTGAGGATGGTCTCCTGCTCGTGGGTCAGGCCCGAGGTCTTGGTGGCCACCGGCGCGCCGCCGTCCAGGACCCCGGACAGGTCCTTGTGGATGTCCAGCGCCAGTTCCTTGGCGGCTTCGGTCCTGGCCAGGGGGATCTTGACGTCCGGCAGGCGGCGCTGCACCTCCGGCCACTCGTCCATGATCCGCGCCGCCTCCATGAGCACGGTGTCCACCGGGATGGCCGGGAAGTTCTCCCGGTCCAGGTCCAGGGGCACGATGGAATCGAACCGGTAATCCCCCTCGACCCAGCGGAAAGTCCTGTAAATGATGGACATGGCTTGATGGAACAGGGCGTCCTGGAGGTCCTGGGGTGACACCCGGCCGGATTCCAGCAGCAGCGCGCCCATGCGCTTCAGGGTCTGGCGCTGGCGCTGGACCATGGCCATCAGTTCGTCGCCGGTGAGCCGCCCCAGGCGCACCAGCATGGCCCCCACCCGGTCCTCCACCGGCACCTGGTTGGAATCGCAGCCGACGATTTCGCCCTGGTCGAAGTAGATCTTCACGAACTCCTGGCCCCGGGACAGCACCAGCGTCCCGCTCTTGCCCTGGGTCTTGATCATGTTGAACAAGGAGAACAGATCAAAATCCCTCAAGGAGCCTTCAAGCGCCATCCGCCACCCCCCTCACCCGCGCCGCGGCAGAAGTTTCAGCCAGGAGCGCAGGACCAGCACCGCCAGCAGGGCGACGCCCACCGGCAAGGCGATGGAGGCCGGTTCGGGCAGGATCTCGCCCGGGAAATGGACGGGCCGGCTGGCCACCAGCGACAGGCTCAGGCAGAAACAGAAGAACCCCAATTCCAGGAAACCGTTGCGGGTGTCGCCGATGAAGCAGCGGTCCGCCCCCGGCAGCAGGATCATGAAGGACCGGTGCAGCCAGCGCTGGGAGCGCTGGAAAGCGGCGGCTTCCTCCACTTTCAGCTTGCGGCTGGCGGCGTGCAGGCCGTCCTTGAGCAGGAACAGGTGGTGGCACTTGGAGCAGATTTCGGGATCCGGGCTGTCGGTGGTGTGGAACGGTTCACCGCAGCGGGCGCACTGGCATGGGTGGGACCGCACGAGGCTGCGCCGCAGCCGGAGCAGGATGACCACCACCGCCAGCACGGGCAGGGCCAGGTTGAAGGCCAGAACCAGGAGCAGGTGCAGCGGCGGCAGGTACGGCCGGGCTGGCGTCGGCGCCAGCCCCTCGGCGGTCGCCAGGGTCCGGAGCCGATCCGGGGTGTCCGCCAAGGGGATGGGGAAGGTGCGTTGGACTTGTCCGGCATGGTTGGCCGCCAGCATGCGTTCCACCGCCGCCGGGGCGAGCCGTCCGGCCTCTTCCTGGAGGTCGGCGCCGCGCACGCTGTCCATCTCCTTGAACGCCACCACGCTCTGGTTCAGCACCACCTCCGGGCTGGACGGAAGCAGGGCCCTGGCCTGGTCGAAGCTGGCCCGGGCCGAGGCCAGGTCGCCCTGCTGGTACTGGGCCACGCCCAGATTGTTGAGCGCCGCGCCCCGTTCGGCGCCGCCGGCCAGGGAGCGGTAGACCGCTTCGGCCTTGCCCCAGTCCCGCTCCTGGAGGGACTGCCAGCCGCGCAGGAAATCCTGGTCCGCCGGCGTCAGGGCGGCCCAGGCATTGGCATCCATGGCCTGGGGAAGCGGCTGCTGCTGCAGGGCCACCAGGCTGGGCCGGGGCGGGGCGCCGGCGATGGGCTCCAGGTAGGCCAGCACCGGATGGACGAGCTGGAACAGGACCAGCAGGCAGCTGAGCCGGATCTCCGCGGGGAGCATGAACGGCGCCAGCAGACAGAGCCAGAGCATGGCCACGACCCCGGGGTCCAGGCCCGCCAGCACCGGCAGCGCCACCAGGAAGGCGCCGAGGAAGGCAGCCATATGGTGATCCAGACCCCGACGCTGGAGCGGCTCCTCCCACAAGTGGCGGAACACCCGCCGGTAGCGCAGGGCCAGGGTCAAGGCCCAGGCCCAGAGCAGGAAGTCGGCCAGGAGCCGGACCCAGGCCAGGTGCTGCTGCACCCAGAACCAGCGCTGTTCGGTGTTGCCGAGCCGGAGCCGGGTCAGGTCCAGCACGTCGCCCAGGCTCCAGACGTAACCGTGCAGGCCCTGTTGACGCAAGAGCACGATCCTGGCCCCCATCAGTTCGGGATCCCGGGGCGCCCAGGCCTCCAACGTCCGGATGACCTTCAGACCCTGGTCGGGCCTGCCTTCCTGGCCCAGCTGCCGGGCGAACAGGGTCATGGCATCCACCAGGGGCGTCGCATCCAGCGTGCCATAGGTGTAGCGCAGCAAATCCACTTCCTGGGACGCTTTGGCGATGGCGTCAGGGTCGTCCGCCCGGAACGCCGCCTGCAGGTGCTCGATCCGGTGGCTCAGGGCCACGGCCGGCGCCGGATCGGCGCTGGGCCCCAGGGTCGGCGCGGCGGCCAGGACCGGGGCCATGGCCAGCAGCAGCGCCAGCAGCTGCAGCAGCCGGAGCCAGCCCGAAGCAATGGCCGTCGAGGGTCGCCGGAAGGAACCGGCAGCCCAGCCACAGCACACCCGCCGCGGAGCCACGGCAACCATGGAACCTCCATTTGTTTGTCGAAGCCTACCATGTTTTTTCCGAGCCCGGATCCCCGCCTCGTGCCGGCGGCTTGCCGAATGGCCGGCGGCGGGCATGATAGGCTTCTGGGACGGCCGGGACAGCCCCGCTGTTCCTGGTACCAGGAAGGTCCTCCATGATTGCAGAGAACTTGCCAATGAGCACGGGCCCGGTCCCGCGGCGCCGCAGCCGGCAGACCGTCGTGCGCCATGGCGCCCGGGAAGTCCGGGTCGGCGATGGCGCGCCGATCGTGGTCCAGTCCATGACCAACACCGAAACCGCCGACGTGGCCTCGACCGTGGCCCAGATCCTGGACCTGGCCCGGGCCGGTTCGGAGCTGGTGCGGATCACCGTCAACACGCCCGCCGCCGCGGAGGCGGTGCCGGCCATCCGCGAACGCCTGGACGCCCAGGGCGTGGAAGTGCCGCTGGTGGGCGATTTCCATTTCAACGGGCACAAGCTCCTCGCCGACCACCCGGCTTGTGCCCAGGCCCTGGCCAAATTCCGGATCAATCCCGGCAACGTGGGCCAGGGGGAGCGGCACGACCGCCAGTTCGCCAGGATCGTGGAGGCCGCCTGCCGGCACGAGAAACCGGTGCGGATCGGGGTGAACTGGGGCAGCCTGGACCAGGAGCTGCTGGCCCGGGTCATGGACGAGAACGGCCGGCGCCCGGCGCCATGGTCGCCCCAGCAGGTCATGTATGAAGCCCTGGTGGCCTCGGCCCTGGAAAGCGCCCGGGCGGCGGAGGAAGTGGGCCTCGCCGCCGACCGGATCATCCTGTCCTGCAAGGTCTCCGGGGTCCAGGACCTGATCGCGGTCTACCGGGAGCTGGCCCGCCGCTGCGACTACCCCCTGCACCTGGGCCTGACCGAGGCCGGCATGGGCAGCAAGGGCATCGTCGCTTCCACGGCGGCGCTGGCGGTGCTGCTCCAGGAAGGGATCGGCGACACCATCCGGGTTTCGCTCACCCCCGAACCGGGCGGCGACCGGACCCGGGAGGTGGTGGTCGCCCAGGAGATCCTGCAGACCATGGGGTTCCGCCAGTTCGCGCCGATGGTGGTGGCCTGCCCCGGCTGCGGACGCACCACCTCCACCGTGTTCCAGGAGCTGGCGGACCGGATCCAGGGCTTCCTGCGGGAGCAGATGCCCGTCTGGCGCGAACGCTACCCGGGGGCGGAGGCCATGACCGTGGCGGTCATGGGCTGCATCGTCAACGGCCCCGGCGAATCCAGGCACGCCGACATCGGCATCAGCCTGCCCGGCACCGGGGAGACCCCCGCGGCGCCGGTCTACGTGGACGGCAGGAAGGCCGTCATCCTGCGCGGCGAGCGGATCGCCGAGGAGTTCCAGGCCCTGGTGGAGGACTACGTGCGCCGCCGCTACGGCAACGGTTAGTGCAGCGGAATGCTCAGCTCCACCAGGGTGCCGTCGCCCTCGTTGGCGATGGAGATGTCGGCAAGGTACGGGACCAGCAGCTGCTTGCAGGCCACCAGGCCCTCGCCGGGGCTGCGGGAGCCGATCACCAGCTGGGGATGCTGGGGATGCAGTTCGCTGAAGGGCTCGAAGGCGGCGGCAAGATCGTCGGGCAGGATCGGTCCGCCCTCGTCCCGGACCTGGAACACGAACCGGTCGGGATCGGGGATCGAGCGCACCGACAGCACGGCCGACGGCGTGGGACCGCCCAGGGCGTGCTGCACCAGGTACAGCAGCACGGCGGCGAAATCGTCGTAGACGCCGTGGATGAGGGGGCTGCCTGCCGCCAGTTCCTGGACGATGGAAACCTCGGCGGGAATGACTCCGTCCACCTGCAGCAGGGCCAATTCCTGCTGGACCAGGTCGTGCAGATCCAGCCATTCCGGGACGGGCGGGCCGCCCCGGCCGACCCGGCGCAGCATGGCCTTGAGCAGGCCGTCGATCTTGAACACCGCCTCCCGGATTTCCGCCAGGGCCTTGGGCTGGGCCTCCGGGACCGGGCCCGGGCCAGGAACCGCGACCTGGTCCAGCACCTGGCTCTGGCGGTGCAGGCTGGCCACCGGCGTCTCCAACCGCTGGGCGATCTTGAAGATGAGCTCGCCCATGAGTTCGTGCCGGCTGCGCTGGTGGAGGGAGTTGCGGGCGTTCTGCAGATCCAGGTAGGAGGTCTCGAGGCGCTCGTAGCTTGCGGCCAGGGCGCGGGTGCTATCGTTGAGGTTGGCGATGAGCTCGGCGTTCTCCAGGCTGACCATGGCAATGCTGGCGTGGAGGGTGACCAGTTCCAGCTCCAGGCCCAGGAAGGGCTGGTCCGAGGGGCGGGTGACGATCCAGAAGCCGAACAGGTCCGGGTCCGCCTGGTGGTCCCGCAGGACCAGCATGCACGACTCGCTGGAGGCGGACCAGAAGCCCAGGCCCTGCCCTTCGTCCCAGACCCGGTCGCCGCGCAGGTCCGCGCCCTGCAGCGCGGTGCCGGAGGACAGGCCCCGGGCGCGCAGCACGAACGGGTGGTCCAGGGACAGCACCGGAACGGGGTCGAACCCGCTCCCGGTCCAGCGCAGGCCTTCGAAGTAGCTGCCGCTGGGGTGCATCCGGTAGGCCCAGAGGCCGCTGGCGCGCAGTTCGGTCCGCACCTCGGACAGGACCCGGAGCAGCAGGGTCTTGGGTTCCCGTTCGCTGAGCACGCTCTGGCTCAGGGCCAGAAGCCGGGCCAGGCTGCGGTTGCGGGCCTCCAGCGCCTCCTGGGCCGCGACCAGCTTGCGGTTGGCTTCCACCGCCTCCTTGAGCTGGGTCTCCAGGTGCTCCACCACGTGGACGTTGAACTGGCGCAGGGCGGGCTCCTGGCGCGACTTGTCCAGGTGCTCCCGGACGCCGCCCAGGTAGGCCTCCACCTGGCGCACGAAGGTGAACGGGTCCAGGGGCTTGGAGATGAAGCCGTCACAGCCGGCGACCAGGGCGGTTTCGCGGTCGCTCTTGAGGGTCCTGGCGGTGAGGGCGACCAGGGGGATCTTCTCCAGTTCGGGATTCTGCCGGAACTTGGCTGCCACCTCGAATCCCGACAGCCCGGGCAGGTTGATGTCCAGCAGCACCAGGGCCGGACGCAGGGCCAGGGCCAGCTCGTAGCCCTTGAGCCCGTCGCTGGCCCAATGCATCTGGTAGCCCGCCTGGGTCAGCAGGCGCTGGACCAGGCGCCAGTTCACCGGGTTGTCCTCGATGCAGAGTATCCTGACGGGTTCCTGGGCGGTCATTCCGGTTGGTCCTCGAGAAGCGGCATCTGCACGGTGAACGTGCTGCCCTTGCCTTTTTCGCTCTCCACGGTG
>Ga0326727_10025574_pt1 | contig 11053 bp, 9 predicted proteins | sample MB2enrmetagenome_FD_207643 | JGI IMG/M metagenome (GOLD analysis project Ga0326727, IMG submission 207643) | Lab enriched peat soil microbial communities from McLean, Ithaca, NY, United States - MB29MY | ecosystem: Environmental > Terrestrial > Soil > Wetlands > Peat | place: USA: New York... | reverse complement strand
CGACGTGCAGCGGGCCGCCGGCGCCCTGAGGGATGTCGAATCCTTGTACCGCAACCTCGCGCCCGCCAAAGGTCGCCGATTGCACGCCACCGGAGCCTCCATTCACCTGCAGCCGATATCGGCCAGGCACGACTCCGGGAATCGAGAAGCTGCCGTCGGCGGAGATTTGCGCCTGCGCCCAGGGCAGGCCGCTCGACTGATCGAGCGGAGTCAGTGCGATCATTCCCTGCGAACCGACCCGCCCGATCATTTCGGTGGGACCATCGCCAACCACTCCCTGCGGCCCCGTCGCTGTCGCGGCACTGTCGCTGTGACCGAAATCCACGTCGCCGGTGATGGTCATCGCGGCCATCAGGGGCAATCGGACCAGTTCGGGAGGCGCATCGCCCACTTCCACGGCAGCCTCGCCGTGCCATCGCCGCTCCGCCTCCTGAAAATCGGCGACCACCGTATAGGAGCCTGGGATGACGCCGGCAGCGCGAAACGGACCGCTGTTGTTAGCCCGGCCCACTCCGTACTGGGTGAGAAACGCCAGCGTCGAATCGCGTGGGACAAGGCGCACGTTGACGCGCCGCAGGTCAACGTCCGGATCGTCGGGCGCAACCACGATCTGAACGGCGAATGCATTGGCGGTCTTCAGGCGGAAATCGACGCCGTGCACTTCTTCCCCTTCATGCACGGTGATGGCGGATGCTCCGGCGCCGGCGTCCGCTCCGCCGTAGAAGCCGGGTATCCAGGCCAGCGCGGGAGTGCGCGGATCGTCGCGTTCCATGAATGGATGCGGCGCGGCCAGTGTCTGGTGGCAGTGCTGGTAGACCAGGTAGCGGCCGGCCGGCAGGTTTTCCAGCCAGTATTCGCCGCGATCGTCCGAGTTCACCGAGGCGCGTTGCTGCTGCGGCGGGTCTGCAGTGACGGCGCTCACCTGGCAATACGGCGCGGCGTCGCCAACCTCGTCGATCAGACGCCCGCTGATAGCGCCCATCGGAGCAAGACGCAGGTCGATGCCGGTAGCGTTCTGATCCGCCACCACGGTGACCTGCTTCTGATTGTCGCCGAAAATCATGCCGCGTTCCTGGTCGAAACCGTCCTTGGCTGCCTGAACGGTGAAGGCGCCGGCGGGGAGCTTGTGAAATGCGAAAGCGCCGGAGGCATCGGTCACGGCCATGGGCGGCTTCCCACCCACCGCTCCAAAGAGGCTCACCTGAGCTTTTCGAATCGGCTCACCGGTGGCATCGTTGACCACCGTTCCGGCAATCGTGGCCGTGCCGGTGACCGGCGGCGGCTGAGATTGCTCGATCTGAGAGCCGGTTATTATCTGGGCGACGGCAAGCAGTGGAGGCAATAAGAGGTGGATCATTGTTGCGGCTCTCCTGAGACAAAAGGCAGCACGTCGAGATCGAGGCTGATTTGTTCGCCTTCGTGAATCTCCACGGCCTTGCCCAGCGGTTCCACGCGCGCCCGAAAATCGGGATCGTGCGCCGCGCCCTGCTCCAACCGGTCGAACGCGAAGATCCTGTAGGAACCAGGCGTAATGCCGCGGATTTCGTACCTGCCGCCTTCCTCGGCCGGCTTCACCATGACGAAGCTTTCCACGTCGCCGAACCTGCCGGCGGGAGACAGCAGAATCGCCGGGCTGGAGCGGCCGGCAAGATCGGCGATCGGATCCTCGGGCATCTTTACAACGCCGGCGATTACCCCGCCCCGCCCGCTGACCACAATGTTGAGCGGCGCGCTGGTGGATGGCCCGATGTTCATCTCGGCGGTGAGTACGTCCTGGTCCCCCAGGGTCATCGATTTCACGTAGCCGCCTTTGGGGATGGGGTGCACGCCTATGTCCCACACTCCCGGGGTGACTGCGGGAAAAACGAATGTGCCGTCGCCCTTCGGGGTGGCGCTGAGCATGCGCCTGCCGAACCATTGCGGCTCGCCAGGCAGGAGGGTCACCGTGTATTGCGACAGGTCGCCGGGAGTGACTCCCGGTACCTGCAGGCGGCCGGCGAGCGCGACCCCTTTGCTCATGTGCAGCACAACGTCCTGAGGGCCGGGCCGGAGATCGACTTCATCGACGCCGCGATACTCGTCGCTTCCCTGCAGGGCGGTGACAACCTGGTAATGGCCGGGCGCCAGCCGCTCCGTGAAGAAATCGCCGTTCGGACTGAATGCCATGTGGAGTCCGGCCAGCCCCGCGCCGCCTTCCTCATCGGGAACGAAATGAACCTGAATGCCGGCGGTAACGCCCTCGGGCGCCTCAATGTGGCCATGCACGCTGGCGGCGGTGGTGGTGATCATCTCCAGTGTGACGTTGCGAATTTCCTCGCCCGGTTTCACCTCCAGTGGCCGCGCGTCGGCCATACGCGCGGCGTTGGGATACCACATTCTTCCAATCACGAGTTCGGGCTGCACCTCGCCAAGCGAGACCTCGGGATGAGTTGTCTCCGACGCCGGCGAGAACTGGGCGTTCGCGGAGAGGTAATAGTGCCCCGCCAGGACCCCGCCGATGCGGAACTCTCCGCGTCCATCGGAGTTGGTACCGTTGCGCCGCACCATGGTCTTTTTGCCGCGCACCCAGGAGGAAACCAGAAGCTGGATCTGGGCGTTTCGCAACGGGTCGCCATTCTGATCCAGCACGACGCCGGAGATGGCGCCAAGGGGACGAAGGCGAAATTCGAGGCCCTGACGGACCTCGCCGGCCCCCAGCACCAGCACGGCGGGATAGCGATCCGGGGTGGGTGCGCCGAAGGCAACCTCCTGAAAGCCGTAGTTGCCGGCCCAGAGATGGTAGCGGCCCGGCGGCACGTTGTCGAAGCGGAATGCGCCGCTGGCGTCGGTGGAAACGGCGGCCTGAAGAGGTTTCGTTCCGATGGTGGAGAGGGTCACGACAGCGGTGTAGATTGGCTTGTTCGTGGCGTCGTTCAGCACCACTCCGGAAACCGACGCGGCGCTCGCGGCGAAGGCGGGCACGGCGAGAACCAGAAACGCAGCCGCGGCAATTCGCTGGAATCGCACCTTATTATTCTCCATTATTCTCCGCCGATTCCGGTTTGTCTGGAAGGTCGTGGCGGACACGCGGTTCAGCCGCGTCCCCTCTGTACCGTCCAAAGACGCGGCTGACGCCGCGGGTCCCATTCCGAAGCCCGTCGGGCACATGGGTGGGATAATAGCGCAGCGATGGTGCGGAAACTCATCCGGGTGCGCGGTATCGTGCAGGGGGTTGGGTTCCGGCCTTTCGTGTACCGGCTGGCGCATACGCATGGGTTGACGGGCTACGTCGCCAATTCCTCGGCGGGCGTGACCGTCGAGGTGGAAGGCGAAGCCGCCGCGATTGAGACGTTTCTCGCGCATTTTCGTGAGCAGGCGCCGGTCCTTTCGCAAATCGACGAAATGTCCGTGTCCGATTTGACGCCGGCCGGGGACGGAGAGTTCCGGATCCGCCACAGCGAGGAAGAATCGGCTCAGTTCGTGCTGGTGCCGCCCGACATCGCCACCTGCGCGGAGTGTGAACGCGACTTCAGCGATCCGGCAAATCGCCGCTACCAGTACCCCTTCACCAACTGCACCAACTGTGGGCCACGCTACACCATCATCGAAGACATTCCGTACGACCGGCCGGCCACGACCATGGCCGGGTTTCGGATGTGTGACGCCTGCCGCGCGGAGTACGAAAATCCCCTCGACCGGCGTTTTCACGCGCAGCCCAACGCCTGCCCGGTATGCGGCCCGTGGCTGGAGTTATGGGTCGGCGATGCGCCAGTGGCCGAACGCGGCGAGGCTTTGAGGCGAACCCGCGAGCTGTTGCGGGGCGGCCGGATCGTCGCTATCAAAGGGCTGGGCGGATTCCACCTGGCGTGCGACGCCGAGGACGACGACGCAGTCCGCACGCTACGCGAGCGCAAGCGCCGCAGCGACAAGCCTTTCGCGCTGATGGCGCGCAATCTCGCCGAGGTGGAACGCTGCTGCCGTGTCTCCGATGCCGAGCGTGCGGCGCTGCTTGGTCCGCGGCGTCCCATCGTGATTCTCGATCGGCGGCCCGAGGCAATTCTCTCGACGGCGATCGCGCCCGGCAACAACACCGTCGGCGTCATGCTGCCGTACACGCCCCTGCACCATCTTTTGTTCGACAATGGCCTGCGCATTCTGGTGATGACCAGCGGCAACATCAGCGAGGAGCCCATCGTCAGCCGCAACGAAGAGGTGAAACCGAGGCTGGGCGGCCTGGCCGACGCCTGGCTTCTGCACAATCGAGCCATCGCCACGCGGGTGGACGATTCGGTGGTGCGCATCTACGCGGGCGGTCAGCGCGTTGTGCGCAGGTCGCGCGGCTACGCTCCGCAGTCCATCGATCTGGGCACGCCCGTTCCGCAGGTGCTGGCCACGGGTGCCGAGCTGAAGAACACGCTCTGCCTGACGAAGGACCACCACGCCATCCTCAGCCAGCACATCGGCGATCTGGAGAACTACGAAACGCTGGAGTTCTTCGAGGAGACGCTGGCGCACATGAAGCGGTTCTTCCGCATGGAGCCGGTGGCGGTGGCCCACGATCTGCACCCCGGCTACCTGAGCACTCGTATTGCCGAGCGCATGACCGGCCTGCCGCGCCGCGGCGTGCAGCACCACCACGCGCACATCGCGGCCTGCATGGCGGAGAATCATCTTCGCGGCAAAGTGATCGGCGTGGCATTCGATGGCACGGGCTACGGTACCGATGGTCAGGTCTGGGGCGGAGAGTTTCTGGTGTGCGATTATCGCGGGTTCGAACGGCGGGCGCACTTCCGCTATGTGCCCATGGCCGGCGGCGACCAGGCCATTCGCGAACCGTGGCGCATGGGGGTCGCGTGGCTGCGCGAGACGTTCGGAGCGACGCTGCCTCAGTTACCGTTTTTTGAGAAGGTGCCGGAGCGGAACCGCAGGGTTGTCGAGGCGATGATCGCGCGCGGCGTGCAGACGATCCGGACTTCGTCGTGCGGAAGGTTGTTCGACGCCGTCGCCGCAATAATTGGATTGCGGCTGGAAACGAACTTCGAAGGTCAGGCGGCGATTGAGCTGGAGTCCATCGCTGCCCCTGGGGTGGAGGAGAGTTACCCTTTTCAGATTCAGATCGACTCGACGGAGATTGACTGGCGGCCGGCCATCGAGCGCATTGCCATGGAATTGAGAAACGGTGTCGCCTCCGGCGTGATCGCTGCACGATTTCACAACGCCGTGACCGAGGCGGTGCTCGAAGTCTGTCAGCGTCTCCGCGCCGCCGACCATCTGAACCGCGTCTGCCTGAGTGGCGGAACCTTCCAGAACCGGAGACTCACCGAAAGATGCCTGCGGTTGCTCAGCGCGAACGGTTTTGAGGTGTTCCTGCACTCCCAGGTTCCCGCCAACGACGGCGGCATCTCCCTCGGCCAGGCTGTCATTTTGAGTCATCTGATTTGAATCCATTTTTGTCTGGTAATCGCCGCGCTTCGGACTTACAATCGGGGGCGAAAGGAGTGCCCGACATGCAGGAAGCACAAGCGGTCGCTCTCGCGCCTGAAGCCGAAGCCGTCGCGGAAGATCTCCCCGAGGCTACTACGGAAGACATCGCCCGGCTCGCTTACTACCTCTGGGAGGAGCGCGGATGCCCGATCGGATCTCCCGATGAAGACTGGTTTCGGGCTGAGGAGCTTCTCACCGCCGGTCTCGACCGCTAACTTACGCATTCCCGAGCCACCTCCCCCATGTGATGTGCCGCCTCACCCAGGATGGGGCCGCGCGGTGCTTGTAAACTATTCAATTACTTAGCGTTAGTGTCTTGGGTGTTGGGTTGCTGGAAGCCCCTTCGTGAAGCGGCAGCGTGAGTTTGCCGGATCGCACAGTGTCATTCTGCGCGAAGACCTCGATGAGCTGGTCCAGGCTCTCCGCTCGAAGGGATTCACGGTTGCCGGCCCGGTTGCCCGCGATGGCACAATCGCCATCGACACCATCGAAAACGCAGCGGAGTTGCCGGCGGGGTGGGTTGACGAACAGGCGCCTGGCCGCTACCATTTGACGCAAAACGGCGATGGCGCGGTTTTTGCCCACACCATTGGCGCGGACTCCTGGAAGCGGCTCCTGAACCCTCCGGACACGCAACTGTATCGGATCGCCGCCGACGGCAAGTCCTTTGCGGTTCCGGAGCGCGCCGCGCCGGAGGCCGGGTACGCGTTGTTCGGCGTGCGTTCGTGCGATCTATCAGCCCTGGCCATGGTGGACAAGGTGCTCGCCGGGGACGCGCTGGCCGATCCGGATTATGTCGCGCGGCGATCGCGGATCTTCGTCGTGGCCGTGCAGTGCGGCCGCGCCGCCGCCAGTTGTTTCTGTGCCTCGATGAACACCGGGCCGAAGGCAGCCAGCGGATTTGATGTGGCCCTGACGGAGATCGCCGGCGGCGAGCATCGCTTCTTCGTCGAGGTGGGGACCGCGAACGGACGCAGCATCCTGGCGGCGGTGAAACACCGCGCCGCCGAATCCGCCGACGAGGAGGCCGCGCGCGAGGTCTGGAGCAATGCCGCGGCATCCATGGAGCGGAAACTCGACACCAACGGCCTTCGCGGGATTCTCGGCGCCGGAACGGAGAACGGAGCCTGGCAAACCGCCGCCGCGCCGTGTCTGGCCTGTGGCAACTGCACCATGGTTTGCCCCACCTGCTTCTGCTGCACCTTTGAAGACTCCGCCGATCTGACCGGCCAAAACGCCGAGCGGCGGCGCAAGTGGGATTCCTGTTTCAGCCTGAGCTTCTCCTATATTCACGGCGGCAGTGTCCGCTCCTCGCTGGCCGCGCGTTTCCGCCAGCGCATCCTGCACAAGCTGGTGTGGTGGCAGGACCAGTTTGGAAGCTCCGGCTGCGTGGGTTGCGGGCGCTGCACGACATGGTGTCCCGCGGGTATCGACTTTACGCGCGAGGTGGAGAAGCTTCGCGCGCGTTTGCAGTGAGGAAGGTGAGCCAATGGTCACACAATCGCTCGAAGCTGTCCTCCGCAACCATCCCTTTCTGGCCGACCTGAGCCCTGAGCACATTCAGACGCTCATCTCGTGCGCCAGCAACCAGCGGTTCGAAAAGGGCCACTACGTTGCCAGGGAGGACACGGAGGCCGATTCCTTCTATTTGATTCGTTCCGGCACGGTAGCTCTGCAGATCCACCGTCCGGAGAGCGGGGGCCTGACTTTGAACACCCTCGGCGAAGGGGACATTCTGGGCTGGTCGTGGCTGGTGCCGCCACATCGCTGGCATTTCGACGCGCGTGCGGTGGAGCCGGTAAGGGCCATCGCGCTGGACGGGCGCTGCCTGCGCACCAAGTGCGAGCAGGACCACGAGCTGGGCTACCAGTTGCTGAAACGGTTTTCCACGTTGATTGAAGAGCGCCTCGAGGCGGCGCGACTGCAGTTGCTCGACGTTTACGGGGTTCCGGCGCGATGACCGCTGTCGACCCCATGGCGCCCATCCCGGCCCAGGTGCAGCAACTCGACCGGGAGAATCAGGATACTTTCACCCTGCACGTGGCCGCGCCGGGCGCCACTCTGCCATCGTTCCAGCCAGGCCAGTTCGACATGTTGTATCTCTACGGCGTCGGCGAACTGCCCATCTCGGTGAGTGGGGACCCGGAGGCGCGGTTCTCGCTCACCTATACGGTGCGCTCGGTGGGGAAGGCCACCAACAAGCTGGTGACCAGCTCCATTGGCGACTGGATCGGCGTGCGCGGGCCCTACGGCGCCGGCTGGCCGATGGACAAAGCGCGGGGCAACGACGTGCTGCTGATCGCCGGCGGCATCGGGCTGGCTCCGCTGCGACCCGCCCTGTATCACATGTTTCGCTACCGGCCGGAATTCGGCCGCATCATTCTCGCCTACGGCGCGCGCAGTCCGGGCGACATGATTTATCGCGGCGAGCTGGCGCAATGGAAGAAGGAACCGCGGACGCAGGTGCTCTCGACGGTGGACTACGGCGGGCTGCGCTGGCGCGGGAATGTGGGCGTGGTCACCACGCTGCTCACCCGCGTGAAGCTGGACCCGCCGCACACCATCGCGCTGATCTGCGGGCCGGAGATCATGATGCGCTTCGCGGCCATGGAGCTGGCCACGCGCGGCATTCCGCGGGAACGGATTTACGTCTCCATGGAGCGCAACATGAAATGCGCCGTGGGCCACTGCGGCCACTGCCAGTTCGGGCCGTATTTCGTTTGCCGCGACGGCCCGGTCTTTCCGTACGCGCAGATTGAACCCTGGATCAACCGGCATGAAATCTGAAAACGCACAAGAGCCCTCGAACCACAAGCCGAAGATCGCGATCTTCAAGCTGGCCTCCTGCGACGGCTGCCAGTTGACGCTCCTCGACTCCGAGGAAGCGCTGCTGGACGTGCTGGGCGCGGTGGAGATAGCGTGGTTTCCCGAGGCGACGCCGCGGGTGCTGAAGCCGCCCTACGACATAGGGCTGGTGGAGGGCAGCATCACCACGCACCACGACGCCGAGTACATCCATCAGGTGCGCAAGCAATGCCGGGTGTTGATCGCTCTCGGCGCGTGCGCCACCGCGGGCGGCATCCAGGCGCTGCGCAATTTCCTGGATCTGGGGGCCACGCTGCGCAAAGTGTACACGACGCCCGGCTCCATCAGCGCGCTGAAGATGTCCACGCCGATCGCCGATCACGTGCCCGTGGACTTCGAGCTGCGCGGCTGTCCCATCAGCAAGGCGCAGTTGCTGGAGGTGCTGGGCGCGTTCCTCGCCGGGCGCAAGCCGAACATCCCCACGGGCGCGGTGTGCATGGATTGTAAGCGGCGCGGCAATACCTGCGTGCTGGTGGCGCAGGGAACGCCGTGCATCGGTCCGGCGACTCAGGCTGGCTGCGGGGCGATTTGTCCGGCGTGGGGCCGGGGCTGCTATGGCTGCTTTGGTCCCATGGAATCCGCCAACACCGCATCGCTGCGCGACCGTCTGGTGGAGCTGGGGCAAAGCGACGCGGATATTGCCCGCACGTTCCGCCGCTTCAACGCGTGGACATGGCCGTTCCGCGAGATCAGCGAGAAGGCCGAACGCAGCGCCGGAGAGACGCGATCATGAGTCAGACACGCACCATCAAGGTGGAGACGCTGGCGCGCGTGGAGGGCGAAGGCTCGCTTTACGTTCGCTTCTCCGGCTCTCACGTTGCGGAGGTGAAGCTGAAGATACCCGAGCCGCCGCGTCTGTTCGAGGGCATTCTGGAGGGCCGCACCTACGAAGAGTTGCCCGACATTGTGGCCCGCATCTGCGGCATTTGTCCCGTGGCCCACCAGATGAGCGCCATCAACGCCGTGGAGCAGGCGTTCGGCGTCGCGGTTCATCCTTCCATCCGCGCACTGCGCCGCCTCTTCTACTGCGGCGAGTGGATTGAAAGCCACGCCCTGCACATTTACCTGCTGCACGCTCCCGACTATCTGGGCTACGAGGACGCCATCCTGCTGGCCCGCGATCACCGGCCGCGCGTGGAGGCCGGCCTGAAGCTGAAGAAGATCGGCAACGATCTCATGGCGCTGCTGGGCGGCCGCGAGATTCATCCCGTTTCCGCCTGCGTGGGCGGATTCTACAAGACGCCGACGGCGGCCGGCCTGCGGAAAATGCGCGGGCCGCTGGAGGAAGCGCGCGACCTGGCCGTCGAGACGGCGCGCTTCGTGGCCGGCTTCGAGATCCCCGATTTCGAGCAGCCATATGAGTTCGTCGCACTGCGGCACGAGACCGAATATGCCATCAACGATGGACGCGTGGTGTCCAGCAAAGGTCTGGACATCGCAGTGGATCAGTATCTCGACCACTTCGTGGAGCGGCAGGTTTCGCACTCGCACGCCCTGCACTCCTCCATTCGCGGACGCGGCTCGTATCTGGTGGGTCCGCTGGCGCGCTTCCATCTGAATTTCGATCGCCTGCCCGATTCGGTGCGCGCACTGGCGAACGAACTGGGCATGTCGCCGGAGTGCAGCAATCCTTTCAAAGGCATTATCATTCGCGCGCTGGAAACGGTATTTGCCTGCGAGGAGTGCCTGCGCCTGATTGACCAGTACGAACCGCCGCCGGCCCCGCGCGTGGAAGTGCACCCGCGCGCCGGAGTTGGACAGGGCTGCACCGAAGCCCCCCGCGGGCTTCTTTATCATCGCTACGAACTGGACGAAAACGGAATCATCCGGTCTGCGCGCATTATTCCGCCCACCGCCCAGAGTCTGAAGCGCATGGAGGAAGACCTGTACTTCCTCGTGGGGGAAATGGCCGCGCTGCCTACGCCGGAACTGACCCATCGCTGTGAACAGGCCATCCGCAACTACGACCCGTGCATCTCCTGCGCCACGCATTTTCTGCAGGTAACCCTTGAGAGGGAGTGATCGCACGCCCCGCCGCAGGGGCGTTATCGGGCTGGGCAATCCCGATCGTGGCGACGACGCCATGGGGATTCTGGTTTTGCGCGCGCTGCGGGGGCGCGTGCCTGAGGATGTGGAGCTGCTGGAAGATACCGGCGCGCCGCTGTTCGTTCTGGAGCAGTTCCAGAGATTCGACGCGCTGATTCTGGTGGACGCCGTGCGCTCCGGCTCGCCTCCCGGCACGGTGCTTTGCTTCGATGGCCGGCAGATTCCGGCGGGCCTGCGGGCGCGCGCCATCTCGTCCCACGGCATGTGCGTTCACGACGCGCTCGGCCTCGGGGAAGCTTTGGGCCTGTTGCCGGAGGTTATCAGAGTGGTGGGGATCGAAGCCGCCGACTTCACCCCCGGCGCGCCGATGTCCGTGGAGACGGAGAGGGCCGTTCCAGACGCGGTTGACGCCGTGCTGCGGGAAATCGCCGCAATTACTCTTTCCTGAGCTTTTTTCCTTGAAAACAGATCGCTGAAAGTGTATGCTGTGTTGTTCTTTTTCGGCGCGTCCTTTTCTGGAAAGCGTCTGGAAAACCGGAATCCTGAAGAGGGGGGGAATTCGACAATGGCCTCGCCCGCAATCGGAAAGCCGACGGGAGCATCGCAGTCCGTATTCAGCCGGTATTGGCCTGTCTTCGTCTCGATGGCGCTGGCGATTCTGGCGGTGATTATCTTCGCC
>Ga0326727_10025572_pt1 | contig 11054 bp, 12 predicted proteins | sample MB2enrmetagenome_FD_207643 | JGI IMG/M metagenome (GOLD analysis project Ga0326727, IMG submission 207643) | Lab enriched peat soil microbial communities from McLean, Ithaca, NY, United States - MB29MY | ecosystem: Environmental > Terrestrial > Soil > Wetlands > Peat | place: USA: New York... | reverse complement strand
TTGGTTACTGGATCGCGTCAGGGCACCCGATCGCTTGGCAGCACCTCACCGATCCTGCATTGTCAACCGCTGGCCATGCGCGTTACTGGCCGGCAATCACCGGATTTGGTACGGTCGCATTTCTGGCCGGAATTGTGCTGCTGTTTGCTGGCGTGGAAGTACAGGCCGTGCACGTCATGGACATGAAGAAGCCGAGCCGCGAATTCCCGGTTGCGATCGGACTCGGCGCGATCATTTCCCTGGTCATCTTCGCGCTGGGCGCCATACCGATTGCGGCGATTCTGCCGTACGATAAGATTTCCTTGCAATCCGGCGTCTTCGACACGTTCAGTGCCGTGCTCTCTGATGTCTGGCATATCGGGTGGGTCGTGCCAGTTCTCGCGTTTCTGGTGGGACTTGGAGCGATCAGCGGGGTCTTCGCCTGGCTTGGCAGCCCAAGCCGGGGATTGCTGGCGACGGCGGAGGATGGGGAATTGCCCCCAGTGCTGCAGGCGGCCAACAAGAATGGCATGCCGACGCACATTCTGCTGGTGCAGGGCGCGGTGGTCACGGTGATGTCGTTGCTGTATTTCGTCATCAAGGACGTGTCGGTGGTGTTCTTCCTGCTGTCGGCGATGACGGTTGCTCTTTACCTGATCGCCTACATGTTCATGTACGCAGCCGCCATCACCCTGCGCTACACGGAGCCGAAACTGCCGCGGCCGTTCATCGTTCCCGGCGGTTTGGTGGGAATGTGGATTGCCGCCGGCGTCGGCTTTGTCGGGGTGCTGTTCAGCTTCCTGGTCGCGTTCTTTCCGCCCGATCAACTGCCGGTGGGATCGCCTACGCTGTACGTGATGCTCGTGGTCGTCGGCACCGTGGCGTTCTGCGGCATCCCGCTGATCATCCATGGGCTCCGTCGTGGCGACTGGGTGAAGCAGGCACAGCCGGTGGCGAGAATTCAGGCTGCGGAATAGGCGGAACACCTGGGCCAACCAGCCCGAGTGAACGCTGACTGACGCTTACGCAGGCGGAGCTCGTCCTCAGTTCTACAGGGCAACGCCGGATGACACCTCGATCACCGGCGGACGCGGCCGGACGTCAGATAAGCTTACTCAAAAGGAATTACGTGATGCTGTTGGTCGGGTCAGTGCTCAAGGGTTACGCCGTCGTGGCAAGCGACGGCCGAATCGGGACGGTCAGCGATTTTCTTTTCGACGACAGGACCTGGAAAGTACGTTGGCTGGTCGTCGATACCGGGGTGTGGCTGTCCGGACGCAAGGTCCTGGTCCACCCATCGGCGATCGGGCACGCCAATTACGAGCTGCGGGAGCTTTCCGTGGCCTTGACGATGGCCAAGGTCAAGGGGAGCCCCGACATCCTACAGGACCAGCCCGTGTCACAGCAGATGGAATCCCACCATTACGAATATTATGGGTTGGACCCGCTCTGGGGCGGCACGAGCTATTTCGGCGGAGGTGCGATCGGCGCGCCCCTGCCGCCGACCTACTACGACGGCAGAGAGCGGCGCCAGAGGGACGAAATGGAAGCCCGCTCACATGAGGGCGATCCACACCTGCGCAGCGTCGCTGAAGTCACCGGCTACCACGTCCATGCCAGCGACGGCCAGATCGGCCATGTCGAGGACTGCCTTTTCGATGACACCGATTGGACCATCCGCTACCTCATCATCGACACCCGGAACTGGTGGCCCGGCGAACACGTGCTGCTGTCTCCCTATGGGGTCAAGGAGATCAGTTGGTCGCGCCATCTGGTCCGGCTCGGCGTCGACCGCGATCGCGTCAAGTCGAGCCCGCCGTGGAAACCGTTGGATACGGTCGAGGAAGCTTACGAGAGGCGCCTGCACGATCACTACCACTGGCCCGGATACGGCTGGTAACCATGCGCGATGGAGACGTGAGAGCGGGCAAATAGCATATTGAAGGAGTGCAGCTGATGAACCCGATTACATCCGTGATTGTTCTGGCCCTATTCCTCGGCGGCCTGGGGGCTGGCGGGTTCGCCATTCCTTGGGGCGGTGGCATGCACTTTTTGTACGCCCTCCCGTTCCTCGCCGCCGCGCTCCTGGTCTGGCTGTCGCTGAAGATGGCCAACACCTGGGAGAGATTTGTCATCCTGCGCGCCGGTAAGCTCCTGGGCGTGCGCGGCCCCGGCTTGTTTACGCTGATCCCTGTCATCGACCAGGTGGTCGCGGTCATCGACGAGCGCATCCAGACGACCGCCTTCAATGCAGAGCAGGCGCTCACCAAGGACACAGTGCCGGTCAACGTGGATGCCATCATCTTCTGGCATGTCGAGAATGCGGAAGCGGCGGCGCTGAAAATCACCAACTACCGCGAGGCGATCGACCGGGTGGCGCAGACCTCGCTGCGCGAAATGATCGGCTCTTCGATGCTCGCGGCCTTGCTGTCCGACCGCCAGGCCGCCGACGAGCATCTCCGGGCGGAGATCGGCGCCAAGACGGCGGTCTGGGGCATTTCCGTGACCTCGGTCGAGATCCGCGACGTCGCCATCCCGGAGGCTTTGCAGGACGCCATGTCGCGCCAGGCGCAAGCGGAACGGGAAAAGCAGGCCCGGATCATCCTTGGTTCGGCTGAGGCGGAAGTTGCCAGCCGTTTCGTGGAGGCGGCGAAAACCTACGCGGAATTTCCGATTGCACTGCAGTTGCGGGCGATGAATATCATCTATGAGACGACCAAGGAGAGAGGATCGACAATCCTTATCCCAACCGGCATGGTCGACACTATGAATCCGGCATCCGCTCTCGTGCTGGCAGGATTGGCTGCTCCGACTCAGCAGGGGGGAAGAGCAACTCTCAAGCCCGCGGCCTGAGCCGGCACTGTCGCAGCGAGATGTTTGGGCGACGAATGCCCCGGAGCGGACGCCCGCTGATGCGTTGTCATTGGGCGAGCCACAGCCGGCAGATTGCGTCCCCGGCTTCGGCTTTGGGGCAGGGAATACACATGAAATCCCTCGATGTTTTTGCCTTGAAGAACTCCGATGTTAATGCATTTCTTTTTGCCGACGTCGGCATCGAATTGAATGGTTCGATGTTGACGACCTGTCGGTTTTGGCGCGGCTTGGGCAGGATCCTTGGGCAGAGGCGGCGGGGTTGGCCAGATTGCCGAAGCCCGATCATACTCCCTGACAGAGGAAACGGTGCTGAGCCGCGCCTCGTGACGACTGAAAGCAGATCGGGAGGCATGGAGCCGGCGCTCGCCCACCGACGAGGACATCGTTCGCCCGGCCGTCGGAGGCACGGCAACCAGCAAGCTCCGAAGCGACCGCATCCGCTGCAACCTGTGGGCGTTGGACCGGCTGGCCCAACAGGGAAAGATTGTTGAGCGCGTGCAGCTGGGGGTTGCGGCATGGTGGCCGCTCAGCTATGCGGGGAATTGGGTGACGGCCTGATCAAGCGGCGGTCTTGGCGAGGGCGTCGATGACCTCGATGCCGTTGCGGAAACTGACACCACGCACGACCTTGTGTGGATAGGCACCGAAATGGGACCCTCTCCCAGATTGCTGCAAGCCTTTGATGTCGCGGAAGGAATCTCGTTCTGAACGGGGTCCCGTTCAGCGCCGATGGGGACCCCAGCGACTTGCCAATTTCCTAGTCTGGATCAGTGCGTCGGACCGAATCTGATGGGGGTCTCGCTCGGGCGCTGGTTCACAGTCACGAAACCCCGGTCGCACGGGACGCTCAGGCGCGGTTCTTGAAGCTCCAGCTTTCGTTGCCGGTCTCGACGATGTCGCAATGGTGGGTGAGACGGTCGAGTAGCGCCGCTGCCGGTCGCATGGGCCGGCTCAGCTTTGCCCCGGCTCCGACTCTGCCGGGCCGGTTGCCGGCGGTTCGCGGCGGGCCAGGGCGTCGAGGCTACGGCGGGTCCGGCGGATGACCTGCTCGGCATGCGTGGTCCAGGTCTCCAGTTCGGCGTAGTCGAGGCGGCGGCGCTCCACCGGGGTAAGCAGCGGCGGCGGGGGCGGCGGCGCGGTCTCCGCCTCGGCGATGATCGGTGGCCGGCCACGCCCGCGGCCCGGCAGCGGGCGGTGCGGCGGCGCGGTGCCGTCGCGCAGCGGCGCCAGCCCGGCCAGGCCGAACAGCCGGCGTTTGGAGCGATGGGTCACCTCGATGGCGATGCCGACGCGGCAGAAATCACCCAGCAGGGCGGCGGCGTTGGGCACCGCCATGCCGAGCCCGGCGGCGAGCGAGGTGGCGGAGAGCAGCGGGGCGGCGGCCAGCAGGTCGATCGCCTGAGCCGCGCGCGAGTTGCGGCGTCGATCTGCGACCGCGGCGCGGGCGGCGCGCCAGCCGCGCTCCAGGGTTTGCAGCAGCAAGAGCGCGTCGTCGGCCTCGCCGGCCAGTGCGGCGAGGAACACCGGCACCCAGGCCGAACGTTGCCACGGCGTGTCCGGCCGCAACGCGGCGGTGCCGGTCAGCGGCACCGGGGCCCGCAGCAGGCGCTGGCTGCCCCAAAAGCGGATCAGCGCGGCGCGGATCGGCGCGCGGGCGCCGCCGGCCTCGATCCAGGCGTGGAAACCGGACGCTGCGGCGAGCAGCGGGGTGGCTTTGGCGGCTTCCGCGGCGAGTGCGGCTTCGGCCTGTTTGACCTCGCCCTCCTGATCGAAATCCGGTGCCACCAGCCACTGGTGCAGCGCGAAGGCGTGGCGGGCGGCGTCGAAGATCAGCCCGCGGTCGACGATGCGCAACGCGGCATCCATCCTCAATCGCAGGCCTTCCAGCAGGGCCGCCAAATGCCAGGGGTCGATGGCCAGTCCGTCGCTGGCGGCCTGGCGGCGCACCGCCTCGAGCCGGGCGCGGTAGAGGAAGGCCGCCAGCAGCGGGTGGTTATCGAGTGCCTGGTCGAGCCGGGCGAGGGAAGCGGCGGCCTGGGCGAGCGCGTCGGTGAGCGCCCGGTCGGGCGGGGCCGCGGTGCTGTCCGGCAGGTGCAGCAGTGACTCGAGCATGGGCTCCTCGGGCGGGCGCTGCCGCCGCGGCGCCTCGCCACCACGAAATCAATCGCTTGCGCGTTGCTATATGCTAACGGCCCCATAGCATGCAACAGCCCTGTTAATTCGGCGAAGCCCACTTTAGGTTGCACGGGACCCCTACCCTTTCGCGTCGAGCGATGTCCGATAAGCTCACTTTACGGACATCGCGCACCCGTGCTACACCCCCCCGCGTGCCAAATCCGGACCCTACAACCTCGGTAGCGCCCCCTGCCCGGCCGCCACCGCGGCCCGAGCCGATGGACACTGCGGATCCGTCCTGGACGGGCCCACCGGATGCCGCCATCGCGGATGCCGACGCCCCCGTGGGCGCGCTGAGCCCGCTCTGGCCGCCCGATGCCGCCCCGGACCTGGCGGCGCTGGCCCGCCGCGCCGCCCAGTTCGCGGAGAAATCCAGCGGTCCCGGCACCCGCGCCGCCTACGGCTCGGCCTGGCGCGCCTACAGCGCCTGGTGCGCCGGCCTCGGCGCCGCACCCCTGTCCGGCGACCCCGGACTGATCGCCCTCTATCTGACCAAACGCGCCGGGGACGGGCTCGCGGTGTCCAGCCTGAACGTCGCCCGCGCCGCCATCCGCTCGGCCCACCGCCTGGCCGGGGTGCCGCTCGACCTCGCCGATCCGCGGCTCGCCCTGGTGATGGAGGGCATCAGCCGCTCCCAGGCCGGCCGGCCGCGCCGCCAGGCCGCCGCCGCGGTGCCCGACCTGCTGCGCCGGCTGCTGGCCGCCCTGCCCGCCCCCAACACGCCGCCGGCCGCCGCGCCGGCGCTCGCCGCGCGGCACCGCGCCATGCTGCTGCTCGGCTTCGGGGCGGCGCTGCGGCGCTCCGAACTGGTGGCCCTGCGGCTCGGCGACGTGACCGTGGTCGAGGGCCGCGGGCTCAGCGTGGTGGTGCGGCAGTCGAAGACCGACCAGCACGGCAAAGGCCGCACCCTGGCGGTCTGGGCCAACCGTACCGACCCGGATTTCTGCCCGCTGGCGGCCTACGAGCGCTGGATGGAGTTCCGGCGGCAGGCCGCGGACTGGACGCCGCCCCTCCAGGCGCCCGGGGCCCCTGCCCTGCCCGCCTCCGCCTGGCAAGCCGAACCGCCGCTGTTCTGCGGCATCACCCCATCCGGCGGGCTGACCGGCACCCCGATGGCCGACAAGATCGTCGCCCGGCTGCTCAAGCAGGCGGCGCTGCTGGCCGGGCTCGACCCGGCGCGGTTCGCCGGCCACTCGCTGCGCCGCGGCCTGCTCACCGCCGCCGGCGACCTGCAGCTGCCACTGATCGACCTGATGCGGCAGTCCCGTCACCGCTCCGTTGCCACCGCGCTGACCTACGTCGAGGCCGGCGACGCCTGGCGCAACAACATCACCGGGCCGGTGTTCAGCGGCGGGACTGCAACGTCGTAGCCAATTTGCGACGCCCTGGGTCGGCCTCTCTGCCCCGCTTGGCTCCACGCTCGCTGCGGACCGGTCGGACCCCAGCTCTCCGAAGGCGCCGCGTTGCCTACGACGGCGGTTGGCCCTCGGCATTGATTCGGACGACCCCTGCAGCCGAACATCGGACCATCGAAGGATCGAGGCCTTCGGGAGCAACACCATGGGCACGCCGAAGCAGAGATATCCTGATGGTTGTGCCTGAAATTTGCAGGCGTGCTGGCTTTCCGCCCCGTCCCTGCCACACAACAAGGGCGACCGCCGCCGTGACGGTTCCCCTGCCCTACGGCGACACCGAACCCTGTCCCGTGCACGCCCTGGAGGCCTGGCTGCAGGCCTCACCGACGGCCCGGTGTTCCGCCGGATCTGGCTGCCGCCACGCCCGAAGCAGGGCGCCCCGCCAGCCGGGCTACCGGCCCCTCCCCCGTCGCGGACCGGCAACAACGCGATCACGCCGCACACCGTGGCGCGGATCGTCCAGCGCCGCGCCGCCGCGACCGGCTTCGGGTTGCGCGAACTCGGCCGCCACAGCCTGAAACGCGGCGCGCTGACCACCGGCATGGAGCGCGGCGTGCACCCCGCCAAACTCAACCGGCTCGGCCGCCACAAGAGCTTCGACGTGCTCGGCGAATACCTGGAGTTCGGCGACCTGTTCGAAGGACATTCGCTCAGCGGCGTGCTGTAGGCCTGCGACCGCTACGACTCCTGCGCTTTGTCGAGACGCTGCAGCGCCGCCTCGGCCGCCGCCGCCATCCGCGGCAGATCGCCGGTCGCAATCTCCCAGATCCGCGCCGGGTCGACCTGGTCGTAGGCATGGCGCAACACATTGCCGAACGCCCTGACCGCCGGCCACGGCAGCCCCGGTGCCAGTTCGTCAGCCTGCAACCCCAACTTCGTCGCGGCCTCGCTCAGTCGCTCGAGGCACCGTTCGACCGCATCGCGCGTTCTGCTGTCGGCCTCAAACGCGGCACGATCCATTCCCTGCAGGTAGTTCTGGATCAGCCGGATATTATCCAGGATATCCAGGAAGCGCGCGGCCGGTCGGCTAGAAGGCACGGACACCTTCCTGTTCGATCACCCGCCGCAGACGCGCGCGCGCGGCCGTCTCCTCGACGAGGTCGACGTCGCAGCCCAACAACGCGCGCAGGCGATCGCGCAGCGCGTCCAGTCGACCGAAATGATCGAACCCTCCGGAGGAAAACCCGACCCCGGGACGCACCGCCAAATCCACGTCCGAGGTGCCGGTGGCGTCGCCACGCGCCATTGATCCGAACAGTGTCAGCGTCTCGACGCCGCGCGCCCGCAACTCCGCCTCGTGCGCGCGCAGGACCGCCAGCAACTCGGAACGGGATCGCGTCGGACCGGTCATCGCGCCATTGTAGGCGATGGGCGACGCGAACGCGAGCGCGGCGCAGCGTCCTCACCCGCGCTGGTCACAGCCCCTCGCGTGCTGGCCGGGGTCAAACGAGCGTCAGCTCCTCCGGGTACTGGCCGCCACGCTCAAGGAACCGCCACCAGGTGGCTCGCCCGCGTGCCGAGAGCAGCAAGCGCTCGGGCCCGTCGTCCGCAAGCTGCAGAAGCCCGAGCCGGACCAGGGGCACGATGGTGTTTTCCCCGAGCGGCTTTTTCGCGAAATTCCCGCTCGGCAAGAGCAGCCGCCATCCCGCCGTTCCCCGCTCGGTGGTCGCAGGCAAAAGATGCCCTGCCCCGTCCGTCCGCTCGCCTTTGCCGAGAATGAACAGACAGATGGTCCAAAATGCGGTGCGCGGCCGCGGCGGAATCAAGGCCCAGTCGATCGCATCACCCGGCTGCACATCGCCCGCCGCCGGCATGGGCGATCCACCCTGGGCATCCGCAAATCCCTGGCGGTAGGCCCGCTCCGTCGCGCGCGCTACCGCCCCGGCGGTGTCCGCCGGCAAGCCCTGCTTCCGGTCATGACGATCTTTGGCCACGATCTCGCGCGCCGCCTGGCGGAAGCGTGCCTTGCGGATCGGGTCAGCGTCAGGCCTGCGAACGCCATTGCGCGACAAGGATTTTTCCACCGGGAGTGGAGCGGAAGCACAATAAGCGACCGTGCCCCCGCCAGGGCAAGCCGACCGAGCGGCGCAGAGCAAGCCGGGCCATGTCGTGCGCACCAGTGGGACGTTTCCCGGCTTGGCTGCAGCATGTCGCGCGCGGAACCGACACCAAAGCTCCCTGCCCGGCCCGATACCGACGCCGGAAAGCCGCTTCAAGCGGACGCGAGGACATGGTGGCGCCAGGAATTGCTCAGCGTCGCTCAGGGTGGTTGGCCACCATCCTGACCGACGCACGACAGGTCGGGGATGATCCTGAAAGGTTTCGCCGTTATCGATGCCGCCCCCGCGCAAGTGCGGCGAGGGCACCGATGCTGACGGCGAACGCCACCCGGTCGGCAGCGCTGATGCGTCGAGGGCGGCCCGGAAGATGTGCATTTGCGCCCCCGCGGGGGCGTGCTGCTTTGAAGCCAACAAGATACCTTGGCCGCAAGCAAGGCAGCCGGCTGGCTTGCGGGTAGTTTGGGAAGACCGCTAGCCCGTCGGCTTGTCAGCCAGCTTGCAAGTCAGATGGCTTGCCGGCTTGCCAGCAAGTTTGGCAGCTTAACACCCGGATTGCCATCTGGATAGTCTCCCTACCTGCAAGTGGGGAGGCCGGCTTGCTTGCCTGGTAGCCCAGGCCGATCCCTGGCGCCCATACGCAGCGGCAACTCAGCGACCGCATATGCTGGTAGGGCAACCTTGGATTGATCGTTCCTGAGCCCGGTAGGCCCTGGTCGGAACGACGGCATGGTCCCAGTACGCCTTCGCCGGCACGTCGGGCATGCCGACAGCCCCGACGAACACGCTGAACCGGTGCCAGTCGCGGGCCGCTCCAGGCATGCGGTGGCCCACGGCGCCGATCTCGCCGATGTCGGCCCTGATCCACCGCTTCACGTTTGGCACCTCGTTATCGGAAACCGTCGGATCGATGGCCTGCATCCTGGTGACGACACCGCGCGCGTGGTCCACCTGCGTCTTGCCCGGCAATCCGGCTCGGATCCTCTTGATCTGCTCGTGGTAGGTGGCAAGCCGATCCAGGGTTTCCCGTGACCCAGCCAGCGCCGTGCGCAGGGACTCGCGGACGTCGTTGCCGAGCGCCAGAATGAGGTCGCCCTTCTCAATGTACCGCGCCTCGCGCCGCTCAAACGGGCGTCTCGTTAGGCGAATGGACCAGCACGTCGCCGCCGGCGCGGTAGGCGAAACGGCCGCGCAATGTCTCGATGCGGACGATGTCGCCTTTGTACTCCTCGCCGGCGCGGGTGAAGTCCACCTCGCCCTCGGGAACGACCAAGCCGGAACAGAATCGCCGTTATCCATGCCGCCTCCGCGCAGGTGCGGCGAGGGCACCGATGCCGACGGCTAACGCCGCCCGGTCGGCGGCGCTGATGCGGTCGAGGGCGGCCCGGAAGATGTTGTATGAGCAGGCTGGATCGGCGATGTGCATTTGCGCCCCCTCGGAGCGGCGAGCTGAGGCTTGTCAGCAAGCTCGCAAGTCAGATGGCTTGCCGGCTTGCCAGAAAGTTTCTCAGCTTGACACCCGGCTTGCCATCTGGATAGTCTCCCTGCCCGCAAGTGGGGAGGGCGGCTTGCTTACCTGGGTACTCAGTAGCAGGAAAGGCGGAGTCGGGAAGACCACGCTGACCGCACACCTCGCCATCGCCGCGGTCCAGAGCGGCCTCAGTGTGGCCGTGGCCGACTACGATCCGCAAGGCGGCCTCGCGGCGTGGTTCAACGCCAGGAAGGTGCCGTTGTCGGGGTTGGCGTTTGCGAATGCCAATGGCGGCATCATCGGCGCTCGGGACGCCGCGGAGCGGGGAGGGGTGGACCTCTTCCTGGTGGACACGGAACCGGGGTCCGGAGACTCGGTGGCCGACGCGCTGGCTATCGCCGACCTCGTGGTGACTCCGGTGCAAGCAAGCCCGAATGACCTCCGGGCCGTCGGCAGCACCGTCAGGCTGGTCAACGAGTCCGGGAAGCCAATGGTTTTCGTCATCAATAGGGTCAAGCCCCGCGTCCGGCTGACGCATCAGGCAAGCGCCGCGCTCTCCCAGCACGGCACAGTCGCGCCGGTGCTCATCGGCGACCGGACCGATTTCGCGTCCTCGATGACTGGCGGCCTGACCGCCGGAGAGCTTGAACCGAAGTCGAAGTCCGCCGCCGAGGTTGGTGAGCTGCTGGCGTACCTGCGCGAGCGGTCGGAAATCGTGGCGGCCAGGGCAGGGCAGGGGAGGGCGGTCGCATGAGCCAACGGCCAGTGGAGATGACAGCCGACCTGGTGCAGCCTGGGGCCGCTGCGGCGCCTCCTGACCCGACAAGGCGCCCCCAGGTGCCACCGGCGCCCGTCACGGCCCCGGCGCCCGTCGCGGCGCCGCGTCCGTTGGCCCGTCCTGTGGCGCTGCCCGAGGTGCGGCCGGAACCCGTCCGGCGGACGGTGTCGATCAAGCTTACGGAGGGCATCATTGAGCGACTGAGGGAATACACGCACAAGTCGAGGCACCAAAAGCAGGACGTGGTCGAGGTGGCCTTGCAGCGGTTTCTGGACGCGGAAGGGTTCTGAAGGGCAGGGGAGGTT